>Ga0180433_10001747_pt1 | contig 35650 bp, 28 predicted proteins | sample SS_ome_8_FD_132980 | JGI IMG/M metagenome (GOLD analysis project Ga0180433, IMG submission 132980) | Hypersaline lake sediment archaeal communities from the Salton Sea, California, USA - SS_1_D_1 metaG | ecosystem: Environmental > Aquatic > Non-marine Saline and Alkaline > Hypersaline >...
AATATTGCTAAGGTGGTGAGAAAAAATTAAAACTATAATGATTGTAGATGATGAAATTTCTGTAATTGAAAAAATTAGATCCTTTCTACAAGATGATGACTTAGATGTAATAAGTGCAAATAATAGTCGTCAAGCATTAGAAATTATGCAAAAACGAAAAAACTTGGATTTTATACTGATCGATACTCCCATGCCTGGAACTAAAAAGTCTGCATTATTTCTTACGAAACCAAATTCAAAACTAACTAGCGAAGAAGGCAATCTTTTTCTACAGAAGCCATTTACAAAAGACCAACTCATTAACTTTATTAAAAATAAAATTAAATAATTAATTTAAATCTTAATTAAGATGAATTATTTGATTTTCAAGTATTTATTTTAAATTTCAGTACTAATAAATTCCTCTAGTTTATGAACATTAGGATTTACCTTTCCACATTTTTTTACTGGAAATATATCTTGGAGTATCTTTATTTCGCTTATCACTTGATGGTATTCTTTATTTAATGCCTCATTAAATCTCTTTGCATTTTTAATATCCTCAGTTGTAAAAACAATCATCCAATCATAATCCCCATGAAGGTAGCTGCTACACTCGATATCAACACCAACTTCTCTGCCTTTTTTATGTATTGTCAAATCAATGATTTTTTTAATTGCTTCATTTGCTGGTTTATTAGATCTTTTAATTAGAAGGACATATCTTTTTAATTCTAACTTTTCAATATCAACTACAGCAGAGTATCCCCATATTGTTTTATTTTTTTCCAACCTTTTGATAATTCTCCAAACTTTTTGACGCGAAAAACCACATCTTTTGGCAATCACATCAATACTTTCTTTAGAATTTCTTTGTAACTCAGATACTACTTTTTTTTCATCTAAATCTATTTGTTCTTTACTACTTTTTGGCATAATATCCCTTTAACAGAACTTCCTTTTAATAACATTTATTCCTATTTGAATTTTTTCTAAAAAATCTTAATTATGATTCAAAAAATGGTTTTTTATAAAATGTTATTTCCTTTTATCTATTTTTCTTGAAGAATTTGGTGCATTCATGTTTAAAGTATTTACGAAAGATTTATATTATTATTAATATTTATTTTATTTGGGAGTTGTAGGGTTCTGAATAGAATCGTTACTGTTTTTGAATCTCCTCACCACCTCACTGATTCAGAACAACTACGGCTCTACAACTCCTGAATTATTTAAAATTAATTATATTATTTTTTATAAAAAATTTATTTTTAAGATATTATTTTTTCAAAAATTATCTATTATTTTTTTACTTTTTATTAAATTACTAACTCAGTCCAAAAGATTAATAAATTGACTTAAGCTAAAACACTATAAAATTGCATTAAATTATTTGAGGGGGAATGAAATGAAATTTCTTCTGGTTAGACCAGGACTTAAAGATAATAATAATTTTTTTATTTTTACCCCATCCACTCATCCCCCACTTGGACTTTTATACATTGGTTCCATCTTAGAACAAAATGGACATAAAGTCGAGGTAATCGATTTTTATGCTGAAGATATCTCTGAACAAAAATTAAAAAATTCGTTAAAATCTTGTGATGTAGTAGGAATGACTGTGTATACATACGATTATTACGCCGCAGTAGAAGTTTCTAGAATGATAAAAAATATTGACCCTGATATTCCTTTAATAATAGGCGGACCACATTGTACTTTCCTTTCAAAACGTTCCCTATCAGATATTCCTTTAGCAGATATCAGTGTAATAGGTGAAGGAGAGGTAGTAATTAATGATATTGTTCAAAACCTAAACGGATATAAAAAATTACATGATATAAATGGGATAATTTTTAGAGAAAATGGTTCGATAGTAACTAATAAACCTCCAAAGGTCACAGAAAATCTTGATTCTTTGCCTTTTCCTGCAAGACATCTAGTAGAAAAATATGACTACGGATCTTTTCCATTTGGATATAAATTGAAGAAAAAAACAACATCATTAATGACAACAAGAGGTTGTCCTTTTAAATGTCGTTTTTGCTCCAGGTATAGTAATTTTATTAAGAATTGGGGTTTTAGGCAAAGATCAGCAGAAAATGTTGTTAAAGAAATTCTGGAGATGAATGAAAAATATCATTCATTAATAATTATTGATGATAATTTTTTGGCAGATAAGAAACGCGCACATGATATATTCGACAGGCTTTTAAAATCAGATAAAGAAATTGATATTCTCATTGGTGGTGCACGAGTTGATACGGCAGAAAAAAAATTATATTTGAAAATGAAAAAAACTGGGGTAAAATTTATTTTATACGGCCTGGAATCCGGCAATCAAGATGTCCTAGATTTTTATAACAAACAAATAACATTACAACAGATAAGGAATGCGACTAAAATTGCAAGAAAAATGAATTTTTTTATTTATGCTAGTTTTATCTTTGGCGCCCCTATGGAAACAAAAGAACATATCGAAAAAACTATAAAATTTGCTTGCTCCTTACCAATCGATGTGGCAATTTTTGGCTTATTAGGATATATGTATGGCTCTTCATTATGGTTTGAAGCAGTAAAAAATGGTAAAATATCAGAAGATGAATATCTAAAAATAGCTGATAAAAACCAAGGTCTAGGTAATATGACTAAAGAAGAATTATTGGATTTTACAATGAAAGCTTATAAAGAATTCTATTTTAGACCGTCCTACTTAGCATCTCAAATTTATAGGAGTGTTTTAAGGCATGATTATAGTTTGTTATTAAATGGTATTAAATTTTTTCCATTGATTAAAACTATTGGAAAATAAAATGTAAATTAAAAATTTTAACAACATCATTATACGATTGCATATACACCTGCTAAAAAACGACTTAAAAGACTATTTTATTAAAGATTTTAGCTAGGAAGGAATTAATATCAATATATCACTTTAGACAAATGTATGATTTACCCATCTGAATCTCATTATCCCCTCCACCTTCCTAGTCCCTCAATTTTATTTTTTTATAAACTTCATATCTTTTAAAATGACTTCAACGGCCCACCTTGCTGCATTTCCAGAAACTGAGGGGCATTTATCAATATGTGCACCAGCTTTTTCAAATGCCTCATACTCAACAGAATTCATTAAATTGAAAGACCGACCAAAAATTTTTGCTTGAACATCACAGCATAAAGGGGAGCCATATTCTGATGTAAAACGATCAAAAAGAATTTTTGTAAACTTAAATACCCTCCGGTTTTTCTTCCCTTTTTTAAAATCTTTATACTCCCGTCCAGCAACAGCACCTATTGCTAATATTCCACCAATTAAAGCTCCACAAGTCCCTTTGGATGATAGAGCAGTACCTCCCGCCAGTCCATCTGCAGCTTTTATTGTTTCCTTATCTCCAATTCCTAATGTTTCCATTATTGCAGATAGAACACATTGAGGGCAACTACCAATTTCTGCTTCATACTTAAATGCTAGTGAATATGCTTTATCTTTAAGTTCTTCTAAAGATTCCATGTTTCTCTAAAATAGAATTTAATATTATTTGGAGATCAACTGTGGTTGTTTTATTATAGAATTTGAAACTGTTATTTCTTGAGGAACCGATACTTCATCCTTAGTTAAGTGAAATATGAATTCTTGGTCATCAACAATCAATACATCAAATAATACATTTTGATAATTTTCATCTTGGATTGATATTCTGTATGTTGAATCGATTTCAAGTTCTAAATAGCAATATCCCCGATCATCTGTATATGCTCCAACATCATGATCATTATCCTGACCATCAGCAAATATTAGTATATCTTGAAGTTCATCACATGAACATCCTTCGCCCTCATACAGTGTAAATTCTATAGTAGCATAGAAAGGTATTTGATTTGTTTTTGAATTATCAAAATCGTTCTCTGATGAAACATTCATACCGATTGCAATAGTTGTTAACATTGAAAATATAATTGTTATCGCAATACTGCCTTTAAAAATTCTACTATTCTTAATTTTCAATATATTACCCCGTTTACAATTAACACGTGTTAACTATTTATAAATTTCTATTATTTAATAACAATATTTGATTTTATTAAAAAAATTCCTTATTTATAGGCATATTCTTTTGTATTATTAATTACATATAAAATTTTATGCTGTATTTAATGCATCAATATAATTTGGTATTAAATTGGGAAAAATCTATAAATAATCAGTTTAGGGATAATCAAATAACACACAGAAAGATATGATACAATGAAATTAGTAATCTATATCATAATAGTATTATTGGTAATAATAGGGTTTTTTCCGTACCTAATATATTCTGTGAACTCGAGTTTTTATAATTATGATTATAATGATTACGAATATTACAACCAAAAATATGTTGAAAAAAATAACAGTATATTTATTGATAATAAAGAAAATACTTTTTTAGCAAAAAATGGAAATAAATTAAATTTAAATTCATCATCCAATTTGATTATTGATGAATTTTCCTCTAACTTTAATGAAATAATTATAACCTTAAAAAATGTGGGAGATAAATCTATTTCTAATATTAAAATTGACGTAAATATTACAGATGGAATTTTTATTATTAAATCTAAAAGACATTATGAAATACCTATAATTTTATCTGGAGAAAAAGAAGTTCAACGAATCAAAATCTTTGGTTTAGGCTTAGGAGTCTTTAAAAATTTTCCAAAGTTTATATTTACAATAAATTCACCTGATATCAATGAAATAGTTGGACAGATAACGGCTAGAGTGCTAGGCTCAGTTATACAAATTCTATGTAAATCATATAATAATTCCGTTTTATCGGAAGGTTATACACTAATTTCTCCGATGTGGGATAGTAAAACTTATTTAATTGATAAGTCTGGAGATATTGTTCATTTTTGGAATAGCATACATTTAGAAACACAAGCAGCATATTTGTTAGAAAACGGAAACTTAGTACGTACCTCCATTGTACCTTTTTCTAAAATTTTTTCTGGTGGAGCACAAGGGTTTATCGAAATGTTTAATTGGGATGGTAATAGAGTGTGGAAATTTAAATATTCAACTAAAGAATATTGTCAACATCATGATGTTGAAATTTTACCAAATGGAAATATTCTCTTGATCGCATGGGAAGTAAAAAATTACACTGAAATTGTTGAGGCTGGAAAAAATCCTGATAATATTTATAGAAAACAACTTTGGAGTGACTTTATAATAGAAATTGAACCATCTGGAAGTACTGGAGGAAATATAGTATGGGAATGGCATGCTTGGGATCATCTAATACAAGACTATGACATAAATAAAAATAATTATGGAATAATTTCAGAACACCCAGAATTAATTGATATAAATTTTGGAAGAGATTGGATTGACTGGCTACATGTAAATTCAATTGATTATAATGAAAAGTTAGATCAGATTTTAATTAGTGTTTTTAATTTCAATGAAATTTGGATTATTGATCACAATACAACAACTGAGGAGGCAGCCGGGCATACCGGTGGCAACAGTGGTAAAGGTGGAGATTTATTATATCGTTGGGGTAATCCTCAGTCATACGATCATGGAAATGAAAATGAGCAAAAATTCTTTGGTCAACATGGATCATATTGGATAGAAAGCAATTGTCCGGGTGAAGGAAATATACTAGTATTTAACAATCGGGGCGGAAGCATGACAGAATCCGCTTCATCTGTTGTTGAAATAGTCCCTCCCTTAGATTCAGATGGGAATTACATTTACAACCAAGGTTCTGCATATGGCCCTGTAGAGCCAGTGTGGACTTTTGTTAAAGATAATCCTTCTGAGATGTATTCCTACATTTGTTCAAATGCTCAAAGACTTCCTAATGGCAACACATTGATTTGCAGTGCTACTCAGGCAAGAGTCATTGAAGTTACACCTGAAAAAGAAACTGTATGGTTATATCAAAATCCATTCCCAAATTGGTATTTTGTCAAAACATTGCCGGAGGTAATTCAATATTCTCCTAACTATCCTGGAATTAGAAATTTAACAAATCAAGAGATTATTAATTCAGATGATTTATGAAAAAAGAAAATAGGAGAGATACAAGACAATTACATTTATTAATCAATTTAAAGGGCTATAGTGATAATAATGGGTTTATATTCAACGAAAATCCAATAGATACTATAACGGTATCAGAAAAATTACAAATTAAAAATGTGACTTCATTTAAAGATTTTAAAGATTTTTTTAAAACGCCATGGATTGTATATAAAAATAACAGGAATTGGGTACCACCATTTTGGACAGAATATAAATCATTTTTTAAAAGGACGAATCCTTTTTGGAAACATGCAGAAGGGAAACTATATGTTGCATATAAAAATAATGAAATTGTAGGTCGAGTTGCAGCAATAATTGATCATTTATACTGTAAAACATACAATCAACAAATTGGATTCTTTGGATTTTTTGAGTGTATCGAAGATTTTGAATGTGCTAAAGCCTTATTGAAATGCGCTGAAAATTGGCTTATCTCAAGAAAAATGGAAATTATGCGCGGTTCAATTGATGGCCGAATTGATATAGGTTGTGGTTTTCTAAAAAATAATTTTGATTCAAGACCCTGTTTTCTTTCTCCTTATTCACCACATTATTATATCAAATTTGTTAAACAATTCGGAATGAAAAATGAGCGAGATTTATTACTATACTATATTGATTTAAAAAAACCTATACCAAGTAAGCTAAAAGAAAAAGCATCAAAATGCGAGTCTGCGGGTATTAAGATTCGTAAATTTAATCGTTTTCGTACCGGGAAAGAGTTAAAATGGTGGACTAATTTTTTTCTTCAGACTTTTAAAGACCATTGGGGCTTTATCCCTGTTTCAACTGAAGAAGTTAGAACTCGATTTGGAGTTAAGCAGATGAGGTGGTTTATTGATTCTAAATTATTTTTAATAGCAGAATTTAATAATTCCCCAGTTGCATACATATGGTCTACACCTGATTATAATCAGATATTTCAGAATATGAATGGACGATTAGGACCATATCAATTTTTACAATTTTATATGAAAAAAAACAATATAAAAATTGGAAAATTACCACTTATTGGAATAAAAAAAGAATTCCGAAACCAAAATATTGGATCATATTTAAATTATTTAACCTTAAAAGAAATGAAAAAACGTGGTTATATTGGGGCAGAGGTGGGGTGGATAGATGAAAAAAATAAAGTTGCGCGATCTACAATATCAATTACTGGTGCAAAATTGCATAAAAGATTGACTGTTTTCGAAAAAAAACTTAATTCGACTGTTTAGAAAATATTATTTCAAAAAATGATAAAATTAACTATTTAAAATATATTACGCTCTGGAAGTGAAATGGGAAATAAAAAACAAAAAAAAAATAAAAATACCATTCAACACCCTCTTTTCGGCATCTCAATAAAAAATTGGATCAACATATTGGAAAATAACGGTGGGGTCGATACTAAATATCTTCATCGGGGGATTTTCGTAACAATAATGTCGATTATAACATCACCAATAAGATTATTATTTAAACTTAAATATGATTTAAAAATAAAAAATACTAAAATCGAACACCCGCCAGTGATAATCATTGGACATTGGAGATCAGGAACAACTTATCTTCATGAACTAATAAGTCAAGATCCACAATTTTGTTTTGTATCATTATGGCACACAATGCTTCCTGACAGTTTTATAATACTTGAACCTATAAAGGGTTTCCTTTCAAATTTCTTGCCAAAAAAAAGACCAATGGATGAAATAAGAGTCGATATAGACGGCCCTTATGAAGAAGAAGCAGGTATCGCAGTATTTTCATTATGGTCATTTTTCCATTGCTTACACTTTGCAAGAAATGCTGAAGAACAATACCTAAAATCTATACATTTTGAAGGTTTGTCGGATGCGGAAAAACAACTATGGCAGGATAAATATCTTAAATTTATGAAATCTGTTACATATTCCAATAATGGGAAAAGATTATTAATAAAAAATCCAGCAAACACCGCTAGAATCCCTACATTACTTGAAATTTTCCCTAATGCAAATTTTATACATATCTATAGAAATCCTTACAAGGTATATCTGTCTACTGTAAAGATGAGGAATAGGGTGCTTGATAAACTTGCTCTCCAAGAGGCAAACAAAGAAGAGATTGAAGAACAGGTAATTAATAATTATAAAAGAATTATGAAAAGTTATTTCGAACAAAAAAAACAAATTCCAAAAGATAAAATTGTTGACGTTTGTTATGAGGATCTTGTGTCAAATCCGATAAAACAAGTCAAAAAAATATATTCAGAATTGAATTTACCAGGTTTAGATAGAGCCTTACCAGAAATGAAAAAATATCTTACAAAACAAAAAGATTATAAAACTAATGTTTACAAAATTGATAGAGATATTTTAAAGCATGTAGAGAAAGAATGGGACTTCACCATAAATTTATGGAATTACAAACCACCTAATTTGGAGTGAAATTGGGAGTAAAATTTAATTATATAAAGTTCCTTATTATATTTTGGATATATAGAGTTGAAAAAATATGTTAAAATATTTTGATTCAAGAGCAGTAATCTTTTTGGTTATTTTTATTTTATTTGGAATTTGTTTAATACCATTATCTATCAGTAAAAAATTAACTCTTGATTATAATAATATTGAAAATTCCGACGAAGGTCAAATTTTATTTGCTCCTATGTATGGTACAACAACTTACCTCATTGATAGGGAAGGTGAAATAAATAACTCTTGGTCAAGCTCCTATACCCCTGGTGAAGCAGTTTATATTTTAGATGATGGCTCAATACTACGGGCAATTAAACTAGTTCCATCAGGCGGTGGATCAGGTGGCGGTGTTCAAAAAATGACTTGGGATGGGGAAAAGGTTTGGGAGTTTACCTATTATACTAATGATTATTTAAGTCATCACGACATTGAACCATTACCAAATGGCAATGTTCTAATGATTGCATGGGAATATTTCACTAGAGCTGAAGCTCTAGCTCAAGGCAGGGATCCTAACAAATTAAGTGGAAATAAGATACAACCTGATCACATAATTGAAGTAGAACCAACAGGACCCTCAAGTGGAGAAATAGTATGGGAATGGCATGCTTGGGATCATTTAATTCAGGATTATGACCCATCAAAAGAAAATTATGGAGTTGTAGAAGATCATCCAGAGTTAATCGATATTAATTTTGGTTATTATGGTGCAGATTGGATGCACACTAACTCTATTGATTACAATGAAGAATTTGATCAAATAGTGGTGAGTGTTCGTTATTTCAGTGAAATTTGGATTATTGATCACAGTACAACAACTGAGGAGGCAGCGGGGCATACCGGTGGCAACAGTGGTAAAGGTGGAGATTTATTATATCGTTGGGGTAATCCAAGAGCATATGGTGCCGGAACTATAAGTGATCAAAAGTTTTTTGATCAACATGACACATCTTGGATACTACAAGGAAGACCCGGTGAAGGTAACCTTCTGGTTTACAATAATGGAGTAAATCGTCCAAGTGGTGATTATTCCTCTGTTGATGAAATTGTTCCTCCTGTTGATGAATTTGGTAATTATTCATATGAACCTGGTTCTCCATTTGGCCCTGAAGAACAAGTATGGATATATACAGCTGAAAATCCAACAAGTTTTTATTCATTTTATGTAGGTGGTGCAGAGCGATTGAAAAATGGTAATACCCTTATTTGTGAGGGAGCTCGGGGAAAATTTTTTGAAGTGACACCTGAAAAAGAAATAGTTTGGCAGTATGTTAACAACTATCCATCTCATCAATTTAATGATGTTTTTAAGATTCAATACATTGAACCTGAGGAGGAGGAACCAGAAACCCCAGATTTAGAGAGTGAAGGTAGTTTATACTGGGAAAAAATTGAAGCTGGATCTACGGTACATGGTATTTTTAAAATAAAAAATACCGGAGGTAAAAATTCTTTATTAAACTGGAAGATTGTATCATTCCCAGATTGGGGGAATTGGTCATTTACTCCAGATTCAGGCGTAAATCTTACTCCTAATTATGGATTAGTAAATGTCAGAGTGAATATAACGGCTCCTCTTGAAGAAAAAACAAATTTTGAGGGATACATTAGAATTGAAAACGAAGAAAATTCTGAAGATTTTGAACTTATACCTGTAGTTCTAAAAACACCTACTAATAGATATTATTTGAAATTACTAATAGAGAAATTATTATTTGATTTCGGACAATTTTTTACTCTTTTTGAAAATTTGTTTTATTTATTATTTTAATAAATATTGAGTATTTGTTATTATAAATTAAATAATAACTTTAACAACTTTTGCCATGTTTATAGGAGATTTACATGAGAGCCACATATTTCCATTCTGTCCGAAATTTATCTTTCCAGATCCATCATCAGCATCAATATCTATATTATTATATATTGAATCGGTACTAAATGGAATTATTTTGAATATCTTAGAACTTCTAGAAATTGTTTTTAATAAAGTAATGTTAAAAAAACTATTTGAATAGTCATTTATCCTAAACCTAGCATTTCTACAAAGCAACAAAGGCTCATTAAAAACCAAGTTCACCATTCCAAAATGATTTCCTTTTATGAAAGCTGTGAAATTCATTTCGCCATTTTCATCACTAAGGTCAATAGGATCTATTGAAAAGTTTAACATTTCGTTTTCCCCAAGATTTTTTGTTGCATTAAACCATTTTCCCGATAGTTCCAGATTGAAATTATCAGTTGAATTTGATTCTCCTGCCCTTTTAACACTAAAATATGATACATCATATTTCGTTCGGTCAATAAATTCTAACACTCCTTGCAAGAACCATGCATTATTATCGTCAGGAACTGTATAAAAACCATAAATGGTTTCATAATTTGTCCCAAATTGATGTGAAATTACTTGACTTTCGCTATTTTTCAGTTTACTATATTGTGATTTTGTACCCCAGTCAGAACAACTTATATTCATTTTCAATGTTCCACTACCCGAGGGACATCTAGCATTTATTGTAAATTTATATGTTTGTCCAGGAACTGCTGAACAAATAGTACCCATTGGAAAACAATGATACGGTTGGCCACTTCGCCCATCCTCCTGATTACTATTGAAAACTCTTTCAATGATATTTTTAAAAAATAAAAATAAATTCGGAAACTTATCTAAAAAATAATTAAAAAATTTTGAAAATTGATAAAAATTCAATAAACGATTGTGGGGATATTTTGGTGGAAATGATATTGAAGTTGATCCGTGGACTTCCATACCTGCTGGCCGAGTCCATTCTACATTTCCATATTTATCATTATCAAAGCCAAGTATTACCTCATTGGCCCAACCACTAGGTGATTCCATTTTTGAATCATAAAATAATTCCATTGGTTTTGTTCCAATGAGTTGAAGGGTTATGTTTGAAGAAAGAATTTTCATATCTGTAAATTGGGTTTCGTTATCTTGAAGGAACATTGGAAACGAATACCAACCTTTTGTATTTGGATTAAAGGTAGTAGAGATATTCCATTTATGAACATATTCTGGGACCCAATGACCCCCATTGCCATTATTTTCCCAAGTGGAAGTTGTTATATTGGAAGAGGTGATATTATAAATTACTATCCTATCTTCTTCATGATAGTTACCCCAATCTAATTGTGAATAAGGAGCAGAAAAAACCATTTCGTGTCCAAATTGTTTAATAGAAGTGGCATCACCTGAACTATGATTACCAACATACCACCCAAGATAATGATTATGTCCATGAATCCACATTTTTATCTGAGGATTGTCTTGGAATAAATTTGCCCACCAATCTTGATCTTGTTTTGCGCGATAAGGCGAATCTGAATCAGCAAATGTGGTGTTTTCAATGGCTTGGTGACATAGAATAATTGTAGTTTTATCATGATATGCTCCCAACATATATTCAATCCACTCATAAATAACTGGGTGAGTCCATTGAACATATCCTAACTCTGGTACAACTAAAAATAAAATACCATCACGCATCATTGCATACACAGGGTTGTTCATACTTAATTCATCAATTATTGATAATGTTAAGTTATGAGGGTTGTTTGAGTTCAATATATAATCATTTATGTCATGATTACCTATTACACAATGAAATGGCAAGTTAACATGAGATATAAGAAAATCCTTTAAATTATTCTTATATTGGTTAACATAAAATGGTAAACCAACTCCATTGACTTGGGCGGTGGTATGATGGGCTATATCGCCAAGATGAACAGCAAAATCTAGCAAATTTGTATTGTTAATTAGATCATCACCTAGTTTATCTAAGTAATCTGCCATAATATACTTTCTAGAGTAAAGATAAAAAAATTCATATTTAGCCCCAATATGAGTATCTGAAAAAGCTGCAAAACTTAATTGCGATTTTGAACTATATAGTTTAGTATTTTGTATAACATTATGTTTACTTTTTACATGGGGATAAAATTGTGGTATACATGTTAGACATAAAAAAAGAATTATTACAAAAATTGATAATAATTTTACAGTATTATTTTGTTTTATTATATTTTCCCTCCATTAATAATTATTTATATTAATATCTAATATATAAAAACTATTACCAAACTTATTTAATTATTTCTATCTCTAATTAATGCAACAATATTAATTGGAAAATAATTTATATCAAAATTATATTGCACAAGATAAATTTATAAAACAGACGGTGGAGGCACAAAATGAAAGAAGTTGTCATAGTTTCTGGTGTGAGAACTGCACAAGGAAAATTTGCTGGTGGTTTGAAGAGTTTTTCTGCCCCTCAATTAGGTGGAATGGTTATAAAAGAGGTAGTAAACAAGGCAAATTTAAAACCAACTGATATTGACGAAGTAATTATGGGAAATGTAGTTCCTGCTGGTCTTGGGCAAAATGTTGCGCGACAAGCTGCAATATCTGCTGGAATCCCTTACGAAGTTGGTGCATTTCATGTTGACAAAGTTTGCGGTTCAGGACTTAAGGCAGTTGTTTTAGCAACTCAAGCAATAAGATGTGGTGATGCGGATATTGTTGTTGCTGGTGGAATGGAAAGCATGACTAATTGTCCTTATATTTTAGATAAGGCTAGATTTGGATATCGTATGTTTGATGGAAAAATTATTGATAGTATGGTTAGAGACGGATTGTGGGATGTTTATAATAATTATCACATGGGAAACACTGGCGAGGTAGTAGCTGAAAAGCACAATATTAATAGAAAAGACTGTGATGAATTTGCATTGAGGAGTCACCAAAAAGCTGCAAAAGCTACAAAGGACGGTAGTTTTAAAAACGAAATTTTACCGGTTGAAATAAAACAAAAAAAGGCAGATCCAATAATTTTTGACAAAGATGAAGGAATAAGGGAAAATACAACTTTAGAAAAACTCAGCAAACTCCCTCCGTTTTTTAAGGAAAATGGTGTTGTAACTGCAGGTAATGCATCACAAATAACCGATGGAGCATCAGCGGTTATTGTAATGAGTGAAGAAATTGCCAAGAAAAAGGGAATTGAACCACTAATAAAAATCAAGGGTTATAATACAAGCGGAGTTGAACCTTCATATGTTATGGGAGCTCCCATTCCTAGTGTCAGAAATTTATTAAAGAAAATGAAATTAAAAATAGATGACATAGATCTAGTTGAACATAACGAGGCCTTTTCCTCAGCTTCTATAGCAGTTATGAGAGAATTGGGAATAAAAAAGGAAATGTTCAATGTTCATGGTGGTGCTGTGGCACTGGGACATCCTATTGGATGTAGTGGTTCAAGAATACTTATAACTCTAATTTATGCAATGAAAAAATATAATAAATATAGGGGTCTTGCTACAATTTGTTTAGGTGGAGGAAATGCTGTTTCAATGATAGTTGAACAATAATTAATGGAGGAATATTATGGATATAAAAAAAATTGGTGTAATTGGCGCAGGGCAGATGGGTCACGGTATAGCTTTAGTTGCAGCAAAAGCCGGCTATGAAGTTATTTTAAATGATATAAAAGAGGATTTTGTGAATAATGGGTTAGCTAGAATTGAAAAGTTCTTAGAAAAAAGTATTTCAAAGGAAAAAATAACAAAGGATGAAAAAAACACAATACAAAATAGACTTAAAGGTTCTTCAAATTTGAAAGATCTATCAGATGTTGATCTAGTAATTGAAGCAATATTTGAAAATATCGATGTAAAAAAGAAATTATTTTCAGATTTAGATAAAATTTGCAATAAAAAAACATATTTTGCATCAAATACTTCAACGATACCAATTACTGACCTTGCATCAGCAACAACTAGGCCTAAAAAATTCATTGGAATGCATTTCATGAACCCGGTTCCTATTATGAAATTAATAGAGGTAATTAGAGGTTTAAAAACATCAGATGAAACAACAAAATTAATTAAAGACATATCCGAAAAAATGGGAAAAATTCCTATTGAAGTTAATGATGGTCCAGGATTTGTATCAAATCGTGTTTTAATTCCAATGATTAATGAGGCGGTGTTTTGTCTCCAAGATGGAACTGGGGCCGCTGAATCAATTGATGGTGTTATGAAATTAGGTATGAATCATCCTATGGGACCACTAGAATTGGCAGATCTTATTGGTCTTGATGTGTGTCTTGATATTATGAACGTTTTATATACGGGTTTTAATGATTCAAAATATCGACCATGTACTTTACTTAAAAAAATGGTTCAAGCAGGCCAACTTGGAAGAAAAACTGGAAAGGGTTTTTATGATTATTCAAAGTAGGTGTCGACATGGTATATAAAAATATAATTTTAGAAAAAAAAGAAGCAATTGGTTACATAAAAATTAACCGTCCGAAAGTTCTAAATGCCCTGGATAAAGAAACGATATTAGAAATAACAAAATCTATTAGTGAACTTGAACATGATAAAAAAATTAAAGTAGCAATATTGGCTGGAGAAGGTGGAAAAGCATTCATCGCTGGTGCAGATATTGGTTCAATGGCGAAAATGACGCCACTTGAAGCAAAAGAATTTTCAGAATTAGGCCATTACATGCTTAATTCTATTGAAAACAGTCGATTACCAGTAATTGCCGCTGTAAATGGTTATGCTTTAGGCGGAGGTTGTGAAACCATGATGGCATGTGACATAGTAGTGGCTAGCGTAAGTGCCAAAATTGGACAACCAGAGATTAACCTTGGTATTCATCCAGGATTTGGAGGAACACAAAGACTTCCTAGATTAGTAGGTAGAATGAAAGCAAAAGAGCTTCTTTTAACAGGGAAAAATTTGACTGCAGATGAAGCTTTAAAAATTGGATTGGTAAATATGGTTGTTGATGATGAAATTCTAGTCGAAGTCGTCGAAAAAATGGCAAATCAAATAGCTGATAAGTCTACAGTTCAAACATCTTTTATAAAAGAACTAGTAAATAAGGGACTAGATGTTGACCTTAGATCGGCAAATTCACTGGAAATATCCTATTTCTCATCAAGTTTTTCAACCCATGATCAAAAAGAAGGAATGAAAGCATTTCTTGAAAAAAGAAAAGCATCTTTTAAGGGAAAATAAATAATTTTCTCTTACTTTAATATCTTTCCAATTATTTCATCAGCAGCAGAATATGGGTCAATTTCTTTTTGGCTAATTTTATTTATTAGTAGTTCTACTTTATCCTTAAATTTTGATTCGTCAAAAATTAAGTTCATTAATCTCTTTCTAATAATTTCAACAAGTTCCGACTCATATCTAACTCTGCGATTTTTTTGAAGTTCTTTGGTTTCTATTAAGAAGTTTTTATGTTTTTCAATTTCATTGATTAATTCAGTAATACCTTTACTTTCTTTTGATATTGTTTGAATAATTGGAGTTTTTCGTTCTTTATCAGAACAAACTATATCAACTAAACTTTGAACTTCAGCAACAGTTTGTTCAACTCCATCACGATCTGCTTTATTTACTACATAAATGTCAGCTATTTCCATAATGCCTGCTTTTAAGGTTTGAATTGAATCTCCGAGACCTGGGACTATAATAACTAATGTGGTATCAGCTATCTTTATAATATCAACTTCTGCCTGTCCAACTCCAACTGTTTCAACAAATATTATATCTTTTCCTGACGCATCAAAAATTTCAACTACATCATAAACAGAGCTTGCTAATCCTCCAAGCATTCCACGAGTACCAAGGCTTCTTATAAAAACACCTTTATCCATTGTTAGTTCCATCATTCGAATTCGATCGCCTAGCAAAGCTCCACCACTAAATGGGCTAGTGGGATCAATTGCGATAATTCCAATTGTTTTTCCTTGCTCCCTATAAGCTCTTGACAACTCAGAAATTAAAGTACTTTTACCTGAACCCATTACTCCAGTAATACCTATAACATGTGCATTTCCAGTATAAGGATGAATGTCTTTCATAATCATTTTCGCTTTAGGATCATTATTTTCTGAAAGAGTTATCAATCTAGCAATTGATCTAGAATCACCTTTCAAAACCTTAGAAGATATTTCATTCATCTCTTCACATTCTTTTGAATAAAATCAACGATATCTTCACAAGGAGTTCCGGGACCAAATACACCTGATATTCCCGCCCTCTTTAATTTGGGAACATCCTTTTTGGGGATAATACCTCCACCAATTACAATGACATCACTGATTTTTTTCTTTTTCAATAAATCAGCTACATCAATAAATAAAGTCATATGAGCACCGGATAGTAGGCTCAAGCCAATAACATCCACATCTTCTTGTATTGCTGATTCAACAATCATTTCAGCAGTTTGATGTAAGCCAGTATAAATTACTTCCATTCCCGCGTCTCTAAGAGCACGTGCAACAATTTTTGCACCCCTATCATGACCATCTAAACCAGGTTTTGCAACAAGAACTCTAATTCTATGTTCCATCTTATTTCCCTCAATTAATAAATTGCCGGTTCTTCATATTCGCCAAACACGTCCCTTAAAACTTGACATGTTTCACCAAGAGTTGCATAAGAGTGAACACAATCAAGTATATAAGGCATCAGATTTTCTTCACCTTTAGCTGCCTTTTCCAATTTACTTAGGTTTCGATTGACTTTTTGATTATTTCTGTCCTTTCTGAGTTTATTTAATCGATTTATTTGCCTATGCTCACCTTTTTCATCCATCTCTAATAACGGAATATTAATAGGTTCGTCCATTTGATATTCGTTAACTCCCACTACAATCCTTTGTTTTTTATCAATTTCTCTTTGGTATTTATAAGCAGCCTCGGCAATTTCTCGTTGATAAAAACCTTTTTCAATTGCTGGGATTACCCCTCCAAGTTTTTCAACTCTATCCCAATATTGATAGGTCTCCTCCTCCATTTTATCTGTTAACCATTCAATATAATACGATCCACCTAAAGGATCAGGTGTATAGGAAACGCCACTTTCTTCGGCAATTATCTGCTGCGTTCTTAATGCAATTCTTACTGCCTTTTCAGATGGAAGAGCCAATGCCTCATCCATTGAATTTGTATGTAATGACTGAGTACCACCTAACACTGCGGCAAGAGCTTGTAAGGTTACACGACAGATGTTAATCTCAGGTTGCTGAGCTGTTAGACTACATCCCGCAGTTTGGGTATGAAATCTCATTAAAAGAGATCTAGGTTTTTTAGCTCCTAGTTTCTTTAATTCTTTTGCCCAAATACGTCTTGCTGCCCTATACTTTGCAATTTCCTCAAAGAAATCATTATGCGAATTGAAAAAAAAGCTTAGTCGTGGTGCAAAATCATCTATTTTTAGCCCTCTTTTTATTGCCCATTTGACATATTCTATTCCATCACCAACAGTAAATGCAAGTTCTTGAACTGCGGTTGATCCTGCTTCTCTTATATGATATCCGCTTATGCTTATCGTATTCCATCGAGGAATTTCTTTGTAACCAAATTCAAAAGTATCAACAATTAAACGCATACTTGGTTCGGGAGGAAAAATAAATGATTTTTGAGCGATATATTCTTTGAGAATATCATTTTGTATAGTACCTCCAATGATACGTCTGTCAATTTTTCTGTTCTCTGCATTTGCGATATAAAAAGCCCATACTATTGAAGCTGGACCGTTTATAGTCATTGAGGTTGTAACTTTATCAATTGGAATTCCATTAAATAAAATCTCCATGTCCTTTAGAGATGAAATAGCAACACCACATTTTCCAAATTCTCCCCGGGATAAATTATGATCAGTATCATAACCATATAATGTTGGATAATCAAATGCAACACTCAGACCTGTTTCTCCATGTTCGAGTAGATATTTATATCTTTCATTTGTCTCTTCAGCTGATCCAAAACCGCTAAATTGGCGAAATGTCCATAAACGCCCTCTATACATTGTAGGATGAACTCCTCTAAGAAAAGGAAATTTTCCGGGCAAACCAATATCCTTCTCATAATCTAAATGAGCTATATCCTCTGGAGTATAAACATTCTTGATTTCATTCCAGGATAGATTTTTAAAATTCTCTTTTCTTTCAGGATGCTTTTTTTTATGAGGAAAATAATCATTTTTTTCCCAATCTTTAGTATTTTTTTTTATTTTTTTTATTTCTTCATCCCCAAACATAATAATCCTCCATAATTAGTATTCAATGCCCCTTCTTGCAGCTAAACCATGATGGTAAGGATGTTTTATCTCTAGCATTTCCGTAACTAAATCCGCAATTTTATTTATTTCAGGGTGTGCATATCTCCCGGTTAGAATTAGTTCAAGTTGCTTAGGTTTTTCTTCAATAATTTTCAATACTTCATCAACTGGTATCAAATTATAGTCAATTGCAACATTTATTTCATCAAGTATTATCATGTCATGTTTACCTTTTTTAATAAGCTCTTTTGCATAAGAAAAACCCTTTTTAGCTAGATCGATATCTATTTGCTCTGGATTTTCTTTAGAGACAAATTCATCTCGACCATGTTGTGAAATGGTAAAATTGTCTAATTTTTCTATAGCATTTATCTCATTATATCTTCTGCCTTTCATAAATTGTATCATATGAACTTTCAAACCCGCTCCTGATGCGCGTAATCCAAGGCCTAAAGCAGCCGTGGTTTTTCCCTTACCAGAACCAGTATAAACATGAACAACACCTTTTTCCAAATTAATCGCCAGTTTTCCGAATTAAATAATCAATTATAAATGTTCAGGATAGATTTCAATAGAGTTTAACAATTAGAACGATCCTGAAAGTTTATGAGCTTTATATCTGGGGAAACTAGATGATATGTTTAATAAGCTAATAATTATTATTATAGTTGAATAAAAAGTATTTTAATATTCATATAAAAAGTAAGAAGTCATATTTAATATATAAGGATACTTATATATATTATATATGGAAGGAAAACAATATATTAAGCAAATAATTCCAATAGTATTAGTTCTTTTTCTATTATTATCTAATTTTGTAAATGGAAAAGAAAATTTATTTATTCCTTCAGTACAGACAAATACGGAAAATATAAATTTATTTGAAAACAATGAAAAAAAGATAGGTTTTAATCTATTAGATAAAGATAACTCTTGGTGGAATAACGATTTTTTATATAGAAAAAAAATCACGATTGATCATACCAAGATTTCAGAAAATCTTAAGAATTTTCCAATATTGATTTCCCTTAATTCTGATAGTGACCTTGCCTCCTGGGCTTGTGATGATGGAAGTGATATTGTATTTATAGACCAGAACAACATTCGATTAAATCATGAGATTGAATCATTCAATGGTAGCAGTGGTTCTCTTATCTGTTGGGTAAATATCACAAGACTTTCTTCTATAAACAATACAAAATTATATATGTATTACGGTGATCCAGCCTGTAAAATTTCGCAGAACATATCTAGTGTTTGGGATTCAAATTTTATTTTGGTTCATCATTTAAACGAAAATCAAGGTGTTCATAATGATTCAACTTCTAATAACAATGACGGAGTTACTTATGGTGGGGTTATACAAGATACAAACGGTCAGATTGATGGCGCGGATTCATTTGATGGCATAGATGGCTATGTTGAATTTTGCATTGATGGGAATAATATTTCAAATACCACTATTGTCGGTACCTTAGATGGTGCACATAATGTCGTAATAAACGATGTAGATGATGATGAAATAAACGATTTAGTTGTCTGTGGATATCAAGCAAATAAGGTTGTTTGGTATAAACAATTAGCACCGACTTTGTGGAGCGAATATCTCATTGATAATAACTTGCTCAATGCTCATGATATACAAGTAGGAGATATCGATGATGATGGAAAAGATGATGTAGTTGGTCTTTCACTGTCTGAAAATCCAGATAATTATAATGAGGGGAATGGAACACTTACATGGTATCAAAAACCAGATGACCCAACAGGATCATGGATTAAAACTATTATTGCAACAAGTGGACAAAGTGGTCTAACTGGTTCTCGCTCATCAGGGCTAGGTGATATCGATTCTGATGGTGACTTGGATATTGCTGTTGCTGTTGATGCCTGTACGTATCAGACTAACGGTCGATTGTATTGGTATCAAAATCCAGGTAGTTCTGATGCAATAAATGGAAGCTTATGGAATGAGTATCTTATTGATAATACCCAAAATAATGGATGTGATTCACAGATTGGCGATCTTGATAATGATGGTAACCCCGATATAGTTTTCTCTTGCCATCATAATAGTCCTAACCCATATGGTGTCATACTATATTTCGCTCCAGAAAATCCCACGGAAGTTGGTAATTGGGAACGAGTAGATCTTTCAACAGGAGCTTCATATCATAATTATATTGTTGATTTTGATGGCGATGGCTATTTAGATATCCTTGTGGCGCATTGGCTATCAGATAAAATTTCTTGGTATCAAAACCCTGGTTCTGATATTAGAAATGCATCAAATTGGATTGAATATATTATCGATGATTCAAGTATCGGCATAGAAAATACAAACAGAATAATTGCTTATGATGTAGATTTGGATGGGGATTTAGACGTAGCAACGGTGTCTGATCCAAGTGGGTCTACTGGTTGGTTTAAATGGTATCAAAGACCTGATGATCCTACAAATATATCAGCATATGTTATGTATGTGGTGGATTCTGACCCGTCTCGGACAGCATGGGCACATGATGGCGATGTTGGTGATATAGACGGTGATGGTTCTACAGATATGGTGGGAGTAGGATGTAGTAGTGATAAAGTCTTTATAGATTATAATATTACTATTCCCCCACCGAATGTTGTTGATGAAATCACTGTTGAAGCTTGGACATATTGGAAGACATTAGGAACTAGCTCTGTAGGCGTGGTTGGCAAATACGAAACACCAGTACAAACTGGCTATGCTTTAGGTAAGTTAGGTAGTGAAACCATGCTGGGCTTTTATCCTGTTGGTGGCTCTACATACTGTGCAAAAACAATTTCCTCTATTCCTCTAGGAATTTTCGTTCATTATGTAGGATCTTATGATGGCTCATATATTAAAATTTATAAAAACGGTTATTTGGAAAATTCCACAAGTTACTTAGGAAATGTTTCAACTAATATTCAACAACCTCTCGTAATTGGCAGATGGTATGGAAATTATAATGGTTATTATTTCGATGGCATAATAGATGAGGTACGCGTCTCCAAAGTAGCAAGAAGCGCTGGATGGATTAACACTTCTTATTTGAATCAGCAAGATCCACAATCTTTTATTACGCTGGGGGAGCAAGAAATCGTTCCAGTAAAGCTTGTCTTAATAATTGGAAAAATCGTAAATATTACAACAATGGGAGATTTTACCTGTTTTGATGCAATTAACCTCAGAATCATTCAATTCATGCCGTTTTCATTCCAGAAATTCAAATCTGTAGAAAGGGTTGTGGTTTCTAAACCACTACTGGGAATCTTAAACACAAATTTTGCGTTTGGATTGTTTAGGGCTGCTGCCTAATATCAACATTTTCCATTTTTTTAATAAATTAAAGTAGGTTTTAGACAAAATTTAAAATATTTTTTATCGTTAAAGTTTTTATAACTATATAATCGAATATATTTCTTTTCATATGGTATAGAAAGTTTTATGTTCAATAATTTTATTCCAACCCCCATGAAACTAGAACTTAACGAACAACAAAAAATGATACAAAAAATGGTTAAAGAATTTGCTGAGAAAGAAGTTGCACCAATAGCGGATGATTTAGATAAATCTGCAGAATTTCCATCAAAAACTCTTCAAAAAATGGCAAAATTAGGACTCCTTGGGATAATTATCCCATCAGAATATGGGGGAGCTGGTCTTGATACCATCAGCTATGTTACTGTTATTGAGGAGATTTCCAGAAAATGTGCATCAACAGGGGTTATCACATCTGTTCATAATTCCCTAGTTTCATGGCCAATTATGAAATATGGAAATGAAGCACAAAAAAAGAAATATTTGCCTATACTTGCTAAAGGAGAAAAAATTGGAGCGTTTGCAGGAACTGAACCAAATGCTGGCTCTGATCTGGGAGCTATGCAAACAACAGCAGTATTAAAAGGTGATAAATACATAATAAATGGAGATAAAACATTTATCACCAGTGGACCGAAAGCGGGGATTATTATTGTATTTGCAGTTACTGATAAAGAGGCAGGATCTAAGGGAATAAGTGCATTTATTGTTGAAAATGATATGAAGGGATTTAAAGTTGGTAGTATTTTTGATAAAATGGGCATAAATGCAAATTTAGTTTCTGAACTTGTATTTGAAAACATGGAAGTTCCAAAAGAAAATTTACTTGGAAAAGAGGGAGATGGTTTCAAAATTGCATTGAGTGCTCTTGATGGAGGACGAATTGGTATTGCAGCACAATCTGTAGGTATTGCCCAAGCTGCCCTTGATGAAAGTATTGAATATGCAAAACAAAGACAGCAATTTGGAAGGCCAATTGCAAAATTTCAAGCAATTCAATGGATGATTGCAAATATGGCAACTAATATCGAAGCTGCACGATTACTTGTTTTCAATGCTGCCCATGCTAAAGATACTAAAGACCGTTTTTCAAAAGAAGCTGCAATGGCTAAACTTTTTGCATCTGAAACAGCAATGGAAGCAGTGATTAAGGCAGTACAAATACATGGGGGGTATGGCTACACGAAGGAATACACAGTTGAGCGGTTATTTAGAGATGCAAAGATAACAGAAATCTATGAGGGCACTTCTGAAGTACAAAGAATGGTAATTGCAGGGAGTCTCCTTAGATAATTAGTCCTAATGGTGATATATAATGGGGGAGATTAATTACGAAAAAGAATACAAAAATTGGAAATGGAAAATACCAGATGACTATAACATCGGTTTTGATTGTATAGATAAACATACTGAAACAGAGAAGAAGAACAAAGTTGCTTTATATTGGGAAGATTCTGAAGGATACAAAAACAAATTTACATATAATGAAATGAAACGTTTAACAAACAAGTTTGGAAACGCATTAAAAGATTTGGGATTTAAAAAAGGTGATAGGTTTCTTATAAGATTACCTAACCTTCCACAATTTCAGATATCTTTTCTAGGTGGTGTTAAAATCGGTGCAGTTCCGATTCCATCAAGTGTAATGTTTAGACAACATGAAATTGAGTATAGGATTAATGACAGTGGGTCAAAAGCAGCAATTACAACCTCAAAATATGTAAAAGAAATAAATGAAATCAAGGAGAAATGTCCAACATTAAAACATATAATTATTGCAGATGAACCATATGGTGACTATTTATCATATAATGAAATAATGAAAAATGCATCCAGTAATTTGGATATTGAACCCACAAAAAAAGACGATATGGCTTTTTTTTGCTATACATCTGGGACAACAGGAAATCCAAAAGGAGCTGTTCATTTACATAGATGGGTTCCAGGCAATGACCCTAGTGTTTTATTTTGGCAACAAGCAACAGATGAAGATATTCTAACTCATACGGGAGATTTAAATTGGATTTTTCCCCTGGGTAATGGTTTTTTGTATCCTTGGAGACACGGATTTTCAACCTTAATTTATGATGGAAGATTTAATCCAAATAAATGGTATGAGTTAATTGAAAAATACAAGATAACTAATCTAGCTTCTGTTCCAACTGCTTATAGAATGTTTGTTTCAGTAAATGATGCTGAAAAGAAATATGATTTAAGTCAACTTAATCATTGTATTTCTGCAGGCGAACCATTAAATCCCGAAATAATTAAAATTTGGAAGAGAAAATTTCATTTGGATATCTATGATGGAATTGGAATGACTGAGGTAATGGTCTATTTGTCAAATTTTAACGGTATGAAAATTAAACCAGGCTCATGCGGCAAACCCCAGCCAGGAAAGATTTGTTCAATAGTAGACACAAATGGAAAACCTCTAAAACAAGGTGAACAGGGTGTACTTGCAATAAAGGATTCAGATCCAGGACTTTTCAAAGAATATTGGAACAAGCCAGAAAAAACTAAAAAATGTTTTAAAAATGGTTGGTTCCTAACAGGGGATGTTTTATATATCGATGAAGAAGGCTATTACTGGTTTAGTGGTCGTGATGATGATTTAATTATGGCCGCAGGTTATAGAATTAGTCCTTTTGAAGTCGAATCAGCAATAATATCTCATCCTGAAGTACTTGAATGTGCTGTGGTTGCCAGTCCGGATAAAATACGAGGAGTTATTGTAAAAGCTTTTGTCCATCTTCATGATCAGACAAAAGCCTCTGATGAACTTGTCAAGAATATACAAGAGCATACCAAGATGGTTTCTGCACCATATAAATATCCTCGGGAAATAGAATTTGTCGAGGAACTTCCTAAGACTCAAAGTGGAAAAATTAAGAGAAAGCAATTAAGAGAATTGGAAATTGAAAGAAAAGGAGTGAAAAAATGAATATTATCGTTTGTGCAAAACAAGTTGTTGATGTATCTGAGATGAAAATAGATTCAAGCACCAACAAACCAATTTTACAAGGTGTACCTCAAAAAATAAGTGATATAGATAAAAATGCATTAGAAGAGGCAATTAAAATAAAAGAAAAAAATGGCGGAAAAATCACAGTTTTAACCGTTGGTAGCTCTAATGCTAAAGAAAGAATAAAAGAGCTTCTTGCAATGGGTGCTGATGAAGGAGTATTAGTTACCGCATCAGAAAATATTGATTATCATATGACTGCTGTGCTTTTATCTGAGGCAATTAAAAAAATTGGTAATTACGATCTTATTTTATGTGGGGAGGCATCGGTTGATTTATTTTCAGGACAAATTGGACCAAGACTAGCAGGTCTCTTAGATATTCCGCAAATTACCTATGCTCAATCTTTAACAACTGAGAAGGACAAGGTTAGTGCTGATAGGAATATGGGTGAAAAGGTGATAACTTCAGAATCTACATACCCTGTTTTAATTAGTGTAACTAAAGAGATAAATGAGCCCAGATTACCTAGCCTTATGCAGATTCTTGGTGCAGCAAATAAACCAATTAATGAATGGACTTCTGACTCATTAAGTAGTGATTTGAATCCATTAGTCGAAACTGTTGAGTTAAAAGGCGTTTCAATGGAAAGAAAAAACATCATATTTAAGGACGATTTAGATGAATCCGTTAATAAATTAGTGGATAATCTCGCTAAAGAAGGAGTTCTGGGGTGATATAAATGGTCTTTGTTTATTCAAATAAAAAAAGTCTAACTATTGAAATGCTGAGTATTGCTTCAAAATTAGCAAAAGAACAGAATAAAAAATTAATTACAGCCGTTATCGGAAAATCTGACGAGGCCTTAGCTAAAGAATATATCTCATACGGGGCTGATGAGGTATATAAAGTGGATACAAGTCTAGAATCATTTAAAGCAGAGGAATATTCTGATATATTATCTGAAATTATAAAAGAAAAAAATATTGAAACAATTTTAATTGGTTCTAATAAAAATGGAAAAGAACTTTCAGCTCGCTTGGGCGGAAAAATCAATGCAGGATGTGTAGTAGATTCTAACAACATTTATATTAAAAATAACAAGTTAATGGCTGAAAGAGTTGTATATAGTGGAAATGCAATAGCCGTTGAAATGTTCAATTCCACACCCGCGATTATTACAGTTCCCTCAAAAGCTTTTGAACCTTTGAAAAAAGACATATCACATAAAGGAGAAATAATAAACAAAAAGATAGATTTAAAAGATTATCCATCTAAAATACTAAAAATTCAGGAGATGAAATCTGAGGGAGTTAATGTTGAAGATGCTGAGATTATTGTTTCTTGTGGAAGAGGCCTTAAAGATAAAAATGATATAAAAATAATACAAGATTTGGCAGATGTGTTAAAAGGAAAAACAGTTGGTTGTAGTCGACCTATTGCTGCTGATTTGAAATGGTTATCTGAAGATCATTGGATTGGCTTATCAGGTCATAAAGTCAAGCCTAAACTTTACATAGCTGCAGGAATCTCGGGACAAATACAACATATTGCTGGAATGCGTGATTCTTCAATTATAGTGGCAATAAATAAAGATCCCGAAGCTTTAATTTTTAAATCAGCAGATTATGGTATTGTTGGAGACTTGTATGAAGTTCTTCCAAAATTAACTGAAGCAATAAAGTCAAAGATGGGATAATGAATAATAAATTCCTTTCTTTTTTATTTTTATTTTAATAAATAGTTGGTAAAAATGAGTAGAGAATTAGATAAAAAATTAATCAATGAGATTCCTAGAGATAAAATTGCTGATTTTATTTTTCTACATCTTAGAGACATGTGGGCAGTTGATGGTTTATATTATCTTGGAATTGAGGAAAAATGGGGTACAGAAGCTGCAACTGAAATAGATAGAAAGGTCTGGGAAATAATGGGAAAAATAGAAGCTCGAAAACTCAAAGATTTTCTTAAAATAAAAAACAACGATATTCCCTCAATGATTAAGGCTCTTCAACATTCAGGGTGGGCATTAGATCTAGATGACAAAGAAATTATTATAGAGAACGAAAAAGCAATTGTTAGAAATATAAAATGCCGTGTCCAAAATACAAGACTTAAGAAAGGATTGGAGGAATTTGGGTGTAAGCCGGTTAGATGGGGATTTTTAGAGTCATTTGCAAAAGAATTTAACCCAGATATTGAAGTAAAATGCATAGTTTGTCCACCAGATCAACACCCTCCAAATCTCTGGTGTCAATGGGAATTTGTTTTGAGAGGAAGTACAAATGAGAACATCTGAAGAATACAAAGAAAGTTTAAGGAAAATGAAACCGAATATATTCAAATTTGGAAAATTAATCGAAGATGTAACAAAGGATCCTGTAACTAAAAGAACAATTGAAGGTCATGCCAAAATATTCTCTGCTGCAAAGCAAGAGGAATACAAAGATATTCTTACTACACAATCAACTCTTACTGGGAAAAAAATTTCTAGATATCTTTCTCTTATAAGCAGTTCTGAAGATATGATTAGCAATGTTAGAATGAAGAGATTAATGTTTAATTTAACAGGTACGTGTACAGGTGGAAGGTGTGTTGGATTTAACGCTATTAATACAATGTGGGCAACCTCATATGAAATTGATAATGAATTAGGAACTGATTACCACGAAAGATTGAAAAAGTGGTTAATAAACGCTCAAGATAATGACATTACAATATCTGGTGCATTAACCGATCCAAAGGGAGATAGAACAAAATCTCCCACTCAACAAAATGATCCTGATATGAGCTTACATATTATTGAAAAAAATGATGATGGTATTACAGTAAACGGAGCAAAAGTGATGATTTGTGGAGTTGCAGCATCCAATGAACTATTTGTTTTACCTGGAATGGGTTATAAAGAACCTGATAAGGACTATGCTGTTTCCTTTGTAGTACCAAGAGATATTGATAATCTTACAATAGTTGAAACACGAAGGCCTAGTGATTTAAGAGAATTAGACAATGGCTATGACATCCCAGTTGATTTTGGGGGAATAACTCAAGCTTTTCTTTTATTTGATAATGTTTTTATCCCAAATGAACGCGTTTTTATGTGTAAAGAATATAAGTATTCATCTAGTTTGATAATGAATTTTGTTTCCTTATACAGAACCGCTATAGGAGGATGTGTTGCAGGTCAAGGTGATGTAATGGTTGGAGCTGCGGCACTAATTGCTAGAGCTAATGGTATTTCTGAAAAGGTATTCAGAGAAAAAATTACACAAATGATTGTCAACAACGAAACTACATTTGGAACAGGAATTGCTGCTAGTGTTACTGGAGAAAAACACCCTTCAGGAATATGGATACCAAATACTCTTCTTTCAAATGTAAATAAGATTCACGTGTCAACTTTACCATACGAAACAAAACGATTATTACAGGAAATTGGTGGAGGTATTGTTGAAACAGGTTGTTTGCCATCATACAAAGATATTAAAGACTCAAATTATGGTAACTTATTAAAAAAGTATCTTAAGGCAAATTGCTCAGGGGAAACAAGAGCAAAAATAGCTAGATTGATTGAATGGTTAACAATTGGCGCAGGTGTTCCAGGTTGTATGCATGGAGGTGGCTCGCCAGATGGTGCAAGAAGACTTGTTAATGCAACAACTGACATTAATAAGCTTGTAGAATTAGCCAAAGATTTGGCAAAAATTGAAGAAGAAATAAGAATTAATACTAATAAAAAATAGAATTAACAAGGTTTTGAAAAAAACCTAAAGAGATATAACAAATATAATTACAGATTTTTTACTAATTCTGCGATTTTAGCTCTCTTATCCTTTTCATCAGGCAAGGTAATTGATGCTTTCCATTTTTTTGTATCTTCTATATAATATCCTCTAGAAATAGCAATAAATTCTCTTTCACCTGCATCACTTACAGCCTTTTTCCTAGCAACTTCGATAAAATTATTACTTCCAAATTTTACCTCTTCTGCTTTTATTGTTTCGAATTCAACCATTGGTATACCTCTTTTTTGAAGTTAAGGGTTATTTAATTATAAATTTTTATACTTTATGTATTTAACAAATATACAAAATTTTTTAAGTTTATCCAGTTTATTTTATAGTATCATTGGTTATATGAATATATTTATAAAGAGATTTGTGTTATAAAATATGCTATTATTGATGAGGAGATGGCAAGTATGAAACAAAAAGAGATATATATGCTTGATGAGAATGATGATAGAGCTATTGAGCTTTTTGTAAAGCTGGGCATGCCAAAGAATCTTGCAAAAACATTACTGTACGTTTCTCAATTTGATGAATGCCTTTGTGCAGACATTGAACAGGGAGCAGATTTGAGACAACCTGAAGTAAGTATAGCTATGCAGGAACTTAGAAAAAAAAATTGGGTAAAAAAGAGAAACTTAAAAAAGAAAGGTAAAGGCAGACCAGTTCATGTTTATAAACCTTCAACAAACCTTAATCAAATTCTGAAATCCTTTGAAACTGAAAAGAATCAGGAATTTGAAAATATTAAAAAGGATATTTCAGAGCTAAAATCAATAATCAAAACAAAATAATTTCTAAATAATCAATAAAACTTCCTTTTTTCTTTTTAATAATATTAATTTATTAAAAATTTATAAATAAATTATTGTTTTTTAATAAATTTGTCTCATTTTTTTGTCCAGAAATAACAAAAAACATAAAAAAATCGAAAAAAAATCAATTATATTCAACATTTTTAGTGTAAAGTTTATATATGATGTCAAACTTAATATAAGTGAGGGAGAAATATGAGTATGGGTAAAAGCTACCTATTTAGAAAAGAGTTAGGAGTAGGAATAGTTGTATTTTTACTTATAGTTTCTATAATTCCTAACATAAATGCTGGATATTTTGAAGATTCTATCAGCACGGAATCCACCACAAACTTTAGTGATAAACAATTAATATATGAAAACAGAGAAAAAATTATCTCTGAATGTTTATCCGCTGCATCAAAAATTGATGATGCTGAAAATCAATTCAATTCTGAATATGTAGAAAACAAACAAAATCAATTCTCTGAACAACCTCTTTTGGGCGGTAATGAAGTTTTTGGATTATGGATTACAATTGTCTATAATGGAAATGAAATATCAGAAAAAATAGATATGAATCCTTGGACGATAAGAGGAAAATTAAGTGATCCTGGATATAGAACACCATTAAAATTTAATGTGGATAATGATCCTGAGGAAGATATTGAGGTCGGATTTGGATTTTTTAGATACGGAATAGATGAAATAACCGAGTCTGGAACTAAAGATCATTCGGCTTGGGCAACAGCTTTTGATTTTATGCAGATAAACAATGGTCTAGATGATCAACTTGGAGAAATTGAAGTTTGGCAGGAATTTCATGTAAATATTGGATTGATTAAAAATTCTGCAGTAAATAATGAGCTTAACCTTCCATTTCTTTTAGATGTTTTACCCGATAAAGGAATGTTAAAAACAATATTGTCTCGACTGTATTTAATTATTCAATCTCGTTTAGTTGATAATCCAATTTTTGATTATTTACTAAATCATTTGAATGAAAAAAATCATGAGTTTATAGTTAGTGAACAAATAACACATAATCAAAATAAAAAAGGTTCAATAGCTGCTAGCGAAGATTATTTTGTAACTAGAGTTGGATTTAGATCAGAAGAAAATCAAAAGATTCCTTTTAGATTCGAAAAAACATTTGCAATTGCTAAAGATAACATATTTAGACCTTTTATTTTTCAACATGAAATGAATCCAAACGATATAATAAGCTCTGCAAGTAATGATGTAATGTTTGGTTTTCAATCTTTCAAAGAAGGAAACAGTAAACCTTCATATGATGTAGAGTTTGAGGTAAATTTTAATCCGGCGGTTCATACATTAACTCAATTTATACCTCGATCTGGAAAGATATTTTACTATTATAGAAATGTTGGACCAAGTGACTCTTTAGATATTACGTTTTCATCAAATTTATTGAAAGGAGGCGATGATCAAGAGGAAGAAGAAGGAAGTCTCTCGCTTACTTTAACAATTGATACACCAGTGTCTATAGCTGGTTCAGGAAAATGGATGAGTTTTGATCCTAAAATAATTGGTGATATTGATCCCTTAGGTGGTAAATTTACGTATGCTGCAAGTCATAATTTTGATATTGGGATAATAGCAAATTCTCCTAGATTTGAAGAAAAATTAGAAATTAAAGGTTTACCAAAAAATGCTGAACTTGAATGGGATGTTGATGTTGATTTAAATATTGGAAGCATGGTCAAATTAGAAGTTGATGGTTACGTTCAACTTGACATGGATAGCCAAATTGATGAGGTTATTGTATATTTCCCAAAGAGCAATTCTACAGATTCAGATATGTCCTTTTTAGAGGTCCACGGTATTCCAAGCTATGAAAAAACAGGAGCAATTGCAACTTTATATGTTGATCCTAATAACATTTTTAATCCATCTAATTATGTTTATGGTAAGGCATATAGAGATTATAGCACTAACCTTGAGGCAATAGAGGTATTTTTACCGAATGTATCAACACCCATCGTTGAAATCACCGATATACCTTCATATTCTGCAGTTACCGCGCAACTAATATGGAACAAATTACAAGGTTACGCAAGAGCAGAAAGATACTCAAGTGGTGCTCCTGACCCAGTAAAATTTAATCTAGATTTTGATACATTTTCAATTAGTAATATTCTGGAAATCTCTGATGGCTATGCTCAAGGTGATTTTAAGATTGCATCAAATGGATATCTTGGTTTTGATACATCTAAGAAGATGTTTAGTGATTCAATTGAAATAAGTGATTCTGCTGAAGAAAGTGGACTAAGTGTTTCGGTTGAGGAAATTTCAGCCAACAATCTTGGTGTAAATTGGGGTTTAGATAATTCAGGGGAACAAATTAAACTGACGAATTTAGGTTTTAATGGTTTTCTAAGTACTTTAAAAGATTTTCAAGTTTCAATATCTCTTGAAGGTAAAAGTGGTGAATTTCAGGGAGATTGGTCTCTTGGAGAATCAGGCAATTTTGAAATTGATTTTTATCAAGATGAAAATATTCAACTTGATTTTGACCTAGGCGATAACAATGGAACATATGATTTCAATGGATATATTGAGTTAAATAACGACTTACATTATGATATGAGTTGGAAGTGGAAACAAGGTAATTACAATGATCCTGCATATTTTCGAATAAATGAGAATTCAAATGAAGCAAATTTAGAAGAAATCAACCTTTATTTTTCATATCAAGATAATTGGGGTGCAGATATAACCCTTCAAGATGCAGGAATATATGTTTGCGTAGAGTGGTATTGGCAAAATCTTATATTGTACATATGGCCAATTATTGAAATTTATGGCACTGTAGATTTAGATCTTTTATTGAATGGAATTTGGTATTATAATGTGGAGGATAATTGGCCATAATTTTAATTTACAGGGGGTATGGAATATGAAAATTATTAATAAATATCCAAAGCTAATTTCATTATCATTATTTTTTATACTTGTTTCTATATCAACTTCTTCCGTATTTGGTGGACAAAACTTCAATCATTTTGAAGCGGTTGATGTATACAACAGTCCCATTGCTATTCCAATGTCCAGTGATCCATTTTTTACTTGGGAAGATGATTTTGATACAATAGAGTGGATAGAAGGAAGCATGTCTTATGATTATGAGGTTGTCGAGGGTTTAGCTCAAATAAAAAACACTTACGAAGTATGGACAAATTCAGATTGGACTAAATTGGTCCCTATTAATTTGACAAATAATGCAGGTTCCTCATTATCTGATTATGCATTCAGTCTGATTATTGAACATGATCCAGATATGCAAGATGAGTATGATGATATTAGGTTTAAACATGAAAACTATCCAACCACATGGTTAAATTACTACATTGAATCTTACGATTCCAATGAGGCAATTGTGTGGATCAAAATACCTGAAATTCCAACAGGTGAAAGCATGCTTTATTTGTTCTATGGAAATCCAGATGCATACGACGAAAGTGATTTTTATAGTGTATTTTCTGATTGGGACGAAGAATGGGAAAATGATGAACGATTAACATATCATAATACTAAAGAGGGAAGTTGGGATCCTGATGTAGCATATGGTTTAAACCAAAATGATGAGGATATTTTTTTAGTTACATGGGAAGAAGGTAGAGCATATTATTTCCCTCTATCAAATTTTAAACAAGAAATTAGAGGCTCAATTTATGATAGTTATGGTGATTGTGAGGAATTTGATTTCACAATTTTCACTGAGAATAAAGATTATTATAGAAATGAAAACCCATCTTCAGCATTTGGTGACGATATATTTTTTATTGCATTTGAACATTATATTGATCCTGTAAATGGCAACAAAATAGAGAGGGATGTTTATGGAGCTATTATAGACACTTATGGTTCTGTTGAAGATACATTCAATATTTGCACAGGATCCGACGTGGCCGCAGACCCTTGTGTAGTTTTTGATTCAATAAACAATCAATTTTGTGTTGTATGGGAAGATGCTAGAGAGGGGTACAACAATTATGACATTTATGGAAAAATATTTGATTCTGATGGAAATCAGATTGGAAGTGAAAAAGAAATATGTACTACCAGTAATAGTCAACATGAACCGTGGATAGCTTATGATTCAGTCAATGAACAATATCTGATAGTCTGGGAAGAAGGATTAACAGCTGATGAAGGACCATTTAGTATTTTCGCAGGATTATTTGATAAAGATTTAAATCAAATCGGTAGCACGACCACTATCGTGACTGGAGATGAAGATAAAGATTATAACTTTCCGTGTGTATGTTATTCTAAAGAAACTGAATGTTTCTTGATTACATTTAATGATTGTGATATAAGTGATGAGGATTGGTATGGAAGTGTTTGGGGAACAATTTTGGATGATTCTGGAGATATTATCGAAGATACATTTGTAATTAAAAACGGTAATTTTGTACGAACAGATATTGCTGTTTATCTTTCATCATCATTTTTTGTCTCTTATGGTGATAGTGAAAATATTTGGGGAAACTTAGTATCATCTGAGGGTGAAGTTTTTTCAGATGATGTACAAATGTCTGCTAGTACATCAGCCATAGCTGATTGGGCAAGTATCGATTCTAATGGAGATAAAATATTTGTAAGTTGGGAAGATTTACGTATTTATTATTCCCCTCCTTGGGACAATATGCCAGATGTTTATGGTAATATATGGAATTTGAATATTCCTAGTGGTTCTGAAGTTGAGGTTGAATTTGGAACAGAAAAAAAATTAATTCTTGAAGCACAATTAACATCAAAACCAATAGATCCAGAAAATCTTGTTGCGTGGATAGAGTTTGGTGTTGATTTTGATAATACTATAACATTTGATATTTTAGATTATGATGGCAATATTCTTATCGAAGAGGCAAGCAATGGTGAAGATCTAACAGGTATAGATCCTGAAGATTTTCCTTCCATTAGAGTTCAAGGCCATTTATCTCGAGAGGATCCATCATATTCATCAACTATAGATAGTTGGAGTGTGATGTATGTAGGAGTTGATGAAATACCTCCTGAAACCACTATTGGTGAAATAATTGGCGATCAGGGTCTTGAAAATTGGTATGTAGGAAATGTAAAAATCGTTTTGAATGCAACAGATGGTTTATATGGTTCAGGAGTCAATCATACTTATTTCAAAATAGATGATGGATTAACAATAGAATATGATCCTCAACTTGGAATAAGACTGCCCCAGGATGCAACGGGCGATCCAAATACACCTCATGGTCAATGGGATATATATTATTGGTCGATTGATAAAGCAGGAAATCTAGAACCAGAACAGGGCCCAATAAATATAAAAATTGATAAAGTCACACCTCATTGCACCATTTGGGATCCACCAGATAGAGCAAATGTACCTTTAGGTGGTAACTTCTTGGTCCAAGCAACTGCAATTGATAATGGATCAGGTATTCATTATGTGTCTTTTGATGTAGGACCACCTTATAATAATCCAGTTAATGTCTATGAAGACGATCCACCCGGTTCAGGCAATTATAAATGGTTGTGCGATCGGAGTTTTAATCAAAAACAATGGAGACATATTATTGCACAAGTTTATGACTATGCTGGTCATATGTACGAACATAACATATACGTATTTTTTGCCACACCTAGTGACTATAAACCTGGACATGTATATATCTTTGGAAATGAATTTGGTCCATTACCACTATTATCTATCTTCAAAACATCAATTTTAATTGAACAATCCTTCATTCCAATAATTTTAACGGATTGGGATGCTGAGGCAACGCGAGTTGATGTAGAAGCTAGAAGATGTGTTTTGGGTAGTGAATATAAGTTCTCTGATAACGACTTGTCAGATGGTTGCTATATCGAAGTTGATGTACCAATCGGTTTATTTACACTCACTGCTAAAATCTATGAAAATACTAATCTACTAGAAGAAAGAAGAATTATATCAAGAATGCTTATTATATTAATATAGGAGATATAATTCTTACCCAATTTTTTTAAAATTGTAATATCCTGAATTTACTTCCTCCTGGAAATTTTCATTCATAATTTTCAACTCATTATATCTATTTTCTTATTTTATCTTGAAACGCTTGAAAGGGTGTACGCAGACACCCATTTTCAAGGCTGC
>Ga0180433_10001748_pt1 | contig 35618 bp, 29 predicted proteins | sample SS_ome_8_FD_132980 | JGI IMG/M metagenome (GOLD analysis project Ga0180433, IMG submission 132980) | Hypersaline lake sediment archaeal communities from the Salton Sea, California, USA - SS_1_D_1 metaG | ecosystem: Environmental > Aquatic > Non-marine Saline and Alkaline > Hypersaline >...
TGGATGCTAAAAGCCGATTCTGCATCAAAGATGGTCATCCGCGCATCCACAATCCAGACATTTCCTTGCGGAAGCTCCGTATAAAGAGCCTCTTGGTCTAGATCGTACTCATCGGAGATATCACCCACAATCTCCTCGAGGATATCCTCGATGGTGATGACGCCCTCTGTGCCCCCATACTCATCAACTACGATGGCCATATGCATCTGCTTGACTTTGAATTCTTGTAGCAACTGAGAGACCTTCTTGGTCTCAGGAGCATAAATTGCACCTTTGATAAAACTTCCAATCGGCTGATCCAAGATAGAGCTATTTTTTTTGCCATCCATGCAATCACTATAGATCTCAAAGAGATCCTTAAACATCAAAACACCAATGATATTATCAATGTTATCCCGGTAAACAGGTGTGCGGCTATAGCCCTCTTCAATCAGTTGTTCCGCAGCACTCTTGAGTGTGGTGGTTGTAGGAAGAGCAAAGAGATCGGTGCGTGGTACCATAACCTGCCGAGCAATCCGCTCCTTAAATTTTAAGACCGCTTCGATCAACTTTTTATCATTAGAGGTAAGGGGCGTGGTGATGTCGGCAGATTGCAAAATCTCTAAAATCGTCTCTTTAATCTTTTCAATACGGTTTTCACCATTCTGACTTTCAATTTTTCTCTTTTTACGCTGTAAAATCTTCAAAATGAAATAATTGAAAGGCAATGAACAGAGGAGGAAAAAGGAGATCGTGCCCATAAAAAAGGAAAAAAAGCGGTAGGAGGCAGCCAAAGCAGTAACTCTTGCGCTAAGTTCTGTGATCAGAAAGAGGAGTAAGTAGAGGCCCAAGATTGCCAGCAGCTGCCATCCCCACGCAAAGGAGGAAATATTCATAAACCCCGCAAAGGCTAAAAGGGCAAAGCCAATGCGAGCTATATTGGCTCCCATCGAGGCAGCCATGATCAAAAGATCAAAGGAGCTTTTGCCAAAAAGTTTTCGATGAAGAGGCAAATAATAGAAGCGATTTTTTGTATTTTCTAGATTATCAAGGAGTTGTGATTCTGTAAGGCGCGGTAGCAGGTGTGTTGCGGTTGCTAGAAAATAACCCCAGATTAGGAAGAAGAGGGAAGCTAGAAAAAATAGAACAAACATGACTTAATTTTATTATACCATTTGGTTCGTTTTTTGCAAAAAAGTGATCCAAGTCTTAGGCGGAGAGCACCTTATGATGTTTGATAAGCTCTTGCAATAAGGTATTTTGCCTTGCATGCATCAAGGTGCGCTTGTCATCTTCCTGATCGGTGTATCCAATCAGATGCAGAAGGCCATGAATGAGATAGAGGGTGGTTTCCAGGTAGCTGTTTTCGGTAACCTCTTCTGCAGAGGTTAAAATATAGTCGATGGCTGTCTGTGGACAGACAAAAACCTCACCTAGGATATGATCTTTTTCCTGTGCATCTGAGTCCATAGGAAAAGAGATGCAGTCTGTTACTGAGGGATCGCCAAAAAAATCGTTGTGAAGTTTAGAAATTTCTGTCTGATCCACAAAATAGATTGAGACCTCGTCGGTCTCAATCTTCTCAGAATGTAGCACATGCTTTACAATAGGTGCCACCCGATCGGGATTAATTTGTAAATCCGTCTGGTTATTAAAAACCAGGGTTTTCACAAGGAGACGTTAGGTGTTTTAGGAAGACCTAAAACCTTATTTTCATCTTTTTTCCAACGACCGAGTTTTTTTAAGATTTCGATGCGCTCATATCGAGTTAAAACATTTCGCTTTTGCACGCCCTTATTAGACTTTCCGTAACTTTTATGTTGTGACATGATTATTTAACCTTTGGGATAAAAATAGCTCTTTGAGCTACTGCGTTTTCGTGGGGCTTAAAGCCGTTTGGTAGATTATCTTTTTTAGGTCCTGTCTTTACAGAAGGTCCCTTGTGTTTGCGAGGAGAAATGGCCCTGCGCTTGCCCTGTTTGCTCATACGTGTCATAATCTTTATCCTACATTTTCACTAAAAACGTCACATTTTATTTTGTTGCTTGAATTTAGTCAAGGGTGGCTTTTGAATCGGAAGTGATTACACCACATGAAATAATGTATTTAAAGGCATCCTCGATCTTCATATCAAGGTAGATCACCTTCTCCTTTTGATACATCATCAAGAAGCCAGAGGTGGGGTTGGGGGTAGTGGGCACAAAGACGGTGACAAGTGATTGTTCAGCGGTGCGCTCGCAGATGGAGGGGGAGGGGCTGCTTACAAGACCAATGCAGTAGGCGCCCTCTGTGGGAAAGGGCACCATTACTACCTGCTTAAAGGATTCGGAGTGGCTGCCAAAAATCGTCTTAATTACCTGCTGCGCAGCCTTATATACCGACTTGATGATGGGAATGCGATGTAAAAAATAGTCGTAGATGGAGATCAGCGACTTAAAGACTACGAGGCGCGTGAGTATTCCCAAAAGGACGGTGGCAAAAAAGATGGCAAAAAGCAGAGCAATTTTTAGGAAAAAATGAATGAGGGCCTGGTTGGCATCATACCACTCATAGCCAATAAAAAATTGTTGAAAAAAGCCTATAAAGGGCTGCGTGAGCACATTTACGATAAAGGCAACAATGAATAGAGTCAGTGCCAGGGGCAATAAGATGACGAGCCCCGTTAAAAAGTATTTTTTCATGATGTTGTCATTACTTCTTTTTTGTGTTGATCATCCAACTCGTTTCGCGTCTTGTCAAGTCTAAATCTGTCAAATTTACAAAAATCTTTTGTCCCGCCTGAAAAGAGAGCTTGCGAGCCTTGGAGACCATCTTGCCCTTTCTTTGGTGGTAGGTCCAATCGGGTGCGGACTGCAAGTCGTAGGTGGAGACCATCCCTTCCAAAAAGAGGGCATCGATCTCAAAAATCACACCAAAGGGCTTAATGGAGACAATGGTTGCTGCAAAAGCGCACCCATTGTTTTTGGTGTTGAGCTGCTCTAAATGACGCAATTTCTTAAGGAGTGTAACCGAGGACTCTGCTTTGGCACTAAGGCGCTCCTGTTCGGAGCATTTTAGGGCAATGGCATCCCAATCGGCTTTTGGATCTACCTCGTTAAAGAGGAGGCGGTGAATAATCAGGTCGACATAGCGCCGAATGGGGCTTGTAAAGTGGGTGTAGTGCTCCAGTTGCAGGCCATAGTGGCCGATGTTTTGCGTCGAGTAGTTGGCAAGTTTCATTGAGCGAATAAAGCTTGTGGTCAAACACTTTCCAAAGGGGGATTCGCGGATCTCATCAAAGAGATTTTGGATCTCCTCGTTTGTGGGTGTTGTTGAGAGCTTAAATCCAAAGGCTGCCGCATACTGCGCAAAATCCTGTAGGTTTTCCTGTTTGGGCTCCTCGTGGACGCGGTAGGTAAGAGGTTTGCCCTCGTTACAAAGACGTGTGGCCACAACTTCGTTGGCCATGAGCATAAACTCTTCAACCAACTGATGCGAAATGTCATATTCAACAAGCTGCATCCGTTTGACATACCCCTTGGTATCGACGACTAGGCGCAAGTCGGGCATCGCAAACTCGATGGCGCCGCGCTTGGCACGTTCGGCCTTTAGTAGATAACAGACCTTTTCCATCAAAAGAAGTGTTGGGGCATGTTTGCTCTTCTTTTTGCCATCTAAAATCTCTTTGGCTTCCCCGTAGGTAAAGCGCTTTTGGCTCTTGATCACACTGCGCACAATTTTGTGGCTTTTAACCTTTCCCTTGGCATCCAATCGAATCATCACACTGACGGCAAGTCGCTTAACGCTGGGCTTTAAAGAGCACAAATTATTGGAGAGCTTGGGGGGCAGCATGGGCAAAACAGCGCCCGGAAAATAGACCGAATTACAGCGCTGGCGAGCCTCTTTGTCCAAGGCGCTCTTGGGTTTGATGTAGTGCGATACATCGGCAATGTGCACACCGAGCAAATAGCCACCTCGCTCCTCTGATAGGGAGAGGGCGTCATCGAAATCCTTGGATTCGTCGGGGTCGATGGTAAAACACTCGAGTGCTGTAAAGTCCTCGCGTCCTTTGCAATCTTTTGCACCTATTTTACTGGGGAGCTTGGTAAGTTCTTCTTCGACCTCTTGAGAAAAGGCATCTTTTAGCTCAAACTCTTCCACTGCTGCCTGGATGTCGCATGCTGGATCATCGATATGGCCAATGATGGCGCTTATTTTGCCTTTGGCGGGCTTGTAGTGCGTGCCCCAGTCGGAGACTTCGATTAAAACGCGCTCACCCACACGCACTTGCTCGGATGGGTCGCACTTGACAATCAATTCGCGCTCATTGCCCAGTAGGGGGGCGTAGGCATCCCATCTGTTTTTGCCAATCTCTTCAATCAGCGTGCCGGCCAAATGGCGCCTTCCTCGTACAAGGATCTTTTTGACTCGACCCTCGTAGCCTTTGCCCGAGGTTTTCTCCATAAAAACCTCGGCTTCTACCTTGTCGCCATCTACAGCAAAGCATGTTTTGCGTTTTGGGATAAATACATCTTCTGCAAAAAGTTTTTTGTCGTCGGGCACCACAAAGCCAAATCCACGATGGTGCATTCGGATGGTGCCTCTAAGTATTTTGGTTTTTTGTCGCATCCCTCAGAGCATAGCACAAACGATCATATAGAAAAATAAGATTGCCAAATCTCTATAAATTATTTTTTATATTAATAATAACATTGTCAGATTTTGTATTAAAATTATCTCTTAAATATCCTCAATTGGGCAAGCCCTGTTAAGGGTTGAGCAAAGTAGTGATCAGGTGTAATCAGCGCTTGCATTGTTTACCCATTTGGAAAAGTACAGCCTTATATAAAAGGTAGATCGCAGCCTGTAGGGCTGCAATTATAGAAATTGTTTAGAAAAGCAGATGTTATTGCAGCCTTACAGGCTGCATAATTATATAACCAATTTACACCCAGGGCGTTGCCCTGAGCTGTTGCACTGTCAGACCTTCGGTCTGAATAACCCCTCTGAACGGATATATCAGATCTCCAAAACATCAGAAAATTAACCACAAACCAACATGAAGTTAATGAAATATAAATATTTATTTATTATAATTAACCCTATAATAATTGGAGGTTTAAGTGATGGCAGATGCATTTAGAGGTGTTCAGGTGACAAGTGTTCCCTTATATAATCGGGAGATTATTCAGCACGGAACTGCGATGAAGGCAAGTCAGGATTTGAGGAATAAAATATTGATGGCTATGGGTGCTGTACTCGTGGTTGGTGGAGTTCTTGTGTGTAGTGCTTCTATTTACGGTGAGCGTTACATAGGGACGCAGGCAGGGATCGATTTAGGGCTATCACAAGCTTGGTATATAGGAGCTACGGCTGGACAGGGAGTGATTGCAGCTGCAGCTTTTGTGGCTGCAGGAGTATTTGGGAAGTTTGCCTATAACGAGCAGCAGAGTGTAAAGGCAGAGAGCGAGGCGAAAGCGGCTGTTGAAAATAAGGTTGTGAATGCCCGCCAGCTGGTGGATGATTTGCTGAAGGAGCAAGAGAAGGGGGCAGGATCTGTATTTGCTCAGACGATTGCTAGGTTGAATTCTGTGCAGGCAACGGCTGTGCTTAATGAGGCGCGCTATTTGTTGGATGTTGAAGGAAAAGAAGGAGCTGTAGATATTATTTTGGCTTGTTTGCCGCGTGCGGCACCTGGACAGCAAGTAAGGAGGGCTCTAGCACTCTTGACGCATGAAGTGCTTGTGGAGGGTTATGATGTGGCTGACGATGCACAGGATGCCTTTTTTGATCAGTTGCTCAATTATGGGCAACATTGTTTGGCTATTGTAGAGTCTCCTGAAATAAGGAATAGTGCCTTAGGTTTTCGAATTGTTGTTGAGCATGCAAAGGTTGTTTTAGGTGAGGGTGTAGATAGTGAAGCTGCAAAATCGGTGATTGCGTCTTTAAGCTCTGCCGAGGCAACGGCTGTGATTGATAGGGTTTTATCTGAGAATGTACCAGGATTTGGTTTTGAGGATGCACATAAGAAGATTATTGAAGTGTGTTTACCTAGGGTGAATGAGAAGAGTGAGGTTGTCAATGAGGCAATTACGTTGTTTGAAAATACGGAGTTAAGGGAGATTTATAGTGCTCTCCATTGCGGAAATCTAGGAGGTGATGAGAGTTCTGCTAGAATGCATCAGAGCTTTTACACGCTATTTTCACAAGAAAAACAAGGTGCAATTTCAAATTCTTTTCTGCAGGAAAATCACTTTTGATAAAGGGTTGTGTTAAGGATTTAGCGGGATAACCAGTTTTTCAAAAAAGCGAAGGCCCTGCCTTCGCTTTTTTTGGTTCATCCCATTTCTGGATAAAGGTATTTTTTCTTAGGCCCGTAGGGCCGTTATTGTGCCCTCGATAGAGGGCATCTAGCATGTAGCCCAGGGCAAACGTAGTGCAGCCCTGGGTGAAAGGTATTTCCTCCAAAGCAACCTCGAAGAGGTTGCAAGAATCACTTGTATGATACACATGTCTTTCCGGCAACCCCCTTCGGGGTTGCCATAGTGGGGCGCGCTTTATCCCCAGGGCTGCACTACGTTTGCTACTTGAGCTACACTCTTGGCGCCCTCTTCGAGGGCAGCAAAAAAAACACCTGTCTTTCTTAGGCCTGCAAGGCCGTTATGTTACAGCCTGGGTCGAGCGCAGCGAGGCCTAGGTAGATACAGAGTCTCTATTTGAGTCCTGCAGGGACGATATAAATTGTTTAAGAACTTTCAGTTCATTCATGCCGTCCCGTTGGGACTCTCGCCTATTTTTCATTTTCACCACCAGGCCTGCAAGGCGGTTGCTATGCCCTCGATAGAGGGCATCTAGCATGTAGCCCAGGGCAAACGTAGTGTAGCCCTGGGTGAAAGGTATTTCCTCCCTTGCAACCTCGAAGAGGTTGCAAGAATCACTTGTATGATACACATGTCTTTCCGGCAACCCCCTTCGGGGTTGCCATGGAGGGGCGCGCTCTATCCCCAGGGCTGCACTACGTTTGCTACTTGAGCTACACTCTTGGCGCCCTCTTCGAGGGCAGCAAAAAAAACACCATCAACAACCCAAAGTTCAGGTTATAAAGGTCTGAATATCCCACCTCCTCTCCCTTTTTACAAAGTCATAATTTTAAATCTTTATTTTTTCTTGATAAAACGTTAAAATGTTATAAAGTTTTAATCAAAAGAGGTTTAGATATGTCACAGGGAGCAGGTAGAGCAGAAGGTGCTTTAGGGGCACAAATACAGGCTAGTCCAGCGAGGATAACTAATTTAGAGAGCCAAGCAACCCGACGCAAGGTTGGGATGGTTGCAGCGGTTGTTATTGGGTTGGTTGCGGCAGGGGCTGCGGTCTACTGCGGCCTTGATGCAGAGCTTTCTCAAAATATCGAGATTTTGGCCTCCACCTCTGGCGCAGCTCTTCTTTGTCTGGGCTTAGGGGTTTATTGCTACCACTCCAATAAGACAATTCAGACAACTCTAACAACGACTAGAAATGCCTTAGCCGCGATTGCAGGGTTGGCGCAAAATCCTGAAGAGGTGGTTGCTGTTATGCTCCAAAGGGAAGGGGGTGTACAAGGTGTGTCTAAGGATGAATTACAGCCAATCCTACAAGCAATGAACGAAGAGAACACAATAGCTGTGCTAAATTTATTACTGGAAGAACAAGGTAATCTAGCGCTTGTGAAAGCAGGTATTCTGGCTCTGGATTTTTCCAAGTTGGAGGGGAAGAATAGATTGTTGTGGAAAGCATATAAGAAGTTTGCGGGCGATGAGGAAGGAAAGGCTGCTTTTCTGGAGAGAATGAGAGGAAATATAGAGCATCGATACGTAGGGCTAATTCTTGTAGTAAGCAGGGATGCAGAAGGATCGAGCATATTGACATGTGGAACTTCATTAGGAGAAGATCTTCTTGCACGCGCGGAGGCGCTGCAGGACGGTGCAAAGAACGCCTATTGGAGGGGGTTATGTAGGAGTCTATTGTGCGCTGATCGGGGCAAGCTAGATCTTGTCGTGGAATGTGTTAAGCGCGTTGACAACTGGTCAGATGATGAAGTTAGGCGTATGTCATCCACCTTTTATAATGCACGACTAAACCTATTGAAATCGTTCTATGTAGCCTTACCAAACAACCACCAGCGTGCACTCATTTTACAGCCAGAGGTATTGGCTCCTGATGTAGTGAGTAGTAGCTCGAATACGGCTAAAATGAAATTGGCTAAAGCTATTTTTAAGGCTCAAGAAGGTGTCGATGCCAAATTAGCGTGGTTTAGGGGCTTGGGAGGTGAGTTGCAGCGTGCTTTTATCGCAAACTTGACACCTTCACCCTCGCCCAGAGCTGCAGGTGCGGCATCGCCGGAGCAGAACGCATTTGCTGCGATGATGAAAACCTTGCTTCAGCAGAGAACGTTAGAGGACATGGGTTTCTTAGGCATGTATTGCGCACAACGATTGCGCCTGGCTGGAGGACAATCGAATAACATTACGCTAGCTCTGCAGGCAGTTCCTATTGTTGGTAAAAAGCAACAAGGATTAACAACTGCTGTTGAAGAGATGCAAAGCTTACTTGGTTATCCTGCATTTGTTCAGCAATTAGTTGATCTGGATATTTTGAATAAGCTGATTCAAGCATCTCAGACTAAACAGGTGATGAATGTATTACATGCGATTCTCAAATTGGGATCTGTTAACGAAAGAGATGATCTGAAACAGATCATTCAAATCTTTGTCCGTCAGCAAATCGACAGGTTGGGCGCTGCAGGAGATGGGACTCTGGCGGCGCTAGGCCAAGGAGCAGATTTAGCGGGAGTAGCAGCTGGTGCTGCTGCTGGCAAGGCTGCTCCACTAGTTGCAGCTGCGGCAGGCGCTGCAGCTCCAGCGCTTCAAGCGGCAGCTCAGGGTGTTCGTGGTCAGCTAAATGAGGGTGTTCGAGATGAGCTACCAGTGTTAGGTCAGGCAGCGAATGTGCTGGGGCGGGGATTAGGTTGGGTCGCACAACAGGCTGCTGGTGCGCTCGGTAATGGAGTTGCAGCAGCAGGAAAATACGCAACTAAACAAGTAATGGGGCAAGTTCAGTCAAGCGGCTGGATTAACTTTAAAACTTATCTTCATAATAATAAGTTTGATATTGCAGTCCTTGAGAAGGCAGCGCGTGCGCTTCCGGAAGAGTTGGTCTACCCACAGCAACGAGCAGCTTTGTTCGAGGGTGAAGAGAAGAAAGAGGAGTAAGAGCCACAATTTTTTTCTCTCTTGCTAGAGATTGATCCAATAACGCGTATAGCGACCGGAGCCCTTCTTCTGAAGGGCTCTTTTTTTTAGGAGATCAATGATAAAACTTTGCTTTTGTTCCGGATCTATAGTCATTTAAATATTTTAAAATGGCAAAAGGACCCTCTGCCCCCTGAAGAAATTGCTCTTCTAGAGAGAGAATATCCGCCTCCACGTAGTTGAAATGAGGCCATTGCTTGAGTTGCCAGTTCAACGGCATGAGTCATAGACCTCGCTTCTATAACTCATGTTTTACCTCTTTTTTGAGTTATAGGGCAACACTCTAGGATATTCTATAGCTCATATATGGAGAATTTGGTAAATTATGGGCGTTTTTTACCCTAAGATAGCACAGTTTTTTATGAAATATGATCCCCAACTCGTCGAAAAGAAGTGGCAACGCTTTTGGCACGCAAATAAAACCTTCAAAACCCAAGAGAGCTCTCAAAAGCCCAAGTACTACATATTAGATATGTTTCCCTATCCATCAGGGGCAGGTCTGCACGTAGGTCACCTGGTAGGCTACACTGCAACCGATGTCTTGGGGCGCTACAAGAAGAGTTTGGGATTTGAAGTCTTGCACCCCATGGGCTGGGATAGTTTTGGCTTGCCCGCAGAGCAGTACGCCATCCGAACAGGCACTCATCCAGAGGCCACTACCCAGGCAAACATCACCAAGTTTAAGGCGCAGATGCAGGCAATGGGCTATGGTTACGACTGGGATCGCGAAATTCAAACCAGCAAGCCCGACTACTACAAGTGGACCCAGTACCTTTTTACAAAGCTCTATGAAAAGGGGCTCGCTTATGAGGCCGAGCTCTTGGTCAACTATTGTCCCGCTTTGGGCACCGTGCTGGCCAATGAAGAGGTAGAAGATGGCAAGGCCAAAGAGGGAGGCCATCCCGTCGAGCGCAGGCCACTTAGGCAGTGGGTGCTCAAAATTACCGCCTATGCCGAGCGCTTACTGCATGACCTCGAGGATCTCGATTGGCCAGAGGGACTCAAGAAGCTACAGAAAAATTGGATTGGCAAGAGCAAAGGGCTGCAAATTGATTTTCCTGTGCAAGGCCACCATGAGGCCATCACCATCTTTACCACGCGCCCCGACACCCTTTTTGGCGCTACCTATTTGGTGCTTGCACCCGAGCACGCACTCGTTGAAAGTGTAACCACAGCAGAGCAAAAAGAGCAGGTGGTAGCCTATCAGAAGGCGTGTAGCCTAAAGAGCGATTTGGAGCGCACAGAGCTTGCTAAGGATAAGACCGGCGTCTTTACCGGTGGCTATGCGCTGAATGTGGCAACGGGCAAGCCGATGCCTATTTGGATTGCAGATTATGTGTTGGGCCACTATGGCACCGGTGCTGTGATGGCAGTGCCTGCCCATGATGAGCGCGATTTTATCTTTGCCAAGGAGTTTGATCTCGAAATTACTCCCGTGATTGCCCCTAAGGATGAAAAGATCCAAAAAGATGTGATGGAGAAGAGTCGATGTTGGACCAAGGAGGGAACGTGCATCCAGAGTAGCAGCGAGAGGCTCGATTTAAATGGCTTAACCTGTGCACAGGCGATTGAGGTGTCTTCCGATTGGATCGAAAAGGATGGCTTGGGAAGGCGCACCGTAAACTTTAAATTGCGTGACTGGCTCTTTTCAAGGCAGCGCTATTGGGGCGAGCCCTTTCCAATTTTGCATTTGGCCGATGGATCGATGCGCGCGCTAGAGCTTGAGGAGCTACCGCTTATTCCTCCGCAGGTAACCGACTACAAGCCCAGTCAAACGGGGGAGAGTCCGCTGGCGAAGCAAAAGGAGTGGGTGGAGATTTTTGATGAAAAGACAAGGCAGCCTGCCAAGCGCGAAACCAACACAATGCCGCAGTGGGCGGGCTCCTGTTGGTACTACTTGCGCTTTATGGATCCACACAATCAAAACGCTCCATGGGATGCGCAAAAAGAGCAGTATTGGATGCCAGTGGATTTGTATGTGGGCGGCGCCGAGCATGCCGTTTTGCATTTGCTCTATGCGCGCTTTTGGCATAAGGTCTTTTATGATTGTGATCTTGTGAGCACCAAGGAGCCCTTTAAAAAGCTTTGTAACCAGGGGCTTGTTGTTTCTCGCTCGTACAAAGTACCAGGTGGTCACTATTTACCAGCTGAGGAAGTCGTTGAGCGCGATGGCGGCTACTACCATTGGGAGACGGGGGAGGCGCTAGAGAGCCAAATTGAAAAAATGTCCAAGTCCAAACTCAATGGGGTCTCACCTGATGAGATTTCTGAGGAGTTTGGTGCCGATGCGCTGCGCCTCTATTCGCTCTTTATGGGGCCGATTGAAAAGGAGAAGGTTTGGATTACAGAGGCAGTCTCTGGTTGTCGTCGCTTCCTAAATCGCTTCTTTGATCTTGCTACCTCAGAGAAGGTAGAGGAAAAAAGCAGTGATGAGGGGATGCGTTTGGTGCACCGCTTGATCGATGGCGTCACGCAAGACTTGGAGAAGCTCCTTTTCAATACAGCGATTGCCAAGATGATGGAGTTTATGAACGACTTTACCAAGCTCTCCTTTTACCCCAAGGAGGCGGTGGTAATAGCCGTGCAACTGCTTGCACCTTTTGCGCCCCATTTGGCCGAAGAGCTTTGGGCTCATTTGCAAATGCACTCCTCTGTTTCGGATCATCCGTGGCCCGTGGCAGATCCCGCTATGCTAGAGGATCTGACGGTAACCTACATTGTGCAGATCAATGGCAAGTTGCGTGGACGCTTTGATCTGCCCAAAGATGAGGACAAGGAGACGATTTTACAACTTGCAAAAGAGAACCCGATGATTGCAAAGCATATCACCGGGGAGATCAAAAAGATGATCTTTGTGCCAAACAAACTCATTAACCTCGTGATCTGATGGGTGTATCCAAGTACTCAAGTTTTACTAATTTTTTGTATATAAATATTGCGAAAAAGGTTCAAAACGCAGCTAAAACTTTAATGATTCAACAGAGCCTAATTTGATGTTGTATGAGCTTGGTTTGCATCTCTATGCACTTTTTGCCCTTTGTAAGGGCAAAAAGATGCAAAAACGGTTGGGGCGCGATCTGCCAACCGTGCAAAGAGATGGCCGCCCTCTGGTTTGGATTCATGCCGTCTCGCTGGGCGAAATCAGGGCAGTAGCCCCCCTTGCAAAGCGGCTGCAGGCACAAGTTGTTATCTCAACAGTTACACAAACTGGATACGATGAGGCTCTGCGGGCGATTCCCCAAGCAGATGGGCTCTTTTTTCTACCCTTCGATTTTTCCTATTTGATTGGACGTGCCGTTAAACGCTTATCTCCCGATTTGTTGATCATTGTTGAAACCGATTACTGGCTAAATTTACAAAAAGCAGTGCAAAAGCAAGGAGGCAAGGTGATCGCTGTCAATGCCAAGTTGTCGCAGCGCTCCTTTGGCAGGTTTTCTAAGATTCCTTTTTTTGCCAAGGCACTTTTTGGCACCGTCGATCACTTTTGTGTGCAAACAGAGCAACATGCCAACTGGTTTGCAAAGGTTGGTGTCGATAGTCAGAAAATTTCCGTCTGTGGCAATCTAAAGGTGGATCACCCACCAGCTACCTTGAATAAGAAGGAGTTGCAAAAGCAGCTGCAGTTAGAGAGTCAGGATTTTCTCCTTACATTGGGCTCCACTCATGATCCAGAAGAGACTCTTTGGGTGGAGATATTAACATCATTGTGGAAAAAACACCCCAAACTGAAAGTTTTTTTGGTGCCGAGGCATCCCGAGCGCTTTGATGGGGTAGCCGATTTGCTTGCCGCAAACGAGATTGCTTTTGCGCGCTGGAGCACAGGTGGTGATTTTAAGAGCACCAATCTGATCCTGGTTGATCGCATGGGGGTTTTGGGTAGCTGCTACCAGCTCTCTGATTTGGCGTTTGTGGGGGGGACTTTTGCTCCAAAGGTTGGGGGGCATAATTTGATAGAGCCAGCTTTGTATGGGGGTGTTTGTACAATCTATGGTCCCTTTGTGCATGCGCAGCCCGCTTTTGTGCAGTTGATGCAGCAGTATGGAGCGGGGAGGATGCTCTCGCAAGAAGATGCCATTTGTCAGGTGTTGGAGCTTGTCGAAAATAGAGAGATGCGAGAGGCGCTTGCAAAACAAGGGGGGCAGATGGTAGCTGATTCTAGGGGGGCACTAGAAAAAAATTACAAGAGAGTGGATCAACTCTTGTGTGAAAAGAAGAGGGTGTGTTAGTCTTCTTTACTTATCGCGGGATGGAGCAGTGGTTAGCTCGTTGGGCTCATAACCCAAAGGTCGTAGGTTCGAATCCTACTCCCGCTATTTTCTTTTTTCTACTCTAACCAATTTTCTGGATTATGGCGGCATAGCTCAGCTGGTTAGAGCACCGGAATCATAATCCGGGTGTCGTGGGTTCGAGTCCCTCTGCCGCTATTTTCTTTAAATTCAACTTACCCACTCTTTATCGTTGATTCTGCTCGACAGATACATTCTAAAAAGATATGGTAAAATCTATTTTTCAAATTTATGGGGTGCAAAAGTGATGGAGACTCTATGCGAAAAGGTCGACAGTAGAGAGTGGCTAGTTTGTAGCAATCAGGGCCAACAAATTTTTGGTGTGCTACACAGGCCGCAAAATCAAGCTGGTGCGCTTTGCCCTGTGGTGGTGACACTGCATGGATTTGCCAGTCATAAGGTGGGGACCAATCGCTCCTCGGTCTTGTTGGCAGAGGAGTTGGCAAAGCAGGGGATTGCAACGTTACGTTTTGACTTTCGGGGGTCAGGCGATAGCGAGGGTCATCTCTCTGAAATTGCTTTTGAGGATTTTATCTCGGATGTGATGGTTGTTTTAAAAGAGCTGGAGCAAATTGAGGGCATCGACTGCAGTCGTTTGGGCTTTTACGGCTCATCATTGGGGGGTGCGATTGCTGTGATTGCGGCTCAAAGGTCAAATAAGGTTTCTGCGCTGGCCTTGTGGGCGCCCGTTGCCAGTGGGCAGCTTTGGATTGCCGACTGGATGCGCAGCAACCCAGAGCTTGCGACCCAGGATCCGCGCGAGGGGTTAAAAAGTTATCGTGGGGTGCCTTTATGCTCTGCCTTTCAGGAGCAATTTGGTCTGATGTCTGCCACTGAATCTCTTAAAGAGTTGGGGCAAGTGCCGCTTTTACATATGCATGGCGAGCAGGATAAGGTGGTCTCTATTCGTCATCAGTTGGCTTATGAGCTTGTGCGCAAGGGGGCATCTGCTGTATCCGAATTTATTACCTACCCAGAGGCAGAGCATTTTTTAGGCTATCAAAAAGTGTTGGGTGATGTACTCTTAAAAACCGCAAATTGGTTTAAAAAGGTACTGTAAGTTATGGTTTCTCAGTCGCTCGAAAATGTACGCCGTGGCTATCGCCCAGCTATTGCTTCACTTTTAGAACAAATTGAAGAGTTACAAACAAAAGAATCACAAGATGGTGGCGCGCACTCAGAGTTATCAACAATTTTCCCCAAGACATACCAGCAAAAAACGGGTTTTTTTAAAGCGGGAGCAAATGTTGTAAAAAGATCACGTGCAAAAGTGGGTGTGATTTTTTCGGGTGGGCAGGCTCCCGGTGGGCACAATGTGATTGCGGGCTTGTTTGATGCGTGCGCTCAGATCTATTCTGAGTTTGAACTTTTGGGGTTTTTAGAGGGGCCAAGGGGGTTGATTGAGGATCAGTGGATCGCACTTGATGCTGAGGTTGTAGATGCGTATCGCAACTTGGGTGGTTTTGACATGATTGGCTCGGGGCGTACCAAGATTGAGAGCTCTGCACAGTTTGAGGCGGTGCGCAAAACGGTTACAGCGCATGGGTTGGATGGTCTTGTGGTGATTGGTGGCGATGATTCCAATACCAATGCGGCTCTTTTGGCAGAGGATTTTGTACAGCATGGGGTAGGCACGCAGGTTATTGGGGTGCCCAAAACAATTGATGGGGATCTAAAAAATCGTTTTGTGGAGCTCTCGTTTGGCTTTGACACGGCCACGCGCGTCTATTCTGAGATGATTGGCAACATTGCGACGGATGCGCGCTCTGCCAAAAAATACACACATTTTATTAAGTTGATGGGGCGCTCGGCCTCGCACGTGACATTGGAGTGCGCGCTCAAAGTACAACCAAACTTTGCGATTATTGCAGAAGAGGTACAGGCCAAGGAGCAGAGTTTGGGCCAAATTGTGGAGGAACTCACAGATTTGGTGATGGCGCGCTCTAAAGTGGGCAAAGAGTATGGGGTGATTTTAATCCCCGAGGGATTGCTAGAGTTTATTCCTGAAGTGAAGAGGCTGATTGATCAACTAAATGCCAAATTAGAGGTAAGCGCTTTGGAGGAAAGTGAGCGCGCTATTTTTGAGAGTTTGCCAAGGTTGATTCAGGACCAATTATTATCAGACCGGGATCCGCATGGAAATGTGCAACTGTCGCATATTGATACGGAGAAGTTGTTGGTACAGATGGTGGAGTTGGAGCTGAAGCGGCGCAATTTTTCTGGTGCTTTTCATCCATTGACGCATTTTTTTGGGTATGAGGGGCGCTCTGGTTTTCCATCCAACTTTGATGCTACCTATTGTTACAACTTGGGTTTTGTAGCGGCGGCATTAATTAAAGAGGGCAAGACGGGGTATTTGTGTGCGCTTAAAAACTTGATGCAAGAGGTGAGGGATTGGCAGCCTGTGGGGGTAGCGCTTGTGGATTTGATTGAGATGCAGGAGCGCAAGGGCAAGTTAAAGCCTGTGATTGCCAAAGCTTTGGTGGAGTTAGACGGTGGGCCTTTTTTGTCTTTTTCTGAGAAAAGAGAGGGTTGGAAGTTAGGGGATGACTATGTGCAAAGTGGTCCGATTCAATTTGGTGACAGTGCGGATCTTTGCAATGCGCCGCCTTTGACATTGGCTCTCGAGAGTTCGGTAGTCTCTTAAGTTAAAAACCTGAATATTGGGTTTATCCTCTTACTTACGACAAAAATCATAAAAATCTAAAAGGAATCTCCTCTGATTATCAGGGGGGTATAGCAAAATAGGTTAAAAGATTTTTAGCTATAGGCCTGCGGTCTAAGGAAAACAATAGTGGTATGGCACATCGTATGGATAGCTAGCTGCAGGGCTCATCCACTCCAAAGCAAGTCGGACGTCTATTTGGAGTGCGGAGGCCCTGCCTCCGCTTTTAATTAATCAGTCTTGCATGGTTAGGGTGTTTTTTTAATTGTATTAATTGATAATCCATCTTATAATTTATGTATTAAATAAACTTTAATTAGGTTTTTAAATGAGTGCGATTGCAAGTTGTTCTAATCAAATCATGGATGGAAGGGACTCTCTTAAAAGAGAAGAGGTGATCCACTCTTTTACAGTCAGAGATGGGGATAATGAAACGAGGTTGATGAGCTGGCGATATATGGCACCCTACCCTGCTCACAAAGGAGTAGGAGAGAGAAATATTTGCAAGTATCACCATACAAAATGGGGAGCTATTGCGACCGCAGTGACTGCCTTGTTGCCAGCGGCCATCATCTTTGGATGTTGTGTTGGATGTGAAGGTTTTGAGGTGATGGAAAGTGTTAATGTTTGCTCTATTTCAGTGAGTGTGTTAGGTGGCATATCTTGTATAAGTTTAGGTGTTACCCTTGCCGCGCACGTAGCGGTTAAAAAGTATTTAAATCAAGAGCTTAATCAAGAGCAAGTCAAGAACTATTTAATGCAAATTGATGGATGGGCTCAATCAATCATAAAGTCTCAAGAGAGCTCAAAGCACAATACTGCCATAGCTAATCAGATACGCGGCAAGCTTACAGACTAAAGGGGATGCGCAGTTGGGCGATTAAATTTTTCCTTAGGCCCGCAGGGCCGTCATGTTACAGCCTGGGTCGAGCGCAGTGAGGCCTAGGTAACCATGAAAAATAGGGGAGAGTCCTGAAAGGACGGAATGAATGAGCAGAAAGTTCTTAAATAATTTTGATTATGTCGTCCTTTCAGGACTCAAATAGAAGTTCTGTATCTACCTAGGCCTCGCTGCGTTCGACCCAGGCTGTAACATGACGGCCTTGCAGGCCTAAGAAAAACAATACTGCCATAGCTAATCAGATACGCGGCCAGCTTACAGGCTAAAAGGGATGCGCAGTTGGGCGATTAAATTTTTCCTTAGGCCCGCAGGGCCGTCATGTTACAGCCTGGGTCGAACGCAGTGAGGCCTAGGTAACAATGAAAAATAGGGGAGAGTCCTGAAAGGACGGAATGAATGAGCAGAAAGTTCTTAAATAATTTTGATTATGTCGTCCTTTCAGGACTCAAATAGAAATTCTGTATCTACCTAGGCCTCGCTGCGCTCGACCCAGGCTGTAACATGACGGCCCTGCAGGCCTAAGAAAAACAATACTGCAATAGCTACTGAGATACGCGGCAAGCTTACAGACTAAAAGGGATGCGCAGCTGGGCTGAAAAGCCCAGCGCATGCTGCGGGAAATCACGAGCATGTAAATTGATCCAACCCAATAAATCAAACGATCCAATCGGTCCCAAACCATAACTAAAATTCAGCCCTAAATCCACCGCCTGATGACCAATTGAGGCATACCCAGGGAAAGGTTGCGCTGCTATGATGTTGTTGTGCCCAAGCCCATAGAGCATCTGCACAAATAAACTCGCATCAATGCAGGAGGTCAACTCCTGGTCCAACGAAATAATGCTTCGAATCCAAGGACTGCCTCGCTCCGCAATGCCATAACCAAAATAGCTCCAAAGGCGCCACTGCCACTGTTGGCAACAGGTGCCACCAAACTCTTTTCCAAGAGCAACATTAAACTCTACATTGGCGTAACCATGGTAGGCAAAGCTTAGATTTCGAAGCACCTGACCACCTGCAAAGGTTAAAGAGGTGCCCGCTGTGACCGTTGCAAAATCTCCGCGCTGATCGTCACACAAGACATAACGGCCGCTCAAATAGAGCGCCTCAAAGGCAAAATTAAAGAGCGAATTTTTGGCTAAAACAAGCTCACCCTCAACATTTACCCGCGGCCACACCGTCATGCCAAAAGAGCCTCTAAAATGGTGCGTGTTTTGTACCGTGCGAAAACTGCCAGCAGGGGATTGCACATGCTCAAAATGTTCAAAGCCATACCCAAGCCCCCCCTGACACTCCCAAGGAGGTGAAATCCAGGGCGAAACCTCTGCAGCCACAAGAGAGCTAGCAAGTAGATTGCAAAAAAGAAGTGCTAATAGAGTACGTTTGATCATTCGTTGTGAGCCAAATAGCGTTCTGCATCAATCGCCGCCATGCAACCAGAACCCGCAGCCGTAATTGCCTGGCGGTAAATGGCATCCTGCACATCACCCGCTGCAAAGACACCCGGTATGTTGGTGAGGCTTGTGCCCGGCTTCACAAGAAGATAACCCTGCTCATTGGTTTGCAGCTGCCCACCCAAAAAGGCAGTGTTTGGTGTGTGGCCAATAGCAAAAAAGACGCCCGCGGCATCCCGCTTTTCCTCTTTTTGCGAAAGAGTGTTTTTAAGAGTCACACTCTTTACAACTTTATCCCCCTCAATACAAGAAATCTCGCTATTCCATAAAATCTCAATCTTTGGGTGGTCAATTGCACGCTTGGCCATGATTTTTGAAGCACGGAGCTCATCGCGTCTGTGCACAAGAAAAACTCGAGAGCCATACTTGGTTAAAAAGATCGCCTCCTCAACAGCCGAATCTCCACCACCTATGACATAGAGCTCGTTGCCCCGAAAAATGGGCATCGCACCATCACAAATGGCACAAGCAGTCACGCCCTTTTGCCAAAAGCCATCTTCGCCCGCACCCTTGATATCGAGCCGCTTGGCCGTCGCCCCCGTTGCAATAATCACGCTTTTGGCCTCAATTTCGCGCTTTTTACCAAAAACTTTAAAGGAGCCAGAAGTAAGATCTACCTTTTCAACATCCTCACGTACCATCTCAGTGCCAAAGCGGATTGCTTGGTTGCGAAACGCATCCATTAACTCGGGCCCCGTGACGCCCTCAGCAAAACCTGGGTAATTTTCAACATCCGTTGTGGTCATCAGTTGGCCGCCCGCAGGACCCGAAAAAAAGCCCTCAAAAAGTACGGGCGCTAGATTTGCACGCGCGGCATAAATGGCTGCTGTGTAGCCCGCAGGCCCCGATCCAATAATTACAAGTTGTTGCTTTTCCATGGTAAAGACTCCCTATCACTTTGTCACAATTGCAGTGGCTGTAGCATAGTCATTGCAATGGCTAATTGAAAGAAAAAAATGGGCCGTAGGAAATGTTTGGCGCACGCGCTGGGAGACAAAAACCTCAGGCTGACCACTCGTATTATTGATGATCTCAAGGTCACACCAGGTCATCTCAAAGGTCAGTCCGGTGCCCAAAGCCTTTACAACCGCCTCCTTGGCTGCAAAACGGCCCGCATAGTGAATGGTGGCATTAGAAAACTTAGAGCAATACTCTTGCTCTTTTTGTGTGAAGATGCGATCCAAAAAGCGCCCCTTATGGCGGGCAATCGCATCCTTGATTCTGCCCACCTCAATAATATCTGTGCCAACACCTTGTATTTGATTTTGTTGCATCTTACTATCCTATCATATTACAAAAAATCATCCTGCCAGAAGGCGTATGCTTGACTGAAAGAACGCGCGTGTCAATCTGCTCGCCTATAAAGTCGCCGCCTCCATTGATTACAACCATCGTGCCATCCTCTAGGTACCCGACGCCCTGCTTCTCTTCTTTGCCTACCCGTTGAATGCGGATTTTTAAGAGCTCTCCATGTTGCATAAGTGGCTGCAATGCTTTGGAAAGGGCGTGCAAATTAATTGCACGTACCCCCTTGATCTCAGATGGTGGAGGTTGCGTGGCATCAGCTGTTAACAAATCTGCCCCAAGGAGCTCGGCAAGGTGCAACGTCTTTTCCTGTACTGTGGCAAGCTCCGGAAAGTCATCATCCTGGTATCGTAGCTCTAAGTGCGAAAGAGCCTCCATCTTTTTGATCATTTCAAGCGCCCGCTTTGCAGGATAAAGCAAGCTTTCACTGGCGTGGACTTCTTGCTTGTTTAACTCAAGAATGACAAAACGAGGGAGCACAAGACGCTTATCTAGTAAGCCAGAGGAAGCCAAATCAAAAATACGTCCATCCATAAGAGCCGAGGTGTCAACCACCATCTCCTTGCTTCTCTTTACCTCCTGCTGCAGCTTAACAAAGGGAATGGTCAAGAAAAATTCTTCCGAATAGCGGTAGGTAAGCTGCATGCCCAAATAGAGCGAAAAGAGCAAGAGCACCATTTTAAACAGAGAGATTGCAAGAGCAGAAGTTTCAAAAAAGGAGATCTCTACAATCGTCTGAAAAATGTGCAATAGCGTAATGCCCAACAAGTAGCCAATCAGTAGCCCCAAAATGGTGACATTGAAGATGCGCAAAGAGAGGCGGCGACAAAGTAGCTCAACCAGGACAATGGCGCTTGCGCACGACACCCCAATAAATAAACTTGTTACATAGATGGTGGGTGTAGCGAAAAGCTGTGCATTTAATAAATAGGAAGCTGAGACAAAAATCGCCAAAATTGCGATTAAGCTTCGTGCCAAGTGCTTAGGGTGGGTCATAGTGTCGGTTAGGTCGGGTTGCAGTGTTCGGTAGTCGGTTGAAAAGCTGATTTAAAGTAGTGCGAAGCTCCATTGATAAGGGCTGCACCAATCGTTACATCGATCGCGCCGCGTACATCCATATGGATAGGTAGATAACGCAAGAGCATCCCAAGCATCATCATCAATCCAATTAAGATCAGATAGCGCTTGTTAAAAACTGTGGTGAGCTTAGCTGGATTTGCATGGGCCCGCAAATTTACCACCTGTTTGGTAGCTGTGCGCTTTAAGACGGTACGCCCCTTCAAAAAACCAACCATTAATCCAATGGTGACCACTACAATAAATCCATTGGATGGCCCGGAGACCTTTTGTCCAAAAAAATGAATGAGCGAAAAGTGATCGCCAGCTTGTACGGGTGTACTTAAGGATGTAAATAGAAGGTTGAGTCCAAAGGACAAGAGAAAAATCCCAACAGCTAACCAGACAAGTCCAGACAAAATAAGAAGAGAGCGGTGGCTTAATTTTAACATGTCATGACCCCATCAATGTTGAAGTTTTTAACCATCGAGTATATAACAAAGGGTTATTTTACACTACACCAACCTTTGAGCCATGTTTGCTACAATGACCTCTTTTATCGCGACAATAGTTTGGAATCCAGACCGTATCTTTTTTGTCGTTCCCTACTTACGACACCCAGTTACCTGGTATGGGGTCCTTTTTGCTTTTGGATTTTTAATTGCATATTTTCTTGTAAAAATGCTTTTTAGTAACCAAATAAAAAAAAGAATAGACAATCAAGTGGAGGTTTCGTTGCTTGCCACGGTACTTACCGATCGGTTGGCCATGCTATCGATTATTGCCACGGTGCTGGGAGCGCGTTTAGGTCATGTCTTTTTTTATGATTGGCCGATTTATAGTCAGCAACCTCTGAGTATCTTAAAAATTTGGGAGGGGGGGCTTGCAAGTCATGGGGCTGCCGTTGGAATGTTGGTTGCCCTGGTACTCTTTACCCTTTTTCACCGTCGCAAGTATCCTTTTATGACATTTTTGGTCACTTTGGATGCCGTTGTTGTGGCATCTGCGTTTGTGGGGGGCTGCATTCGCATAGGAAATTTTATGAACCAGGAAATCCTGGGGCTGCCTACAAAGCTTCCTTGGGGAGTGATTTTTTTAAGACCGATGGATGGGCCTGCGGGAATTCCTTTGCATCCAGTGCAACTATATGAGGCTTTTTTCTACTTTTTAGTCTTTGTGGTTTTATGGCTTGTCTGGAAGCAATCTAAAAAGAGTTTAGGTGCGGGACTCTTAACGGGACTCTTTTTGGTGATGGTCTTTACCTTTCGTTTTTTGATTGAATTTGTTAAGCTTCCTTTAAGTCAATTGCTAGATGAGCGAGCGACTTTCAATATGGGGCAGCTTTTGAGCATTCCATTTGTATTGTTAGGAATCTACTTACTAGCAACCTGTCGCAGGCGCAAAAAGGCACATTTATGAGCACACCCTATTTATCTAAAGAGCAGCGTATATTGATTGCAGGTGGTCGCGGGATGGTGGGCAGTGCGATCTATCGTAATTTACAGAAGCAGGGCTATCAACATCTTTTTGTTCCTTCGCGCGAGGAGCTTGATTTACTCGAGCAGGATCAAGTGCGCCGTTACCTAAAGGAGCATCAGTTTGATGTGGTGGTGATTTCGGCTGCAAAAGTTGGGGGGATTTGGGCAAACATGCACTATCCTGCGGAGTTTATTTATGACAATCTGATGATTCAGTCGCTTTTAATTCATGAGGCGCATGTAGCGGGTGTGGATCGTCTCTTGTTTTTAGGAAGCAGCTGTATTTACCCTAAGTTTTGTGAGCAGCCGATTAAAGAGGAGATGTTGCTTACCTCAGAGCTTGAGCCAACAAACGAGGCGTATGCGATTGCAAAAATTGCGGGTGTCAAGATGTGCTACTACTATCAGAGGCAGTATGGGCGCAAGTACATTAGTGCGATGCCTACCAACTTGTATGGGCCTGGGGATAATTACCACCCTGAAAATGCCCATGTGATTCCCGCTTTGTTGCGTCGTTTTCATGAGGCTAAGGAGTCTGGAGCTGCCGAGGTAGTTATTTGGGGCAGTGGGCAAGTGCAGCGTGAGTTTTTGTATGTGGATGATTTGGCCAAGGCGTGCGTGCTGCTTTTGGACTCCTATTTTGAACCTATGCATGTTAATATTGGATCACCTGATGAGGTGACGATTTTGGAGCTTGCCAAGCTGATTAAAGAGGTGGTGGGTTTTAGGGGAGAGATTGTTTTGGATCGATCCAAACCGGATGGCACCCCGCGCAAAAAGTGTGATCTTTCGCGCATATCTAAGCTGGGTTGGCAGGCAACCACCTCACTAAAAGAGGGGCTATCTTTGAGTTATGAGGATTTTAAACGTACTCTATCGATTGCAATAGGAGCTTGACCAATGTCTTTGATGCCTGCTTTGGCAGAGGCCACAGATTATCGCCTCAACCGTTCAGATAGAGTTGTTTATAACAAGGGAGGCTTGTCAGGCACAAATTGTCCTCACCGAGATCCTAGCCCATATTAAATCGTATTGACAAAGATTCAGATCTCTCCTTAAGATCTGAATCTTATGTATTTTTTAATGCACTATTTATTAGAATTTTTATTACTTTTTTGTGTTGCTTGTTCCTCCTGTCAAAACAAATCTACTAATCATCAAATTCAAAAACAACTTTCTAAAATCCCGTTGGATGATCAGGAAAAACTAGGGATTCTATTTCAACAGATGATGACTCTGGATTATTTCGCATCTACCCTTTTTGGAAATAAGCCAGTTACATTTCGAGAATTCCACGAAGATCCATGGAAATTGTCTTCTTATTCAATGATGAATCCATATTACTATTTTTATCTTGAAGAGGGATGGCAAACATGGATTAAATATCGAGAGCTTTTTCCCTCCACACGCTTTATTTTCAGTAAAATTTCTTCTCAAAGGGGAGGGTATGAATTCCTCATTTTGATTAACAAAATGGCTTTTTTGGAAATGTTTAAGGAGAATTATGATCTCTTCGAACAAGCTTTAGGAGCTAGTATTACTGTAGAACAAATGTTAGAAGACTTTGAAAATCAGGAAAAAAGCTTTTTTGAAATTTTAAATAACCACGAAGGATTGGTGGGGCTTGTATTAGGTTATGGTAGAGAGGGGAGCATGCATGCTCATCGTGACTGGGTGTTAAATCTTCAGATATTAAGAGATACGCTTTATCCTTTATATCCACCTATGCAAGAAGATAAAATTTCGAGAGAAAATTTGACAAGTTTGAAGTTTCAAGAAAAAAGGCTAGTTCAAAGAGGCACTAAATGGCATCAGATCTATCCCTCGAATATGGAGCCTGCAGAAGATCCATACCTCGAATTAAACAAAGAGAATCAGGTGTGTGAATTTCTTCTTCCTCAATGGCAGGAGCAAATTGCCCATATTCTTGCGCCCAATTTCAGTGTTGTAAAATTCTCTGCTGAAGCTAAGAAGTTGAAAAATGAATATGCTCTCTCTTTGCAACTAGCCAGAGAGGCCCTCCAAACAAAGTCTTTTTTAATAGGGTTTTTGGAGCAATTTTGCAAAAAGGAGCAATTAGATGGTTAATCAATTTATTATACTTACATTATCTTTTTCTTTTTTGGTCAATGGAATGTACGCAGAAGAGAGTTATGACTCTTTTGTCGATCAAGAAATTGAGCAACTCTCCTTCTATATGGGCTATTTAATTGGACGTGACCATGCAAAAAAAACATACGGCTTCCCCACAAAATTTGAGAAGGTCGTGGACGGTATGAAAGCAGGGATAGCTGGAGAAAACATTCCAGAAAAGGAAGGATTAATTCCTGTAATTAAGCGTATGCAAAAAACTGTTGTTGAAAGAGAAGCTGCACGTAATCTTTTGCAAACTGAAAATCAGTTAAACACGATCTCAAAAACGCAAAATATTGTTGAGCTTGAACCATCAAAACTCTTTTATCTTTCTGAAAAGAGTGGAGAGGGTCCACTGATTTCTACTAACCCTTTTCTGCATTTTAAAATGAGCCAGTTAATAGATGGAGAGCTACATCTCCTCTATTCGACCTATGATGATGAGGAAAAAGCACTTCAAGTCAACTTAGATGCGGTTGTTCCTGGATTTAAAAAAGGAGTTCAAGGAATGAGAATCGGAGAATCTCGAACTCTTTACGTGCATCCCGATTTAGCATTTGGGCTAGGTAAGCTGGATATTAGACCAAACCGACTGATTGTCTTTGAAGTGGAAGCTATAGGGGAATCTCGAGCCGCTTTGTGATCGAGGTCAAGGCTGAGGCAATATCTTGGTTTTTTTGAGTGAGAGACTTTTGAATCTGCTTGGCACTTGTCATCACAGTAGAGTGGTCGCGCCCAAATAAATCCCCAATCTTCATAAAGGGCAGTTTCAGCTGCTCACGGCAAATATACATCGCCATTTGTCGCGGCAACGCACACTCTCTATTTTGAGACTTTCCCAAAATGTCGTTTGTCGAAATACCATAATGCGCCGCTACCGTCCGAATGACCTTGCCAGGCGTTAAAGATGCCTTCTCCTCTTCCAAAATGAGATCTTGGATCTGCTGCTTGACACTCTCTAAGCCAAGAGGTAAAGAGACAGAGCCCTTCAGCCCCTGGTTGAGGTGCGTGCGTAAAATAAGAGCATCAAGTGAGCGCAAAAGATGCTTGCTGTTGCTGTTAAAGGTTTCAATTAAAAAATCAGAGACCGAATTTTCAAGAGGAAAGTGCGCCTTGAGTGCTTTTTGCTCTAAGATACTCTTCATGTGAGTCGCATCCAGATGGCGCATCGGCACCACAATGCCCCACTCAAAACGAGAAACAAGTCTCGGCTCTATGAACTTCAACTCCTTAGGAGCATAGCTTGAACCCAAGATAATCTGTTTGCCCTCAAGGTGCAGAGCATTGAAAGTATGAAAAAATTCCTCTTGAGTTGCCAATTTGCGAGAGAAAATCTCAATGTCATCGACCAAAAGCACATCAATAAAACGATAGCTTTTGCGGAAAGTTTGCATCTCACCACAACGAATCGCTTCAACCACATGCTCCGTAAAGGTCTCCGCTCGGATGTATACAGCACGCAACCCTAAATTTGTGAGAGCGTTAGCAGTCGCCATCATCAAGTGCGTCTTGCCCGATCCACTGCGCCCCGTTAGGTAAATAGGGTTAAAAGGAGGCGCAAGAGCTCTGTTTTCTAACGGCTTAAAGGTCTTAAAGCAGATACCGCAGACTTCACATAAAAGCTTGAAGGCTAATATGTTGCCCTCTGATTGTACAAAGTTTTCAAAGAGTTGCTGCGGATTGATGTCATCAAACTCTAAGACAAACTTTCTCTGTAGGCTGCTTGCGTGTCCCTTGAACCCCCGTTTTTTACTCTCGTCATCAGGGTTTTCGACCTGATTGGCAACGGAGATATGGATTTTGATTTTTTTGTTGTTACTATTTGTGAAATTTGGCTGCAAAGTGGGACGTACATGCTCATCAAACCAGACAGCTTTAAAGGAGTCCGGAGCCTCCAAGTAGAGATTACAAGCATCAAAACGGACTACCTTGAGAGGGCGAAGCCACTGCTCAACAGTTTTTTTGCCTAACTGCCCCTCTTGCTCATCTAAAAATTCTTCCCATGCGCGCATAATTTATTAGCTCAGACTAAGTGCTTAATGTCAGTTGTATAGTAGGAAGGTTAAATTTAAACCACTATATTTTTTCTCTTTCTTAATTTATTTGGATATGACCTGATTCTTCTTCTCTTTTTTGTCTAATAACTTATTGGTGATCCACTGCTGTAAAATACCTAAACTCATCGAAGAGAGCCAGTATAAATTTAAACCTGATGGGAAGTGGTAAAACATCACAGTAAAGACCACAGTCATCACTGTACCCATCGTACGTTGCTGCCTTTCCTGATCGGTCATCTCCTGATGCTTCTTTCGGGCCGCTGCAGAAGAGAGGCGCTGTTGGATAAACATCACAACACCTAGCAAAATAGGCAGCAAGTGAAACTGATTTCCAATAAAGAAAATCGGCATATCCCACTGAAATAGGACATCAGGTGCGGTCAGGTTGTCAATCCATCCAGGAATAAAGCTCGCACCTCTTAACTGAAACGAGGACTTAAGAAGGTCAAACATCGCAATCAAAAAAGGAATCTGAATCACGATCGGGATACAGCCAGTAAATGGATTGACCTTTTCTGCGCGGTAAAGAGCCATAATCTCCATCTGAGACTTCTTGGCATCCTTTTTGTACTTTTTCTGAATAGCCTTTACTTGTGGCGCGACCTGCTGCATCCGTCTCATTGATTTAATGGACCAAGCATTAAGCGGGTAGAGCACAAGGCGTAGGAAAATAGTCAGGAGGATGATTGAAAAGCCCCAAGAGCGTGTAATGGAGTGGAAAAACTTCAATACAACAAATAGAAGCTTACTGAAAGGCTCGGAGATAAAGGAGAGCCATCCGTGAAAGGTACGGGCCGCGATGTAATCTGGATTGTAGCCAGTAGATGGGTCTGCAAAGACGCCGTCCACCGTCTTTAAGGTCTTTTCTTCGAAGGGACCGGCGTAAACTCTAAGTTCTATCGTTTTGGGCATCTTAGAGAGCGGAAGCTGCAACTGATACCCAGGGTACTTAGAAGCTGGGTAGGGCTCATACTTTGGATCGATCAAAGAGAGGCGCGTAGGTGCCTTTGAGCCAGAGATCCCTTTGGCTTCAAATCCTGTGGCCTTTTCATTGAGAGGATCCACAATGACCCCTAAATAACCATTAGAACTCACAATCCAATCTGGCGAAATCGAGCCCACACTCACAGTTTCATTGGCCTTTGGAAGGGAGAGCTTTTGAATGTCAGATTTTTGCTTGCGAATCATGCGGTACATGATCTGCGGGTTGGAATGGTTGGACATGATCTCTACTTCCGGAACCCCCGAAGTTAAAGAAAGCCCTCTGCGATCACCCTCTATATTGATTTCTAAATCAAAAACATAGGGGGCCGCTTCGCCACTCTGGTCGAGTCTAAAGGTTTTTGTGATGCGTCTGTGAGGTTGTGTGGCCTCAAAGGTAATGTGATCCCTAGTAAACTCCTTTACCTCATAGACAAGCTCTGCCATCTCTGGGTATTCGGAGACGATGTTGAGAGCGTAGGATTGTGGGGGAACAGTAAATTTCTTTTTTCCCAAAATAGAGCGTCTAAGTAGGGGGTAGTAGCCTCCCAATTGTCCCTTCTGTTGCTCCGTCGTATCCCCAGCCTTAAAGTAGGGCTGTAGAGGGAAACGAGTGTTTTGAGGGCTCTCTTTAATCAGATCTCTCTCGAAACCAATTTCGTTGACTACACTGTTTGGATGCTCGTCGCTTTTAAGCGGTAAGTTGATCGCTGTAATGGCCCCACCAACATTGCTAAAGACAAGCTGCTGGTATTCGTTTTCTAGAACATAAAATTTTTCTTCTGTCGAGCTCGCTTGGGCAAGTTTGTTCTCTTGTTTCTTACTTGTCGTTAAATCGGCAAGCAACGGCAAATTTTGTAGCTCAATAAAGGCGCGCTCTCTCCATTCGTAAAAACCAAGAGGCAAGTAACCCTTATTTGTTTTGTAGAGCGCGATCGCGTTGGCTTTTAGGGGGCCGCTTGGAATCGAAATATCACCATCTCGGTACTCTCCAAATACCACCGAGACGCTTTGATCCTCTGGATTAAAGGAGAGCAATTGCACATCATAGCTGCCACCCTTTGGAAGCAAGGCTATGTTTAAGTTTTTAAAATTTTCATTTGCATAAACGATAGGTCCATCGATCACCATATCTTGATCTGTGACCAATCGTTGCTTTTGCCCATTTACATAGACCTCTTTAGGGGGCTGCCTCTTCCATGCAAGAGTCAGTGTGTTGCCCTCGACATTGATCGCTTGGGCTAGAGGTTGGCTTTTGTTCTGATCACTATAGATGGTCGTCAGGGGCAGACTGCTTAAAGTGGCGGTCCGTGCTTTGATCAGCTCAGCATTCGCTTTAGTTTGCTTGGCGCGCTTTGCTTGCTGCTCTTGCAAGATGACCCTGTTTTTTTGATTGCGGTCATAGCTGAAGTAAATATTTAAGCCGAAAAAGGCTAGGCAAACAAGAATGATAAATAAAATGGTGCGACGGTCCATCAACAAAACCTATGAGTCAATAAAGGTGCGCATCGTAACACAATCACGAATTAGCTAAAAATGATTTTCAAAGTTTGCTCTAGACTTTAAAAAACCAAATTTGTTTTCTGAACATAGATCTTTTTTTTGGTAAAACAAAAATTTTTGTTGAACACAAAATGAATAATTTGTAAATTTAAGGAGTTTTTATGAAGAAAATTTTATTTATCACATTTTTTTTGGTCTCATCAGCTTTTGCATTTGAGACTTACGTAGAATTTAAGCCGGGAGCGCGTGGGTTTACGGGAGATATCACGAATGAAATAGATCCAAATTGGAATGTAAGCTATGGGGCGCAAGTAGGGATGGTTTGGTGTAAGCGTTGGGGGGTATCCCTTAATTACAGCAACTTTCATACGGAAGGTAGATCCATTATTGAAAATAATAACTTACCTTTTAATGTAGATCCGTACACGCATACAACAGACATCACCCTGAATAATTTAGATGTGATAGGCAATGGCTTTTGGCCGATTGGGTGTGGATTGAGGCCTTATGTAGGGATTGGTCCGCGCATTTCTTTTGTTGCGATTCATAATGATTCCCCCTTTGTAGATCAGAAGGTTGAGAAAACGGGTGTTGCGGGATTGATTGTGATTGGTATGCAGATGAGCAAGGGTTGTTTTTTTCTGGATCCATTTATTGAATATACGTTTTTTCGAATGAGTTTTGATCACCATGATGCGGAGGTTATTGATTTCGATGGAAATTTTGATACGGTGCAAATTGGTTTAGGAATAGGAGTGAGATTTTAAATCATTACATAGGAGAATTGATGAAAAAACTAATAATCATGACATGTGTGAGCCTTTGCGGCTCGCTCTTTGGAGCTATAGTATCTGTGCCTCCAGGTGTGGATCTTTTACAAGGTGCAATAGCTGGGGCAATCCCAGGAGACACAATACAACTAGAAGCAGGTATCCATACAATGACATCAGGTGGTGGAACAGCTTTAGTTGATAAGAATTTGATTATTCAAGGAAATCCAATAGACCCTCCATTAAGTGCAACAGTCACAACAAGTGATGACGCTTTAAATGTAATGATGACTGTTGCTTCGAGTAATGTGACATTTACAAATTTTATTATTGAACATCTTGCGCAAACAAGTTCCTCAGATACCGCCTTTGGCATGAGTGGCAATAATTACTCGAATGTACTCTATGATAACTTGCAGATTACTTATACAGAAACGGGAATTACAAGCTCAGAGAGTAGTTTGTCAATCACTAACAACTTTTTCGATTCTGCCTCGGCTGTAACCAATGATCACCGGTGTATTATTTTATCTGGAAATTTGGGAACTTCAATTATTACAGATAATACCTTTAATTCAAAAACGGTCGACCCAAATGGAACAATTTTCTCTCTTTTAACTTCAAATGGGGGGGATGCATATAGTGGGAGTTTGGCTATGGAGCGTAACGAATTGCTTGCTGGTGAAGATCCTATTAAGCAATTTTTTGTGATGGAGTCATTTGCAGGAGCCCCTGGTAGCTTTGCATTTTCAACAGATGGCAATGTATTTGAGAACGTAAGGGGTAGTTTTATCTTTTTCTCTTTAGTAGATACACCAGCAAACCTATTTTCCTCGATGTCTATGAACAACAATGTAGATAGCAGCAACCCTCCTTCGGATTATAAGGGGCTTGTAGCTTTTGATGGGATTGTAATTCCGCCACCACCGCCATTATATGATATAGCTACAGATCCAAACTCGATCTTTAGTTTTTCGGGTAATGTACTGACGGTTAATGCGATTACTGAGCCAGGTTGGGCTGCTGCCGCTCCTGGAGGACTGCTTGGGTATGACACTGCAGTGTATAATCCCTTCTTTTTGGTGCCATCAATCACCACTCTTTCGGGTAACCAATACACCGAGCGCTTTTTAACTCAGGGGGATTTGGTGAATGCACTTTCGTGGGAGAGTCCAGATCCAGCCATCGATAGCTTTAATATTTACAAGACGGTGGATACAAACCTGATTGCCAACGTTCCAGCAGTTGATGGGCAAAATGTCTACTTGGACCATAACCAAAAAGTTGGGGTGACCACGACTTACTTTGTCAGTGCTGTTTCTGGAGGATCGGAGGGGACTAAGGTTTCTGTGACCATTCCCTAAAGGTTTTGAAAATCCAGCAAGAGGTTTTCCTCTTGCTGGATTTTGACTCGCGACTTGATTCCAGAAAAAAAAAGGTGTATAAGCTGGGACAAAAGGGAGCTTATTGTGCAGGAAAAGGTATTAGGGGATTATCAGGTTCTAAAAAAGATCGGTAGAGGCGCTTTAGGGGATGTTTTTCTCTCCCAGCACCGTTTTTTGAAAAAGCAATTTGTCTTAAAGGTTTTGCCTCAAGAATTGGCAGAAGAAAAGCGTTTTTTGCAAAGTTTTGATGCCCAAGTGGCCAAGATCGCTTCGTTAGAGCACCCGCATATTGTTAAAGTACACAACGTAAGCTCTGCCGAAGGGCTCTACTTCTTAGTGACTGATTGCATTGTTGACTCGATCGGGGAGACAACCAATTTAGCCCAATATATGGCGGCCAAAAAAGAGCCTCTATCTGAAAATGAGCTAATAAGCGTTTTAAAGCAGGTAGCAGGAGCCCTAGATTATGCCCATAGCAGCGAGGGTAAACAGCCACTTATACACGGAGGATTTAAGTTAAATAACATTTTGGTTGGAAGGGGAAGCCCCGGAATTGATATTTTTATTTCAGACTTTTCATTGGCAACCATTGTGGGCGCACACTCTCTTGTAGCGCGCACATTTAAAGAGATGTCCGAAGCCTTCTCTCAGCTTTGCCTTAATAGCCACGTCCAAGGAGAGAAAAAAGAAACCTATACTCCTCAACCAATTCATAGTGATCAGCTCAATCAACTCAGTCGCTCATTTTTACAGCACTATGCCTTTTTATCCCCTGAACAAAAAAGAGGAGAGGTTCCTACTGCTGCAAGTGATGTTTATGCCTTTGGTGTACTGGCCTACTTTTTGATTGCAGGCGAGTTTCCGCAAGGATCTGTACAAAAAATTTCTGAGGTGGGAGCGCACTACACCTTTGAATTTGACCACTTAATTGAAAAATGTTTGGCGCACAACCCAGGGCACCGTCCGCAAAAACTGAGCGCTCTATTTGAAGAAAAGAGCAACATACAATCTGTACAAAATAAGGTGGTGCAAGAGAAGGTAGCGCCGCAAACCTTTGCCACTTTAGATAGTTTGAAGAAGAGTTTGCCCCCAAAAGCTGAAGTAGTACAGCAAGTAGCCCCGCAACCCGTTAGTCCGACGCCTGTAGCTCCAACACCTATTGCCCCAACGCCTGTAGCTCCAGCTCCTGTGGCATCGGTAGTAGTGGAATCTAAAAGCGCTTTGGAGGCAACGCCGCAAGAGTTAAACCCGCCAAAAGATGAGACTTACTCACAGGCACTACAGGCGATGCTTAAGCGCGATCCTGTGGTTACCCATTACCAACCCGAAGTCAAGCAGATGGAGAATATCCAACCGATTGAGACCCCGATGGTGTTGGTAGAGGGGGGAGCCTTTTTTCGGGGCAGTGATGCAGGCGCACGCGATGAGATGCCTCGCCATAAAATCCAGTTAGCAAAATTTGCGATCGACATTCATCCTGTTACCAACGAGCAATTTGTCCGTTTTTTAGAGTTTATGGGGGGCGAAAAGGACAAAAATTACCACGATTTGATTCGTTTAAAAGAGTCGCGCGTCAATCGCAGCGCCGGTATGTTATCGATCGAGTCGGGCTACAGCAAACACCCTGTGGTGGGAGTTACCTGGTATGGCGCCCATGCCTATGCCGATTGGGTGGGCAAACGTTTGCCTTTTGAGGCAGAGTGGGAAGTTGCTGGATGTGGGGGAGTAGAGAGTCCTTACTACATTACGGGAGAAAATGTGGATAAAAGCCGCGCCAACTACTTTAGCTCCGACACAACTGCGGTCAAAAGCTACCAGCCCAACGGCTACGGACTCTATGATATGGCAGGCAATGTGTACGAATGGTGCCAGGATTGGTATGGCTACAACTACTACGAAACATCCGAGCAGGAACCCAATCAACCCACAGGACCCCAGCAGGGTGTCTACCGGGTTCTAAAGGGGGGTTGCTGGAAAAGTTTAAAGGATGACCTACGCACCGCGCATCGCCACCGCAATAATCCTGGTACAGTCAATAAAACCTATGGATTTCGTTGTGCATCTACAATAGAATGAGCGAAACATTGTAGAGAGACCCAACTAGACGATGAAAGAAGACGAATACCGCAGGCGATGTGATCTTATCTGGGAGCACAACCATCGCTATTTTGTAGAGAATGCTCCCACCATTACCGATCAACAATTCGATCAGCTTTTGCAAGAGGTGATTGAGATCGAAAGCAAACACCCCGAGTGGATCTTTGCTGGATCTCCCACGCAACGAGTAGGCGAAAAGGTGAGCACAGGCTTTACCTCCGTAAAGCACAAAAATCCAATGCTCTCCTTGTCCAATACCTACAGTTTTGAGCAGGTAGAGGAGTTTTTGGAGCGCATGCAGCGCCTTTTGCCTGATCAGAAGATCCTCTATCATTGTGAGCTCAAAATGGATGGCATTGCCATCAGTGTGCACTATAAAGATGGCCTTTTTGATTACGCTGTCACGCGTGGCGATGGTGTGCGGGGAGAGGATGTGAGCGCCAATGTACGCACGATTGCCTGCCTACCTCTTAAACTACCAGATGGGGCCCCTGATGAGCTAGAGATTCGGGGAGAAATTTATCTACCCAAAGAGGCCTTCGAAGAGCTGAATGGACGCCGGGAGGCTGCTGGAAAATCCTTGTTTGCCAATCCACGAAATGCCGCGGGAGGTACCTTAAAGCTTCTTGACCCAAAGCTTGCTTCTGATCGGGGACTTGCTGTGGTCTTTTATTCGATGAGTAGCGAGGGCACGATTGCCTCACAATATGAAGCGATCGAATACCTTAAAACACTTCACTTGCCTGTGGTTTCTGCTCATGTGCAATGCTCCGATATTCAAGAGATCACCAAGTTTGCAAAGGAGATCGAACTCATGCGGCCCAAACTGCCCTTCGAGATCGATGGGGTTGTAATCAAGGTAGATGCTCTTAAAGATCAAAAGCGTTTGGGATCGACAGGCAAAAATTACCGCTGGGCGGTGGCCTATAAATTTGCCGCAGAAAATGTAGAGACCCGGATTCACGGCATTACGGTGCAGGTGGGCCGAACGGGCAGCTTGACGCCTGTGGCCGAGTTAGATCCCGTGCTTGTACAGGGAAGTACGATAGCGCGCGCAACCTTGCACAATGAGGATGAGATCTTGCGCAAAGATATCCGTGTTGGTGATTACGTCTTTATTGAGAAGGGGGGGGATGTGATTCCCAAGGTGACGGGGGTGAACTTGGATAAACGCAAAGCCTCTTGTAAAAAGTGGCAGATGCCGCAGATCTGCCCGGCCTGCGAGACAGCCGTTGTGCGCTATGAGGGGGAGGTGGCAGTGCGCTGCCCCAATGTACGTGGTTGCCCTGCGCAAACTTTGGGGCGCATCACCTTTTTTGCCAGCAAAGCAGGCATGGATATCGACCATTTGGGCAAACGCGTGGTCGAGCAGTTGGTTGAAGCAGGTTTTGTGGAACAAATCTCAGATTTATACCGTCTTACAAAAGAGCAACTCTTTCAACTCCCTAACTTTAAAGAAAAATCAGTTACCAACTTATTGGAGAGCTTAGAGAAGTCAAAAAAGGTTTCGCTTGCACGTTTGATTAAGGCAATCGGGATTCCCTTTGTGGGGGCGCAAACGGCAGAGGCGCTTGCAGCAGAGGCCAAGAGGTTGGATGCGCTCTCTTTGTTGCAGGAGGAGGAGTTGATGCAGATCGAGGGGGTGGGGCAAAAGGTAGCCGAGTCGATTGTGACCTTTTTTGCCGATCCACAGCATCAAAAGGAGCTTACTGAGCTCTTGGAGTTGGGAGTGACTCCCTTTGATGACTCGGCCCCTGCGATTGAGGCGCACCCTTTTAAGGGAAAAACTTTTGTTTTGACTGGCACTCTAGAAGAATATTCACGTGCTGAGGCGGCCCAGCTTATTAAGGAGCGAGGGGGCAAGACGAGCAGCTCTGTGGGTAAAAAGGTCGACTTTTTACTGGCTGGCAAGGAGGCAGGCTCCAAGCTTGCTAAGGCGCAAAAATTGGGTCTCTCTATCATGACAGAGAGTGAATTCAGCTCTCTTCTTTAAAAACACCAGATATTTACTAAATCATTATTTTACATTAACTAATTATAAACAATTATTTTTTATAATTAGTTAATATTAATAAACATTTGCTTATTTGGAGTGGCTGGGCCCTGCCCTCACTTTCTCAATAAGCGGAGTTGACATCCTCCCCTCCGTGAACGAAGAGGATTCCTGTGTGACTAAATCAGCCGGCACAAGGTAGGCAAACCTCACGGTTTCCTACAGGTTCCTGCTGCCGACCGCTATTACGATTCGCTTGACAGGCTATCGCGGCGAGCCCCGCCGCTAAGATATTCTTGGCTGCCACAA
>Ga0180433_10001749_pt1 | contig 35613 bp, 29 predicted proteins | sample SS_ome_8_FD_132980 | JGI IMG/M metagenome (GOLD analysis project Ga0180433, IMG submission 132980) | Hypersaline lake sediment archaeal communities from the Salton Sea, California, USA - SS_1_D_1 metaG | ecosystem: Environmental > Aquatic > Non-marine Saline and Alkaline > Hypersaline >...
AAAAAAAATGAACTGATCCAAACTAAATTATAGGTCGAAAATAATATATAAAATTTGGCTTTGAATATCATTAATACAAACAATACATTTAAACATAAAATATATAAGGAAAATAAAATGCAACAAAAAAATATCATTAAATTAATTATATGTTTAACAATATCATCTATGATATTCTGTAACAAGAATTCTACCAATCCTGATGAAAATAATGATTATATACAGCTTGAATGGATCACTGTCAACGGGGGTACCTTTCAGATGGGCAGCAATAATGGCCTCTCAAATGAACAGCCAGTTCACACTGTTACTCTGTCCGGATTTGAAATCAGTAAATATGAGATCACTAATGCGCAGTACTGTGAATTTTTAAATGACAGGGGTGTTTCCTCAGATGGAAGCTATAATGAGACTGAATTTATTGATATGGATGCAGGCTGTTGTCAGATAGTCTATACCGGAAAGCAGTTTGAAGTTGAAAATGGCAAAATGAATTATCCGGTAATTGCTGTAACCTGGTATGGAGCCAAAGCTTTCTGCGAATGGACCGGGGGCCGGCTCCCTTCAGAAGCGGAGTGGGAATTTGCTGCCCGGGGCGGTAATCAAAGTCAAGGATATATCTACAGCGGCAGTGACAGCCTTAATGAGGTAGCCTGGTACTGGAATAATTCAGAAAATCCTGACTGTGATCTATATTTTGGTCATGGAACTAATATTGCAGGGACTAAGAAGGAAAATGAATTAGGAATTTATGATATGAGCGGTAATGCCTGTGAGTGGTGCAGTGACTGGTATGACAGTGATTACTATAGTACAAGTCCTGGAAATGATCCTCAGGGTCCCACTGCAGGCACACGCCGGGTGATCCGCGGCGGCAGCTGGTATGCGAATGCAGATGAATGCCGGTGTACATATCGCAACAGCAAAGATGTTCCGAGACGTGGAATCAGTTATTATGGCTTTCGGGTGGTAAGAACAAAGTAAAAATATATTTTAAATTAGAATTCAATATGATTAAAAACAAGAAAAATTTATTTACTATATAATTTATGGATTCAATTTGATTTTAAAAAAAATTTTTTTATATTACATATAGTATTTATATTTAATATTATTATTATATATGAAGTAATTAAAGACAGGATGACTTTTAAAATTATCTAAAATGGAAATAAAAACAGATATAAAACTTGGTGATAGCAAAGAAGTATTAAAAAAATTACATTCTAACTCAATAGACTTAATTATTACTTCTCCACCTTATGCTGATCAGAGAAAGTCTACTTATGGAGGTATTCATCCAGATAAATATGTTGAATGGTTTTTACCTATCACAAAAGAATTACTAAGAATATTAAAACCTACTGGTACATTTATACTTAACATAAAGGAAAAAGTTATTAATGGTCAAAGAAGTACATATGTAATGGAATTAATTCTTGGAATGAAAAAACAAGGATGGCTATGGACAGAAGAATTTATTTGGCATAAAAAAAATTGTTATCCTGGTAAATGGCCAAATCGTTTCAGAGATGCGTGGGAAAGACTTTTACAGTTCAATAAAAATAAAAAATTTAATATGTATCAAGAAGCCGTCATGGTACCAATGGGTGACTGGGCTAAAACAAGATTAAGAAATCTTAGTGATACTGATAAAAGACGTGATGAATCAAAAGTTAAAAGTGGGTTTGGTAAAAATATTTCTAATTGGGTTAACAGAAAAAAAGTATATCCAACAAATGTTTTACACCTCTCAACTGAATGTAGTAATAAAAATCACAGTGCTGCCTTTCCAGAAGCTTTGCCAGAATGGTTTATTAAACTTTTTACTAAAGAGGGTGATACAGTGCTTGACCCTTTTATGGGGTCAGGTACAACAAATTTTGTAGCTCAAAGAATGTTAAGAAACTCCATTGGTATTGATATAAAACCTGAATATTATGAAATGGTGAGAGAAAAAATTGATTCTATAAAATTAGTTTTATTTGAATCAAAAGCAAAATATGAATCAACTAAATCTAAATGACGTAACTCAATACGTAGAAAATAATATCGGTTCGTTTCATCAAAAAAGAATTGAAAGCCTTAATCGTCTTAAACTCAAAACAGTACTTAAAAAGAAAAATCCTTATCTATTTCGAGCTAAATATCTTTTAACAGCTGAACAAATTATTAAGAAATTAACAGATGCTTTTATATCATCTAATGAAGAAACTATTTTTGGTGACTGGTTAGAAGGATTAGCTATTTTCATCAATCAAAAAATCTATAATGGTTGGAAATCTGGTATTACAGGTATAGATCTAGAGTTTGATAAAGATAATATCCGATATATTGTTAATATTAAATCTGGTCCAAATTGGGGTAATAGCAGCCAAATAGCTAAAATGAAAGCGGATTTCATTGCAGCAAAGAGAACTTTAAGAACAAGCAACTCAGGTTTAATTATTACAGCCGTCAATGGTTGTTGTTATGGAAAACAGAGAAAATCAGATCGTGGAGATTATTTTAAATACTGTGGTCAAGATTTTTGGGAATTCCTATCAGGTAACGAAAATCTTTACAAAGAAATCATTGAACCTCTCGGGCATAAAGCAAAAGAAAAAAATGATTTTTTCATGGAATCATATGCTAATATGATAAATAAATTTACCAAAGAATTTTCTCTTGATTTTTGTAATAGCAATGGATCAATTAATTGGGAAAAACTTGTAGAATTTAATTCAGGCCGATAATAATTATAAAATAATAACAATTTTTAAGATTAAAACAATAAACTGAAGATTTCAAAACTGATTATATAAAAGAAATAAGTTATCTTTCAAAATATTTGTAACATAATAATATCTATGTTAGTTTTTTTATATATCAATAATTAACAGGAAAAATTTAAAAATTCACTATGATTATAAAAATATTGTTAATTATTTTAGGAATACCAATATTAATTTTACCTTTAACAACAAAAATTATTGAAAATAAAAAATTATCAAAATCTGGTATGATATTCTTAGTATTAATTATTTCTTTTGCATTTTTTCAATTTTTAAACGAAAAAAATAATTTAAAAAATATACATCAATTATCAATAAATAATAATAAATTAAAAAATAAAATTGATTCTTTAACAAAAATTTTATTATCAATAGATAGTCAATTTTCTAATACAAGAAAAGAATTAAACTCACTTGGTCAAATTAATGATAGTTTAGGTAATAAATTGTTTGAATCTGGCCGACCAATTCTAAATATAGTTTCAACAAAAATAATTCAAAATAAAAAATTAAAAAATAATTATGAAATAAATATTATTTTTAATAATAATGGTAAAAGACCTGCCACAAATATATTTGGTAAAATGTATTCAATACATGGTGATACTGTAACTGCTAAAGGGACAGTTTCTTTAAGTAGATCTGATATTTATTCTAAAAATCAAGGATTTACAATACATGAACCAATGAAAATTAATCCTGATTCAACATCTCTGAAAATGCCAATCTATTACTATATTAATTTGAAATATTCAGATTTAATTTCAAAATCTTTATATAATTATGAAATCGCAATGAAATTAAAGCCTTTCAAAAAAGGGAATTTCTTAAATGAATTAGTTTTTTGTAGAGAGTGGGAAACTTCAAATTTAAAAGAAAGAATTCATAATTAATAGGTAATTACTAGCCTCGAAATGTCTCTACCTTTACGAAAACAAAGCGGATAATGAATGATAGAAAAAGATAATAAATCAATAACTCAATGACTATTTGACTAGGGGCCAAATAAGATGGCTCTTAACCTTTTTAAATCATAATTACTTAAAATCCTTTAAAAGTTACTCTTTGAAATGTATAAAATTTTATACACTCCTGTATACATTAGTATAATTTTTTTCTAAATAATTTTTTTATAGTCACTCATAATTCTTTTCTTATTAATCCTTTCTAAAATTTTGTTTTATTTGTATTTAACTTAACTTTTCTAAATCGATAATTTATTATCAATAATTGTGGCATATAATTTGTTTTAAAGAATTTTGAAATAATAATAATAAAATGGAATCAGATAACTAAAAAATTTAATTAAGATAAAGAATGGAAATTTGATATGAAATCGTTTTTAAAAACAATTAATTACTCTTCGTGTAATGAAGATTCCTGTTCAGAATATCAAGCTCTCCAGATAAACCAAAATGATTCGGTTCTGTGTATTACAGGAAGTGGATCACGCCCTCTTGAGATTTTGATAAAAAAACCTGCATCGATTGTAGCGATAGATTTCAATCCCTGTCAGAATTTCCTATTAGAACTTAAAATGAAAGCGTTTCAATTATTAGAATATGAAAAATTACTTCAATTTTTCGGGATCCATCAATCAGATAATAGGATTAATGTTTATTTAAAATTACGCAAATCTTTAACCAATGAAACAAAAAATTATTGGGATAAACAAAAATCTGTGATAAAAAAAGGATTAATTTATCAAGGACGTTGGGAAAAATATTTTCATACTATGGCATTAATCATTGGAATAGAGCGACCTAATATCCGCCATCGATTATTCAACGCTAAAAATTTACATGACCAAAAAAAAATCTGGACACAAGAATGGGATACAGCTTTCTGGAAAATATTTCTACGAATTATTTCCCCAAGAATAATTTGGAGAACACTATTCAAAGATCCGGGGTTTTTTCAGTATGTACCTGGTAAATCTTATATTTATAATTACATTTATGATAGTTTCGATTCTGCAAAAGATCAATTTCTTTTCAAAAATAGTCCTTTTGCTACTCTTTTATTTTATGGCAAATATACTTCAGAAAATGTATTACCTATATATTTAAAACAAAAAAATTTTGAAACCATTCGTAACCATTTAAATAGAATTCAGATTGTTACAGCTTCCCTTTCTTCATATTTAAAAAACAATAAAAATCAAATTTTTACTAAATTTTCTCTTTCTGATTTCAACTCATATCTTTCAGATACACAATATCTTAATAACTGGCAACTCATACTGAAAAAAGCAATGAAGAATGGAATTATATGTGAGAGACAATGGCTGGTTAAAAGAAATTTGCCAAAATCTATACAAAAACAGGTGATCAGTTTCAGTGACATAGAAAATGCCTTAACACTCTCTGACGATTCAATATTTTATACATTTCATATAGTTAAAAAAATATAATATGAAAGAATATTACTTTACAGATTATTCAGTAAATGATGAAAGCTCGATACTGGCCTTAGAAAAACTATGTACCCAAGGTGATTCAATTGTATTAAGATACATAAGAGAAAATTTTAGGGCACGTTCGGAAGTTTATGAAAATTACAGAATCATATGTGCGAAAATTGATAATAAAGTGATTGGTATTGGAGCATGGTCAAACAAAAATATATTACTGCATGGTAAAAAAATACACACTGCTTTTATTTATGATACGAGGGTTCATCCAGACTATCGAAAAAAAGGAGTTGCATGGAATCTAATCCATTGTATATTAAAAAACATTGATACTAATCCAGAATGTATCTACATGTTTGTTGCTGCAGATAATACACGTTGCTTAAAACCAGTCCAAAAATTAATCGGATTTAAATTAGCAATCCCTTTTACTATACTAGTAATACCAGTATATAAAAAAATTAGACATAACATAAAATGGTGCTTTACAGAAGTAAACACAATACATGATAAGTATCTTAAATGTAATCCTGGAGTAGATTTTCTACCACAAAATTTCAAGAGAAAATTATTAAAAGGCTATATGAGCAGCATATCGATTAATAATGAACGAGCAGGATGTTCTATCTGGACAAATAAAAATTTACTGCCGGAAGAAATTGTCAGGATTCCTCTTCATTACCAGATTGAAAGAATTATTACCGACTTCTTACGACCTGTAATAAAACTACCTCACATTCCAAAACCAAAAGAAAAAATTCGTAGCTGGTTTTTATTTGATGTATATGCTGATAACAGAACAGATTTGAAAAGGTTGATAACTGTTGCAAAAAATTATGCTTTTACAAACAATCAACATTTCCTATATATTCGCTTGCAAAATAACGATCCTTTATTAAAAATTATAACTGAAAATGAATTTAGATATTATAAAATCCCTTATTACTTTTTAGCAAGAGGGACACAATTACCTAGAATAAACGACAGGATTTATATTGATGTACGTGATTTATAACTAATAGAGTCTATAAGAGGTGAATCATGAATAAAATTGACTTCATACTTCCTAAAATGGTCTGGGATGTAAATAAGTACCGGAAAAAAAATTTATATTTCCATCTGATTGAATTAAATGATATTAAACACAGTAGTACTCGTATTAATGTTGACGGATATGGCCAAATGATTCTCCTTGGCAGTTATTCCTATCTAGGTCTTATAGGTCATCCTCAAATTCAGAAAGCTGCTTTTAATGCTATATATACGTACGGAACCGGAACTCACGGAGTACGATTATTAGCAGGTACACTTCCCATCCATAATACATTGGAAAATAAAATTGCAAAATTTAAATCTACTGAATCATCTATTACATTTACCAGTGGATATGTAGCTAATGTTTCTGCAATTTCAAGTTTATTGGATAAAAGGGATGCGGTAATCTGTGATAAGTTTGATCATTCCAGTATTGTTGATGGTTGTCTCCTATCAAAAGCTAAATTAAAAAGATTTAAACATAATAATATTGATCATCTTGACTTTCTACTTCAAACAACATCTGCAAATAAAAAATTAGTTGTTGTCGATGCTGTTTTTAGTATGGATGGTGATATCATCAATCTTCCTGAAATAAAAAAAATATGTGATAAACATAATGCATTATTAATGGTTGATGAAGCCCATGCCATTGGTGTATTGGGTGAAAGAGGTCGAGGTATTGAGGAACATTTCAATCTTCCAGTTGATAGTATAGATATAAAAATGGGTACACTAAGTAAAACTATTCCCAGCACAGGAGGATATATTGCTGGCAGTAAAAAACTGATTACATACTTAAAACACAGTGCCAGAGGGTTTATCTATTCTGCTTCATTATCACCTCCTTCCGTAGCAGCATCACTGAAGGCTTTTGATATCATTGAAAAAGAACCATCCCGCATAAAATTTCTGCATAAAAACTATAACTATTTTGCTAATAAACTCCGGAAAGAAGGTTTTAATATACTGCAAAGTCAGACCGCCATTATTCCAATTATATGTCAAACGATGGATAAAGCTATAAATATGGTCAAATTTTGTTTAGAGAATGGAGTATTCATTCAGGCAGTACATCCACCAGTCGTACCAGCAAATACATCCAGATTGAGGGCTATTGTCACCTCAAATCATACAAACGAGGATCTTGATTATTGTCTGGAAGTTCTGAAAAAAGGTGCCAGAAAATTTAATATACTTCAGTAAAGGGTTTCTATACAGAATAAATTTATAAAGTAAAATAGTAATTGTAAATCCGTGTTAATCTGTGGCTAAATATTGAAACTTTAAAACAAAAGGAAATGTGGGGAAAAAACCGCCTGAAAATCATGAACCTCCAGGCGGTTAAAGTTTTCTTTATAAAATTGTGTTACTAAAACTTCTCATCATACTTGGTCCACAGATGATCCCCTAACTCCCAGCATCGTTTCACCACCTTATCTGCAGTTTCTTTACAATAACCGGTTAAATAATCAATAACCCGCCCTTCATCTTCTTTGTATAGCTTTAACGCTTGTTTCTCTACATCCTCCTGATTATCAAAGAATGTCTTCTGCATTGGTTTCCAGACAGCTTCTACATCATGACGCATATCACCCCATCTCTGAGCTGCAATGGTAGACATCCGGTTAAAGGCCCACCAGGCTGACTCCCTGGTATAACCATTGACTCTTGCCGGTGCTTTATATGATCCAGTAACATCAGTAATTGAACAGTACAGCGGTACATAGATGGAAGTGGCAACATTGTCCCAGGCAAGCCATACTACTCCCCCAATCTCATCCGGCAGCCAGTCGCGGGACTGCGTAATGGTAGCATACATAGTATACCAGCGGGCAATGGTTCTTTCACCTCTCCATCCCCAGCCCCCATTAATATCAAATAATTTATTCATATCATAAGGCATGAAGGGATTTGCCAATGGAGAAATCACTGTTTTCCCTTCTTCATTAGTAACCGTTAAATTCTTGATCATATTGTATTCAGTACCTTCATAATAATCCTGAAATATTGTGACCACTTTTTCAACAGTAACAGGTGTATCCGGTTTAACTGAAAACGGATAATTTTCGGATTCAGGGTGTAAATTCAAAGATGGTGCCATAAGATCAAGCACTCGCCATTCCCTGCGTCTTCCGGCCAGTGATGTTCTGCTTCCAGGTGCATAAGCATAGCAAAATTCAAAATCGCCATCCTTTTCCGGATCCCACCAGCCATTTCCCTTTGCAACAGAAAAAACATTTCTGGAAGCCATAAAGTAATCAGAATCGGAAAGGTCGATTTTTCGGATACGGCTTGAATTTGCACATACAGAAACATGATCATCGGGTACTCTTTGAGCTACCCATATTGAGCCTTTTTTACCTTTTCCGGGACCAACTATTTCAAAATGCCAGACTTCCTTGGTATCTGCAATAGTTAAACATTCACCTCCGTCAATATAACCATATTTTTTTGTTAACTCACCAGCGAGTCTGATTGCATCCCGTGCAGTAGTACATCTTTCTATCATAAGTTCCACCAAAGCCTGGCAGTCGATTAAACCATTATCAGACCTCAGCTCATCTCTTCCTCCAAAGGTAGACTCACCAATAGCCAGCTGATGACTGTTCATACAAGGATAGGCAGTATTAATGTACCCATAGGTATGTTCAACCTGAGGAATACTGCCGACATAATCATATTTATATGCAGGCATAGCCAGAGAATCGTCATTGACTCTCTTGTATAATTCTTCTTTTGCTTTTTCGGTATGATCTTTAGCAGGTTCAATATTAAGCCATCCCCGGGTCCTGTGACTGTCACAGGTATGAGAAGTCATTACAGATCCGTCTGCTGAAGCACTTTTCCCTACCGTTATAGAAGTACAGCCTTCTGGTATACCACCCTCATAATCCTGTTTGGTCTGAGCTTGTAAGGTACTGATAATAAAAACAATAGGAATTATAATTTTAAAAATAATAAATTTACCTACTAACTGTAGCATGTTTACCCCTTTCTTTATTAAAATTGATTTTTAATATACATTTTTACGCTGAAAGAAACAAATAATTTTTCACTAATTTTCTATATTTTTCATCAGCTAAGATTTTATTTAACTCTTCTTTAGCTTTATCTATAGTATAAATATTGTTATTGACAGGAATGCCATGTTCCTTTAACTTATTCATAAAAGCCATTATCTCCGGAAAAGGCAAATCATATTTTCTTAAAATTCTTTCATTATTAAATAATAATTCTTTTCTGCCGTCGAATACAACCCTGCCATGATCTAAAATAATTATTTGCTCAGCAATCCGAGATACAAAATTTATATCATGAGTCACAAAAATTACACTTCTTCCCTTTTTATGAAAATCGATGATTATATTTTCTATCTTTTTACTGGAGAGCCAATCAAGTCCTATGGTTGGTTCATCCAGTATAAGAAGTTCAGGATCTAATGCTAGAATACAGGCGATAGCAAGTCTTCTCTGTTCACCTGAACTCAGATGAAAAGGAGATCTGTTATAATATCGTTCATATTCAAGCCCCACTGCTTGTAATGAATTCTTAACCCGCTTTAAAACTTCTTTACTATCCAATCCAAGATTTCGTGGTCCGTATGCCACATCCTTAAAAACACTTTCCTCGAAAAACTGCATTTCAGGAAACTGAAAAACTATACCAATATTCTTTTTTACTCTATCAACAGAAGCATTGGAATTTAGAATATTAATATTATCAATATATATTTTACCTCTTGTGGGTTTCAGCAAGCCGTTCAAATGCTGCAGCAATGTAGTTTTCCCTGAACCGGTTGCACCCATTATTGATGTAATTTTATTATCAGCTATATTAAGTGAAATATTATTCAATGCAATTCTATCACCAAAAAGTTCGGAAATATAATCAAAAGATAAGTTTTCAATAATGATCTCCAGTTATAATCTCCTTTTTATATAATTCAATAGTTCCAGTTCAGCAGGTAACCGGATCCCGATTTTTTGTAAATATTTTTCCTTAGAAAATATTTCCCTGGGTTTACCGTCTATAAGCACTGCTCCTTTATCTAATATAATTAATTGATCAAAATTTAACACTTCCTCAGAAAACTGAGTAACAAGGAGGGCTCCCATCTTTTTTTCAGTAACTGCATGATCTAAAAATGTAAACAATTGTTTATTTAAATTATAATCAAGCATAGAAGTAGTCTCATCCAATATTAAATATTTTGGATCCATAACCCAAATAGAAGCAAAAGCTAATCTTTGTTTTTCACCTCCGGATAAAAGATGCGGTGAAAACATCCTGTATTTTTCTAAATCAAATTCAATAAGTGTTTTCTCAACTTTTTCTTTAATTTTCCTATACGGTAATCCTAAATTCTCCAATCCAAAAGCGATTTCTCTTTCAACTGTAGTACTTACGATTTGATTGCCCGGATTCTGAAAAACCATCCCCACATTTCTCCGTACATCGTACATGTTTTTTGGGTCTTTGAGATCCATTCCATTTACTTTTATATCTCCCTCATGTATCTGTAAAAGACCGTTCAGACATCTTACCAGGGTTGTTTTTCCGGATCCATTAGCTCCCATTAACGCTACTTTTTCTCCACAGTACAAATTAAAAGAAAGATTATTCAATACCCACTTACTGTCTTCGGAATAATATTTATATTTTAAATTCTTTACTTCAATCATTGTATGAAATAATATGATAAATATGGATAGATTAAATGAAAAGCTTATGAGAATTAACTCTATAAATTGTACATGTGTTTTAATTGTTCTACTATTCTGTCTGAAGTTCCTACATTCTCACTTACTATTTGTTTTGCCTTCTTTCCGAGATTCTTTAATTTTTCCGTTTTATTGAGAATAGATGTTAACAGAGAGTAAAGTTCATCAGCATTATTTACTTCAAAGGCAACTCCTTTGTCTTTTAACTGCTGCGCCTCAAAAGAGTTGCTGTTTTTAGGACCAAAAATAATTATTTTACCATGAGCTGCGGGTTCCAGCACGTTATGTATACCCGGTCCAAAAGCACCCCCCACAAAACATATATCTCCAAGTGCATAAAGGGCTGCCAATACTCCGACTTTATCAACTATTAAAAGATCAGTTTTATTATTTTCAGGCTTTTGTGCATTTAATTCACTAAATTTAGTATAACTTAATTTATACTCTTTTGCTTTTAATCTAATATTCTGCAAAGATTCCTTATTGGGTTCATGAGGAATTAGTATTAACCAGATCTTCATCCCTTCATTTTTAATTCTTTTTACAGCATCTATTATCACCTGTTCATCATCCGGCCAGGTACTTCCGGCTATAATTACTTTCCGGCTATTAATATTTTTTTCTAAAGGTCTGACGATTCTGCTGGAATTAGAGGCCCGGTAAATAACCTGATCATAACGAGTATCTCCCATATATTTTATGGGGCCGTTATAAATATTTTTATCAATAAAATATTTTTTAGTTTCTTCTGAAATAGTAAATATGGCAGTAAAATTATGATATAATACTCTTTCAAATATCTGATAAAAAATCTCATATCCTTTATTACGGTGTATAGTACTGTTTATTAATATAGTAGGAATATTACGCCTGTTCAACTCATATAAATAATTAGGCCATAAATCATGCCTAACAATTAAAGCAATATCAGGATTTATTTCAGAAATAAAATGAGCAGCTCTTCTTTTTGAGTCAAATGGCAAATAGCAGTTATAATCAGACTCATTATATCCTTTAATGTGTTCAAATGCGGATGGAGAAAAGAAACTGACAATAACAAAACCTCGTGGAAACTCTTTTTTCAGTTTTCTGATAAGAGGTTTCGATTGTTCAAATTCTCCCATGGAGCTGCAGTGGATCCAGAATCGAGGATGTTTATCAGTAAACGCTTCCAGATCATTTTTTAATCCCCTGAGCAGTTTCTTTCTCCCCTTTATACCTTGTTTGATTTTATCATTAAAATAATAACCTATATGAAATAAACAGTATAATACTGGAATAACCAAAAAATTATACAGAAAATATACAATCACTCTCATAATAATTCCCTATAATCTATTTCTGATTTCATCTATCACTTCCTTAACAGAAATACTCTTCATACATTTAAAATGTTTTTGCGGGCATGTATCAGTCCCGTGATATGAACAAGGTCTGCAATATAATTCATGTTCAATAACTTTTGCATTCCCTCTGAAAGGATAAAATCCTAAAATTTCAGTTGTAGGTCCGAAAATCGCAATAACGTTTTGACAAACAGCTGTTCCTATATGCATAACACCTGTATCATTGGTAATTAATAATTGTGCCATAGAAAGGAGAGCACCAACCTGCTGCAGAGTTAGTTCTCCAGCATAATTCTTAATGTTACCAGATTTTTCTGCTATCTGATTACAAATATTTTTATCCGTTTTATCACCAATAGTAACTACATTATATCCTGCATCAATAAGAAACTCGCCAACCTCAGCATACCTTTTAACCGGCCATCTTTTAGTTTTTCTTCCGGCACCCGGGGCTAATACAATAAGAGAATTTATATTAGTAATGTTATCACTTTTCAATCTGTCAGTTACTGTTTTTTTTTCGGAAGAAGAATAATAAAAATCGACTCCTATACCATCATCTTTTACTCCTAAATCCTCTACTGCCTCTAGAAAACGTAAAGGAACAGATTTAATCTCTTTGTAATAATTCTTTCTGAAAGTTATTAATATGAAACGTTTAAATCTCCTTGTATTATAGGTTTTTCTTTTAAAGTGACCTGAGAGAATACTCATTAACAATGATCTAATATCCATTTGTAAATCTATTACCATGTCATAATCTCTTCTTTTTATCTCTTGTATCAATGTCCAGAATTTATCAGAGGCTAAGGTCAATATTCTGTTCACATGAGGATTATTTTCTAATAATTCTCTATATTTTTCTTTTACAAGAAAATCTATTTCACATTCCGGAAAAGTAGATTTGAACATTCGCAGTAATGGAGTTGTAAGTACTATATCACCTATTGAACTAAATCGAATTATTAATACTTTTTTCATAAAAACTGAAATATACTGTTTCTGAAATTCTTTAATTGCTATTATTTATTCTGAAGGCGCTGATTAAACCATTCAATAGTTGTCTTTAATCCGGAAGTTAAATCAACTGTTGGCTGCCATTGTAAATTCTTTTTTGCGAAACTAATATCAGGCTGTCTTACTTTAGGATCATCTTTAGGTAGTGGTTTATATTCAATTTTACTTTTACTTGCAGTCAATGTTAAAATCCTGTCTGTTAAATCCATTATAGTCTTTTCTTCAGGATTTCCTATATTCACCGGAGTAATTATATCCGATACTAACAAACGATATATACCATCCACCAGATCACTGACATAACAAAAACTTCTTGTCTGTTTTCCATCGCCATATACTGTAAGGGGGTCACCTCTCAAAGCCTGTGGAATAAAAGTTGGAATTGCTCTGCCATCTTCAGGACGCATGCGAGGGCCATACGTATTAAATATTCTTGCAATTCTGGTGTCAACCTTATGATAGCGGTTATATGCCATTACTAATGCCTCAGCAAACCGTTTAGCCTCATCATATACACCCCGAGGCCCAACTGGATTGACATTTCCCCAGTACGTTTCCGGCTGGGGATGAATTTGTGGATCTCCATACACTTCTGAAGTGGAAGCAAGAAGAAATGTTGCCTTTTTATCAAGTGCTAATCCTAAGGCTTTATGTGTACCCAGTGATCCCACTTTAAGAGTCTGGATCGGCAATTCTAAATAATCCCGGGGACTTGCAGGAGAAGCAAAATGAAGTATGTAATCAAGCTCTCCCTCAATATATATATAATTTGTAACATCATGTTTAATAAATTCAAATTTTTCATCATGTATATGAGCAATATTGTCAATACTGCCGGTTATAAGATTATCCATAGCAATGACAGTGTGTCCTTTGGAAAGTAAAAAATCACATAAATGCGAACCTAAAAATCCAGCTGCTCCTGTTATTAATGTCCGAGGCATTGAAATCCTCCCCAATCGTTATAAGTTAATCTTACCTATGAATCCCTGAGAGATTTTATAACTGATTTCATTTTCATTATTTTTATATATAATGAAACCTTCAATTGATTCATGCTCTTCTATAAAATCTATTCCGGCATTTGGTCCCATAATAAAAACAGCTGTTGCCAAAGCATCTGCCATGAATGCAGTTTCAGCAATAATGGTAACACTTATATTTTTTGGAGCCGGAAAACCGGTTTCAGGATCAAGTAAATGATGATACCGTAGTCCATCTTTAAAAAAGAATCTTTCATAATCTCCTGATGTAGCAAAACCGGATGGTCCTGTTTGAACAATTGCAGCGATTTTCATACCCTGTTTTCTGGGATGTCTCACTCCAATACGCCACTTATGACGCCCTGGATGATCCCCGGAAATAAGAAAATCTCCACCACCCTCAATAATGACAGAATCTATTCCGGCTTCTTTTAAAACCTGCATAGCTTTATCAATAATATATCCTTTGGCAGCACCTCCTAAATCAATTTTCATATCCGGTTCTGCAAAATGTACTGTTCTGTTTTTTAATATAATCTTCTTATAATTAACCTTATCCAATAATCTTTTAATAAACAAACTGTCAGGGATAAAAGCAGAATCAGGATTAAAACACCAATATTGCTTGATTACACCTATACTTATATCAAAATCTCCAGAGGTTAATCGACTTATTTCCTGGCATTTATGTAAACAATCAGATACAGGTTCAGAAATTTTTACATATTTTTGATCTGCCCATTGGTTTATAGTGTAAATGTCACTTCCTTTATAATGAACAGAGAGTTTTTTTTCAAGTTGGTCCATTAAAAAAAATGCACTGTCTAAAACAGCCTTAATCATACTGTTGTCTTTATTTTTATCATAAACAGATATACGAACGTAGGTATCCATTAAAAATTTGCTCTCAGTATACGGCTGATATCTGACAGGCTGTTTACAAACAATGATAAATAATAAACAAATATAAAGTATCCGGAATTTCTTCATTTTCTTCTTAAATAATTATATTGCAATAAAGTTTCTAAAGAATCCCGATAAACAGAGTCGTCAAAATTTTTCAGAATGCTTACTGCCTGATTATTTATCGATTCCAATTCCTTTTCACTTAATTCAACTCCATTATTTTCCCTGATAAAATCGTATATAATCTTTAGATTTTCTTCATTAATATCAGTTATAAGATTTTGTAAATATTCCTTATCATCATCAGAAATTGTATTGTATACCATAATAAAGGGAAGAGTATAATTATTATCAAGTAAATCCTGCCCTACAGATTTTCCCAGAGATTCTGCATTACCATTAAAATCCAGAATATCATCTTTTATCTGGTACATTGTACCAAAAAGTTTTCCAAATTGTTCTAATTGATTGACATCATCTTCTGATGCAGATTGTGATATACCGGCAAGTTTACAGGAGGCAGTGAAAAGAGCAGCAGTTTTTTCATTTATAATATTATAATATATTTTTTTATCAATCTTACGGCTTTTAAACACCTGCCGTAATTCACCTACACTAATTTTTTTCACAACCTCAGAAATAATATCAAGAATTTTTAAATTTCTGGTACTTATTCCCAGATCTAAAACTCTTGCAAATAAATAATCTCCAAATAAAATTGCTGTTTTATTACCCCATAATACATTCACACTATCCCGTTCTCTTCTTTTGGTTGCATTATCAACAACATCATCATGTATAAGAGTAGCTGTATGAAGTATTTCCAATAAAACAGGTATAGTTGCGGATTTGATTTTAGGTTTGCCAAATAGTCCCTGAATAAGAAAAAACAGAAGCGGACGGATTCTTTTTCCTCTACCGGATTTAATATAATCACAAACAGGACGTAAAAATAATAATTCAGAGTCAAATTGAGAAGCTAATTCTGTTTCAAAATGATTTAATTCTTTTTTTACAGGATCTCTGATATCTGTTAATAATATCTCTTTTGTTGTATTCATTTAATATAAAAACCTAAAATAATATTATCAATAAATAAATATTATTATTCTTTTATAAAATTCTAATAATAAAAATTAAAACCATAGAGCAAACTAAATTAATAATTCATAGTTTGGTTATACTATGAATATTATGTATCTTTTTTACAACTCTATGGTTTATACAAGAAATATCTATAAGAAAAATATGTTACATACAAAAAAATCTTATAATAAAAATTCAATAATATAAACTCAGTTCTGTTTATTTAAAGGATTCAACAGCCTCTTTTACATTTTTATAAGACTCGAATAAGGTAACTAATTTAGTAATCATAAATAAACTTTTTACTTTCTCACTTGCCCCGCAAATTTTTAATTCTCCATCTGCATTTTTCAGGGAGGTAAAACAACCCATAATCACTCCCAATCCTGAACTATTCATCCACTTAACTTTAGAAAGATCCAATACGATCCTTTTCTTATCCTCTTCTATTAATTCCTTGACTTTATCATGAACAGCAGTAGTTTCCGGTCCGCCCATCAGTTTACCCTTTAAAGTTAAAACATACACATCATCATAATTTTTAACTCCAATTTTCATCGTATCCTCCTTAGCTTAAATTCTAAGTTACTGTTTTGGCATCGTGAATAAGAATTCAATACTGCTAATGTTATCATCAAAGCTGACATTAATATAATATTTTATAAACAAAATAACAAACCTTTTAATATATAATCTATAAAATACATTTTCACTCAGAAATAAAAAGATTTATGTGTATTCCTTAAAAATATTATTTATTATTTTCATCAAGTATCTGACTTGAATATATATATACATCTGCATCTTTTTTCCATGCATCTTTGGAAAGTCCTGCTTTTTCCGTACAACAATGTTCCAGAAATTCTATTTTATTCCACCCCATTTCTGTTGCAACCTCAGGTAAATATGTACCACCTCTCATCCCCTGTTTTATCCATATTCCATGTTTGCCGACTTCAATCTCATCAATAGAATCTATCTTTTTAAGTTTAGACAGTACTGATATCTTAATATTTATCTCATCCAATTCTTCTGTTGTAACCGGATTATAAGCAAACCGATAATCCTGAGTTGCTGCCGCTGCTGCCATTTGAGAAACCATTACATAAAGAGGATTAACAGGTTCGAAATATCCTATACACCCCCTGAGTCTGCCTTTATTCATCAAGGTAACAAAAACACCTCTTTTTTTGTTTAAATTTTCTTCAGTAACTGAAAATGATGGTAATTCTTTTTTATTTAATGCATATCTGATACTTTTTCGTGCAATTTCAAATAATTTTACTTTCTCTTCCTTAGAAAAATTTATTCCATCCATGATGATATCCTTTTTTTTAACTGGATTATTTACTTGGTCAAAAAATATTCCTGATCCATACCCAACTACTCTCTCTCTGTTTCCTGATATATCTCCCGAGTTTGCATATGGAAGTATCCTTGCTTTATCCGCATCTAATTCTTTTACCGCTAACATCGTAATAACAAGAGCATTTAACCCGCAAAGAGTACAGTCAAGAGAATTATACCCCTGTTGCATAATAGTTTTATTAGTCTGCAATACTTTTTTAGGATTGAAACTTTGAATAGCTTTTAGCATTTTTTTATCAACCTTATAAGCAGTTGAATAATCTGGAAAATGAGACATATCAGAACTTGCAATAATTAATACTTTCTTATTTTCACATATATTCACCACAGCCTCTGCGATTTTCTTACAATCATTATAAGAATTATTAAAACCAACAAGTATTGGAATAATCGGGATTCCTGGCTGTACAATCTGAAGAAATGGAATCTGCACCTCCAGAGAATGTTCATTATTATGAGCAGCATTGATACAATGTATCAGAGAACAATCGGTACGCAGTTTATCCGCATTCAAGGTATCGATTCTGGCCAATCCAAGAGGAGTCTTATAAGCAGCCCAATCTCCAACAGATGCACCGGACAATCTGTAATAATGACTGGGTCCGATCAGAATGATCAAATCAAATTTAGAATCTTTTATACACTTATATCCATTTGCAGCAACTTGTCCGCTGAATTGATAACCAGCATGCGGCACCCATAAACCTGAAATTTCACCTGATATTGCAACCTTTTCAGCATTATTCAGATAATTGCCAATAGTTCTTCTGAGCTCCTCTGCAGATCCGGGATAAAATTGACCGGCTCTTGCAGGCGGTCGAATTTTGATCTGAGCAGGTGCATACTGAAAAAACAATATCACTATAAAAATTATTTTTAAAATATTCATGATGTCTCCTCTTAATCTCTAACTCTGAAACAAACTCACAGGAAAGTATAAATATCAGAAATGTGACATCTGTATATTAAATTGATTTAGTATTATCTGCAGTACTTACTTTATTTATTCTGCATTTGCCATTCTCACTACTGACATAAAAATAATTTTAGTCAAATCCTCCATGACTTCCGGAGTAATTATATCAATATCATCCTGTGGAGTATGATAATAAGAAGGAGCTCCTGAAACAGAAAAAGATATGCTTGGGATATCTTTCCACATAAATCTGGATGCATCCAGCCGGGGACGGGCCAAATTTTCAGTATAGTAGGTCTTCATCTCCCGTTTAATAAATGTACTGTTTGCTACAGAAATGTATTCCCAGAAGGATGGATAATTCTTTCCTGCCCGGGCATGAATAATATCTCCGCACCCTACACCATCAAAATTTAAAAAACAAAGGATATTTTTTAAAGGGACAGGTGGATTTTCTAAAAATACCTTTGATCCTACTACTCCCTGTTCCTCTGCTCCAAAAAGAATAAACAACACTGATCGTCGTAAATGTTCTTTTATCCGGGACAGTGCATGAGCAACGCCAAGAACTACAGCAACTCCGGATGCATTATCATTTGCACCCGGTATCATCTCATAACAATACCCTAAATGATCTAAATGAGCTCCAAGTATGATAACTTGTTTGTTTAGGGTTTTATCATATCCTTCTATAAACCCTATAACATTCGAACCTTTACCTTCAGAATGATACTCAGTAGTATTTTTAATGGTAACAGTTTTACCGGTAACGAATGACCGGGGTTCTAAATGTTCTTTAATGCTTTCCACAACCTTACTGTGTTTTTTCCCGGTTCCGGAAAATATATCTGACACTACTTCTTCTCCAATATGGGAATAAATGAAATCAGGATCATAGGCATTATTGGGATTTACAATCGGTCCATAATTATACAGCATCCCTCTGGCACCGTGCTTGACAGCATTTTTTAGTTTATACTGATGGAAAGAATATGGCCTCCATTTATTAAATAATTCTTTCCCGTTTTCAGGAGATACCGGGGCTTCTCTTTCAATAAGAATAATTTTATCCGTAACGTCAATATCTTTATAATCATCATAATTAAGTTCAGGAGCAGAAATGCCATATCCTGCATAAACAATTTCTGCCGTAATTTTACCTGAAGCAGAAGTTGCACCAGGAATAAATTCATCATGATAAGAATATGATTTGACAATGGTATCTCCCTTATAAGGTATCAAGAGATCAATCCCGCATCCAGGAAAAACCAGTGTATAAGGAATATCAAAAGTCTGGAAATAACTGTTTTTGTCACCTGCTGGTTCGATATCCCAGCCCTGAAACAAGTCAGCACACCAGGCAGCAGCAGAATCAAACCCAGCAGTTCCGGTTAGTCTCCCTCCAAATTCCTCCGAAGCCAGTTTTTCTACATAATCATAAAGAGTATGACTGGAAATAGAATGAAAAACATTTAAATATTCATTATGTATCTCAGTATTTTGAGAAAAACAGGGTAAACTGATAAGTACAAAGACTAAAAATATTCTGAATATATTATTTATCTTGTTCATAAGAAACTCCTTTAAAAGTGTTAAATTTAACCAGCAATTTCAATTATTCCTGACATAGTATGCTTCTTTAAATATCAATAATATAAATGATATAAGTCAGCAAATTAATTATATCATTGAAGAAATTATCAACAATTAATTCCATATCCCAGGGATGTTCTCCCCGCAATACTCACATGTGCCATTTTTCATATGATTTTCGTACACTCTGTACCCCACCCGCCTGATAAGAGTTTTATTGCAAGAGGGGCAATAGGTATTTTCACCCTCGTGCCCTGGAATATTTCCTAAATAAACAAATTTAAGGCCAGCATCGAGTGCAGTTTTACGTGCTTCAACCAACGTTTTAACCGGTGTAGGTGGTAAATTTTTTAATTTATATTTTGGATAAAATCTGGAGAAATGCAAAGGAATATCATCTCCAAGTTCGTTTTTAATCCAGTTACACATTTTCTTTATATCATCCATATTATCATTTAATGTGGGTACCATAAGATAGACAATCTCTATCCAGATTCCTTCCTGTCTAAGGGTAATTAAAGTATCCTTTACAGGTTCTAACCTTCCATGAACAACATCCTGGTAATATTTCTCCGTAAATGCTTTTAAGTCCACTTTATAAGCATCAATTTTAGAACAAAGGTCAAGTAATGGTTTTTTATTTATAAATCCGTTAGAAACAACTACTGTCTTCAATCTGTTTTTCTGAGCCAGGTCAGCAACATCATAAACAAATTCATTGAATATAGTTGGTTCATTATAAGTAAAGGCTATAGAAGCGGAATTCACTCTTTGTGCATACTGAACTATATCTTCAGGAGTAAAATCAACTGTATATACCTCTTTCAGACCTCTTCTTGCTATTTCCCAGTTTTGGCAAAACAGGCAATCCACATTACATCCCACAGAGGCTATTGAAAAGGCATAGGTTGAAGGTAAAAAGTGAAAAAACGGTTTCTTTTCAATGGGATCATTATGATAAGCACTGATCTTCCCGTAAACCAGGGAATAATACGTTCCCTTTTTATTCTCTCTTACCTGACAATGACCTCTTTTCCCTGGTTCCACAATACAGTTCCAGGGACATAAATGACATTGTATTCTATTATCACTCAGCTTTTCATAGTATCGTGCTTCTTTTAAAGATGATGTCCCTTTCAATGCATCAAAATCTAAATAAGGCAGAAAAGAAGCACAGGCAGTAATCGCTGATGATTTTTTAATAAATTCTCTTCTAGTTATTTTTAACGAATCTTTCATAATACATTCCTCAAACTCTCTAAGTAATTAAACATATAAATAAACGTTACATACGACATAAAATTGTTATATTGTAATTTCTAAGTTTTTATTTATAATTTTTATTTCTTTTCCCCTACAGGCATTATCACTATTACATCCTCATCTATTCCCAGAATCTTTTTTACTTGCTCATCGTGAAAGGCTCCGATGACAACCGTACCTAACCCCAATGATTCTGCTTGTAAATAAATATTTTGTCCAACATGCCCTGATTCAATATATACATACCGTTCTGCTCGTTCACCGTACCGTTTTGCGGTTCTCTGGAAAACAGCTGTTATTATGATATTTACAGGAGCTTCTTCTATGGGCATTTGTCCTAAAGATGCCTGACGTAACTTCTTCCCCAGGATCTCTTTTTTTCGTAATTGCAATGAATGATCTTTATTATTATAGTGATATAATCCCGGACTGAGTTTTTCAGAACTGTTTACAACTAAATAAATTTCAACAGGATAGGTAGCACCCGCCGAGGGGGCCGTTCTTCCTCCCCAATCAGAGGTAATACCCTGAGCAGACCAGAGTAATTGAGATATCTGTTTTATATCTAAATCCTGCTCTTTAAAATCTCTAACTGATCTTCTCTGTGACAATGCATTTTCTACTGAAATCCCCTTCTCTGATTCTGGAGAAGGTAAATGTATATGGTCGTTTTGTGCACTGCAATTACATAAAAAAAATAAACTTATAGCTAAGCTGATAAAAGGTACGAATATTTTTATCATTAGAATTATCCCTAATTTTTTATATACATTATATTTTTCCGGATTTATATTTTTTAAAAATTTTTTCTATTTTTCCGATTTCTTCTTTAGTAAGTCCTTCTTTTTTTACTATATCCAATAACCGTCTGCCGAAGAAAATATATAAATCTAACACTTCTTTATCAAAATGTTTTAAAGTTATGAGGTGCTGCTCAATTGTTTTTACATCTCCCCGTATAATCGGTCCGGTTAAGGACTCATTGATTCCTTTATTTTGAATATTATAAAAAGTTCCTTTTACCAGCGGCCAGATAAAATCTGAATTCCTGTCCTCAATATTTTCCCTCAACAGCTTATCAACTATCTGAATCAATCCTACCAGAAAATTTGATGCCATACTGCAAGCAGTATGATACACAGCTTTTTCCTTTTTATGTATACGAAACGGTTTTCCACCCAAACATTCTGCTATTTCCTCTAATCTGGTGTATCCTTCATCATCTCCTTCAATAGCATAATATATATTTTCCGGAAGTATATCACTTTCTTCAGTAAAACTAAAACAAGGGTGGAATGAACAAAGATGTATACCTTTCTTATTGATCGAATGTAAAATTTTTGAAGTATATAAACCAGAAGTATGTGATATAACAATATTATTGTTTAAATTTTCATTTTTTGCTAATGTATCTGCAATATCAGGTATATTATCATCCTGCACACATATTAAAAGCATAGTAACATCGCTTCCAATATCACCTATACTATCCGAAGAAACCAGCGCATTACTTTCATTCATACATTTAATGGCTTTATGCGTATCTCTGTCAATAACTATCGATATTTGATAATCAGCTTCCTTGAGCATTATTGCTAAGTGAAAACCTAAACGTCCTACCCCGATTATACCGATTTTTTCATTAAATGCAGGCATAAAATCCTCTGAAATTTAAAATATAAAATTTTTGAATATTTATCAACAAAAAAACTTGGAAATATTGATAATAATTTTTATATTTTTTTATAAATATTTAATTCTCCCTATCATAATAAAAAAATTTTTAAAATAGGGTATAATGAACTGCATTTCCATTGAGATAAACAATGCAATTAAGAATTAAAGAAAATACTTTTACCGCAACGTTTGAAGATGGAACTAAGAAATCATTTCTGAACAAGACCACTCCTTTGGAAATTATTGATATTGTATCTCCCTCTTCTAAAAATGATATTATGCTGGTACGAATTAATAACCTGGTCGTAGATTTAAAATATAATATCGAAGAAGATTGTTTCATTGAATGGCTTTACAAAGACTCACCTCAGACACTTCGTGCTTATAATAATACTTTATGTATGATCATTTTTAAAGCATTTAATGAACTCTTTCCTGATGAACAGATTATTATAAATTACTCTCTTGGGAATAATTTGTATTGCACCCCTGTATCCGCTAATTCAATAAGAAAAAAATCTCTAAAAAAATTAAAAAGAAAAATAAAAGAAATCATTGATAAAGATGAAGAGATAACTCCTCAAAACCTTCTTATGAATAAAGCTCTGGAAGAATTCATTATTAAAGGAGAAGAGCCGTCTCTTCTATTGGGTAATCGTGAACAATCTTATTTGAAATTTTATAAAATTGAGGATTATCTTGATTTTCTGAATTCTCCGCTTTTTATTAAAACAGGCAATATTAATATATATGATATAGTATATTCTTCACCAGGATTTATTATTAAAATTCCTGAAGATATTAACGATAAAAAAATTCCTCCTTTATCCAAACAAAAAAGTTTTTATAAAGTGTTCAAAGAATACAGACATTGGAATAAAATACTCAATGTTCAAAAAGCTGCAGATATTAATAAAATTATTGATAGTGATAACATATCAGATTTAATAAACATTTCTGAAGGACTTCATGAGAAAAAAATTGTAGAAACAGCAAAAATAATTACTTATAATAAAAAGAATATCCGGACGGTATTGATAGCAGGTCCGTCTTCTTCCGGAAAAACAACATTTACCAAGCGGCTTGCTGTACAGCTCAGGATTAACGGGCTGAGTCCACTTATTCTATCGCTTGATAATTATTTCTATGATATAAACAGACCTCTTGATAATAATAATTACACTCCAGAAATTGAATCACCCAGAGCAATCAATATAGAACAACTTAACAATGATCTAATAAATTTATTTAAGGGGAAAAATGTTCAAATACCAAAATTTAATTTTAAAACCGGAAAACAAATCCCGGGTCATATCTGTAAATTAAAACCAGACAATCCAGTTCTCATAGAAGGTATGCATGCTCTTAATAATGATGTCACTCTGGCAATAAATAAAAAGAAAAAATACAAAATATATGTAAGTGCCTTAACTCAACTTAATATTACCAATCATGTAAGAATATCCACCAGCGATATTCGCTTACTCCGACGTTTAATGCGCGGCTACAAATTTAGAAAACAACCTATAGCACATACATTAAATCAATGGACTGATGTCAGAAAAGGAGAAGAAAAATACATATTTCCTTTTCAGGAATATACAGATACAGTTTTTAACTCTTCTTTAATATACGAACCAGCTGTTTTCCGATCTGTTCTTAAACCTTTACTGGATTCTCTCTCAAAGGAAAAGTATATTTATTCTGAAGCACAGAGATTAATTCAAATTCTTTATTTCTTTATTCCTCTTGAACCTGATATAATTCCGCATAATTCAATTTTACGGGAATTTATAGGTGGAAGTATTTTTGATTACTGATAAATACTTACTTTTCTTTTACATTGTTTGCATTGAATATGAAAACTAAATTTATGTTCCTTCAAGCTAAAAATCAACATGAAGACATTCTGGTCTGTGATTGTAAGACAGAGTATATCGACAGATGCCCTGCCCGAAAACTATTTTTACCTGACAGCCGACCTGAATTATATGAACAATGGTTACAAAAATAATACAGTATGAATTATAATAAATCCTTATAAAATATTACTGGTAAATCCGGTATGACAAACAAATCTTAACACAGTACACATTGAAAGGAAAATTATGGCCAAAAGATTTTATCATATTCAGGTATTAATACTTCTGATCTTTTTGCAGTGTAACTGTTCTAACAAGGATATTGATTCGCAGGTAAATAAAAAAGTACTGGCGGAAAGAGTTAAGAAAGAATTCATACATGCCTGGAACGGGTACAAACAATATGCCTGGGGTCATGATGATCTTAAACCATTATCTAAAAGTTATCATGACTGGTACGGGGTATCATTATTGATGACCCCGGTTGATGCTTTTAGCACCATGAAGATCATGGAATTGAAACAAGAATGTGATGAAGTTAAAAATCTAATTTTTAATAATTTGTCCTTTGATAGAAATATTGATGTACAGCTTTTTGAAATTAATATTAGACTATTAGGTGGTCTTCTGTCTGCTTATCAGTTGGATGGAGATAAAAAATTTCTTGATTTAGCCCAGGAATTAGCTGATCGTCTTTTACCGGCTTTCTCTTCTCCTACTGGCATGCCTTACCGTTACGTAAACCTAAAAACAGGTAACACAAAAGACCCCATTAACAACCCGGCAGAAATAGGAACACTCCTGCTGGAATGGGGCACCTTATCAAAAATTACCGGAAATTCAATGTATTATGAGAAAGCTAAAAATGCTGTTCAGGCTCTGTTTCAAAGACGTTCTGAACTTGATCTGGTAGGATCAAAAATCAACATTGAAACCGGAGAGTGGATAAATACAGAATCCCATATTAGTGCTTGTATAGATTCCTATTATGAATATCTACTGAAAGGCTGGCTCATGTTCGGAGATGATGATTTAAAAAAAATGTGGGATATAAGCATCAGGGCCATACATAAGCATCTGGCTGATACAGTAAAAGGAAATGTATGGTATGGATGGACAAAAATAAATACTGGTGAACGAACTCATACCTATTTCGGTGCTTTGGATGCTTTTTTCCCTGCTGTTCTTGCCTTAAGCGGGGATACAACCAGAGCAAAAGAATTACATAAAAGCTGTTACAACATGTGGATGCTGCATGATATTGAGCCTGAAATGATTGATTATAAAAGCATGATAACTATAGCTGATTATTATCTGCTCCGACCTGAAAATATCGAATCAACCTACTATTTATATCACTTTACCAATAATCCTAAATATCTTACTATAGGTAAAGTTTACTTTGAGAGTATAGTAAAATACTGCAAAAATGAAGTGGGATACTCACATTTAAAAAGTGTAAAGACAAAAGAAAAAATGGATGCAATGCAAAGCTTTTTTCTGGCTGAAACATTAAAATATTTTTATTTACTATTTACTCCTGAGAATACATTTAACTTTAATAAGAAAATCTTTAATACCGAAGCTCATCCCCTGAACATCTGGTAGATAAAAGATATATTATATTTTATATTAAATATCATCTCATGAAATATGACATGAAAAATCTTTTTGTAATATTCAAATATGGAATTTTTATTTTATCAGTCATTATATTAATAAGCTGTGTTTGTCCTCAGCAAGAGAATACCAGTCAGCGATTGGACAAAGATTTTACCATGATTACTCCATTTGTTAATATTGAAGATATGGGGGCGATCAATGAAGCGTACAGTGTTAACAGTAACTGTCCCTGGGGATTTGAACATCGGGGTATTGATTTTTTCTCTAATAAAAATCTGGCTCCATTCCAGGCAGTCTGTCCGGGTAAAATTACAGTGCTAAATCTATGGAAAAATGAGGGGAACGGATTCTGGCAGGTAAATCTGGAATTAGAATATAATTCCAACTTTTCAGTTATATATGCATTTGAGCCTATGACCAGTAATCCTGAACACGGTCAAACTCAATTAGATAACATATTGGTAAGCAAGGGTGATGAAGTCTCTCAAGGTGATGTAATTGGTAATCTTGTGTATGGAACCAGCGGAGCACATGTCCATTTTGGCTTAAAACATAACAATGATGACATTTGTCCTGAATCCTATTTCACTCAAACTGCCAGAGAATCAATTATGCTGCTCCTTCATCTGGCCTGGCCCGGTGCACATATGTGTTATGAATGACTGGCACAAAAAAAAATAAATTCGCAATTATTTATAAACATATAAATAAAGGAGTAATTATTATGAAACGATCAATCATTTTTATGCTTTCTGTGTTTATCTTAATTATTTTTACATCCTGCGCTCATCAGACAGGTTATATTAATCCTGATTATGCAGACAGTGACATCAATAATGCTGTACTGCTGCTTCCTCAGTTTGAAAATGCTGATTTTATAAAAGATGCAAATTTATTTAACGAACTGGATATTTATCATACCAAAGAAGAATATTATTCACATTTTATTGAAAATTTGGAAAATCACCTTGATGAACAGTCTACCTTTGGAAAAATTAAGTATATCAGTTACGAAACACAGCCTGAATATGAAAGGCGTACGTTAGAACTGAATCAAAAAGAAAAATTCACTTTTGATCTTCCTGCCCGCCCTGTTCAGGTGGATATAGCCGAACCAGTTTTTATTTTATTCCTGGAAGATTTACTTCTCTCTTTTTCAAAAAAAACCAAAGAAGCCACTACTTCCACCAGAAGTTATAACGTCTCTGGATTAAGAGAAGAAGAAGCAGTGCTGCAGCCGAAAAAAAATTTTAAATATTATATCACCCTGAAATCAAATTATGTTTTATATGATAATAATACCGGGGAGCTTGTTTCATATGGCACTGTTTCTACCTTGGAAAGGTATACTCCCCCTACTCCAGTCAAAAGCTCAATTAATCGAATGATTAAAGAGTTCACTGGCAGTATTTTTAAGAAAACTCCTTTTGAGAAATAATTTTTGGTTTGATAATACATTTATTTTTGATAACTTAATTTAAATAATCTATAATATAAGGAGAGAATTATGATTAGAAGTTTTCTAAAACGGCTGTTGATTTCTTTAATGATTTTATTTGCAGCAACTATTTTACTAGCTCAGGAAAAACGGCCTATGAATTTCACAGATGTAGTCAATCTGAAAAGACTATCCAGTCCCAGATTATCTCCTGATGGTGATCAGCTTTTATTTACTATGTCTGAAGCCTGCTGGAAAGAGAACAAATACATCTCCCATATTTATCGGATGCAGACTGACGGAACACAACTGGTACAAATGACCAATGGCAAAGACGGAGAAAGCGGTGGACACTGGTCCCCTGACGGACAAACCATTGCTTTTATCAATAAACGTGGTGCAGAGGATTCTCAGATATTCTTTTTGAATAATTCCGGAGGAGAAGCTATTCAATTCACACAACACGAAGGAGATATACATTCACTGCAATGGTCACCGGATGGAAAAGAAATCTATTTTTTAGCAACTGATCCTTTAACACAAGAAGAAAAGAAAAAGAAAAAAATAAAGGATGATGCTTTTTTGTTCGAACAGAACTGGAAGCCCAGACATATATGGATGATCAAGGTTGAATCTAAGAAAGAGAAAAAACTGACTGATGGTGATTTCAGTATTCGGTCTTTTAATCTCTCCAGAGATGGTACTAAAATTGTATACTCAAAGGCTCCTACTCCACTCTATGATGATGTCCTTAAAGCAGAAATCTGGTTAATGAACCTGAAAGATGAATCAAAAAAACAGATAACAAATAATAACGTATATGAAACCAGTATTGAACTCTCACCAGATAATAAGCATATTCTCTTTATCTCAGATTCAGATGAAAGACTGGAGGAAACCTACTTTCAAGGCACCTTATTTACAGTGTCTGCCAAAGGAGAGACGCCTGAACTCATTCTGCCTGATTTCACTCCGGAAATTTATGGTGCTACCTGGTCAGGAAATGGAAAACACATTTACTTTACAGCAAATATGGGAGTACATGTAGAAATATTTTCACTGGAAATGAAAAACAGAAATACTACCCAACTGACTGATGGAAAACATTCATTTTACGGATTTGACTATGTTCCCCGGATCAATAAAATTGCATACCTGATTAATACTCCTTATAATCCAGGTAAAGTATGGATAGCAAATATGGATCCCTTTACACCTGAAATGATTTATGATCCCTATAGGGAAGAACTTAAAACTTTTGAATTAGCAAAATACGAAGTAATAGAATGGAAAGGGGAAGACGGTCAACCGATTGAAGGCATTCTTATATATCCCATTGATTATCAGAAAGATATAAGCTATCCGTTGCTGGCCCACACACACGGGGGCCCGGCTTCTTCTGATAAAATGGATTTTGATGGATATGATCATGCCCGTGCCGGCCGGGGATATGCTATACTTAAAATCAACTACAGGGGCAGCACTGGCTACGGGAATGAATTTCTGCGGGATATGGTAGGGCATTATTATAATCACGCAGATGGTGATGTTTTAACCGGAGTAGATTATCTGATAGAAAAAGGAATTGCTGATCCGGACAGACTCGGTACCATGGGGTGGAGCGCCGGAGGCCATATGACAAACTGGCTGATTACAGTCACTGATCGTTTTAAAGCAGCTTCTTCCGGTGCTGGAGCATCTAACTGGATTTCCATGTATGCTCAGAGTGATGTGCGTATTTACCGGACTCCCTGGTTTTTAGGTGATCCCTGGCATGAAGATTCACCTCTGGATACATACCGGGCTCATTCTCCCATTTTCCGTATTTATAATGCCACCACTCCTACTCTTATTATGGTCGGAGAAAATGATAAACGGGTGCCTATGCCTCAGAGTGTGGAATTATACCGTGGATTAAAAGCAAATGATGTTCCTACTGAACTTGTAGTTTTTCCGCGATCCGGTCATGGCCCCAGGGAACTGCTCCATCGTCTTTACAGGATGAATAAACAATTTCAGTGGCTGGAAAAATACATCAGAGACCGGGAGTTTACTTTTGATGAACCGCCTGCACTTGAAAAAGATAAAAAGGAAGAAGAAAGATAGAATCGAACGTTAGAACGAGAGAGCTTAAGCACTTAAGAGGGTTAATAGATATATGTCAGAAAAGACCGCGGACAGCGGACGGCAGACCGTGATGGATGTTCATAACGTTAAAACATAAGAACATGTGAACTTGAGAATTGTAACCTTCAGAGCCCAGAAGACAGTGGTCAGAAACCAGAAGACAATATTTTCGGAAAGAGTGATTTTCAAAAATAATATTACAATAAAAACTCCCCTGAAAAGGGGAAATTCAGAGGGGCTTATAAAAAATTATTATTTTTGAAAATCAAATGACTCAATGCGGTAATGACAAAAAATCAAATAGAGGAATACGAAACAACCATGCCTGTACAAAATAGTGATATCGTAAATATATTCAACAAATTAGCTGATTTGCTGGATATAAAAGGAGATAATCCTTTTAAAATACGGGCTTACAGGCAGGCAGCATTTATCCTGGGCGGATTATCTGAAAATGTCAGTGACATGATAGAAAGAGGAGAAGATCTAACTCAATTCTCCGGCATTGGTAAAGAACTGTCTGTCAAAATCCATGAAATTGTCCATACTGGCAAATTATCTAAATTAGAAGAATTAGAAAATGAAATTCCGGAAGAACTTTTAGAAATGCTGAAAATATCTTTTCTGGGTCCAAGAAAAATAAGTACCCTTTATAAAAAACTGAACATAAGAAATATCGATCAGTTGGAAAAAACAGCCAAAGCAGGCAAGATCAGAAATTTAGAAGGATTTGGTCAAAAGACCGAACACAATATAATTGAGGAAATTAAACTGTGGAGGGAACGTAATAAGGAAAAGGGTAAAGGAAAAAGGATAAAACGAGATTAAGAACCATAGAACGTGAGAACTTAAGAACTTGAGAGAGTGCACGCTCAGAATCCAGAAGACAGTAGCCAGAGATCAGAATTGACCGCAGACTGCGGACGGCAGACCACAATGTGTTGTGCTGTCTGCGGTCCGCGGTCAGCGGTCTTTAATCAATTTTAAGTAATTCAAGGAACCTAAGACCTTAAGACTCTAAGACTCATAGACCTTAAGACCCAAAGACTCTATGACTCATAGACTCTCAGACATTATGACCCTAAGACTCTAAGACCATATGACCATGACTCTGAACTAGAAATATTTAAGTTAGTACATTAAACAAATTACTGAAAGGAACAATTATGACTACGGAACTATCTGCAGAACAGTTAAGAAAAACATTCGATGCAAAAAAATTAGGTATCACATCCACAAAAGACATAAAACCAATTGAAGGTATTATTGGTCAGGACCGCGCTGTATCATCGCTGAAATTTGGACTGGAGATACACAATGAAGGATTTAATGTTTATCTCGCTGGTCCCCCTGGGATAGGGAAAATGAGTGCAGTTGTACCATTTGTAAAAAAACTTGCTAAAAAACAGAAACCGCAATCTGACTGGTGTTACCTGAACAATTTTAAAGATCCCTATCATCCTATTAATTGTAAATTTATACCTGGTAAAGGAAAAGAATTTCAAAAGGATATGAAACAGCTCATTAATCATGTTAAGGAAGAACTGCCCCGGGTTTTTGAAAGCGATGAATACAATGAAAAAAAAGAAGAGGTTATTTCCGGTATCAAGAAAAAACAAGAATCTCTTTCAAAATCACTGAATGAGGAAGCTTCAAAAAAAGGATTCTCTATACAGGCAACATCACTTGGTATGTTAATCCTTCCAGTAAAAGAGGGAAAACCCTTAAATAATGAAGATCTGCAGCAGTTGCCGGAAAAAGAACAGAAAGAAATCGAAGACAAAAGAAATGAAATCAAGGAAAAATTCAATCAGATAGGCAAAGAACTCAGAAAGCTTGAAAGAGAAAAACAAAACAAATTAAAGGAACTGGATCGTAAAGTTGCTCTTAATGTTGTTGAGGGGATGATAAATGACATCAGTGAAAAGCATCAGGATAACAAAACTGTGAAGAATTATCTGAAGGATGTACAGGAAGATATTATTGACAGTATTGACGCATTTAAAACTGATAAATCTCAGGAACAAAACATTTCTCCCAAACTAGATGCACAAGTACAGTATGCAAAACAAATGTTATTCCGTAAATATCAGGTAAATATTCTGGTCGATAACAGTAAAAAAGAAGGTGCCCCGGTTGTAGTTGAGCTGAATCCAAGCTATAATAATTTATTCGGGCGTATTGAAAAAGAAATGACCATGGGAGCGCTGAATACAGATTTCACCATGATCCGTTCGGGTGCGATCCATAAAGCTAATGGCGGATATTTAATACTTCCGATCGAAGATGTATTAAAAAATCCTCTGAGCTGGGAAAGCCTCAAACGAATGCTCAGAAGCCATGAAATACGAATCGAAGAACCTGGAGAACTGATGGGTTTTCTTTCAACTAAAAGTCTGCGTCCCCAACCTATACCACTGGATTTGAAAATAATTTTAGTGGGTAGAGCTCTTTACTACCAACTCCTTCATATGTATGACAAAGATTTTCCGGAATTATTTAAGGTTAAAGCTGATTTTGACACCAGTATGTTTATAACAGATAAGAGAATAAAAGACTTCCTCAGTTTCCTGGCAAAATTTTGTGATAAAGAAAATCTGCTGTGTATGAACAGCGGGGCAATCACCCGTGTCATGGAACATGCACTTCGTCTCACAGATGATCAGGAAAAACTTTCCACTCATTTCGGAGCAATTGCTGATATTATACGGGAATCAAATTACTGGGCAAGTAAAGATAAAAATAAGCAAATAGAAAGAAAACATGTAGAAAAAGCTATAGATCAAAAAATATACCGATCAAATTTAATTGAGGAAAAAGTAAGAGAAATGATAGAACGGGATTTTATTCTTATTGATACTAAAGGGGAAAAAATAGGTCAGGTGAATGGACTTTCTGTCCTTTCTCTGGGAGATTATATGTTCGGTAAACCAAGCAGGATCACTGCAAATGTAGCACCTGGTAAAGAAGGTATTATAGATATTGAACGCGAAGTAAAACTTGGTGGACCCATTCATAGTAAAGGAGTGCTCATCCTTAATGGCTATCTTTCTAAAAAGTATGCACAAACAAAACCTTTAACCTTATCTGCTCATCTGGTGTTTGAACAAAGTTACAGTGGAGTAGAAGGAGACAGTGCTTCATCCACTGAATTATACGCTTTACTCTCTGCTCTGTCCGGACTGCCTATCCGTCAGGATATTGCTGTTACCGGTTCAGTAAACCAAAACGGAGAAGTCCAGGCTATAGGCGGAGTTAATGAAAAAATAGAAGGGTTTTATCAGGTATGTAAAGCCAAAGGTCTCAATGATAAACAGGGAGTAATTATACCTGCCAGTAATCAGAAAAACCTGATGCTCAAGCAGGAAGTAGTGGATAAGGTAAAGCAGGGTAAATTTCACATTTGGCCGGTAAAAAATATAGAAGAAGGTATAGAACTGCTGACCGGTACCAAAGCAGGTAAACCAGATAAAAAAGGTAACTATCCGGAAAAAAGTATAAACTGGTATGTTCAAAACCGGCTGGAAAGCTTTACTCAGGAAATAAAAAAGTTGTCGTCTGCTCAGGAAGGTGAGGGGAATAAATAAAAATATCTATGATGGGATGATTGAAGGTGATGATAATGTAATCAAAGTTAAGCTATTTATTATTTCCGGGGGGGTGTCCAAAAAGTCATAAAATTGTCAGTCTGAGCTTTATGCTCGGACGATTCTTACAATAAAGATAAAATGTTGATCCCATGCCAACCATTACCACCAACATAATACCTGCAGCTGCTGAATGAATATATTTCCTGGGTATCAACCATAGCCCACTGTTCCTGGGTCGGATTCGCATGTATATATTCCAGCTTTTTACCGCAGGGGCCGGAGACCCTGCGGAGCGGGGAATTCAACTTAGATTTAAGAGATTTATAAAAAACATCTTATCCTCTGTGCTCTTATTTCTTACTCTTTTAAACCTGTGATTTTTTATCAACACTAAAGATCAACACACTAATATTATGATCCATAATACTATACAAAACATCCACATCCTTATCTTCAATCTTATTTTTTAGCACCCGCGGCTTTTAACAATGGTATAATTTCTTTCTTATTTGAACCAAAGAATTCAATATATGACAACAACGATTTACCGTATTTGGTTTGAACATTTACATTTGCGCCGGCATTGATCAGCACCTTAACAGTTTCAGTGTGTCCGTTATAAGCAGCAACAACTAATGGGGTTCTATCATCATCATTCCGAATTTCCAGGTCTGCACCGTTTGTAGTTAATAGTTTTACAATATCTTCGTTACCCTTCTCTGCGGCTAACCATAGAGGTGTTTTTTTAAATCTGTTTTGTAAATCAAGATCAGCACCAGCTTCAATCAACAATCTTACCGCTTGTATATTACCACTAGTGACTGCATCCATGAGTGGAGTCACTTCATAATCTCGTGTTATATTTACCTTACTCCCTGCTTTAAGCAGCATTTTGATAATCTCACTATGACTACCCAGAGCAGCTGCGTGTAAAGGTGTCTGCAAAGTTTTTTTGTTAACTGCAGAAACATCTGCATTATGTGATATAAGTATATTCACGATATCAGTTAATCCATGGGAAGCAGCATATAGTAATAAACAGTTTCCACTGCCGGGCCAAAGCTGATCAGGATCTTCACCTTCTGCAAGAAATCGTTTGAGCTCTTCTTTATCATTCATTCTTATGGCATCAAATATAGTTCTCGGTTTGGGAAATGTAACACCTGCATCCTGTAAGACACTAACAAATTGAGGTGTTTGTTTCAAAGCATAAGCTTGAATTGAATATCCTCTGCCAGATTTGGCATCAATATCTACTCCGGCTGATAACAGAAGAGTTACTATTTTTTGTGCCTGTTCTATGCTACCGCTCCCAGACACTCCTGCTATTACATGAAAAAGTGAATTTCCTAATGTACTTCTCAGATTGGGGTCAGCACCGGATTGTAATAGATATGAAACTAAGGATACATTCAGATTCCTGCATGCTTGCATCAATGGAGTATGTCCTTCATGATCTCTGGAATTTGCATCAGCACCAGCTGTTATGAGCTTTTTAACAGTTTCAATATCATCTTCTTCTGTTGCTTTCACCACCAAAATGTTGTCCATTTTTCCTTTACTGAATTTCAGATCTGATAGCTTATAGCACATTACCGAAGGATAAGCTGTCAAAGTCTGGTCGCAAACATACTGTTCATAACCAGCAGCATCAAGACTTATGCCTGTTAATACCAGGATACCTCGTTCAGGATTAATAGCATAACATGGCATATCAAGTTTTGTAATGGAATACAAATCATCAAACACATAACAATAGGGTGTGTAAAGAAAATCAATTCTTTTTCCATTATCCAGATTTGACAGAAATAGACCCTTACCCCATTTTCGAAAAGGTCGCAGGAAATAATTTTCCTGAAAAGATGCTGCATG
>Ga0180433_10001750_pt1 | contig 35612 bp, 41 predicted proteins | sample SS_ome_8_FD_132980 | JGI IMG/M metagenome (GOLD analysis project Ga0180433, IMG submission 132980) | Hypersaline lake sediment archaeal communities from the Salton Sea, California, USA - SS_1_D_1 metaG | ecosystem: Environmental > Aquatic > Non-marine Saline and Alkaline > Hypersaline >...
AAAGCAGGTAAGAGAATAGCCAGGCATGGCATGAAACTCAAGAGAAGATCAAATTTTAGTCGGGGATCAAAGCTTGCGCCGATCAGGGATCGTGTAGGAAAGGCTCTTCTCAGGAGTGGTCGTGGTATCAATAAATATCGATCGGGTATTACGGCGGCGGGCGTTGGAGCTGCTGGCGGCACAGCGGTTGGGCTTCCACTCAGAAATCTCAGGAAAAAGTATGGTGAGTAAAATATATATTTAATGGAGACTAGAAATGCCAGCTAAGAGCAAAAACCAACAGCAGGCTGCTGGTATGGCTCTCGCTGCTAAGCGTGGCGAGATTCCTGTATCAAAGCTTAAGGGGTCGGCAAAGAGTATGTATGACTCTATGACAAAGAAGGAGCTTAAAGAATACGCAGAGACAGACAGGAAAGACCTCCCAGAGAAAAAGGCATCACTTGATGCTGATATTATGAGAGGCTTTTGTAGTGAAGTATCTAAAGAGGCCGCTATCGGAAACATAGCGAAGAGTATCGCAAAGATGATTGCTGGTGCAAAGATAGCTCCAAGGGCGATCTCAGCAACAAAGAGATTCGGTAGGCAAGCTGCAGAAGCTGGAAAGCTTGTACGTGGTGGTTATAAAGGCATGGGGTCCAGAGGGGCTCTCCAGGCAGCAAAGGGAGTTGCCAAATCTCCTCGATACAGGACGCTTAGAATGGGTACTGCTCTTGGTGGTGCTGGACTTGGTGGATATACTCTTGGGAAAAGAAGCGAAAAATAAATGACATGCTTGACGTATATGATGTCGAAGTCGATTTCTATAATCTCAAATACCTCACGGTTAGCTGGAAAATTAAGCCTACCATGGAGAATGTCGGAGATTATACGTTCAGAGTCAAAAGAGCTCTTTCACCAGAAGGTCCTTTTAACAGTATCATAGATCTCAGTAGTCAGTTTGTGTACCACGATGCTGATGTGAGTCTTAAGAATAAGTACCGAACGTTCTTTTACAAAATAATGGTCTTTGAGACGGCGGATCCGAACAACTATTCGGAGTCGTCTGCGGCCTGGTTGCCAGAAAAACCAGACCTTGAGGCAGCAGAGATTATACGAAGAAATAACCTTCTGCTCAGAAAGAAAGTCGGAGTTCTCTGTGAGATATATCTTATCAAAACATACGGCCAATATTGCCCTAACTGCTTTGACTATATTAAGATGAGAAAGAGAATATCCAATTGCCCAGTATGCTTCAACGGAGGGTTTACTGGAGGATATCTTGGGCCTGTTGCTGCATACGTGAATTTTAATCCGTCTCAAAAGATGATCCAGCAGGCAGGATTTGAGCTGCAGCCCGACAATATAGCCGCATGGATGAGCAACTACCCGCTACTTAGTCCGAAGGACATAATCATAGAATCGGGGACAAAAAGGTGGAGGGTGGTGCAGCAGAGTCAGACAGAGAAGCGGAGGATACCAGTACACCAGATGCTTCAATTAAAAAGAGTAAATCATGCTGACGTTGAATACGAACTTCCGTATCTTGGGCTTACGGAAGAGAATCCTAATATAACGGAGAGGTCGCCATCTTCTATTAAGGCTCGAGCATAATGAAAAAGAAAAAGTATATCACAAAAAAAGATGCAGTTGTTGGAACGGCATACGGAGGTCTTGGTGGATATGCAGGCAGAAAAATTGGAGCTATTAAGTCGAAACAGTTTGTTCCGATAACAAAAGCCAGGATACTGGTTCACCATCTTTTAAGACATCCCAAGTCAAGGAAGGCAGCATTGGAAGCTGGACTCAAACTTGAACAGGCTATAAAAACTCATAGGTTCTTTAGACCGTATAGGATGTCGAAGCATAAGGGTATGCTCATCGGCGCACTTCTCGGAGCTGGATACGGAGTTGGAATTAGCAAACTCGATACCCATCTTAAATCAAAACGGAAAAAATAGGAGAATATCATGTCGAGAGAGAATTATGAAAAATTGAGTTCAATTAATGGTGAAAAGAAAATGAGCGTGCGTGAGTATAAGAACTTTGCCCAGTCGAAGTTTGGAAAGAACAGCGTCAATGACAGAATGTTAAATGCGATGGACAAGGCGGTTGGCGGCAGGGACAAGCCAGTGGCCACCGTGAATCAGCTTAACAATCTTAATGCGAAACTTAAGATAGGCAAGGTGCAATGAATCGACCATCTCGGTTAGACGTGATTTTTCATGAGCATAATAGGGCAAAAAAACAACGAAAGGCTTTGGATCGCTTTAGAACTGCTCTTCTTGCTGGAGCTGGTATTATGGGTGGTCTTCATCTGCACAAGAAGATGACAGGAGCAAAGAAAAATCTGCTCAGTAAGTTGATTAAAAAATGATAAAAGTCTTCGAGATAACGAGAAACGGAGAGCCTATAGGTCCAAATGAGTCAGGCGATATTGCCCTAAGGGCTCAGCAGAATATAAAGCAGTATATGTCAGGAGGGATATTTAAGGCCCCGACAGGAAGATTAAGAGATAGCATAAGGGCATACACAACGGGCCATTTTATTTATATCGTGTCACAGCTTCCTTATGCGAATGTGCAGAATGAGGGGAGAGCGCCACACGTGATGTGGTATCTCCTTGGAAAAACAATACCGATAAGAACTCCTCATGGAGTTGTCTTTAGAAAGGCCACAATGAAATCGTTCCTTAGCGGAAGGTGGATGCATCCTGGCATAACGGCTAAAAAATACGTCGAAGCTGGAGTGATCATGACTAAGGAGCAAAGTCCAGACATTGAAATAAGGCAAAGACGATGAATGCAGAAATACAGGGATTCAGAGAAGAGATAAAGACGGCAATGGATCCAGCTCTTATGGGGTTAGTAATCGGTGCTCTTGGTGGCCATATTGCTGCAAAGAGATCTGGTGCTGCTGTAGAGAAGGCGCTAAAGTCTCTGGCAAAGGCGAGTAAGACAGTAACCAAGGCAGGAGGCCCTCTGACTGGTGCAGCGCTCGGAACTCTATTTGGAATGGCATTCAGAAAGCCAAAAGATCCTAAGTTGAGCAATAATGCAAAGAAGGCTGTGAAGGAAATGACGCTTTCTTCTGGCAATATATATGGTCAGAAGAATGTCCATACGAGGTTCTGATGATCTATACTGATGTAGCAAAAGATCGTATACTAGAATTCCTTCAGAGGCTTTTTGCTCAGGACGAGCTTTATGGAACCGAGGGTAAGCTTGAGAATGATTTCAAGTGGCATTTGGATACGTCGCTTACCAAGATTTTGATTATGGATTCAAATACGGAGAACCTTGAAGAGGTCGAAAAACGGCCTGCATTGATTCTTTCGAGGGCTCCGATTCAGTGGCAGAAGCTTGCCATAGATCAATTTGTAGGTGCCAACTGGCAGACAGGAGCTAAACAGTATTCTGATATCCTGTCAACTTCTTTGAGGATTAACTGCTTTTCAAGGAATGGCTTAGAAGCTGAACTGCTGTCATGTATCGTGTTTCAAAGCATGCAATTCTTCGCTCGCGAGCTGAAATCATTGAATGAGATATTCGATGTAACTTCAGTATCGATAGGAGAGGAGGCTATTGTGTCTTCTGACTCACAGATAGATTTATCGGTGGTTCCAGTGATTATAGGTCTATACCTTCAGAATCAGTGGCGCACAACTCCCGAGGGAGTTATTGTAAACAGTTTTGGGATCGGAATTAATTATGGTGGCAAGCTGCCGAGCGGGAAACAAGGAGAACGTTTTTATACGGATCCGTAATTTGTTAGGAGATTGAAATGGGAACACAAATACCGAAACCTGATGTGTTTGTGGAGCAGGTTTTTGAAGAGGAACAGGCAACACTTGCTCCTCCAGCGCTGGTTGGTTGCATTGTTGGAATCAATCGGCAGCTGGAATACCAGAAAAATGCTGGTGCATACGATGGGACCGCTACCGAGTACTCATATCCCCTTCTTACCTCTGGGGCTGTGATCGATACTTCGAGCGTTCTTGTTGCCCTGGAGAATAATCTGGGAACGTTCGACGTAGACTCAGGTGATTTTACCGCTGACGCTGATTCAGTTAATGTTCAGGCAAACATCACGATTGAGCGAGATGTGACCAATGTAGCGCTCACTGGCATATCTACCACAGTAAACACCTATCAGCCAATAAATTCTGGAAATGGTGTAACTACCGCATCAACGCGTCAGTTCTCAGATGCAACAGCGACATTCCAGACTAACGGCCTGGTTGCTGGTCAGCGCCTCACTGTTATGGGGACAGGTTCTGATGCTGGCGTCTATACGATCGAGTCTGTGGACAGTGAGACGCAGCTTACCGTGAAGTCAACCCCATGGACTGGATTCACTGGGTTTACTGGTGATACAGCTCTTGACTATCGCGTAGGTGCAGACAGCTCTGTGTTTGCTGATAACAGCGCTGACTTCCTTGATGATGGTGTGGTCGCAGGTATGTACGTAAGGATCACTTCTGGAAACGACGCTGGCGACTACAGAATCGACAAGGTGCTTAGTGACAAACAGTTAAGTATTGACGTCGCAAGAGTTGAGTCCGAAGAAAACGGTCAGACGTCAGCTTCAAGCGATGTGTTCACTGACGCCACAGTTGACTTCGTTACTCTCGGTGTGACGGTTGGCGATATACTGGTAATCGAAAGCGGTGCCGATGCTGGTCAATACGAGATTACAGAGGTAACGGACTCTAATAATATCAAAGTAGACACCAACCTTTCGGCCACAGCCACTGGCGTTCCTTATCGGATAGATCGCCAGCTGGCATCATCCGCTTCTCAGGGTTACAAAATAGTCCAGATCAGCAATGAAATGACTGGAAACATTTTGGTCAGTTACAAAGCCTTGAGGACTGATAACGTGGGAACGCTTACAACTATTAACAACGGGAATGAAATCGAATCGAAGCTCGGTATTATTCATCCCGAAAATGAGGTGGCCTACGCAGCATTCCTTACTACACAGGTAACTGATCTTCCTTTCTATGTAACATGCGTAGAAGCAGATACTTCTGAGGCGCATAGCGTCGCTGCTGAGTTTCTTGAATCAGAAGACGTGTATGCGCTCGGTATTCTTTCTCAGGATACAGAAGTAAACCAGCTTTGGGCAGCCCATGTGGCATCACAGAGCGATCTATTTTCTAAGCATGAAAGAGTATGCTTCATCAACAGTCCTCTTTATATCAAGACGGAAAAGCTCACAAATACCGATGGAGCAACGGATACCAGCGGATTAGTGTTTACTTCGGCTGGATCTGATTTTACCGCTGCAGGTGTTGTTGCAGGTGATTATGTTGTCTTGGACGATGACACAAGCGCCAGAATACTTCGAGTAGACAGCGCTACCCAGGTCACTTTTGTGTCTCCTGGCCTGACAGGAAGTCAGAGCGGTCTGAGTTTTACGATCGAGACCAAGCCTCTCGACAAAACAGAGCAGGCTGAATATATCGCTTCTTACTCGGCTTCGTTTGGAAGCAGAAGGGTATATCATGTATGGCCCTCAAATTATCTGAGCGACTATACTGACTGGGACGACGTAGTTATTGATCGCGCAAACCTCTATGGATATTTCCAGAGTGCAGTTGCTGTAGGGCAGGTCAACGAATTCAGCCCCCAGACCCCTCATACGAACCAGCCAATGCTCGATGTTCGTGAGCTTCTTTACAGCAATCGGTACTTTTCTCCTACTCAGCTTGATATTATGGCTGGAGGCGGAACGTATATAGTTGCTCAGGACGAACCAGAAGTTGCTCCCTATTGCAGGATGCAGATTTCTACCGATGTGTCAACCATAGAGCGTAGAGAGCTCAGCATTACAAAGGTTGTTGATCATACCGCGAAGTTCATGAGAAGCACTTTGCGCAAGTTTATCGGCAGAAACAACATAACCGAGCAGTTTATAAGGCACATCAACATGGTGGCGGACTCAGTCCTGACTCGCCAAGTGACAGATGGGGTCCTTATAGACGGTAAAGTGACAAAAATATACCAGGATCCTGATCAGAGTGATCAGATTATCGTGGAATGTGAAGTGGACGTGCCGTATCCTTGCAATTACATAAAGGTGAAAATCATCGTATAAATTTAATACCAATTAGGAGGATATAGCAAATGGCTGTTACCCCAGAAACCACAGAAGGAATCAATAGTTGGAAATTCGCAACAAAGCACGTCCAGGATAACATTCAAGGGCACGAGTTTGTAAGTGCTAAGAGCGTGCTTATTGCTGCTGGACCCCCTCGTAAAGAGGATATAGGTTCAAACTGGAACTCGTTATATCCGATCGGAGTTGTGGATAATGTTGGGATCGGGCAGAACAAGGGACTTCAGACTCTTTTCGAAATAGGTTCAAACAGGAGATATTTTCTCCCAGGAAGAACCGTTAACTCTCTAACCTTCGGTCGTGTTCTTTTCCATGGTCCTTCGCTGCTCAGGGTCATGTATGCATATTATCCATCAAATAAGATGGGTGCGCAGGATATCCATAATGCAGATCAGGACGGTGTTCTTGACGATCCGAACAGAACTCCTCAGATATATGATGCTCCTGGCTCATCTGGAGGCGGTGCTCGCGAGAACAATACAGACTTTTTTATAAATCTCGCATCTGACCTTTTTGACAAGCCTCTTGGCATAATGATGTGGCTTGCTACTGGCGACCAGAAGCCTTATGGATCATTCTATCTGAGTAACGTGTATATTCAGGCTCACCAGTTCAATGTGAATGCGAATAGTGTTATAATAGCTGAAGGAGTGAATGCTCAGTTCGAGACTGTTAATCCAGTCGATCTCAAGGGCTCTTTTGTGCAGCCATCTAAGAGCATTGGGATCGCGTGGCCTCTGTAAGCTAAAAAAATTCTTCTTTGCGCTTCACATAAATCCACTTTTTCAACAGGAATTGTGGAAAAGGGGTAGCCCCCACAAAGGGCTACCCTTTTTGCTTTATTCGAGATTCACCTCTGATATATCATCGATAATCGTAATGCCGTCTTTATCCCAATTCATATCTTCTATTGATTCGAAGTATTCCACCAATTTATCCATGGTAATCTTTTCTTTGCTTGTAAATCGCTGGACAAATGGGGCGGTGTTGTTAAACTCAACAAGAACAAGCACTGACTTCTTTTCTTCTTTCTCAGGCATATCTGTACTTTTTTGGTCGTTATAGTCCAAGAGAACTTTATTGCATGTTACGCATTCAATTGCGATATTTTCTGGTCTATCTTCATTGCCACCACGGCAGACACATTCGATCTTGTGTCCCACATGATATATCAGGTCATTATAACCGCTGTCCGACATAATTCCTCCTCTGGAAATAGATACCGCTGCTCTTTTCTGCGAGATCGCTCTATTTGTCTTTCCTTTCGTTCTTTCTTAAGCTCCTCGACTTTCTCATTCCATTCCTCTTCCTTTGGGTTTCTTCTAAATGCGAGCTGATGCAAATATTCTTCGCTCGCATCGAAATCGTCAAGGCTCCTGCAGAACATATAAAGCGGGACGAATGAATCGATCACCCGATCTATGACAGCCCGAACACCTGCGCTTTCAGCCTCTTTCTTTGCTCTAATGCAGGATTCATCGTCATCGTCATCGGCGTCCTGCAGCTCATAATCATATTCGGTGTAATATATATCTTTTAAGTCTTCGATTATATCGAATCCACTCATGTTCATTCCCTCGAACTCGTGGAGTTCAAGCCACCCGCCAGATCTTCCAGATTGCCATATAGTGTACTCGTATTCAATGCCAGGATATACGGTCCAGTTATCAATCCTTCTCTTTGCGTCCCCTACAAACGAAAGTCCGTCTTCGCAGCAGGACCAAAAAACATCGTGAGTTCTTTCGTATTCATCCCATCGATTATCCCACTTGTGATCCAGGCCGTATTCTTTGTAATGTTTTTCTTTGAGCCAGAAATCTCGTACTTTTATATTCCAGGCCAGGCATGAACCATCATGCCTGTTAGAGTGTCGATCATGATCAACAAAATAATCAATGATTTCAGAAACGAGCGCAGGTAAAATGCGTTCAATTTTCATAGGCCATAATCCTCTGTAAAGTAATCGGGGTCGACAAATATAACTTGAGCGAATTCTTCTATATTCTTTGTGGCATCTTTTGGTTTTCTCGGCTTGGCTACTATGCACTTCAAGCACCTGACAGCACCAGCCTTCAAGCCGTCCGCACCAATTACTCCTTCGCAATCAATGCACCTTCCGCTTTCAGCTATAGATCTCTGTTTTTTTGTGAGCTTCTTTGATATGATTGGTGATTCAGGTGTCTTCTTTTTTTGGGGAGGCGGGTTTTTTGGTCTGTACTGACGAGGGTTCTCTCTTCTCGTGGCCCTTCGACACTCTTTGCATTGGGGGTCATATCCCCCTCGACACTTCTTTATTAAGTAGAAGTCGGAGTGTTTTTCTTTCCAGGCTCTACATTTTTTGCATCTTTTCCATATCCTCACCGAAAAAACCCCTGCGGATTATATTTTGTAAAATGTAAAATTGTAAGAATTATACCGCAGTCTCAAATGTATGTCAAGTGCAAAAATATAAACTATGACTAGAATTTTAATTGTAAAATATTACTAACGATGTAATGGCGGGTAAGTACCCATGATTTGTCGTTTAATCTTGTGATTCCATCAATAAGTCGATAGATCATTCTTTTAGTCTCTATCTTGTTTATCACGTGGCTTTTTTTGAACGGTATTATATCGTCTATAATGTACTCCGCGATATTGGAAATATCTGGGTCGGTCATGGCGAGCATGTCATTATTATAAAGCGTGTAGCTCGACTTGCCTCTAATACAGAAGTATATTACATCAATCAAAAGATCTTGGTAGGTTGTTTCATCTCTCAGGTTCAATTCTCGTCGATCTCCTTGTCTAAAAAAGGTCTCCAGTCTCTTATTCCCTCTCTATGCTCCCATTCAAGGTGCTCTCTTTCTGTATCCCCTATTTTCTGCCATTTAAGAGTGTTGAACACCGAGAACCTCCACCTTTCATCGTCATTACGTGGATTCTCAGCTCTCATGTGACAATCTTGGCACAATACGCACCCGTTTTCTGGTGAGTTCAGATTCTCTCCTTGAGAGCTTCTTTTTTTCTTATGATGGAATGTAAGGCGGGATCTTGACTTGCATTCAGGGTTTTGGCATCTGTATCTAGCTGCTCTAAGCAGTATCTTTTTGGTTTCGTCCGAGAATTCTTTTCTTTCCTTTTTCAACCAGGCTCCGCTCCTTGAAGTATGAAATGATAACCGAAGAAATAATTTCCTTTAGATGAATGTCTTTCACTATCGCAATATGCTTAAGTTTCTTGTGCATCTTCTTTGGGAGATACACGGTGATCTGCTTATTTCCGAGATTGTGATTTATGTTGTACTTGTCTTGATTCTCAATATAGTCCTGGAATATGTCTTTGTACAGATCCTGCTTGCTGCACGAGATGTTATTTGCCATAAGATTCAATCGCAACTTGATATCTTCTGGAACCTTAGCAATTACCGCCTTAAACCCATTGTCGATATAAAAAGTAGTGCCACTTGACATGATTTCAGACTCCATAATAAAAAGTAAGTGAGGTTTCTGAGCTGAATCAGATCCCTCACTTACTATTATATGTAAGCCGTGATAATTTGTCAAGACATAATTAGTGATCCAGCGCAGATTTTTGTCAAGCGCTGTTTTTCTTGGTCTGTTAAATCATCACCATATTGAGCAAGCATTTCTGCTGCTTGAAATTTATTTTTATTCTCGAGTTGTTCAACAAGCTCCCTTGTCTCTTGTCGGCCAACTATTATATCCATTCGATCTTTTACCTTCATTATATCGGACACCCTCATATCGATCTTCTTGGCATTATCGATATAATCCTTGAAGAGATCAAGGTTTTCGATTATCTGCTTTGCGTGTACCTGCATTTTATTTTTGATATCTTTCTGCAGGTGTATCATTTTGAGGTTAAACTTCGTGGTGTTTTTCGTGTCCGTAACAATCATGTAGGTATTTTCTGTCTTGAGGATAGTATTTAATTCAAGGCTGCACCATCCCGTCTCTCCGTTGACCATTTCAATGCCAGTTGCTACTTCGTCAGATATCTTGGCTTCTCCAGCTGCTATCACCCTGAACATCTTCTCGCTGACAGATGACTCGGTAATTGACATGTCGGCCCAGCAAATAACCTCTTTGAATTCATGGAAGCACTGAGAGTTCTGAAGCACATTGTATCTCTCTGTCAGTATAGCCCTTATGACATCGTATTCGCTTGACCCAAGAGTGATGGCGTTCTTGCCGCACGTTCTTGTTCTGACGAGGATGACCCTGTTCTTTTGCTTGCTGCGCCTCTCCAGGTTATAGTACAGCATATCGAATGGAATATCATATGCATACGACAGCGGTATCTTAGCCCTGCTAAGCCACTGATCGAATGCTGGCTTGAGTATTTTAAACGGCATGTTGGATCCTCCCTTGACCGTTATGCAGCCTTCGCTCAGATCAAGGTCAGCCATTTGTTCTTTGTAATCGAGGGAACTAAGCTCCAGCTTGAAAAGCTTATCCCTTATTTCGTCTATATCCGTTCCTAATTTAACGGGTGGTTGTATTTCCTGCAAAAATTCGAAAATCATTTAGCCTCCTTCTTGGCTTCAATTTTCTTGCCGCAGTGAGGGCAGATGGTTGAGGCAGATCCTCCACTGGATGCCTGCTTTTCCATCTCCTCCTGAAGCTTTTCATGTTCGCCTCTACATTCAACACCGTATTTCTCCATTTCCTCATCCATTTCGCTTCTCCGTATTCTCTGGGTTGAAATATAAAGTGACGACTATTCTTGGATTGCTCCTGTCAACCTTAAAATCGTCACTATACGATCCAATGTTATTATACCCGTCTCGGGTGAGTATTTTTCCTTGCATGCCATCCTGTATGAACTTGATACCAGCACGGATATTATCTTTGTCTTTTCTTGCGTTTGGGCATATCCACAATATATCTATGTGATCAATATGGTTGATCATATAGTCTACGTTAGGACACGAAGCCTTAACGATTATATCGCAGTTCTTTTTTAGCTCACGATACGCGGCATACTTGCCAGCCTTTTTCTTGGCAACATCAATTATCTCGTTTAGATCTGGCAAGGTGCCTGGTATCGTAAATTGTATCATGGGTTTAGGTATGCAGATGCAGTTTTTGTGGCGATATCAACGAATTCTTTCGCAGCCATAAAGAATGGATCAGTGTTTCGAACGAGATGATCGGCGTCATCGTAAGTAACCTTTACACTGCTCTTGTCTTTCTTGTAAGACGCCCAGGCTTCAGCCTGCTTCATTTCTGATATTTTGTCCATGTCTATTGTTCGCTCTATCGGGTCGTTATTCATCTTAATATCTTGAGTCGAGAAGAGGTCAAATACAACCCTCAGGCTATCGCCCTTTATTCCTATTTCTCTTATCGCTATTTTGCTGGTCAGACTTGACGGGACATCCTTAATCATGTCATCGCTCCATATTAACAAGGTATAAATCAGAAAGAAAAATGCTAGGCTTTATCGCTTTTGTTAAGTCTCCATAATATACGAATCTTGAGTATGACATAAACAGTTTTTGCTTTGTCCTTGACATAGCGACAAAGAGAACATTCCTGTCGTTAGACCTGAAGGCATTCTTGTTTATCTGCGGTATAAAAACATAATCGAACTCAAGGCCCTTTGATGCATGGATGGTCAGCAAGTTTATGGGGTTATCCTCTACTTCTTTGTGGCTATCCTCTGTTACTGTTAAGTCGCTGAGGTAGTACACGAAATCCACGAGATCTTTTCCTGGATTGATAACAAACCACTCATATATGAACTCAGTGTATTTTATTACTGTATCAGCCTTTGTGGTCATCCCTCTTTCTCTGTACCATTTATCCAGCAAATCACTTACTTTTTCTATGAAGTCGTCCTGTGGAAGACTAAAGATCGACACGTCAAAATCCCTCTCTGCTATATCAATAAGATCCTTGTTTTCTATAACAGATTGAGATCTGACGCGCCGTATCTGCCTCACGGGGATGTTCTCATATAATATAGGCATGACATTGAAGAACTGGAGGTAGTCTCGCCTATTGTGCCTCATCTTTATAAAAGAATTGAATGTTCTTACAGATGGATCATCCATAAGACGTATTTTGTTTCCGACTACATGATGGTCGAATCCCCTTTCGAGAAAATGCCTGGAAATGGATTCTATTATTTTGTTGGTTCGACAAAGAATACCCACGCTCTTCGGGTTTTCGCTTTTGCAGATGTCCATAATGAACTCTGCTTCTTCCTCAATACAATCGAACTCATTAAATACAGGAGCTTTGCCTTCTCCGACGCACGACTTTAGCTTGGTTCCAGCAAGGGTGTTGCAAAGGTCAAGAACCTTCTGTGGACATCGATAGCTCTGAAAAAGCTCAACTTCATATCCATCTTTGTTAAAGCCAGAAAGATGTTTAATCAGGTTTGGATTTGAACCTCTAAACTCAAAAATACATTGCTCTAAGTCGCCGCAGCAAAAGACGTTATGGTGAATTTTCGATATGTATTTTACAAGTTCAAAGTCAACATCCGATATATCCTGCATCTCATCGATTATGACATACCTGAACCGATCTTGTATGTGTTTCATATGACCTTTGTCGAACAGCTTTATCGCGAACTCCTGCATTTGATCGAAGTTCACCGCATTATATTCTCGGAGCCTATTATGGTATTCTTTATTGATCTTGTCGATATCCTTGCAGGAATCTTCTTTGCGTGGATTATATTCCCACTTGTGCTCCTTGGCGATTATATCTTTAAGATCTGCACTATCTACGGAATCATATGTAAGGATGTGCTCCTTGAACCCAAGGAGATCATGCCCTTCTCTGATGAGGTTTAGGCAGAATGAGTGAATCGTCGTTATCGTCAGCCCAGTGATATTAAATCTCGCTTCGAGCCTCTCTTTCATTTCCTTTGCTGCGCTTCTCGTAAAGGTGAAGCAGAGTATCTCGTATGGAGATATATTGTTATTAAGTAAAAAAGCGACCCTCTCAATGAGGGTCTTGGTCTTTCCGCTGCCAGGTCCTGCGGTAACAATGGCTGGATTGAGACTGTGGGCCGCTTTCTTTTGTTCTTTATTCAGCACTAGACGCCTCCTAGTTGTGTAACCATATTCATAAGGTCATTGTGAAGGAGTTCGTTTACTGGTTTTATTTCCTCTGCATATGCGATCAGAGCCCGCCTTGATGCTCTAGCGTGATCCTTGTCTTTACTGTTCGCCTTGAGCACGAAATATAATCCGTCTGGGTCTGTGGGCCTCCCATTGGCCTTTAGGATTCGATACTTAGCTTTTAAGCCAACTGTGTTATCCATAACGTTATACCTTAATTCAGTTTGAATTTAACGTGCTTCTTCTTTGTATTCTGGTCGAGAATAATCCTGTCTCTCCCAAGCAATACATTTACGCCATTGCACTGATCATCCTTTTCGAACTTATAGTCATGGAGCCTGAACATTTTCTTTGCTTTTTCAATAGCCATTTCTTCGCGAGTCGTGAGCTCTTCCATAAAAAACCTTTCAAAAAAGTCGTCAGCAGATAACGACATTGTCTATGTCCATCCCCTTAGCGTCTATCGACGACACCCTACCCACCCAAAGATGTCATATTGATGTCCTACCTGCCGACGATTACAATTAATTGTAAGATAAAATCACGATTTGTCAAGTGTATGTACTGTCCAATTATTACTTGTTGTGCCTTTCGGGGCTTCAATCCTTGCAATTGCTATATTATCGATATTTTCCCCTGTTGCATCAAGCGCTTCCAACAATGCACAGAAATTTTCTTCATCGAGGTCTGTGGCCTCTATGAGTATCACCTTGCATTTAGCATTGCTTAGCTCTTGAAGAGCAATTATAAACGCTGTTGACAGGAGAACCCTGTGCCCAGCATTAAGGACTTCAAATCTTGCAGCCCCTCGGTTGCGCTTAAGACAAATATCGAATACATCTTTGTTGTCTCTCTCAATCATGACAATAGCTTCTTCGCCAAAAGCGCTTAATATTTTATTGATCTCATCAACGAGAGGTTGGTGTATCTTTTTTACCATGCTATACTTAACGTCTTCCTTGATAAATCCTACTATCTCAGTGGCTTTCTCGATCTCTTCTTCGATATTGCTTATATCGAGATTTGCCTTTTCGGACTCCTTAATAAGGTTTTGCGATTCTCCTGCCGTTTCGAGCTCGTCCTTAAGGGTTTTCTTCCGAGATTTAAGCGAGTCTATCTGAGACGTTATTCCGTCAATGGGCACTATATTCATTTCTTCGATCTTTTTTCTTGTCTTTTCACGATCAGAAGTTTTCTTTTTAAGCTCAGATTCAAGACCTGGTTTTTTGTTCTTGTGCCATTCTATCGAGGACTCTATATCCTTGATTACTCTATCATTATCCTTAATTGATGACTCGAGATTCTCTATCATCTTTTCAGATGCCGATTTATTTGCTTTCGCTTTTTTGCCTTTATCTTCGCATTCTTTTATTGAAGAAGAGAGTTTTTCCGATTTTGAGGAGCTCTCCTTTATATAATCCTGAAGAGATTTGGACTCTGGGCAGTTCTTCTTGACAAAGGGGCAGTAAGAGTCGCTAAATCTTTTCTTCAGATCCTGAACAAGATCAAGCTCTGACTTCATGTGGATGTATTCTTCTCTGTGTTTCTCTATCTGGCCATCTAGGTCTTTAATCTTTTCTCTGTGCTTCGATATGTTGGACTCAGCATTCTCTCTCTCTTTGTACATCTGGATTTTTCTTTTAAGGAGTACATCCTCTGGGTCTGTAACCTCATTCAGGGATTTATTTATATCTCTAATGTCACCATCTATTTTCTCGAGATCGCTTTGGAGTGACTTTGCTATTGCAGCCTTTCCGTCGATTTCTGCAGACTCTTTAGTCAGCTTCTCTATTTCAGACTCCACACCCTCAAGTTCTTTTTCTATATCATCTTTTGATCGTGAAGACTCCGATGTCATTCTGGATCTCAGCTGATTCCTATGCGATTCCATTGATTTGAGATCTTTTTTCTTTATTGAAACCCTGCTCTTGTAGTATTCCTCTATCGCATTGAGGTTGTCAATGTCAGATAAATCGTCATTCCAGAGGTCCATGTTGTCGCACACCGTTCCAAGCATGGCTTTCGTGGACTCATCTTTTATGTGCCTGGAGCACATGGTAGTTATAAAGTTTTTTCTGATGGATGAGGTCATCGAGATAAATTCGGCAATATCGATTGTTTCAGAACCAAGTCCAAAATGATCCTTTATTCTCGCATCCCCATCTTCTTCTGATAATGGCAGTACCTCGGTCACGCTATCGAAAGAGATCGCTCCCTTTTTTGATATTTTCTTCCTGAACACTCGATTTATTGTCATGGATTCTTCTTTAAGCTCCAGCTCCATCTTATCGCCAACTGCATATCCCATTGTGGCATTTGGCTGCTTGCCTACGCTTGGTATGTAGCCAACCAATGATATCATAATTCCTTGAAGGCGTGCAGATTTTCCTATTCCATTCTTCCCTACGAGGATATCTCTTCCGCTAAGAGTCTGATCAAACTGCGGTATCTTAAAATTTCGTCCTGATATTTTAGTTATCATGATAAATTCGGCGAGGAAACCCATGGATTCATCCATGGGAGGAATCGCCTCTCCTTTCCAGAAAAGTTCTTGACATTTGTTTTTACATGTGGTACATTGTTGATGTGAAAACAAGATATAAGTTTAGATTCTATCCTAAAATTGAGCAAAAACAAGTTCTTTCGAGAACTTTTGGATGCGCAAGGTTTGTTTACAACTGGGGACTTCGCTTGCGATCCGATGCCTTCCAAAACGGAAAGAAGATTGGGTATCACGAATCCTCCGCAAGGCTTACCGCCCTTAAAAAGAAGGAGGGCTTCTCTTGGCTCAACGAGGTTAGTTGTGTTCCGACTCAGCAGGCCCTTCGGCACCTTCAATCCGCCTATGATCGCTTCTTCAAGAAGCAAGGAAAATATCCGTCGTTCAAATCCAAGCACGGAAAACAATCCGCAGAATACACCACTTCCGCTTTCAAATGGGACTCTCAAAACAAGAATCTCCGTATCTCCAAACTTGGCAGGCTGCGCATTCGTTGGAGCAGAGAGTTCAAAAGTTCTCCGAGCACGGTTACGATAACCAAGGATCGTGCAGGGAGATATTTTGTAACTCTCTGCCTTGACGAGCAGTTTCAGGGAATTCCGAAATCTGGAGAGGATATTGGAATTGACTTTGGCGTTGCAAGACTCGCAACTCTCTCTAACGGAGAGCGCGTTCCGAACATGAGGTATACGCGCCATAACGAGAAAAAGCTTGCGAAAGCACAAAAAATCCTCTCCAGACGTAAGAGGGGCAGTGGTAGATGGAAACGTCAGAAACTTAAAATCGCTCGAATCCACGCCCACATTGCCGACAGCCGCAAGGATCACCTTGATAAGATTACTACGGATATTGTGCGAAGATTTGACAATATCTTTGTGGAAGATCTTAATATCAGAGGAATGGTCCGAAATCATTGTTTGGCAAAAAGCATATATGATGCATCGATCGGAACTGCCATAAAAATGCTGGAATACAAAGCAAGTAGATATGGAAAATCGGTTACAAAAATTGACCGTTTTTTCCCCAGTAGCAAAACCTGCAGTTCTTGTGGGTTTCGTATGTCCAAAATGGATATTGGAACCCGAGACTGGTGTTGTCCAGAGTGTGGCACAAAACATGATCGAGACGAAAACGCCGCAAAGAATATATTGGCCGTGGGACACACGGTTTCTGCGCGTGGAGGGGACGTAAGACCCGTCCGAGGCAAGCTTCGGAAAGGCAGACCCTGTCGAAACGTGAACCAGCCAAGTGTTAGTTTTGCTTCGCATAATTAGCCCTTGGAATCCATCGGCTTTAGCCGTGGGAGGATGTCAAGTTCTTGCACTCTCCAATATATCGATTAGGATCGTTGCTACATTCCAGGCATCATCAGCTCCATCGTGATGACAACCTTCCATTTTCTTTCCAGTAAGCTCGAAAGCTTTTTCCATCCCTACTTCTCTATTTAATCCACGTGATATAGCAAACAATGTCTTTACGTTTATATGTCTGCTGCCGAATGGATATGAAGAATGCCTGAGATCAGACATTTTTTCAAACATATTCTTGTCGTAATCTCCCCAGCTTGCCCAAGGATTCATGTTGGTGAAATATTGATTCTTAAGTATGCCCATAGCGACTCTGTATCCTACTGAATTTGCATTGAAAGAATCATTGCTGATTCCAGTCAGCTTTGTGCAAAATTCGCTTACCTCAGAATTCTTTGGCCGTATCAAGATGCTTCTTTTGTCGATTTTCATCAGCCTCTTAATATCTATAGTGCAGAGACCTATTTGGATTATCTCCGACTTCTGTCCTCGTGGAGGCCTTCCTTCCCAACATGTCGATTCGACATCCACCACAACGATGTGCTTCAGTTTCTTCATTAGCCCTCCTATAATAAATAAAGGTGATTACTTGTCATGATCTTTATACCATAAAAAAATAAAAATTAAAAAAAGGCCACTGGGTAGGTGGCCTTTTATGTGTTACGCAGATACCTTTACTGATGCCCTGGCGACGAACTTGTCGTCTTTGTTGAATCCATAGTTGTAAAGCTTGAGAAGGGCGCTCTCAAAATCTGTGACTCTGTCAGACCCGAAATTGAGATACCTTTTCGCATGAACAACGGCCTGCGCCCTCATTCTTGAAGCATCAACGCCACCGCTATTTAATACCTTCTTGAGCGCCTTGATGAATCTTGCGTTGCACCAATACTCAGGACAGTTAGCCCTGAAGGAGAGAAGGGTTTTGTAAAACTCTCTGATCTTACGGTGATTACCGTAGACGAAAAAGCCACGTTTGAACATCCTCTCCGTATCGGTCTGCGTATATCCATTGCCAATTCTTGCAATCTGGATTTTTGCTGCAACTTTCATCTCTGGTTCATTTTTCCCAATTGCAGCAAGCTTGTCATAATTTGGATCACCCGAAAACCACATGAGGTAATCCTTCATTGCCCATGTCTTGCTTGATGTGTTGAACCAGACAACCGCCTCGTCAGGAAGATTTCCAACGACGAAGTTTACAGGCTGTTTTGCCTTTATTGCAGCCTGGACCCTGTGATGCCCATCGATAACAATCAGCTTTCCTTTTCGCCATACACAGACCACGGGTTTTCCAATGAAAAACCCAAGCACACCCATGCTCTCAGTGAGATTCTTAAATGTTGCGACAGGCTCTTTCACCTCCCTGTTTTTCGGCATAGCATTAAAAATGTCGTATTCCATTGTCTCCCCCACCCAGACATGTTTCCATGTAACTTTTTTATTAATCCTTGGGTCGTTGACTTTGTATACGTCACCAATAGGAAGGTTTGGATTTGGAAGCTTCTGGCATTTTCGAATATTATTATTGCTGGATGCCTTCTTTCTGACTGTCTTTTTTGCGACTTTTTTCTTTGCTGTTTTTCTCTTGGGTGCTTTGTTTTTCACCATGATATAATTCTCCAAAAATTAATGTGTACGATATTTTTGTTATAAAGGACTACCATACCTCCTTTATCAAAGTCCTTTGTTCTTCTTCGTTACAAGCCCATATAGCTTGCTTAGAATTTGCTCTTGACCTGATTCATCCATATCGAAAACGGTATCAGGGACAATCTCCTGATATTTGTCCGATCCTATAACAGGCATCATATCCACTATCTTCTCTATTGTGGACTTCTGGTCCTGCAATTGAGTGTCTGGGATCTCTTTGTTATCGGAAACCTTATCATGCTCTGGATCTCCCGAGGAAGCTGTTTCCATCTCCACCTCATCGGAATCGGCTATGGTATTATGCTCAATTAGCTCAGCATTGTCTCTGACCACACCCCTTGATGCATCCTCGACTATATTCTCTATCTTCTTGTGATTATAGTCGAGCTTAAATCCATATACCGTCACAATTGCCTGACGCCCCTTGAATTTTATCGTGGAGGTCGCAATTGCTGGGTGAGCTTTCAGGCAGTTACGCCTTGCGATTGAGGCGGCTATTCTTTCAGCAAACTTCTGCCTATTGAGGTACTCATTCATCAGGTTTATTGATTCGGGGTGCTTCATATCAAGAAGGATCCCCGCCCTTCCTATGATCGGGACGAAAACCTTCTTTGCGATGTCTTCGTTAGGATTATATTGGAATTCGCCCATGTGTCTGAACTTCTTCCATTTCCTGAAAACCTCCTGCTTGAAATATGCCGATGTATCGAATGACACTGTCTCGTCTATAACACAGAGGTTTCCAATGGGGCTGTATCCAACACCTATTTTTCTGATGATAACCTTTGATGTAGCGCCGCTATCTTTGTCGTACTCTAATATCGGATTCATATTATCTCCGATCATCTGCGGCTGTATTACGGATATGCCTGCTACCTGGTTGAGCTTGTTATAGCCCTTTGACGATATAGAAGGTCTTCCTTGAATGATGTGGAAGTCTCCTTCGTTTTTAGAAAGAGGGACATCGGCCCTCACTGCTTTGGCTATGCCGTCCTTTCTCTTTATTATAAATATTTTTGGATCACCGAGAACAATCTCGTTATTGTGTTGAGTCAACGGCACAGCCTCCTCAGAAAATCCTTGTCTATGGTTAAGGTTCTCCATATGTAGCTATGTGTCTTGTGATGGAGCAATCCAATGGTAATTGGACCACCAAGCCTCCTTGCCAGATAAATCGTTGCAACTATGTTCATTACGGTTGACCCGCATAGGATCAATCGATCCTGATTGGAGAAGTCTCTTGCTTTCTTTTGGATTAGAGGCCATACTGTCTCTGGATCATACGGGTCAACGTTATCCTTTATGTCTATAAAATAGAAAATAGGCTTTAGGTCGATCGGATGAGCCTCATTAACAGCCCAGTATACCTCCTGTCTCATATCCTCCTTTCTTCTTCTTTCTATGGTTGGAATAACCATTTCTCGCTTACAATACCCCTTCTTCCAGACCAGGAGATTGAACTTGTCGTAAAACAAGCTCAGGATACCACATGCGACGCAGTTATATATTAGCTGCCCGTCCAAAAGAAGGTAATCCTCTTCTGGATTAAATGTGATAAGCTTTTTTCCGATCTGACCAACTATTCGATCTGGCTCCAATCCGTAATTATTGTCTTGTGGCTTTGACGCGCCAGTATGCGACGACAGAACAACCAGGTCGCCCCTGTTACTGGCCTCATCTACATTGAGACGCTGTTCTCTTGCGACAAATATTTTACTCATGATCATCACCTCCTTCGGTAAGAAATATATGTGGTCGCTCTCTATTTTCTTATACCATATTTTTACATGTTTTAGCGGTTGACAATTGTTAAACATTGAGTAAAATATTAATATAAAATAATCGAAAGGAGACTTCTTGATGGTATTAACTTCAAAGAAGACAGAGCAAATAGGCTTGAGGGTTGATAAGGAGACTCTCGAGTGGATCGACAGAATGGCCAACGAATGTGGATCAGACAGGAGCAAGATTATTAATCTTGCTATTTCAAGGCTGAGAGAAGAGCGAGAGCGATCTCTCAATGCACAGGTTATATTGGAGGATGGGTATTTCTACAAAGCAAAAAGTAATAATGGGAAAATTGTTCTTGAGCGCGTAAACAGAGAAACAGTAGAGTTTTAGGAGGAACACACCATGGTAGAAGAAGCAAGCAATGTTAATGAACAGAAGATCAATGATGATGATCCTAAGAATATGAGCGATGAGAAGCTTAGGGACAAGATAAAAGAGGAGGATGAGAAGTTTATCAAAAAATACAGTGACATCAAAATGTCCGATCTTTTTACTTTTGGATATGTCATGCATACAATTGATGTTCATGGAGATGTCAAAGCTGTAATAAGAACACTTAAATCAAAGGAGGACAGGGAGTTAGCAAGGAGGCTTAACGGATACGAGGGGACAAAGATGTATGTATATGCCGCAAATGGAGACGACATTCTTGAATATGCTCTGATGAAATTTGGCGATCTTGAGTTCAGAGAGCCTGGTTCGGCGAGAAAATTTATGGAAGATCAGAGTATGGCCGTGAAGCTTCTGCTGGTTCAGGAGTTTAGGCAGCTCAATAAGGCGCTAGCGATATTTCTGAAGGGGCCAGGAACCGAAAACCCTTTAGTGACCCCATTAGCTGGGACAGGGGGTGTCTGAGGCTGATGGGGCTCGACCCAGAGCCTGGGAGCATTGAAGAGCAGTTTATGATTTTAACTCTTCGAAGGCAAAGACTGGGGAGCTTTTACAAAGATCTTGCTTTGATAAAGGCTTCGATAGGCGACAAGGAAGGTTCAATTGAATGCTTCAAATCTTACTCGGAAATAATTCTTCCAGAGATAGGGGTTGCATCACAAGAAAAGGAGGAAGAGATGTTTACGATGTTTGATAAGTTCAAGGGAGTGAAGTTTGAGATGTCAAAAGATGTTAATAATGACAGGCTTATGATGAGATTAGGGTAAATGCCAGACGGGCTCGATCCATATCAGTCAGCATCTGTGTCCGCAGGAGATGCATTAAATATAACAGCATCATCTGCGATAGCACAGGTTGCAAATGAAGCTAGACAGATGGCGTCTTCAAATCAATTATCTGGCGTTGTTGCGAATGTTCATCAGACACAATCCGCTGGCTCTCTTTCGTCTACAGCTGTTTCTGGAGTAGTTTCCCTTGCCAGAAGCATACCCGCTGCCGCAGAGACGACTGCCTCTTATACAACAGAGGCCATATCAACTGCTTACAGAGATGTGGCAGGCGCTGGATCGGTAGCAGCATCAGCTTCACGTGACATGCTTAGCCGCCTAACGAAAGTCAGAAACGTGATGACGCCACCTCTGTCTTATATTCCTCCCCAGTTTGCCCCCATGGGCCAGCAGAGAGATCCTATGAGCTTTACTGAGGCATTAACGGCTCGGGCTGGATTGTTTTTATCAGCTCCTCGTGGAATGCTAAGAGAAGAATACAAGGAGCAGGCAAGAGAAAATCTTCTTGACAGGTGGGAAGGAATTAAAAGAGAGGTTGCTTTTGGGGGAGCCGAGCTTGCTGGTGGATCAGCTGGTGCCTTTATAGGCGGTCTTGTGGGGGGAGGTCTTATTGGTGCAGTTGCTGGAGGTATTTTAGGATCAGTAGCGGCACCAACAGGGTATTTAAGAGATGTTGCCGAGCAAAGATCTCAAGTCTCAAATATTCTAAGGGCTACATCATGGAGATATATGAGAGGTGACAAGCTTACAAGAGAGAAAGCTCGTAGCGTGTCTCGAGATATTGTTGGGTCTGTATCTGGCACAGATATAGGCGTATCTGATGTCGGGGCATTGACTGTAGCAGCTACAGAGATGGGGGTATTCGATACTGCAAGAAACGAGGAGCAGATAGTAAATAAGTTCAAAGGGTTCGTAAAGAAGGTCGATTCTCTTATGACCCAACTCGATGTATCAGCTGAGGAAGCTGTCCAGAGACTGGCAAGCAAAAACCCTGCTCTTATAAACCCAGACTATTATTCTGCTATCGGTCAGGCCACAGGATTAAGTTCAGGTGAATTAAATAGAGCTGGCCAGGCAAGTGCAGCAATGTTCAGGGGTACTGGTATAGACCCGACAATGGGATATAATCTTGGTGTCCAAGCAATGGGGGCAGCTCGAAACATACAGACAAGGAACGTTTCTGGCCAGAGATTCATACAGGGGTTTGGTGGGCTTGCTGAAGCACAGAATCAAATTGTTCAATCTCAGGCAACTTTCATGCAGTCTCCTCAAATGGCTATGATGCTAGGAGCTTTTGCTAACGAGCGAGGAAGGTTGGATCCAGAGAGAATGAATGCCTTTTTAAGCCAGGGAGGGGGGATCAGAAACCTTACGGGAATGTTCTCTCAAAACCTTCAGAGATTTAGTGGAGATATAGCTTGGCAGTCAAGGCTCAACATGAATATGCAGGAGAATATAAGCGCAATACCTCCTGAGGTAATGAGCACTCTTATGGTTCAGACCCTCACTGATCAGGCGAGAGCCGCCGCTGGAAGAGAATGGGAGGGGATGGACGAAGAAGCAAGAAAAGCCTATGCAATAAACATGGCTCCATCAATTCCAGGGCTGTCTGAGCGTCAGGCTCGCCTTATGATTGAGACAATAGATCCTGATATGGCTGCGCGGCAAGGACGGCAGTTCTATCAAGCAGGAAGAAGACGTCTGAGATTGATGGAAGAGAAAAGATCGGGACTTTTATATAGATTTGGACAGTTTAGAAAGGATCTTACGAGGAGGGCTGGTGAAGGTCTTCGTGATTTATGGGGTGGAGCAACAGAAAACTTAGGAACGTCTTATAGGGGGGTTTGGGGTGCTGTCGAGGGTCTTGGAGACTGGATGACTGAAAGGGCTGGTTCAAGCCGACACATAACAGCGACAGAAAGAGGTGTATGGGGAGGCATAGGAAATTATTTAGGAGAAGTAGGTTATTACTATGGAGGGGGCGCATCCGCAGACAGGCCAGATATTGAGAAGAATCCTCTGTATTTTACAGAACGAAATCTAAGTCTCGCAGAAGAATATGGCATCAGGAGGGCTTCATCGAGAAGAGGAAAGGCTCTTGAAGGGGACATGATGAGAGCGGAAAGGTCTTCTCGAATCAGAGGATTAATAGAAGAGGGGGAAATGGTTGACACGAGATCAGAAGAGGCGAAGGAGTGGGGTGCTTTTGGATACACCCCTGGAACAGTATCTTCTGAGCAAAGATATGAAGTAAAAGGAATACGTGGAAGGGACCTAACTAAGGAGGAAGCTCGAGCTCTTGCTGAGGAACAATATGATACAGGGAAATACCGTGTTAGCAGGGCCATAAGAGACGATAGAATTGCAGGAGGAACTAATATCAGGAAGTTTCTTGAAACGGGTATGACCAAGAGAGAAGTTGCCCTTGAATATGGATTGGGAGAGGAGAAGGGTGCCAAAGAAGAAGCAACAAAAGAGGCAAGGGGGGCCATAGAGAAGATATTGAAGAGAGATCTTCAGTTCGGGACTGGTAAGCTCAGGAACCTTATGGATAGAGTTGAAGGAAAAGATCTTAGTGAGGTGATTGATGAGGGAGTTGGTGCAAGAAAGACTGGGAAAGAAGCTATGCTTGAGAAGGTAGAGCTTATAAGACAGGAAGCAGAGAAGGCCTCAGGTCAGAAAATCAGCATGAGGCAGGCAGGCGAGTTGATACCAGAAATAGCTGGAGAGCTTCTCGGGGAAAAATCAGAAGATCTTATTGACAGAGCGATAAGGCTTGGAGATGGTCCAAGCGTTGCCGAGTCTGGATATTCAGTTAAGCAATCAGCAAAAACTGTTATGCAGATAATGGAAAGCGATCAGTTTAAGGAGTTAATTCCAAAGAGCGCCAAGGGGGAAGTTCAGGAATTCAGCAAAGAGGATAAAAGGATGTTTATGGAGCATGCATTTGAGTTGAATGAAGTAAATCGATTGTATAAGGAGGGAAGGTTCAAGGATGCGGAAAAGCTGAGAAAAAGTCTTCAGGGGCAAGGCGTTCCTAATAAATTAATTGGAACAGCAAGGCGTGCTCTTGCAGAAGGATCTGGGGTAAAAGATCAGATCCTTACTCATGCTTACAAGGTTGCTACAGAAAAAAGAAGCAGGCAATTCAAGCAGGATATAGCAGACGTAGAATCTCAAGATCTAAACCTGGATGTTGAAAATATAATAGGTGAGATAACTGGCGGCGATGAAAACAAAAGTAGAGTTCGGAAAATTATAAAAACAGTTGCTGGATCAATAGATAAAGATATAACGACAAGAGCAACTGTGCTTGCTGACATAAGAGAGGCATTTGGGGAAGAGGGTGAAATTGCGGAAAAGCAATTTAAAAAGCTGGTTGGGGGTCTTACGACGGGTGGCGGAAGAGATGTTAAGGGGAAGGCCGCTGAGTCCTTAAGAAGCCTTGGTGAAGCTATTTATGGGACTGGGAGAGGCGATCCAGGATTTGGAGAGGGGATGAACAAGGAGTTTTTGGGATCGAAGGAGGCAAGGGAGCTCATGAGGCAGCTAACTGAAACATTTAGTTCGATGAAGAGGCTTGAGGAGTCCCAGTCTAAGGTCTTGGATAGGCTCGTTCCAAAAAGCGGGTAATTTATGTCGGAATCATACAATATAAACGGTCTCATTAATACTATGAGGGTTCTTAACGACAGCCTTAAAAGTAGGTACTGGGAAGTACAAGACGCCCTTGTAAGGATAAATACTGACCCATCTATTAGAAAAAAAATCGAAATGAGAAACAAGAGAAATAATATCTTTTTGTCACCAAATCCAACCTCTCAAAAAATAGGTACAGAATAATGCCGCTTGACTTTAATAAAATCAAAGAAAAACCAGAAACAAACAAGCTTTATTCTGAAAATCAAAATGTTATTTTCAGAAGAATAGAGCCTAAGGTCCTTGTTGAAGCGCAATATTATTCAGCCGCACGATCCATAGAAATGATCGACAGGATACGAAGCGGGGCTCGCGATATAACGGATAGAAATACGGTTAATAATATAAAGGGAAGACTTATACACTACGAAGATCTTACTGATGAAGAGTCAGACGGTGAATATGATAATTATTTGACGGAAATGGAGAGATTCGGCCTCACGCCAGTAATGACGAAAGAGGAGTTCCTTTTCTATCGAGACAATAAGAATATAGATCAGGTCATACCCGATGTTCTTGAGATGTTCGGATTAGAGCAAATAGACACTGGAGAGTAGATATGCCATTACTGAACGATAACAATTTTCTATTTACAAATAATACATCAATGAGAAAAGCCCTCCTTAAAAGCGAGAATATAGAGACAATGATAAGCGTGAATTCAATAGAGACATCCCCGTCAGATCTTCAGGATGTCATAAAGGGGGCTAACAACGACCTTGGATCCTTTATGTTTATTTCTGAGAATATTCCAGTAAGCAAGGCAGACGACGCCCTTGTGGCAAAAACAAGAAAGGTGCGATAAAAATGCCAAGCTATCTTGTTAGATTAAAAAGCGGTCGGATAAGGCGTGTCGGTGGAACATTTAATACCGACAGCAACTTCACCCGAAGATATGGGTTCGGCCCTTTTGATGTTGATACAAACTGGCGTCCAGATACATCTCGCGGGACATTCACTCAGGCGGATCCTGGGTTTTGGCTGTGGAGAGATTCTGAGCCAGAGGAGAAAGAGTCAGATAAGGCTCTGGATTCTTCAGCAAAAGATCCAACCAAGAATATGGGGACGAAAAGCCAGAAGCGTGTCAGAGAGATAAAGAAAGAGTCAGAAAAAAACAAAACCTTTCCCTCTATGATAGGAAAGAATGCTCTTGGTCTTGGTTTTATAGGGAACCTGGCAAAAGTTTCTGCGAGCTCTTTCATAGGGCTGTCCAGGATCTTCAAATCAAGAATCTCTGAAGCGCAGACTACTCTTTCTCAGGCTCAAGAAGCCGTAAGTGCTGTTGGTGATAAGGCAAACGATTTATATAAGTTTATGGTGTTTGCCACAACAGCATACGGCGATTATAAAATGTATCAGTCTGTATATCAGAAGGCTCAGCCAGATCCCTTGAGGAATAGGAAGAAAAGTTATTTGCTTTCTATGATGGGTAGAAAGCTCGATTTTCCTGCCTTGATAACAGTAACTGAGAGAGGGAAGAAGAAAGAAAACGAATCCAACATGACTGCGCTTGATTACAGAATAAGGATGCTCGAAGATGCTGGTGCTAACGAGGAGGAGATCCAGAGAGTTCGAGATGAGTTTGACAAGCAGAAAAATATAGAAAACGTGGTATACCAGACTGACCATTTTATTCTTCAAAGCGTCGGAAGGCCTAATACGGAGAAGTTTCAGGTAGTTGAGACGTTTGGAGAACCAGCTATTATATTCTACGATAAAAGAGTAAGAATATATCAGTTTAGCGGGGTTCTCTTGAACGCTGAGAATGTGTTATGGAGAGATGAGTTTTTCGATGCATATGAGAGGTATTTTAGGGGGACAATGATAGCACAAAATAATTACAGGCTTCTTCTCACTTTCGATGAGATTATGCTGGAGGGAGCCCTGTTGAATCTTAATATAAATCAAACATCTGAATCTCCAAAAGGAGTTTCTATGTCATTTCAGATGTATGTTGAGAAGGAAATACTCTTGGCGATAGACAAAATAACCATAGCAAATTCGAAAGCCGAGCAAGAGTCAAATCCTAACTAGAGGATCAAGATGATTGAAAAAGCTGATTTCGCTATATATATAGAAGGCGAGAAAATACCATTTAGCTCGGCGAGCGTCTCATTGACTGCGAATGAAATGTCTAGAGCTAATATAGTAATTCCATCATCGTTTAGCGCTCCAAATATAAGAAGATTTTCTATGGTTCATATATTCTATCGGAGCCCGTACTTCTATGATTCGGAATCAAAAGGTAGGAATAATGTAAAGCACGATTCGAAGGATGCAAGGTGGTATCTTCTGTGGGAAGGTGTAGTAGTCGGCTATGGATTTAATAAAGAGCCAGGGACGTCTGGGTTTACTCTTTTTTGCGCCGATTACTTATCGTATTTATCGTCGACAAGGGTTGCTCTTTTTAATCGGAAGATGTGGGATTCAAAATATAATCTCAAAAGATTGTTCGTTGGTCAGCAATCTTATGAGATAACAGGAGAGCCGTTCGTAAATTGGGTATCTAAATATTTTGTGGAGAAGGGAATAGACATTAACGTAACAAGCGAGCAGAGAAAGTCCATGGCGGAGCTATGCTCAAATTTTGCTAGAAATTGGTCTGAAGACATGCCCCTTATGAGTTTTCATACTAAAAGAGTTAGGCTTGAAAAGAAGTTTGGGTCTGTTCTGGACGAGGCAATTACAAAAATATTTAATGCCCAGGAACTAAAGGCTTATGTAAACAACACGGCAAATAATATGTCTGGCGATGTTCCTGTGCTAGCTATTCTTGAAAAGATGCTTAGGATAACTTATTATAATTATGTAAACATAGGGCCATGCCCGTATTATAAAAATGGAAACGAACTCAGACAGATTGTGCTCAAGCCAGAAATATTTTTTTCAGCACCACCGCTTTGCAATCTTGTGTTTCCTGATCAGTGTCTTAGCGTGGGAAACTCTATTAACTATATGTCTATGGCGACAAGGTCTTATGTAATCCAGAGAATGGGAGATCGAGACAAAGGAGCAAGCTCTGTGTATTTTTCTCCAAAAGAACTTGCTGATAAGATAGGGGCGGTGTCTGGAGGTATCGATATATCTGTACCTCACGGAACAAAGGAGAAAAAAGATGACGGGAGTTACGATGAATCATTCTATCTCGATGCTGAAATAGAAGGTGCGTTAATTCCTCAAACAATAAATCTCCCTACAGAACTATTTAGCATCGACACAGATAAGGGAACCTTTAAAAACGACAGATTAAAATATATGGCCGAATACAGTCATAATGTTCAGACTCTGGTAAATAACACAGAAAGATTCACGCTCAAGTTTTCGCCTCAGATTGTCGCTGATTTTCCAATGGCCTTCCTCGATAAGTACGCAAGCGTGACTGGGTATGTTCTATCGGTAAATCATCAGATTAATGCAAGCGGTTCATGCAGCACTCAATTAGATGTGAATATGGTTAGGCCTCTGGCAAATGGCGTTAGTGACATAGAGAGACCAGTTTTTATTTCAGAGAAATTTGGCAATGATTATATATCGTCAACATATCTTGATCTAATCGGGTGTTCATCGGTTATGGAATTCGCAGGAGGTCCTATTGTCACAGATGTGTCGATATCGGGATCAATAAATAATATATTCAATTTAGATGGGAAGTCAGAAGGCTATTATTATGATGAAGTAAAGAATGGCAACGCTCATCAATATATAAGTAAAACTACTTTTAGGAAAACGGCAACCGTCTATGATGTAAAAAAACACTATGGAATGAGAATATTGCCAGAAAACGACAAAGGAAGAGGTGTTGATGATTCATGGAGTCATGAAGGTAATTCTAACATAAATCCATTTGACTATTCTAGAGGTGCGACGCTGGATCAGTACAATTTCGAATCGTCCTTCCCCCCTGAACACAAGAAGAAGGCGGTGAAGGATGTGGTTAAAAAATATAAGGGAATAATCGATGGCAGATAGAACAGCACAACAGGAATTTCAGCTCTGGAAAAAGTGGAACGAAAATAAGTCTCCAGAAAACCTGAACAATCTTCTGGACTATATGAACCCCACTATCCAATCGAATGTGAACAAGTTCAGAAATGCCCCCATTCCGAACTCTGCACTTAATCTAGAGGCTAAGAAATGGGCGGTAAAATCATTTGAGACATACAATCCCAACAGAGGAGCAAAGCTCTCGACGCACACTACGAACTGGATGAAGAAGCTTAATAGATATGTATATAGCAGGCAAAACGTTGGATACATACCAGAAGAGCGAGTCATAAAGATACAGACATTTAACAATGTAAAATCAAACCTGGAGACAAAGCTAGGAAGAGAGCCGTCTCAAGTAGAGCTTGCAGACGAGCTTAGCTGGCCTCTCCAGGAAGTGGAGCGCATGGACAAAGAGCTGAGGAAGGATATAGCCCCAACAGATACCATGAGTGACTTTGGGTACATAACTAGCGATCCCAATAGGGAAATATTGAACTATATATATTTCGAGCTGTCCCCTCAAGAACAAACAGTATATGATTATACGGTTGGGGCTCATGGAAAGCAGAAGCTTAGCGGAAATGAGATTGCAAAGAAACTCAACGTATCCCCATCGAAAGTGAGTCAACTTAAGCGGAATATTGGCGAGAAGATAGACAGGTATAGACAATGACTGACTGCCAGCAAGAAGCCGAAAAAGTCATAGAGGAAAGCAAGGCTCAGATCGAAGAAGAAGCGGAGAATGTAGAAGATAATGTTACATTCTTCGAGAAGATGGGTATTGCTACAGAGAATGTAAAGAAATTCGTGAAGAGCAGAATCGGTACAATTCTCGCGACGAGCTTGTCGGCGTTTTCGTTCAGCGATATAAAAGACAAAGACAAGGGTCAGGTTCTCGCTCTTCTTGGGTCTGGTATAGACAAAATGTTAGACCCAGGAAAGGTGAGCGGAAATCTGCAGTCTGCAGAAGATTCGGATATGGATTATGTGCTAAAGCAAACCAGCACCACAGACAAAAGCACAACCGAATCTATGGGAAATATAGCTGGCTCGACAACCGCAAAACCCCGTATTAAAGATGTCGTGATCGGCACATTTGGCATTGCAGCTACAATCGGCTCTAACGCAATAGGTGACGACAACAGGAATTTCCAGAAGTTCTCAGTGCTAACCGCTCTTGCATTCATTCATGAGCCAAAGAGTGTATGGGCAATAGCTCAAGATTGCTCAAAGGCATTTGGAACGAAGAATCTCCTGAGGAGAGGCCTTTTAGTTGCAATAAAAGAAACTGTCGAAGAGATTTACGACGAACTCCTTCACTTAGATCCAGGGTGGTATGGACTTAATATAAAGCAAAGAGTAATTGATGCAAAAGACGAGCTCAACTCTGCCGATCAGAAGCTCATGGTTGTTCGACGGAAGACATATCAGCATTTATTTGATAACAGCCTCTTTAAGGAGGCGGATGAGCATGTTGAGCTTGCTATTGAGGATCTTAGTGATTACAGCGGGATTGCTCTCGACTTTGGTATGGTTGAGGTTCAGCTCCTCCTTGTTGCTCTGGCCCGTCTTACTGATAAGATTGAGAAGGTACAGGCCGATATCGACAAGCACAAGCTTAATATAGAGGACTTTGCCGTAAATTTGCTAGAAAATTCTCGATTCGACAATATGGCAGCAACGCTCATAGCCAATATACAGCTTCAGATCAGAAATATAATAAGAGAAATGGAGGAAGCTATTGCGGGCAGACCAAGGCTCAAGCTTGTAAAGAAAATGGCGTCATGGATCATGAGGCTAAATGTAATACATGCTCTTATGAAGAATACATCAAAGGTTCTTGACAATTACCTGGATAGCGATCCAGATGGGTACAGGTCGATATTTGATGAGATAGGAGACGATCTTAAGAATATAGATTTCTATGAATCGTCAGCAAGCATGGCCGATCTTATTTTTCATCTGAGGAGATATCACTCAGAATGCACCCAGAAGCTCTCTGTAAATACGGATATCACTCATATTGAGTGGCGCAAGAACGTTATTGTCGATATTATCAACGAACAACTAGACAAATCAAGCCTTGTCGTAGATGCTCTTCTTGCTGTTCCAGATGTCGCTCAGTCTCTTATCCAAGATGGCGGTGCTTCGGTGGTTGATGAGGGTAAGAGCATTGTATCTGATATGAAGGGAATGGCCGATGACATGGGATTCGATAAAGTATCTAAAGCATTTAAGACGGGTGATTGGAAGACTATATTCAGTTCAGACGCAGAAACTGCATCTACTACTGGATCGATAAACAGGAGGCTTTCGAGGTCGAAGAAATGCGCAGAGGAAGCCAAAGATAAAAGCATCGTAGATAAAATAGATCTAGCGAAAGACAGAATAGAGAAGTCTCATCTTCAGAAAAAGTATAATGCAACAACAATGGAGACGCAACAAAAGAAGGCGACAGAAAGCACCAAGGAAGATATCCTTGCCATAAAGACGCTTCATAATTGGGTGCAGGAAATCGGAAATTATTTTGGGGTATCGACATCATGAAAGATATACAAGTTCTTACTCCTAACAAGTATAACTATCTTCATTCGACAAGCACAAACCTTTCAATATCAGTCAAGGGGATACAAAAGCTTATACAGGAAGTGACTCTTTATTTAAAGAGAAGTCCAAACAGGGATATTTTCGAACCAGATATCGGCGTGGGGTTGAGAAAATCACTTCCAATAGCGCATAATAATAAGACAAGGGATCAGGTATTTACGTCGGTAGCGTCATCTATTAACCAGATGGAATCTGATATAAGAGAATCTCAGCAGAACTCAAATCTCGATGATACCGAGAAGCTTGACAGTGCGGTCCTTGAGGAAATGACATTTGATCAGTCCGACATGACATGGTATCTAACTATACGTATATATAATCAGGCTGGAAACAGCGATATCACCATAATTGAAATTTGAGGAGTTGTATAATGGCTCTCGAACTGCCAATTGAGAATTTTATAGTATCAAAGCTCCAAGAGAACTTTCCCAATATTGACGTAAGGCACGGAACTGCTTTCAGGGATATGCTTATAAGCCCCCAGTCTATTATTATGCAGCCTTATCGCGATCAAGTAAATATATTGAAAAGGAACCTATCGCTCCAGAATTATTCTCTAATGCTCGAAGAAGAAATGGATATGTTGGTAGCAAACATGTTCGTAGAAAGAAGACAGGGTGCTGCCGCAACTGGAACAATTAGAATATACGTTACCGAGCCACAGGATCTGCAGATTACCGTTGACGCAATTTTCAGCACAAGAGAGGGGTTGGTATTTAATCCAAGCAGAGATTATTTTATAGCAGCAGAGGATATCGAGTTAAATAGCGATGGTCTATTTTATTATTACGACATAACAGTTGAGGCTTCGGAAGATGGCACTGCATACAATATTCCCGAGGACGTTGTTATATACGCATCGAATATCCCAGATGGAATAATCAAGGTAAACAATCCATCCCCATTCTTCCAGGGGGTTGATAGTGACACAAATGAGGAGCTTTATGCCAGAGCAAAGGATGCAATATCGGTGAGAGATCTCGTTTCGAAAAAGAGTATAATGAGCACTCTTACCGAGCAGATAATTGGAATAAAGGAGATCTTCGTTATAGGTTTTGGCGATCCAGAGATGATGAGGGATCTTGCAGAGTTCACCCTTGCCACGGCGGATGTCGTTCCTATAACCTCAACAGGGTCAATCGACAATTCAGATATACCTGGAATTCTAACAGATACCACCATAAACTTCTATGATAATTATGTAAGCCCAGGACACTCGCTTATTATAATGGATGGTCTTGACATAGGACAGTATCTCATTACGCATGTTACGGAGGATACGCTTAAAGTAGACAGGCAGTTTGCTGAAACGAGATCTGGGGTTCAGTACAGAGTCGGTGGAATATCGGTCCCAGAGCAGCTGCATGTTGGGGGCAAGGTTGATATATATCTCAACACGACTGGATACACATCACTTTCCGAGGTAATAGAGAATGCCCCTGAGATAATGAGGATCAATACCACCTATAGAACTGGAGAGTTGAGGACAGGCGAGTCTAGAATATATGACCTCAAGACATCGTTCATTGTGAGGGATGTGACGTTAAATGATCAGATTGTCATTGTAAACGGGTCTTATCAGGGAACATACAAGATATCGAGCATTGAGCGAGATTGGGTCGATATCACTGATCAGGATGACAATCCCATTAATATATCAAAAGGCGAAGATGGCGTATGGTACTATATTATAAGGGAATATTACGAGAACGAAGAAGTGTGGTCTTTGCCTATCATTAACTTCGATTCTGTCACAGCTATTGATCCAATAACCAGGGAGACTCTTGCAACGCTTGAGGAGGGGACCGACTACGAGATTGTTGTTAACGATCCAGACGTTAGATATTCCGTTGATGATGATTTTGTGATAAGACTCATCGAAACGAATCCCGCAAGCCCAGACTATTATATAGGCTCTACTATTGAGTTTCTGTATAATACCGACCCCACCGTCATAACATCCCAGGAATATGTTGATAATGAAAATAATCGGGTTCTCACTGCGAGCCTGCTGGTCAAGTCGGCAATTCCATCATTCGTAGACATAGATCTTATCTATAAAGGTGAAATTGAGGAAACTCAGCTAGAGGCTGCGATAAGGCATTTTGTCAGCGAAATTAGATTCGATGACGCCTTGAAGGCATCAGATATTATACAGTTTACCCAATTCTTTAATGTTACCTATGTTCAGGCATCTGACATCTCTGTTAAGATGACATGCTACACTAAGGAGATAGACGGGAGCACAACAGTTCAAGAGTCAACTGACTACATAAAAATAGAGAGGACAAGCAAGTTTGTTCCAAGAGCAATTACGCTAACAAAGTCTGCTGAACAATTCGAAGTGAGGCCGTCATGAGTGTAGAAGGTTTTGATCCGCAGTTTTTACATAAAGCACTGAGTGAATTCTGGCTCGAATACGAAGAGAAGGGCTGGCTTAATAAATTCTGGGAGTCGCAATGCCAATATATGGACCAGGAATACCTCGAGCTCTACCATGCCAATTTCTCAAAGAGTGTTCTCTACACCCCAGTATATATAAGAAGACTGTGGCTTAACTATACGTTCTCCCAAGAAGACTGGACTGTCAATGAGCAACCGCATTGGCATAAGGAATTCTCATGGACGGCGACTGGAGGAGAGTCAGAGATAAACCTGCCATTTGACATAAAGGATGCAGCTTCTCTTGTGTTTAAGAATGGAGAGTTGATGCAGTACAGCAGGGAGTATCTCCTCCTGGCATTTAATAAAATAGGGCTAAAGACTCCAGCTAGTCCAGGCGATAGATTTGTGATCAACTTTTCAGACTTTGAAGGAGATCCCGAGACTCATTCTCATAAAATTTGGCAAGAATACCTACTCTTCGACAAGCAAAATTGGACCGATGATCCAGGAGATGTATTTGCCGTTCATGGTGAATACGAGGTGGGGGCAGACAATCCAATACAGATATATGTTGATGGCGTCCTTCTGGACCCTAGTCAATATACCGAAGTTTCCTCTAATCATCTTCAGACTTCATCTCCTATTTTGGCTGGGTCGCAGGTGATAATAAGATGGATAAACAAAGACGAAGATGTTAAGCATACCCATCTTAAATCCATAACGTGGTATCCATCGGAGTCAGAGTCCATGGAGGTTGAGCCAGTAAATCTGTATGACGGAGAGGTCTTTACTGATAGATTTAAGTTCAACCCATCAGACGATTATGTAGATGGGAGTAAAAGAGATCTCGTGTGGATCGGCGGAAAGCTTAAAAGCAAGGACGAAAACGATCCTATCGTTAACGCAGATTATCGAGCGCAAGATGATAGAATATATGTTTCGTCGCCTTTGACGCAGGAAGAGTGCATTGTTACTGAGGTTGTAGATCCTGGATTCACATATTACGCAGAAATAGACCCTCAGATTGTGAGAATACCGCGACTCCAGAGCAGGATAGAGGAGGGCACTGATGATATCCAGTATTGGAATGAATACGAAGACTATGAAATAAAAAACGAGCTTCTTTATTCCAACACAAGGTTTGAAAATGTCTGGGCATTTGAGAGTTATATAAACGAAGAAACCCCCTATGTAAACTTCGGAGAGCCTATCGATTTCTATCGAGAGAACAGTGATATCTATCTGTCTATGGTCCAGGCGCTATGGAGAGCTTATTGGAGTGGTCCAAGGGTCTATATCACAGAAGAAGCGTGCAAAATGCTTCTTAA
>Ga0180433_10001753_pt1 | contig 35592 bp, 37 predicted proteins | sample SS_ome_8_FD_132980 | JGI IMG/M metagenome (GOLD analysis project Ga0180433, IMG submission 132980) | Hypersaline lake sediment archaeal communities from the Salton Sea, California, USA - SS_1_D_1 metaG | ecosystem: Environmental > Aquatic > Non-marine Saline and Alkaline > Hypersaline >...
GTAAAACCACTTTTAGTATTCTCTTTACAGTGACATTTTGGGCAATGCATATCTTTTCTCCTTTTTGCAGTTTTAAAGAAGAAATTTTACTGAAAATATTTTTGATTAGCAATGCCAAATTAATTATGATTTTTTTGAATTGTTTTTATTTTATCAAACTTGTTTATTGATTCTACACTTGTTCTTTGTATCTTTGTTTGATATCCTATTACCGTTTTAGCTACAAAATGGAGGGTTAAGCTATGACATCAATAGAATCTGTTGAAGGTGAAGTTTCATTCGAAAATCTTCCCTATGCATCCACACCAGAGCAGTCAAAAGCATCTGATGAAGCCTTAACTCATTACCAAGACCCTGGCCCAAACTCTGGTCTTTCAAGGATGAGACAAGAAGAAGTTCAAACCTGTGCAAGTGTGCCCAACTTACGTGAAGTTGAAAAAACAAATACCCTAAATCAGCTCTGTGATCGCTTGATTTCTCTTATTGAAAAGGCAGATCCAACTCAATGGGAGAAAGACGTCCTCTACGCTTCAATCGCTAACAAGCTTGCTCTACATGATCCCCTACTTGCAAAAACTGTTTGTGATAAAATTGAATATCTCGAAGATGGAACGTTTTCTGCCTACATCACAACCGCCCAAAATCAAAGCATCCATGATGCTGAAATCACTTTAAACGAAGCCAAACAACGTCTAGATTGCTCTTATTGGGTTGACATTCATTCTCTACTTGATATCCACCAAGAAGAAGTAAGAAGAGGTCTTCCTCAAGCTCAAAGCACCTTAGATCTTGTGCTAGATGATTTAGAAACCAACATCTATAAACTTAATGATGGCGATGACCAAGAAGAGTTTTATGATCTAGTCACCCAAAAACTCGCTTGTTTAGACCCCCTACGTGCAAAAAATCTCTGCGATAAAATGAACGATTTTGGTGAAAAAGCTGTTGTTGCATACATTAAAATTTCTCAAACCCAAAGTTCCCACGAAGCAGAAAATATCTTAAATGAAGTCAAACAACAGCTCGGAAATCCTCGCTGGTTTAATCTCCTCTCCTTTTTGAATATTCACCAAGAAGAAGCGAGAAGAGGCATGCCCCAAGCTCAAAATACTTTAGATCTTGTTCTCGACAATTTAGAGAATATCCATAGACATGTCCTTCAGTATGATGATGATTCTCCAGTCTTAAATCAATTCTCTTTACTAAAGCTATTAAAGTGTGAAGCCCGTTTAGACTCTCCCCTTTTATCAGAAACACTGACAGCTCTTTGGGCAAATACCAAACAGATTCTCCAACAAGAAGACGCTGATCGAGAAGAAGATTTTATCGACGCTTGTTGTTATATCTTAGAAGTAGAAGCTTCTTACCCTTCCCTACATTCTCAATTAGAGAAAGACTTTCCTCATGTTTTGGAACAATTCACGATTTATAAAGGGCAATGCCCTTCGAATGAAGACCCAGATCATTGGGAGTGGATCTTAAACTGGACCTTGGAGTACCTAATTAAAGACATCTCACATGCTCTTAGTCCAACTAACTTAGCCCGCCTTGAAAAAAACGTTTACCTTGATGCTGTACAAGAAAAAACTGCTTTCTGGATTGCAGAGGGCAAAAATGAGCTTAGCGATAAAGAAACTGTCATCCAGTCTCTTGTCACACATTTCGATACAACTGGCTGGTGGGCATTTTTAGACTACTTTACAGATTTCCAAACTATTGTAGGGGTCGAAAAAGGAAGTCCTTACCTGGAATCAGCAAGAGAATCTATCTTAAAGACTCTAGAAGATAACCCAAGTCATGAAGCGACTTTAATTTTGAATATCATGCTACTTCAGCTCGAAACGGCTCTGGCATTTCCTGAAAGAGAAGCAACTCTTTCCACAGTCTACTCATTAATAAAAGAGGTTGATCGTCCAGATCACCTTCTTGGCCAGTATCAATTAGAATCGCTCATCGAAGCAGAGTTTTCTTTGATTGGTCAATCGGGTTAAATCCGAGATTTTAAAATCTCTCCAACACGAATCGAGTTGGCAATAATGGTTAGCCCCGGATTAACCCCTGAAATAGAAGGAAAAAAGGCCCCATCAACAACATAGAGATTTTCGAGATCGTGCGCTTTGCAAGCGGTATCTAATACAGATGTTTTAGGATCGGTTCCAAAGCGACACGTTCCGACTTGGTGAGCCACCGCTGCCAGAGGAATCTTTTTTGAGAGATACACCTTATTCAGCCCAATGTGAAAGTGCTTTTCACATGAGTGGAGCATCTCTTTTAATTTTTCCAAAAGACGTTTGTGCGCTTCTAGGTTGTTGGGAGTGTAGTCGAGAATGATCTGTCCTTCTTCAGTCACCTGAACGCGATTATTTGGACTGGGCAAATCTTCTGAGGTGATCCACCAGCCAACGGCATGATCTGCCATTTCATGGAGAGCAAAACCTGGTGTTAAAGGAGGGGCATCTCCTTCAAGCATTTCTTTTTTTACTTTGCCAAGCAATTGAATGTGTCCAAGAGGATACTCTGAATCAGGTGCTCCAAAGTAGTAGTCGTTGACTCCAAGAGTTTTTTGGAAAAGAGTCGGGTTTTTCTTTTTAGAAATTGCAACAATTGCCGAGTTATTGTGACACATGTAATTGCAGCCCACAAGATCAGAGCTGTTCGCAAGCCCATTAGGAAATTGATCAGATTTTGATTTGAGTAAGACAGCAGCAGAATTAATTGCCCCACAAGACAAAACGATGGTCTTTCCTTCAGCTCGCTCTGTTTTACCATTTAGTTCATATTCAACATGAGTGACCCGTGTTCCTTCAGGATTTGTGACAAGACGATTGACTTTTGCGTTTCTCATGAGAGTAATATTTGGCATCTTAAGAGCATGACGGACACAAGTGGTGTGAGCATCAGCTTTTGCATCGACAAGACAAGGAAACCCATCGCAAGTATCGCAACGGATACACTCGCTAGCTTCTCGATTAGCTTCATTGAGACGGATCCCAATGGGAAGAGGAAAGGGTTTCAAGCCTTTGCTTTGAATCATGTCGAAAAGCTCCTGCACGCGGGGTTCGTGACTTAAAGGAGGACAGGCATACTCTTCTTTTTCTGGAGGTTCAATCGGATCTTCTCCTCGTTTTCCATGAACTGAGTAGAGTTTTTCAGCAGCCATATAGTACGGCTGAAAGTCAGAATATTTGAGTGGCCATGCAGGAGAAACACCGTCAAAGTGTTTCACCTCTTCAAAGTCTTTTTCGCGAAGACGAATGAGTGCTGCACCATAAAATTTGGTATTGCCGCCAACATAATAATGCGTTCCAGGCTGAAAGGGTTTGCCCTTGTGATCAAGCCACTCTTCACCCGGACCATAACGGTTATCCATAAAAACAGCTTGAGGATCCCAATTCTCCTTTTCACGAGGGAGATAGTCACCCCGTTCAATAATGAGAATTTTCTTTCCCGTATCTTTTAATGTATGTGCAAGTGTTCCCCCGCCAGCCCCGCTTCCGATGATAATAACGTCGTACAACATGAACCTCTATTCTCTAACAGTTTTTTTCGTTATATGAGATCAGTACTATTCTGTATAGAGAATTTCAATGCATAACAAATACCAAATACCCAATATATAAAAGCAAATAAAAGGCTCCAATTAGGCGAGGCAAGACCGTCCGTCTCCACATAGATATCCAAAGGACTCCTGCAAACCCAATCATGATCGGAATATCATTCATAAGCAGCTGATGAGAGAAAATAATGGGCCGAATCAGTGCGGAAAGTCCCACAATGAAAAGAAGATTCAGGATGTTGCTTCCGACAACATTTCCCAAAATAAGAGAGTCTTTTCGGTGCGCAGCAGCGACGATGACCGTAACAAGTTCCGGAAGGGACGTTCCAATCGCTATGACAGAAACAGCAATGATACGCTCGGGAACATGAAGGACATGAGCTAGTCCTACTCCTCCATCAACAAGCCCTTTTGCTCCAAAAATTAGAGCAAGAACGCTCAGAAAAAAAAATAAAATGGCTTTTCCTAAGGCCCCCTTACTCTTTGGGATAGGCTCTCCATTTTTTCCATAGATCCACTCAAAAAGAAGATAGCCACAAGCTAAGACAAAAAAACAAGCTCCCATCCATCTTCCCACGAATCCTTTTAGCATCACTAAAGCTAAAACAAAGGAAAACACAAGCAAAATTGACATTTCAATGGCTTTGATTTTCCTTGGGATCTGAATGGGGCAAATGAGCAGTGCCACTCCAAGAACAAGACCTATGTTGGCAATATTGGACCCAAGAACATTTCCCAAGGCAACATCTCCTGAAACATCTTGTACTTGTGCAATAACACTCGTAAGGGCTTCAGGAAGAGATGTAGCTAGTGCCACAAGAGTCAAACCAATCACCAGAGGAGAAAGGCCAAATGCCAGGGCAATCTGCACAGATGAGCGCAAAAGCTCATGTGCTCCCCAGTACAAGAGAATAGCTCCCCCAACAATAAAAAAGATTGATAATATCATATTATTCTTCTTTTAAACAGTTAAATATATTAAAAGAAAGAAAAAGATATATATTTGATTTATACATGAGATTTTTATTACCTCTTCTATTACTTTCTTCTTTTTTTATTTATGGGGTTTCTCCTGATGCTAAGCTAGAAACCATGCTTTCTCATCAATCAAATTCCAATAGTGATGACCAGGATCAAGAATTGTTGATTGAAGAAAACCTTCATGGAGGAAAAATTCTCAAGCTCAATAATGGAACAACCTGGGAAGTGGCTCCTCAAGATGTTCACATCACAGAAATTTGGATTTTTCCTTTTCCTTTAAAACTAGAAAAAAGCAATAACCCTAACTATCCCTACTATCTTGTGAACAAAAGATCAAAAACTAAAGTTCTTGTCCGCCCTCTAGCATCAATGCAGAAGAAAAAAGAAGGGACAAGCCAACCTACAACACCTTCTCAGCCTTCTCCTTCAAAAGAGATTCAGCAACCTCCATCATCAAAGCAGCCTGAGCAGCTCTATGTACCTCAACAATCCCCCAATGCACAACCTGCTCCTCCTCCTCAACCAATACCTCTTGATCGTTGACACCCTCCATTTTTTCATCTATAGTTAGAGCTAGCTCGGACAGGGCTATGTGTAAAAACACTTTGGGTATAGGGAGGTTAAAATGGCGCCACAATTTACTGAATCTGTAGCACAAGTCTTATCACAAGCAGTTTCTGAAGCTGAGAAAAGACGACATACAGAGGTAACAGAACATCACGTTCTTTATGCTTTTTTCCAAGACCATGCAGGATACTTTCAAACACTCACTGCTGCACTTGAACTCGATCCTAATCCTCTCATCACAAACCTGGAAAATAAGTTAGCTTCTCTCCCGACCTTTTCTGGCCAAGGAGATCAACCGAGTTTAAGTCGTGGTTTACAAAGTCAAGTCAATCACGCTCATGTCCTTGCTCAAAAATGGAAAGACACTTACATCAGCAGCGATCACTTCTTTTATATCTTTTGGGAAACAGCTGGGGATCCCTTCAAAAGCTGGCGAGAAGCATCTAAGCTTAGTTTAAAGCAGGTCGAAGAAAAAATTAAAGAAATGCGCGGAGGTAGACACATGGACTCTCCAAGTGGCGAAGCAAGTCTTCAAGCTTTGGAAAAATACTGTAAAAATTTAACAGATTTAGCAAAGCAAGGAAAGCTCGATCCCGTGATTGGACGCGATGAAGAAATCCGTCGTACGATTCAGGTTTTAAGCCGTCGCACAAAGAACAACCCTCTCTTAATCGGAGAACCTGGTGTTGGTAAAACTGCAATTGCTGAAGGACTTGCCCACCGGATTATTCAAGAAGATATCCCCGATTCTCTAAAGGGCAAACAACTTCTTGTTCTCGATATGGGAAGCTTGATTGCAGGAACGAAGTTTCGAGGAGAATTTGAAGAACGCCTGAAAGGCATCTTAAAAGAAATTGAACAAAGTGAAGGACAAATCATCCTCTTCATCGATGAAGTGCACACACTCGTGGGTGCAGGAGCTGCTGAAGGTGCAATGGATGCTGCAAATCTTTTAAAACCCGCACTTGCTAGAGGAACACTCCATTGTATTGGCGCAACAACTCTTAGTGAGTATCAAAAGTACATTGAAAAAGATGCAGCTCTTGAAAGACGCTTTCAACCCGTTCTTGTTGAAGAGCCAACATTAGAAGATGCGATTGCGATCTTGCGAGGGTTAAAAGAACGATATGAAAACTATCACGGAGTGCGCATTACTGAGGCTGCTTTGCATGCCGCTGTTTTTCTTTCGCATCGTTATATTAGTGATAGACAGTTGCCTGATAAAGCCATCGATTTAATTGACGAAGCGGCTAGTCTCATTCGGATGCAAATTGGAAGCCGTCCTCTCCCCATCGACACCAAAGAGCGAGAACTTGGAACACTCATTGTCAAACAAGAGGCTCTCAAACGTGAGGATACAGCTTCAGCAAAAGGGGAAGCAAAAAAACTTGAAGAGCAAATTGCAAAAACAAAAGAAGAACTCAATCTTCTACGTGAACAGTGGAATCAAGAAAAAAAACTCATTGAAGAGCTAAAAGAAAAGAAGAGCCAGCTAGAAAATTTCCGTTTCCAAGAAGAGGAAGCCGAGCGCGCCTCTGACTATAATCGCGTTGCAGAAATCCGCTATAATGAAAGACCTGCTCTTGAAAAAGAAATCAAAGAAAAAGAAGAGAGTTTAGAGAAAAAACCTAACCGCCTCTTGCAAGAAGAGGTCGATGAAAAGCTCATTGCTCAAATCGTGGCAAAATGGACTGGCATCCCCGTCCATAAAATGCTTGAAGGAGAAGCAGACCGGTTGCTTACTCTTGAAACAACATTAGAAAAGCGCGTTGTTGGCCAACATTTTGCTGTAGAAGCCGTCAGTGAAGCTATCCGACGCTCACGAGCAGGCTTAAGTGACCCCAACCGTCCTCTCGGTGCCTTTTTATTTGTCGGTCCAACAGGAGTCGGTAAAACTGAACTGGCCAAAGCTTTAGCAGAAGAGCTCTTCAGCCAAGAAGAAGCGATTACCCGTTTAGATATGTCTGAGTACATGGAAAAACACAGCGTTTCTAAGTTAATTGGATCACCTCCCGGATATGTGGGATATGATGAAGGAGGACAGTTAACAGAAGCTCTGCGAAGACGTCCTTACAGCGTGGTCCTACTAGATGAAGTTGAAAAAGCACATCACGACGTTTTTAATATCTTACTTCAGATCTTCGATGATGGCCGGATCACCGACAGTAAAGGGCGCGTGGTAAACTGTCGTCATGCCCTCTTTATTATGACTTCAAACCTGGGTTCAGAGCAGCTTCTTGATTACATCCAAAGAGAGGGAAGCGATCTATCAAAAGAGGCTGTTTTAAAAATTGTCGATCCCATTATCAAAAGCCACTTCCGCCCTGAATTTATCAACAGACTAGATGAGATTCTCCCCTTCTTGCCCCTCCAAGAAAAAGACATGGAAAAAATTGTTTTGATCCAACTCAAACGCGTCAAAAAAAGACTCGACGAACGAGATATTCTTCTCGATTGGACTCCAGCAGTTCTTTCACAATTAGCCAAAGAAGGGTACGATCCCTATTTTGGAGCACGCCCTCTCAAACGCCTCATCCAGCAATCCGTTGTGAATCAACTGTCTCAGGCCATTCTAAAGGGAGAAATTAGCCATGATGATAAAGTTCAACTTCTCTTTGATGCAAAAAGTAATAAAATCATTTTTGAAAGAATGAAAATTGAACAAGGTGAGACAGTAATTAACCCATCACAAAAATTGATTTTTATTGATCTCAATCCCTAACTAATTCATAATCTTACCCATAAATTAAGAAAAAACTTACAATTATTGGGATTTAGGTTATGGCAATAACAGCATCATCTTCGCTTACACAGATATCGTGGATCTATGGAGGGCCCTATACGGAAGATATCAACCGCGACATCAAGTGGTATAGCTCGTGGGCAAGCCACTACTTTAACCAAGGTGGCAGTGGTGCTATCCTAGCAGCAATGGAAATCGTCCCAATGGCTATTTTCCTGTGCCCTTTTGTCAGTGTGATCACCTACGTTGTATTGTCTTACCTCTTCAAAGGAAAAGCAGACACCCTTTGTAAAAGCGCCATGGAAGAAGGGAATGTTACTGCCGCCTACATCATGACAGAACGAGGCGCTGATGCTTTACAAAAAAACTCAAATGGACAGTCAATCTTAGATCTCATGGCCCTTAAGGGCGAGAGGAACGAGGGATTTTCAAATCAAGACTTAGCCATTTGTGAAACCCTGATGAAAAAAGGAGTGACTGCAAATCCTGCTTTAAAGGGCTTTCAGATGATGCTAGATACTTCTTTAGCTCAAAAGCGTCACACCCTCACACTCCACCTTTTAGCTTTAGGTGTTGAGCCTTCCGCTTCTTGGTCTAACTATGTTACCAAGACACAGGTTGAAGAACTCAAACTTCCTGATTGGTCAAGATCCGCTCTTCCCTCTATCAATGGCTCAACTTTCTTAGACGAGGATCTGAACTCAGAAGCAACAAAAGAACCACTTCTAAAATTCTCAATGAAAGGCTATCCTGTTCAGCAATTGATCCGCACATTTGGCCAAAGCATGAGAAACTGCCCTATCATTTTAGGGAATCGTGAAGATGTACGAAAAAATCTCATGATGGCCTTGACTAGAGACATCCTTTCAGACAATGTTCCTCAAATCTTACAAAAGAAACGGGTTGTGGGCATTGACCTTGGTATTCTTGATTCTAAAACCAAAATGACTGAGGTCAATCAACTCCTAGCTGATTACTCACTGGTATTGAAATCTAATCGGAACCTAGTTTTCTATGTGCACAATTTTGATGTTTTTGAAAACAAAACAAACGCTCATCAAAAAATCAAAGATACTATTGCAAAATGGGCAGAAACAGGGCGCGTTGTTTTTTCAATGACGCCAGCCATTTATACCAGACATTTTGCTCAAAGTACCGCCATTCAAAAAGGATTTACACCAGTAGAAATTTCAAGACTGAGTGAAAGAGAAGCCTTACCTACCTTGCACCTCATGAAGAAAGAATTGGAAATCCAACACCAAGTCCCTTACAAAAAATCAGCTGTTGAAGCCGCAATCAATATGGCACACCATCTGAAAGGCTGCTTGATCCCTCAGACTCCTTATGAAATCTTGGATGCTGCAGCCTGTTTATTAAAAGAACAAGATCGGAAAGGATCTGTTGCCTTGCAAGAAGCTAGGCGCATCAAAAGTGATCTCGAATTTGACTTGCAAGTTCTCAAACTTAAAAATGGCAGCGCTTCAAAAAAGCGCATCGAGCGTACAGAAGAACAATTAGCAGAGCAAGAAGAGGCCATCAAAAAGTTAGAAGCTCGGGATCATCGCGAAAAAGCTGTCAAAAAACAGTACTTGGAACTTACAGCTAAGCAAACTTACTTAAAATCCTTGGATAAAAGTCTAGAAAGTCAAACAAAGCCTCTCTTAGAAAAGCTAAAGATCCAATTAGCTCCCTTAGAAGAATTCAAAGAGACTTCCAATATTAAGTTCGAAGTTGATCGTGACTTAGTTGCTGCAGTTGTTTCATCAAGGTCAGGAATTCCTCTCCAACGTGTAGGTGGCGCTGATGCTGAGAAAATGCGCAAGCTTGAAGCAACGCTCGGAAAAGAGGTGATCGGCCAAAAAGCTGCCGTTAGAACCATCTCAAAAACTCTGAAAATGGCTCGTGCAGGACTACGTAATGAGTCTAAGCCACGTGGTGTTTTCCTCTGTGCAGGAACTTCAGGGACAGGAAAAACAGAGATGGCCAAAGCAATCGCACGGAACATCTTTGGGGATGAGCGCAATATGACCCGTCTTGACATGTCTGAGTACCAAACAAAAGAAAATAAAGCGCGTTTAATTGGAGCTCCTCCCGGATATGTTGGATACGATCAAGGTGGACAACTAACAGAAGCTCTCAAGCAAAACCCCTATCAAGTTATCCTGATCGACGAAGTCGAAAAAGCAGCGCCAGAGGTTCTTACAGCCTTCTTACAAGTTTTCAGTGATGGACGTCTCACAGATGGACAAGGAAACACGGTTGATTGCTCTCAAGCTGTTTTTGTCCTAACAACCAACTTAGGCTCACGTGAGATTTCGGCAAGCCAAGTGGGTTATGCCAAATATAACCTACTTAAGTTTTTTTCTAAGCAATATTGGCAGGGACCACCAACACCTGAAGCTGTGATCCACCAAGTTCTGGCACGTTCCGAGCATTTTTCTGATGAACTCCTTGGTCGCATGAAAGTTGTCACTTTCAACCCCTTAACAAATCCGGAAGACCTGAAAAAAATTGTCGCAAAAACACTTAAGCAACATCAAGCTCAAGCAATGGATGTTCAAGGCATTGATCTTTCTTGGACAGATCGAGTTGTTGAAGTTCTAGCACGTTCTGTAGTAAGCGTCCGTTTTGGAGCCCGCCCACTGATTGAACGGATTGAAGATGTTGTTCAAAATACAATTGCTGAGCAAATCATTGAAGGACGCATTAAAGAAGGCGACACAGTTCAAATTGATTACGATTTGAATCAAAATGCATTCACTTTTCAAACTGTCAGTGTGTAAAAAACTCGCGGAATTGGTCTTGAAGAACTGAGGGGACGACTTCTTCGATCCCCTTCTTATCATACATCAGAAAGTAGGTGCAGGCAAACATTGTACCCAGTGCTGGACTAAAAAGTGCCACTAGCAAGGAAATCCCACAAACAAACGAACGTTTAAAATTCAAAAAGCGGCGTCGATGAAAACGACGTAGCGATGATAAACGGAAACCTGTGAGAATATTCAAGGTTAATGAAATGCCAAAAAGAGCTGTTGCATAAAGACTCCATGAGAGGTCTGCAATCAGGAGCATAAAAAAGAAAAGGCGTGCAGCAAGTGAAGAAAAGAAACGACTTTTTGTTTCAGGATCTTCTTGAGGCACCTCTTCATTTCCTAAAGTCAAATCAGAGTAACGACGATTGAGCTGAATATGCGTGGAATGATTACTATCTTGCCCCACACATTTTTCGACATGCTCAAAAATATCGTAAATTGCCATGCAGTCACCTCTTATGTTTGACCTTATTAAACCCATTTAAAGCTGCTATCCGATATCCTTCTGCATAGGTCGGATAGTTGAACACTTGGTCGATGAAATAATCGATTCTCGCATTAAAAGTCATTGCGACTTGACCAATATGAATCACTTCAGTTGCTTCACGACCGATGATGTGAATCCCGAGGATTTCTAATGTGTCCGTATGAAACAGGATTTTAAACATTCCTGGGTCATTTCCGGCAATATTATTCTTCGCTATTTCGTAATAATATGCACGTCCTACTTCATATCGGAACCCTAAGTTCTTCAGTTGCTCTTCTGTATAACCACAGGAAGAAATTTCAGGAATTGTATAAATTCCAATCGGATAAAAAGTTGGAAAATGATGTGTTTCCGCACCAAACGCATGGCGTGCAGCAAGACGTCCTTGTTCCATGCTTGTTGAAGCTAAGCAAGGGCCACCAATGACATCACCGACTGCGTAAATATTGGGAACAATCGTTTGGAAAAGCGCGTTAATCGGAATGTAACCTTTGCTATCAACTGTGATCCCTGCATTTTCAATATGCAAATGGTCTACATTTGCGGTTCTTCCAAGTGCATAAAGAAGCATTTCTGATTCCATCGATGTTCCATCGACAAACTTCACTTCTACATGCCCTTTTTGCCGTACCACTTCATCAACTTCTTTATTCCCGATAAATTTTAACCCAATTTTCCCCAGAGCTGTTTGCAAGTGCATCCCAATTTCTTTGTCTAGAAGAGGAAGCATTTGATCACGTTTATCAACAACGGTCACTTGTGTTCCAAGAGCTGCAAAAAAGCTCGCATATTCCGAACCAATAATTCCACCTCCTAAAACAATCATATCTTTTGGCAAATGATCGATTGCAAGAAGACGTGTAGAATCTAAGACCATTTCCTTATCAAAAGGAATGTTATTTGGATTACGCGGTTTTGATCCTGTTGCAATAATAATGCGCTCTCCACTAATCAAGTGTGTGAGTTGGTTTTGATCACTTAACACAGCAACCTGATGGTGGTTTTCAAAGTGAGCTAATCCTCGAATAAGCTGAATTTTATTTTTCTCAAACTGACGGCTTAAATTGCCAATTTGCTGATCGAGAACTTGGTTAAGACAAAAGTTGAGCTCATTAATTGAAATTTCTTGGCGCAAAACTTCTTTTTGTCCGTAAAAACTCTTCGTATAAAAATCTGTCAGATTAAGAATTGCCTCACGCAAAGATTTTGAAGGAATGGTTCCCGAATGCAAGCAGGCTCCGCCAGGATTTTTGTCTTTTTCAATCACAATCACCGACTTTCCGAGCTTAGCCGCTTGGATGGCCGCTTTTTGACCCGCAGGACCGGTTCCAATAACAATTAAATCTGCGTAGAGCTCTTCCAAGACCGCAACCCATCAACTAGTAAAGTAAATTTTTCTTTTTACACACCTTTTTGGATTTAATCAAGCCAGCTTGAGGGAAATCCTAAAAAGTGGTAAACTTAATGTTTCAAAAAATGATTTTAGGTAATGAAACATGTCAAAGAAGTGCCAAGTCACCGGAAAACGCCCGAGACGCGGGAAAAGCTATTCGATTCGCGGAATCGCCAAGAAGAAAAAGGGAATTGGTTTGAACGTTACAGGAACGGTCAAACGTCGTTTTCTTCCTAACCTCGTAAAAAAACGCTTTTGGTTTGCAGAAGAAAATCGCTTTATTACTCTCCGCCTTTCAACAAGCGCAATGCGCAACATTGATAAAAAAGGGCTGGGACCGATTGTCAAACAGCTCCGTGCTCAAGGCGAAAAAATCTAAGTTTTTTCTCCTCGTTCTCGGATCTTCCCTCCTTGTTTTTTATGCAACCTATTTTCCGTTGCCAACGGAAAAAGATCCCCTTTGCCTTTATTCAACTCATGGGCGCGATGACCTCCGTCTTGTGACGTTAAAAGCCATCAAAAAAGCCCAGCACTCGATACACATTCACACTTATGCTCTCACAGACCCACAAGTTCTCTCTTTACTCATGAAAAAAGCACGTGCTGGAGTCTCTGTTCATATCACTTATCATAGGAAAAATACTCCCAGACTTGAAAAGCTTCCTTACCTCCACCTTCATCCCGAAAAAGGCTCTGGGCTGATGCACACAAAATGGATAATTGTCGATGAAATCCTCGTCCTATTAGGAACCGCAAACCTCACGACTTCTTCTCTCATGATGCACGAGAATTGCCTAATCGGATTCTTTGCACCTGACTTTGCAAAAAACTTGATCAATCCTTCTTTTTACCAAGGAAAAATTGGAACCCAAACCATCACGTTCTTCCTTCTTCCAGATCAAAAGGGTCTTTATTATCTTCTGAATACCTTGGACCAGGCCAAAAGCCGAGTTGATGTTGCCCAATTCACTTTCACCCACCCTCTCCTTGTACAAAAGCTCATAGAGCTACATCAAAAGGATCTCTCCATTGGAATCACTCTCGATCAGACAGGAGCGCGTGGAGCCTCAAAAAAGGCTTTTGAAACGCTTCTTCAAGCAGGTCTTCCTGTCAATGTCAGCCAGGGCATACCTCTTTTTCATCATAAATGGGCTTTAGTGGATCAATCGACCCTCGTTCTTGGATCGGCAAACTGGACTCAAGCGGCTTTTAATAAGAATAAAGACTTTATCCTCTTTCTCTCCCCTTTAAAGAAGAAGCAAGTAAAGCAACTAAAAAAAATGATTCAGATCATCAACAAAGAGTCTGTTACTCATAAAGTTTAAAGGTATACCCCATTTACACCTATGTAGGCTTCTTATAATGACCATACTTTTAAAGTAGCTTTCGACAACTTTGTTACTGCATCTAACCGTTCTTGTTCAGAGAGATGTGATGCTGTGATCTTTTTCCAGGTACCTGTTTCATCTTCCTTAGCTAATTCTATATTCTTCTGTCTTGCGTATTGAATACTACGAATGTCATAGCCTGCTTGGAACAAAAGCTCAGCTGCAAACGCATCGGCTTGAAGCTCATCTTTACGTTGAAAATATGGTCGAATAAGATACCGACTAACAAGGGAAGTTATCCCTGATATAACACTATCTCTTAAAGAGAGATTAATACCCTCATAATAAACCCATATACAGGTCGCCAACACAAGGAAAAAGAAAGGCAGAATAGGAAAGTGGATATGACCTAAACAATTATGGGCAATTTCATGAGCAAAAACTGCTGCAACTTTATCTTCTAACGACAGAAACTCATCCCCTTTAACTCTATAATAATCGGTCACTATAAGGTGCCCTTTATAGACTGTAATTTTGCCACCTGGCCAGCCCGTATGTGCATTTATAATTTCAGCATCAAGGATTTTAAGTCGATAGTTGTATTGGTAGTGAGAAGCCTTAGCTCTAAGAGCCACTTGATCAACATAATCTCTTATAGAATCAAAGACCTTTTGAACAACTAAATAAAATTTAACATTTTGCATTGGTTTATCTGAGAGCCCACAACTAAATGCATTGGAATTAAAATGTTGTCCTGTTTTTGGATCTTAAAATATGTGATATAGAACTTCAGTATCAGGCCATATCTTTTCTCCGTTATCTTGACTCATCTATTTTTCCACGTAGGGCTGCGCCCACGCAGGTTGAAAAACAATTTCTCTTTTTAGAGTATAAGGGTTCGTCGGATAAATCGGATCCAATGCTTGCTGTACAACTTTTTGAACATAGCAGTGGTTCTTTTCAAAAGCTCTAGTAAATGAGATGTTTGGAAAAGTAATATTAACATTGCAAAATGTCACTGACATAATATCGTCTCTAATCTTTTTTTAAAATTATAATATTACAAACCGGAAATTATGGTCTCTCTCTTTAAGATCTACCAAAACAACAATAAATATTTTTTAAAAAAATAATTAATAAAAAATATTAGGTTAATTGTAATTAATTACAGCTGCATTTATAATGATTGTAATTATGAGTACGATTCAAGAATTTTCTTATCTCAGAGTACCTGAGAAAACCTATAGCTCTCCAGAGGACGGCTCAACGGGCCTTCCCGGTTCCAGCTTCTTAAAACACACGGCATTTTCAGTTAAAGCCTCTAAACATCTCTCTGGATGGGAAGTTCTTGATGATGCGTCAAATGTGCTTAGCAACATAGGAAAAGGAACCCAGTTCGGAGAATGGATTAATGGTGAGCTTGACAACTCTCCGTTTCAAGAAAAAGGGATTTGGGAAGTTAAAAGCAATGTCCAATCTCTTTGGCAACAGTTTTCCTCTTCACTTTTTGCACAGACTGTGGTGCAAACTATTTTGATCGCCAACTCTTACCTTGAGTACTTTTCATTTCTGCAAAACTCTGATAAAGCTTGTGGAACCTCTTTTATCTGGGATATCATGGTTCCTGGAGCTAAGCTTTATGCAGGCGCTCAAAAGGCGTTAAGCGGCATTCAAATGATCAATAGTGCAGAAAACAAAAAAATAGCCGAACGTGGTTATGGAACGCTCCTTTCTGGGGCATCTGACGCCTTATACTCTGCTGCTAAAATTGGTGCGATTTATCTCCTTTTTAAACTCTCCCCTTTAGCAGAACTTGGCTTTATGACAACTTCATATCTTGGCTCTATTATCGAGCTTTCACGTGATAAAGAAGCAGCCAAAGCAGAAACTCTTGACGAAATGGTATGCAAGCAGCCAACAGCTATGATACTTGTCTAGGAGACCCTCTCTAATCCTCTTTTTGATTTAAAAAAGAGCGCAGCAAACTATACGATCTGAGCAAAACAATGTCTAAGTTCTCTGAGTTGCCCCCAACGATCAAGCTTTGGTGAAAAGGACCTCTTGTATGCTCAGTATTTAAATGAACGGATCGAACGAGAGCATCTGAAAGGGTTTCGAGTGGCTTCATCTCAATAAATCGATCTATTATTGTTCCTGAATCAGGGTTATTGTAAAGCAAGCTCCTGGAAAGAGCATGATGGCTTGCTTCTTTATAGCAAGGAGCATAAAACGTACCCGAATAGGTCGTCATTCCCAAATTCTGAAGTCGCTCAAGAAAGTCTGAATCATACGCTCCAGGTCCAGAAAAATAGGAATCTTTGACTGCTTCAATCTGAATCAATGTTCTTCCTTCTAATGATGGCACTCTCCCAAAAAATTCAAGACAAGCGGCTTCTGGGTTTGCATCCCAATTACTCGAATAGGCAGCACCATAAAGAAGTTGGCGAAAGGGAAAGGAGTAGAGCTTCTGTGCCACTTTATAGGTTGAAGGCATCGCGCGATCGAGAATAACAACTTTAGGGATCATGTCAGCTTCAGATTGATCGAGATACTTTAGCCCCTCGAAAGCAACAGCACCGAGAGAAAACAGTTCAAGAGAATCCATCTCATAACCTTTTTCTCTTAGGGCTTTTAATAGTAAAACAGGAACAGCACCTAACTCAAAGATTGTTTCAGGCTTCCAGTCGGTTTTCTCATTTTTGTCCATCACGTGATTTCCATAGGAGCTAAACAAAAAGAGTCGTAAGCCCTTTCCATCGACTTGCTGCTTCGACTCAACAACATAAAGCTGGAAGGTGTAGGTTTTATCTCCAGACTTTACCTCAATAGGAACTGCTTTGATCTCAAAAGCATTTCTCACCTCCTCCAGTTGAGGGAAGGCATCTGATTGGACCAAAGGTTCATTCCCCACTAGCATTTGGCGTAGGTGAGCTCCCAAATTCATATTCCACTGAAACCCCTCATCGGGGTGTGTCATCGGAAAGTAGAGGCGATCCCTTAAGGCATGCCCTGCTAAGCAAAAAGGGGTCGAAAGAGCTTCACGGATCCAATCTTTTAACCAACCAAAATAATAAACACCAAGTTCCGAACTTTTTTGGACAGTAGTTAGAAAGCCGCTTTCATCATCAAAGATAAAAGAAGATAGCCCTTCACTTTCAGAGCAAGGTTCACCCTCAATAGCTGTCATGGCACGCTCCATGCAAAATTATATTAAAAAGATGATACCTTTTTCACCTTATTCCGAAAAGTTAAAAACCTTTCTTACAATTCCGAAAATAATTTATTTTAAAAACAATAAAAACTAGTTTATATATTGATAAGTTAATCCATATTTAATAATATAATTACAGGAAAGACAAAGGTTAGTAAAAAATAAAAGTTTAATATTATGGGATTAATTGAGTTGACTTCAGTCAAAGTCCCTCCCTTCAATAACTTTTCTCTTCCCGAACGTATTCTTGGAAAAACAGATAGTTTCGCTAACACAGCTAAGGAAAAAGGAAGCTCAATTCTCAAAGGACTCGAGCTCAGCTTAGAATGGGTAGCTAACATGTCACGTTTAACCCCCAAGACTCGAGATGCGGTCGGACTTGCTGAAAAAGGTTTTAGAGAAGCAGGGGCTCTTGAAACACTGACTTCCTTAGGAACTGCCGTGCTACAAGTAGGCGAAAACGTCAAAGCACTTAAGTAGAAAGTGACTGCTTGGAAAAAAGGAGAAATTGAAACTCCTAAAGTTAAAGATGTCGCTAAAAAAACTTTTTTTGGATTTCTTTTTCCCGCCATCCAAAAAGTCGATAACGTCTTTTGGGCTTTGGCCAATTTTGATCTCTTCAAAAATCCTTCCGTCAACGCATTCCATGGCGTGGGATATGGAGTCGGAAGCTTAGTAGCTGCAAAAAACCTTTACGACGCAGGAAAAGAATTCCGAGACATTCAAGCAAATATAGAACAAGAACCAATCACTCCAGAACAATGGAAGCTAAGTATTGCCAAACTCGGAAAGCTTGCAAGCAATATTGGAGCAGCCATTACCGGACTCGCACTTTTGATTATCTCTTCTGCTAAGTTGTCATTTGCCTATTTAGGTTTTTCGACGGCATCCCTAGGGTGCACTTTGTCTGAACATATGATTGATAGAGCTACAGACCCAGCTGTCAAAGAACAAAAGCTTCTCGAAGAAAAACTCAAGAGGAAAAAAACGTTTCAAATGATTGTATAAACCTATCTAACTTTCGCAAATTTTTTGTAGTTTTTGGAATTCCCAATTGAGCACATTGTCAATAAGACAAAGGAAAATAATTTGAGTTTACGGATAGGTTCATAGATGGTACAACGAAGATCATGACAAGTGCGGCATGGTCTTCTTTATTTTCGATCGCTTTTTCTCTTTTTTTATTGATGGATCCCATCGGTAACATTCCCCTATATGTTAGTGTGCTCAAAGATGTTGATCACAAACGTCAATTTAAAATCATCATACGAGAACTTCTGATTGCTCTTTTCGTCATTATTCTCTTTAGCTTTTTAGGTGACTACATTCTCAAGTTGCTCCGTGTTTCACATCAAACAATCATGATTTCAGGTGGGCTGATCCTTTTTATCATTGCTATTCACATGATTTTTCCCACAAGGAAAGAAGGATATGCTGAATCGCCAGGCCATGGAGAGCCTTTTATTGTTCCTCTTGCGATTCCCCTTGTTGCAGGCCCCTCAGTTTTAGCAGCGGTAATGATCTACTCAAATCAAGAGTCTCATTTAACCATGGTGGGCTCGATTATTGCAGCATGGATTGTAACGTTTTTGATTCTAATCAGCGCCCCCTATCTCAAAAAAGTTCTTGGTCCTCGAGGCATTGTTGCATGTGAACGTCTCATGGGGCTTTTATTGACTTTGGTAGCAGTCCAGATGTTCCTCGAAGGGGTTTCCCCTCTTGTTCAAAATTAAACGTCTTTCTGCTATTATTTCCTGCTATGAATATCAAACTCACACTTTCATATGACGGCACAGCCTATCTCGGTTGGCAAGCCTCCAATGTTGGCTCTTCGATTGAAGCGATGCTTCAGAAAACTTTAGAAAAAATCCTCCAACAAAAGGTCGTTTTGCAAGCCGCAAGTCGCACCGACGCCGGAGTGCATGCAGAGGAGCAGGTTGTTAACTTTTTTTTGGAAAAAGAGCGCAACCTAGAGCAGCTCCATAAAAGTCTGAATCAACTCCTTCCAAAGGATATTCGAGTGACTGCCATTGAAGTGGCAAAAGACGACTTCCACCCCACTTTAGATGCAAAAGGAAAAGAATACCATTACCGGCTTTCTCGCTCCCGCGTTCAACTTCCTTTTACGCGCCTTTTTTCATGGCACTACCCTTTTCCTCTTGATCTAGAAAAGATGGAAACCGCAGCACAGTTTTTTATCGGAGAACATGACTTTCAAGCTTTTGGAAACACGGCAGATCCTAAACCTAAAGACACCATCCGCACGCTCTATCGCTTAGATATTGTTTCAGAAAATGAGGATCTTCGTTTTGAAATTCATGGAAATCATTTTCTCTATAAAATGGTACGCAACTTAGTAGGAACTCTTGTCTACGTTGGTATTGGTAAGCTTTCCCTACAAGAAGCAGAAAAACTCATTGCATCAAAAGATCGCACTTTAGCTGGAATGACGGCACCTGCACATGGCCTCATCTTAAAAAAGGTGTTTTACGTATAATAGTTGGAAAATAGGAAATGATATGATTTCACGAAATGACCCCTGCTGGTGTGGAAGCGGAAAAAAATGGAAAAAGTGCCATGCTCCCATTGACGGACCTCGAAACTTTGAATTCTTCCAAAAAGAGTATTTCAGTAAGTATCAGATCTTTCTCAAAACGCCAGAGCAAATCGAAGGCATACGCCGTTCTTGCCATTTAGCAGCTAACATGCTCAAACAAACCTGCGCAATGGTAAAAAAAGGTGTGACGACAAATCAGCTCAATGAATTTGTCATGGAGGAGCACAAGAAAGCAGGAGCTACACCTGCTCCACTTGGTTACGGAGACCCTCCATTTCCCAAAGCCATTTGCACTTCATTAAATGAGGTGATTTGTCATGGAATTCCCGATGATCGACCTTTAGAAGATGGAGATATTCTTAACATTGATATTACCTGTATTCTCGACGGTTTCTATGGAGATAATAGTGCCATGGTTTGTATTGGCGAAGTCTCAGAAGAAAAAAACCGTGTTGTTGAGGTCTCATATGAATGTCTGATGCGCTCCATTAAGATCCTCAAACCAGGGATTCCTGTTTCAGATATTGGAAAAGCCATTGAAGACTATGCTTCAGGTCAAGGCTGCTCTGTTGTAGATCAGTTTGTGGGACATGGAGTGGGTGTTGGATTTCATGAAGCCCCTCAGGTTCCTCACCACTATAATCGTGTTGATATTCCCCTTGCTCCAGGCATGACTTTTACGATCGAGCCTATGATCAATGCCGGCGTACGCAAAGGCCATATTGATCCAAGCGATGGCTGGACGGCTCGTACAGATGATGGTAAGCCAAGCGCTCAATGGGAACATACCGTCCTGATTACAGATGATGGCTATGAAATCCTCACACTTCCTGACTGAAGAATTTTAGATTCCCATTTTGGCTGCTTCATAATAAGTATGGAAAAAGTGGTACTCTACAATATCATTTTCATCAAAGACAATCATGAGTTGCTTATGATTGATCAGGAAGCCTCGAGAAAAAAAAGTTGTAGGGGATGAAATTCCGCGACATATGATTGACAACATCAAGTGAGTAGATCCATCTTTCACGATTTTTAGAGTCAAGCGATAGATCAAAGTCATGACCAAAAAGGCTTAAAATCGTAGCTTTTGACGTCTTGCCATCTTGAATGGTCCCGTCAATTTGCTCAGCTGTTACTGGATGCAATTCTTGACATCCTGTTTTTGTCTCACACGCTGAAAAAAAACTCACGAGGATTAAACCAAGAAAGATAACCGTCCATCTTTTCACCGAGCTTCCTCCAGATTTGAATAAAAGACATGCTTAACCACTATGTCATTTTCATCATAAACAACAATGAGTTGTTTTGTGACAAAAACTTGATTCTGAAGGGAAGCTGTTCGAAAGTGGTATTTCCACTGTTCACGTCCGGCTTCATCCAAAATAATGGCAAAAGTTGCTCCAAAGCGTTTAAAAATATCTTCCTTCGTTGTCTTTCCATCAACAATTGCTTCTTCAACTTCTTGAGAAGTATAAAGGCTAATGTCTTCAGAGCCTCGTTCTACATTGCAACCGGTAAAGAGAAGAGCAGAAAATACAGAACTCATTACCCAAAACTTTTTCATCAATCCTCCGATGTGAAAAAGCATTTTAGGCTGGATCATTAATTAAAGCGAATTGAAAGAGTCTTTTTATCAGATCAATATGGAGGGCTTATGAAACCTCAAGCCCCTGTTGCTGCATGCTTTTTTTAATAACGAAAATTTCTCGCTCTAAAGAAACGAGCTCAGACTTCGTTTGTTCAAGTTTCTTTTTCTTATCGAGCACCTGATTTTCTAAGGTGTGAACATGCTCTTCTTCATTGACTTTTGCGTCTTTTAGTAGGTTTGTGAGTTTTTCATGATCTTTCTGAATCTGCTCATAGACCTTTTTAATTGTAGCTTTGTCTTTCTCAAGGGTTTTAAGGACAAGCTGCTGTCCCCGATTAGTTGGGGCTTTGTATTTTTCTGGAGGAGGAGCAGACTTTTTTGAAGCCGACGTCGATAGCTTTTCTTGAAGTTGCTCTCTTTGACTTAAAATGACTGAGCGAAACTTTTGAAAGTCCGCTTGTGCTGCATCAAAAAGCAGCTGCATTTGAGCATACTCAGTGCGCACTTTGTTGAGTTTTTTTAGCCGCTTTCTATTTTCTTCTAAAAGACGCAGATGTTGCTCTTGTAAACTTTCTAACTCTTCCAAGCACTCGTCTGCTTGCAGCTTGAGTGTTTCAACCTGACGGTGTTGTTTCAGTGATTCTGATGAAAGTGTTTCATTTTGACAGTATATTTTTTCTGCTTCGACACGGCTTGCTTCAACAAGTTGAAGTAGTGCTTTCATTTCCTCATGAGAAGCCTCTAATTCCTGTTGAAGCTTTTCCACTTCCGATTCCACTTTCCTTTTTTCTGAAGCTGCTTTCTCTTTCGTCGTATGAAGGGAAAGTTTAAGATCAGAAGTCGCCTTATCTCCCTCTTTTTTAAGATTGAAGTAATAGTTTTTCAATTCTTCCATTGAAAGAAATGAAATGGTGAGTGCTAAAGCAAGCGAGCAACCCCAACCAAACTTCCAAAGTGCAACTCCGTGCGCTGAAAAGAAAAACTGAGCCCCAAAGTACCCCATAAAAGTTAAAAGTGTTAGGGAAAGGCCGCTTAAGCGCCATTTCCAAATGAGCAGAAGGCCTAAAATAGTGGCACAAGGAAGAAAAGGATCATAAAAAAGTGGCAACGAAACGATCAATGTGAGGAGAATCAATAAAGGACCGATCAACATCCAAAAAAGAGGCTTGATCGGTGACGAGGAAAAGTCACTCCACTGCTTCATATAACCTTTCAGCATCGTTTAACCTCCGCTTAGGATCTCTAAAATCCTCACAATGCTTAAAAACCCCTTCTCAAACCGATCTAACCCAAAACTTTCATTTGGTGCGTGCATTCCATCTTCAGGAAGTCCCACACCTGTCATGACAAGCTCTGCTCCACATACTTTTGCTAAAGCTGGAACAATTGGGATCGTCGCTCCACATAAAACACGCTTGCAAGACGTTTGAAAAACATCTTCAAACGCTTGAGCTGTTAGCTTAGCAAGCTTTGAATGAGGAGATGTCATGAGCCCTCGAGACCCATGCCCTAATTCCAACTTAATATCTATACCCTCTGGGATCTTTTTTTTCAAAAAATCAGAAATAAGCGATAAAACTTCATTCGGATCCTGGTCAGGTACCAGACGGCAAGAAAGTTTCACCATCGCTTTCGCGGGAATGATTGTCTTAAACCCCTCACCTGTGTAGCCACTACACATTCCGTTGATTTCTATAGAGGGTCGAATCCAGTTTGACTCAAGAAGGGTATAGCCTTTTTCTCCCCCAAATGCCCCCACTTTAAATGACTCAGTATGCCCTTTAGGGTTAACATCCCATGCAAAGGCTTCTAGTTCCTCTTTCCGAAAGGTTTTGACCTGATCATAAAAACCAGGAATGGCTACTTTTCCTCCTTCATCCCAAATAGCGCTGACTGCTTGTGTCAAAGCGCGTGCTGGGTTCATGACAATACCCCCAAAAGATCCAGAGTGAAGATCAACTGTAGAGTTCTGGCAAAACACATTAATTGTCGTAATCCCACGCATACCAAGTGTGATTGCCGGCTCATTTTCACCAAGCATATCAAAATCAACAACGAGGAAGTAGTCGGCCTTTAGCCTTTCTTTTTTCTTTTCTAATATCCCTTCTAACCCCTCACTTCCAATTTCTTCTTCTCCTTCAATGCAAAGCTTCACGTTGACATTCAGCTTTTCAGAGAGCATGTGAAAGGCTTTAAGGGCCGTAAGTGTGTAGAAGCACTGTCCTTTATTGTCGACAGCTCCTCTAGCGACAACTTTTCCTTCTTTAATGACCGGCTTAAAAGGTTCTGATTCCCATTCATCAAGTGGAGTTACGGGTTGAACATCATAGTGCAAATAGAAAAGAAGAGTCGGGCGATCTGCACCAGCATTTAGGTTTTCACCATAGATTGTGGGGTGACCTGATGTTTCCCAAAGTTCTGCCTTAAATCCAAAAGCCTCAAGGTACTTCATTAGCCAATCAGCACAAGAAAGCATATCTTTTTTGTAAGCAGGATCGGTGCTAATGCTAGAAAACCCAAGAAAAGTAAAAAAATCATCGTGGATTGTTTCTCGATGATCGGCAAACCACTGTTTGAATTGATTCATCATGAGGCTACTCTTGTACTTAGAGGGTTTTTCGTTGCAAATTTTCGAATCTTTGTAGTGAACATCGTCGAGAAAATATAAAGCTTAAAAATGAGGTAGACACACATATGAAAAAGTCTACCGAATAGACTTATTTATGAATAGTTTAAACGTTCCTTAGCTCCATCAACTAACATCGAAAGAAGGGCAGGATCACCTTCACAGGCCATTTCAACATTCATATCCCCTTCACTTGAAGGTTCTGTGCAGGTAATTAATACATAAGAGAGATGTTTTTTGGTCAGAGCACTTTTAAGTTGTTCTACTTCTGAAGGCTCAAACTCGACAGGAATGACTTTTGGCATAAACAATACACAATTAACGGTTCGATACTGAAATAAACTCAAAAATTGATTTTTGACTACACTAGACACGCGCATCTGTTTGACACCCTTGCATCACCTAACTGATCCGAGTTAACCTGCTTCATTACTCAAAATTTAAGCAGCTGATTTGTCAAATTCCCAATTTTTGAATTCATTCTAGTATTCCTTTTTGATCGCATATTCAAGTTTTTTGCGAAAGATTAAAAATAAAACTGTTTGTCTGCATAATCATTACTTGTGATATAATCGTGGTATAAAATTGAGGTGTAGGATGCGATTTGCTAAAAGAATTATTCTTTTTATCGCCATTAACTTTTTAGTGGTGATGACTCTATCTATCGTTCTTTCGGTTTTGGGAGTTAAACCTTATCTAACCTCCTATGGCTTGGATCTTCCCTCCTTAATGATTTTTTGTCTCATTTGGGGAATGGGAGGCGCCTTGATTTCACTACTACTGTCTAGAAAGATTGCCAAATGGCTCATGCGCATCCAAATGATCAACCCCATGCAAGCAACAGGTGCACACTTGCAACTCGTGCAAATGGTGGAACGCCTTTCTCGGGACTCTGGTCTTCCCACTACACCTGAAGTTGGTGTTTTCAACTCTCCTGAAATGAATGCTTTTGCGACTGGTCCCTCTCAAAGACGCGCACTTGTTGCTGTATCGACTGGATTGCTTGAACGAATGGATGAATCGGAAGTCGAAGCTGTTTTAGGCCATGAAATCACCCATATCTCAAATGGAGACATGGTAACGATGACACTCATTCAAGGAATCGTAAATGCTTTTGTTATGTTTCTTGCACGTATATTAGCATACGCTATCTCTACACTTGGAAGAGGTGATAACCGCCGAGGATCATTTATGAGCTTTTATCTCATGACCTTTGTTTTTGAAATCATCTTTATGGTTTTAGGGTCCATGGTAGTGGCATTTTTTTCCAGAAGAAGGGAGTTCCGTGCAGACCAAGGCGGAGCAATGCTTTCAAGTAAAGAGAAGATGATTGCAGCTCTCGAGCGTCTTAAAACAGCTAAAAGCTCTCCGGAAATAGCTATGAAAAAAGATAGCCGCGCAGCTCTAAATGCTATGATGATTAGCCGTCCGACTAAGTTCGGTTTTCTGCGACTTTTCTCTACACATCCGCCTTTAGATGAACGGATTGCTCGACTGAGAGAGCTTCCATAATAACTTTTTTATAAATATGGAGCTACCCATGGAGTTACCCAACGCTCAAACAACGTTCGGCTAAAGCTACGCTTAAAAATATCTGAATTCCTCAGGCGAAGGTAGCCCATTGACTCCAACATTTTAGCGGTTCCAAGTGGCAGAGTCTCTTGAGAGTTAGCTTCTGATTCACCTGACTCAATCGCTTGATAGCAGGCTTGGAAGCGAGAGAGATCTAGGGCAGATTGGATGGTGATATTACGTCCATCTATTGACTGTGGAACAATTACCCCATGACGGGAAAACAACTGTTGGATTTGATGTGGTAGCAAGTGTTCTGGATTGGGATTTCTGCTAATTTCATACTGGATTAAATTAAAAGGAGCTTCTACCCACTTTTTTGACTCAACATTTCTGAAATAATCGATCATATACTCCCGGAAATACTGGCTTTTTTTCCGCTTTTGTAAGATGGCATTTACGATATTGTGTGGGATATAAAATTGGTCAAAATGATTTTCTTCCTCTACTTGAGTACGAGTAATACAAGCGGGCATTTCTTCGGGATCTCGTGGCTCTGCAAGAATAGCGCGCTTATCTATAAGTTGATTAAGCGCATATTTGTATTCATCTGGCCTTCCCTTATATATAACTTTTTTCAACAGCTCTAACCGGTACCATCCTAGTTCAACCATGACCAGATCAGCAAAACTTAAACTGATATATTCCCTACCAGAAACTAAACAAAAGATTCTGTAAAGCTCAACGTGCCAAGTATGCGGAGTACGACCTGCATGGGCAAGATCGATCAGAGCTTGCTTTTTTACAGACTCATTAACAGTCGGTTGAGATAAGTGGTATTTAATCTGTCTGAGAATAGGATCAATCAACGCATAAAGCTCATCACGTTCGACTTGATTTTCCGGTAGCCCTTGTTTATTGCTCTTGTTGATTACAGCATCAACGAGACCATTTAAATATCTTTCTAATTCATTGTGAGTGTAGACAGTGCCTTGAAAGCGACGCTCTTCTTCTGTCAATGTACCTAACTTTTTAAACTCATCAATAAAGAATGAATTTAAAAAGACATGTGGTCTGGGTGCTTCAACTCCTCTTCCAGCTGTTTTATCTTCAAAATCTCTAAAATGGCGGGGATTAACTTCATAAAGTGCATTAATGATCCAATCCACTTGAATCCTTCTTTTATATTTGACTCGCAAGGCAACTAAGTAATTGATAAATTCTGAATAAGTCAAAGTACATGCAAGACGTTGCATTGCAAAATCAGACCCCATGAAATAAACCTTTTCAAGGGGATTAAAATTTTCTCGCCTCGCTCTTTCAACTAGAGCTGGAATAGCAAAGTGAAGATAGCTCTCACTACTAAGCCAATTCCGAGGATCGCATTTTTCTCTTCCTTTTGGAAGTAGCCTTACATCTTCTAAGAAGTCTCGATAGTATTCAGGTATGCTTTGAAACTGGTTAAAGCTGATAATCCGGCTTCCATTGGATCTGTATGCATTAATATGAGCGCCATTTTGAACAAGTGCTCTTGCAAATTTCCAGTCAGAGTTCGCTACAACAAGCTCGAGAATTGTGTGCCCATCAGAATCTGCTTGATTCACATCCCATCCAGCAGGAATCATCTGTGAAATAATCAGATCTTTCTGTCTTTCATACAAGCACTTCAGCATTTCATAATGGGAAATCGGACAAGTAGAAGAAGGCTTTGCCCCTCTTTTGATTAGATTGACAACCATCTCAAAATCTTTCTTTTCCCAAGCATGGTTAAGCAAGGTTTTCTTTCTACGATCCACAACACAACTTACCAAGCCGCCTTTATCAATCATTTCCAGTGCCAGTTCAGCATTTCCTTCCAAATAAGCTAAAAAAGCAGGTGTATGTTGATCTCTTGATTGTTTAACATTGGCACTCGCTCCTGAAGACAAAAGAAGATCAACTAATTGGGTATTTTCTTCATGAGCGGCCAAATGAAGAAGTGTTTTTCCATCATAAAAAACATCAGAGTTACAAGAGGGCTCTTCAAGAAGGCGCTTAAGAACTTCAAGCTGATGATGCTCATAGGCAATAAAAATAAGAGGTTTTCCACGAAAATTTTGATTTGGATTCCAGCCGATTTGAAGAAAAAAGTCTAATTGATCAAGATCTCCCTCTTCAATTACTTGGCAAAACTGACGACCCGAGTCCCATTCAAAATGCCGCATAGCAACATGCAAAACAGGGCAGACCCAAAGAAAAAGGCAAATGGCTAAATGTGTCACCCTTCCAGTTAAGGATGGCAGAAATTGATCTTTTGAAGTCACAGTTTCTTCAAAAAGGCCATAAAGCGCATACTGCCGCTGCCTTTTAGCTTCTTCATAAGGACGTACAATAGATTGAACTGTACTCCCAATCACTTGAGAAAATGCCTGAATAGCCATATAATTCTTCTTTATTTCGAAATCGCAAAAATTATATATATTCAATATAAATAAGTAAAGAACAGAAAACAATATAATATAAAATTTAATGATATACTGATTGTGTTTCAAAATTTGGGAATTTACCAAAGCCTGTGCCAGAGAGGGCTAAAAGTCGGGAAGTGGTCGCAGTGAAAAACAAAATTTTGAGACCTGATCGGCATAAAACTTGGAGGGCCACTTATTTCGCTGCAAAGGCAAATAGAATTAGCGTAGATACAAGCCAGTGCAATAACCTCAGCGCAGGTGTAAAACGCAGGAGATGCGTTAATTTTAGCAGTCTTTCAGCAATATATGTATACCTAAATAACTAACCTTTTTGAAACAATCCTCGAACAAATCTTCTGAGTTGTACTACAGCTTGATTCAAAAAATCTTAGCCATATTTTATACAACGCTAACTAGTAAAATAGGTAGTCTTCCGAGGTTAAACATTGACTAAGTCATGATGGTGATCAACTAATTGAAGTTTTTCTCCATCAAGATTGTAGACGAAAGCTGGGTGAATCTTCTCACATAAACTAGATAGGCTATCTGACTTAAGAACGATATAATCTACCTCATGGAGGGAAGAAAGGAGAGCAACAAAGTGCTCATCGGGCTCTTCATCAGTTAGGTAGATCATCAGCTTTTCATTCATTTCTGAGCTGGCCAAAGTTTGAATTTTAGCAAATAAAGAGGCTGATAAGTCTTCATCTGTACTAAGACCGAGAATCGTTAATTTTTTATTTTTAAGCGCCTGTTCAAGAGCAAAGAGGTGATGCTCATCAAAAACTTTATTAACTACATCGGTTTCGAGCAACCTTTCAGCAATATCTGAGAGAGAAACACGTACACATCCCAGCCTTTCGATGGCTATTCCAGCAGCAACATTTGCTAAGTGAAGTCCTTCTCGCAAGTCAAGTTCTGCTGCATAAGCCATGGCCGTCATCGCTAAAACAGTATCACCAGCCCCTGTAACATCAGTTACTTCGCGGGACTTCACAGGGAAGTCTAAGCGCTCTTTTTTCTGATTGAAGAGACTGATTCCCGCTTCAGAGCGGGTTACCATGATGTGCTTTGTTTCTGTTTTGCGGACAAGCTCTTGCCCAACCTCATCAAGGGAAGCCTCTCGACCAAGCTTTGCAGCTTCTAAAGCTTCTTTTAGGTTAGGCTTAATCATTGTTGCCTTTTTATAACGTAAAAAGTCATCCCCTTTTGGGTCGACCAAAATAGGAATTTCTCGCTTATTGCCCTCTTTAATCAGAGCGGACAAAAGAGTTTTAGATAAAAATCCTTTGCCGTAGTCAGAAACCGCAATCACTTCGATAGAGTCAAGATGTGTTTGAATAAAAGACAGAACGCTTACTTCTACAGCTGTGTCAATGAGCATCAAGGTTTCATCATCAACTCGCATGAGTTGCTGAGCTCCGGCTATCAAACGATTTTTGACAGGAGTGCGAGTCTCTTTTTGTACAAAAAGACCGCTTGTATCGACTCCTTCTGCTTCTAGAAGTTTTTTTAACCGCTTTCCTTCGAGATCAGGTCCTATACGACCTGCACAGACAACTGTTGCGCCAAGTGCTTTTAAGTTCAAAGCCACATTGCCCGCACCGCCTGGGAGATGCTGAGTTTCTTTCACATGAAGGATCGGAACAGGTGCCTCAGGGGAAATTCTCTGTACATGCCCGGTTGTATACGTATCTAGCATGAAATCCCCAATAACGAGGACACGGGCGGGTTTGAGTCGGCTAAAAGAGCCGATGAGTTTTACCATCTCTCATCCTTTAGGAGATATTCAGACACATAGTCCTTCACTCCTGATTCAAAAGAAAAGTCGTTTTCAAAGGTCCAATTGTTTGCTTTGACCCCTTGTCGAAACTTACCTATATCGGCACAGGTATAGTTTTGATATTTGCCAATCAGATCCTTTGGCATTGGGATATATTCGATATTGACCTTTTTGCCAAGAGCTTCAAAGATAATTTCAGCCATCCGATTCCACGTATTGGCTTCTCCGCTTCCCGCATTGAAGATCCCATTTAAGTCATGATCGAGAAAGAAACAGGTCATTTTCACTGCATCTTTGACGTAGAAAAAATCGCGGCACTGATCGCCATCTTTAAACTTTTCAGGTTCTGATGATTTAAAAAGACGCACTTTCCCCGTTTCTTGAATCTGACGAGTCATGTGCATGACCATCGAGGCCATCCGCTCTTTCTCATATTCATTTGGACCAAAAATATTGAAGTATTTGAGGCCAACAACCTTGTTTAAGACGCCCTGTTCTTGAAGCCATTTATCAAACATTTGCTTAGAGAAACCATACATATTCAAAGGGCATAGGCGGTCAAGTTGGGCTTCATCATCAGAAAATCCGAGGGATCCATCTCCATAAGTAGCAGCTGAAGAGGCATAAATAAACCGATGGTCATTTTCGAGAGCATACTCAGCGAGATTCACAGAAAAGCGGTAATTTGTCTCCATGAAAAAGTCACCGTCTGTTTCAACAGTGCTTGAACAAGCCCCTAAATGAATGAAAGCCTCAATATCTGACTCTCTGCCATCTAAAAAATCAAAAAGCTCATGGCGAGAAATGAAGTCTACAAACCTTTTATGGCGGAGATTTTTCCATTTCTCGGTCTTTCCAAAGTCATCGACGAGAAGTAGGTTTGCATACCCCTTATCGTTGAGGTATCGGACAATACCAGAGCCGATAAATCCTGCAGCTCCGGTCACCACAATTAACTTGTCATCATAAAGCGCTGTAACCATAGGAAATCATTTTCTCACATTCGGGACTATTGTACCAACCATTTTCTAAACGTGAGAAAAATGAAACAGGAATCAGCTGAACGCCTGAGAGTTTTGGACGCTCAACATCTCCAAAGCAAAAAAAACCACTGCCACTTCCTGTCATGACAGCTGAATCAAAACCAAGACTCAAAAGGTCTTCTTTCACCTTTTTTAATTTAGGCTCCAAAGTAAAAGCTGAGGCTTCAAGATCATTGACATATGTTTGAGAAGAGAGTAGTTGCATGGGACTTTCTGAAGAGCAAGCATGGGGTTTACAGTGACGGTAGACTTGTGGCGTCGACATCCCTTCAGAAGGCTTTGCAAGCCATAAATTGCGTTTAGGCAGTGGTGAAAGATTCTCAATTTTTTCCCCTCGACCTGTGCAATAGGCCGTCCCAGACGAAAAGAAGAAAGGAGCATCAGAAGAAAAGGTACCGGCCCATTCTCTAAGTACCTCGTCAGAAAAAGCATTTCCAATAAGCGTATTGAGTGCCCAAAGTGTCGTCGCTAAGTTGCTACTCCCCCCACCAAAGCCACCTTCTATGGGAATTCTTTTTACAATGTGAATTTTGACAGGAAATTTAAGGCCCGTTTTCGCTCGAAACAGGTTTACGGCTCGAAAAACAAGATTGGTTTCATCGCAAGGCAAATCAGGATCAGTTGATGTCAACTGATCCGACTCTGCCATTTCAATATTAAGTGTATCGCCAAGAGAGATGGCTTGCATAAGGCTCGCAACCTCATGATAGCCATCTTCACGTTTTGAAAGGACTCGAAAGAATAAATTCAGCTTTGCTGGTGAAAAAAGTTTAAGCTTATTCTTTGGTTCTTTCTTCGAGTTCATCACGCACTTCAGCTTTTTGCTCTTTCAAGGTTGGGAGAGGTTCCCCTTCATCAGCAGCAGGCTCTTCTTCAGAACCTTCTTTTCCCTCTTCCTTGACTTTAACGCGCGTTTTGATTTCTTCAATTTGCCCTTCTCCTATTACTTTTAAGAAGAATGATGCGGGAACATCTTCTTTCAAGCGGAGGTGAATCTCAAATGTTCCAACAGTTTTGATGGGTTTTGGCAAAATCACGTTGCGACGCTCAAGCTTGACATCTTCCTCTGTTTCGAGAATTTTCACGATATCAACAACTGCAACCGACCCATAGAGGTGTCCCTCTTTATCTGTTTTAACATTTGTTTTAAGGGTTTTACCCTTGATTTTAGCTGCAAAAGCTTCTGACTCTTTCTTATCAAGGGCTGCTTGCTTTGCACGCTCTTCTTTAAGCCGTTCCTGCAGACGAATGGTTCGCTTGTCAGCTAAAACTGCTTTTTTCTGAGGAAGAAGAAAGTTCCGTGCAAAACCAGGCTTTGCTTTAACAAGATCTCCCTTTCTTCCCAGATTGACAACATCTTCTAATAAGAGAAGTTGATTGGGGGTATTATTCTTATTCATCTATTATTCCTCCGCTACAAATGGCAAGAGAGCCATATGTCTAGCTCGTTTAATCGCATTGCAAAGTAGTTTCTGATAACGATGAGAAACCCCTGTAATACGACGGGGGAGAATTTTTCCTCGCTCAGTGATGAAACGAGAGAGCGTTTCGACATCTTTATAGTCGATTTTCTTTACACCTGCGCTAACAAAAGGGCAGGCTTTTCGTTTTTTAAATCCGAGATCACCAAATCTTTTACCCATGATGTTTCCTCACGCTTCTGGTAATGGTTTAAATTCAACTGTCTCTTCGACTTTTTCCGCTTGCAATGTAATGAAACGAATCAGGTCTTCATTGAGATGGTACTCTTTCCACATTTCTGAAATCGCACTTGGGATAACAGAAAAATAGAGAAGATAGTAATAGCCTTGTTTATGGCCGTTGATTTCATAAGCAAGTTTCTTACGTCCTTGATCATGAACTTTATGGATTTCGCCTCCATGCTCTTCGATGAGGTCTGTAATGCGGCTCAAAGCTTTCTTTTGCGCATCTTCACTCAAAGAGGCATTAAGGATGTACATCCCTTCATAAAGTCTCTTCTGCTTGTTTTTCATAGGTTTCCTTCATTAACCATTTATCTAGAAAGTCAACGCCTTCCTCAATCACTTTAGGTAAGAGCTTCTGCTCCTCAGCCGTGAAAGGGGCGAGAACATAGTCTTCTAAAAATCCGTGTTCACGGTCTCCAATTCCTAATCGGAGGCGTTGGTATTCTTGTGTCCCTAAATGGGATTCAATATCTTTTAGCCCATTATGTCCCCCTGAGCTTCCTTTATCTCGAAAGCGAAGAGTTCCAAAATCTAGGGCAATATCATCTGTAACAACAATGAGATGAGCAGGATCGATTTTGTAATAATCTAAAACTTTTCGCACAGCTTGGCCTGAAAGATTCATATACGTACTAGGAAGTAGCAAGATGATTCTACCATCTCTAATTCTTCCTGACGCCACTTCTCCACTCAAATTGCGTTCAGATTTAAATATCCATCCTTGTTTTTCAGCAAAAGCTCTCACCACCATAAAACCAAAATTATGGCGCGTATTTTCATACTTTTTCCCCGGATTTCCGAGGCCAACGATGAGAAAGCTTTCCTGTGTCATTCACATCACCTTATCGTTTTGCAATTACCACTACGACTTCACCAGGATTGACTAATGAGCGAATGGACTCACCCATTTCAATATCTCGTATTCTTTTTGTCTGACTGATCGCAAGGTTGCGAATATCCACTTTAAAGTCAGTCGGAATATCTTTTGGTAAGCATCGGACTTTCAGATGACGGATGACTTGTCTTAAAAATCCTCCGAGCTTAATCCCTACACAGTCAGCCTCTCCTACACAGCTAATCGGCACTTTGATATCTACAGGGACATCATCTGCGAGAAGCAAAAAGTCAAGATGAAGAATCTGGTAAGTCGTGGGATGATATTGAATATCTTTTACAATCGCTTTGGATGTTTTCCCATCGATGTCCAGTTCAAAAATTGTGGTCGGCAAATACCCTTTTTTCAGCCCACGTAAAACAGCGTGAAATTCACTTCCGCTTACAGTGGCTAACTCTCCGGGCTTGCCTTTTTGATAGATCACAGCAGGAATGTCTTTGCGAAACCGAATTTGCGTCAGTTCGCTTTTCTTTTCTCCACTGCGCTTAGACAGCTTGAGTTTCATGCACTCTATCCTTAAATTTAGGTTTTAGTAACTTTTATCCATGGGTGAGAATCGGACCTTAGGTACGTGGACGGAAAAGGGCACTAACCGATTGATTGTTCGCAATGGAATCAATCACTTTTCCAAAAAGTCCCGCTACCGAGATCACTTCAATATGAGAACGATCAATCTCATCAGAGAGAGGAACTGTATCTGTCACAAGCAGCTTTTCAATCGCACACCCTTGAAGGGCGTCTTTTGGTAAAAGAGGATGGGTTACAGCAGCAAACACACGCTGCGCTCCCGCTTCTTTACAAGCCAAAGCTGCATTTTTCAGAGTGCCTCCTGTCGAGCAAATATCATCGACAAGAATCACGTCCCTCCCCTGCACATCTCCAATAATCGCATTTGTTTCTACATCAGTTGCATTCATCCGACGTTTATCGACAATGGCAAAATCAGCATGGATTTCATTTGCTAAAAGCCGTGCCAATTTAATACTTCCGATATCGGGCGTCACAACAACAGGATTTTCAGCTTTCAAAGTCTGAATGCCTTCGGCTAAAACAGGTCTTGCATAGAGGTTATCGACAGGAATGTCGAAAAAACCTTGCACCTGCTCGGCATGAAGATCCATTGTCACAACTCGCGCAACTCCTGCTGTTGAAAGTAGGTTTGCAACAAGTTTGGCCGTTATCGGAACTCTTCCCTTGTCTTTGCGATCTTGCCGTGAATATCCATAATAAGGAATCACAGCAACGATTCGATGGGCAGAGGCCCTTTTGAGAGCATCGATCAAAATCAGAAGCTCCATGAGATAGAGGTTGGGCTCTTTCGCAATCGTTTGGATCACGAACACGTCCCGACCGCGGACATTCTCAAGTATTTGAACGCCTATCTCACCATCAGGAAATCTTTCAATACATGTCTGACTGAGTTTGATACCAAGTGAACTGGCAATGTCTTCCGCCAACTTTAAATGAGATGTTCCGGAGAACAACATATAATCGCTCTTAGGCATCAATCACATCAAATCAGATATTCATATTTGGGGTGGGAGGATTCGAACCTCCGCATGGCGATACCAAAAACCGCTGCCTTACCGCTTGGCTACACCCCAGCATTTGGGTAAGCGATGATGCTACTCTCATTTTCAATTATTTTCAAGAGTCTTCCTCCCAACATACATTTTTATCAATTTTTATTGAAAAAAAATTTTAAGAAGAATAACTAAGAAAGTTAAACAAAAAAATTTTTTGAGGATGCTTACATATGAAAAAATTTTTACTTCTCTCAGCAGCACCTCTTTTAGCTTTTATGAGCGGACATGCTGAGGAACAACCACAAAATTTTGAAAACCGAATCAGTCAAGTTTAAGTAACGCTTAGGGACTATGCTGATAGGTTTGAACAAATTGAGAGTCAAACTATTGTTCACAGTGATCGTAGTAATGGCTATCAAAGCTCTCACCAGATGAACCAGTACAACGATTCATCTGGAAATACAATGCCTGCGGACCCTAATGTTGTGAAACATTCTGCTCATGGTTGTCTGGACTGCGGTGGTTTCACTTTTCAAGCTGACTTCATTTGGTGGCGAGCCAATATAGATGACCTAGACTATGGTCTGCAGCTCAATGACACTCTTTTGCTTTCCAATAGTGCTAAAATTGTTGAGCCCGACTTTGGCTATGATCCAGGCGTTCGTTTAAGCGCTGGTTATGATTTTGGCCGCAGTAACTGGGATATTTGGCGTTGCTAACTAAAGATATTCTTCCCAATTAGCAGTGAAAAAAACGGTTAAAGTAGCATAGACCATATGCAATGCTTTTGAGTAACAAAATGTACGTCGATGGAAACGGGCTAGATA
>Ga0180433_10001754_pt1 | contig 35590 bp, 27 predicted proteins | sample SS_ome_8_FD_132980 | JGI IMG/M metagenome (GOLD analysis project Ga0180433, IMG submission 132980) | Hypersaline lake sediment archaeal communities from the Salton Sea, California, USA - SS_1_D_1 metaG | ecosystem: Environmental > Aquatic > Non-marine Saline and Alkaline > Hypersaline >...
CCTTTTGAGACCTGGAGCGTTGCCAACAACTCGTTAACAAAGCCTCTGTACTCCCGCATGTTCTGAAAAGACGGGATGGTTCTGCGGAAGTACAAACAGTAGGCAATAACGGGAAAAGGGATGGTAGTGGGTGGATAGCCTCTTGCAGCATCTTCATAAAAATAGGTATGACAGGAAGCGCACAATAATTGTGTTTTTCCTTGATGGTGAGCGCCATTTTTTACGAGATGTGTACTATGACAACGAGGACATCGTTGTGTCAACAAAGTACCCATCCCCGGCTGTGAGTCCACCATCCCTCTCAGTACTATGAATGGCGAGATACTATTTAAATATTAATAGTTTTTATCTTTAACATCAGCTGTATTTTTGACGTTTATGCAAAAATAGTGGTTGTGTGATCCGTCCCCACCTAGTGAGGTTTTCACCACCCCACAAAATAGGTAACGGCAGTTTACTTATAAATATTTATATTTTTTATCAATACTATCAGCTGTATTTTTGACGTTTATGAACGATAAAAAAACAAACAAAATAATTAAAATAAAAAGGGAAAAAATATTCGCAGAAAAAACTATTTGAGAGGGAAAATAAAAAAATAATTCTCAGCAGGTCCGCTTTTTATTTTTTAGATATCGAGATTTGTGCACAAGACAAGCAATGTACCCATTAAGGGCACATTATGTGTTTTTCCTACAAAAAGTATTTATGTAAGCAAGTGCATTATTGCACCATATCCGGGAACATTAAATGTTTCATTAACAGTGGTCATTTATGAATAAGACAGAGCAAATATACAAGGAAGTTCTAAAAGAAAAGGTGGTAAATAGTAAAGACCTAAAAAATATATCAAAAGAAGTACTTGGAAAAACAGATAATAAGTACCTATATCGAAAATACATAAACAAGTTATTAAAAGAAAAAAAAGTAGGGAAAATCAAACGCGGGCTATATTTCAGTATTCCTCTAGAACATATCAGCGAGGAATTTGAGGTAGACAGATATATACTTGCAAATAAAATCAAACAGGGATATGCATTAGGCTACCATTCAGCTTTAGAATTACATGGTGCTTCATATTCATCATTCAACAGCATTTTTATTCTAATCCAGAAAAAGGATAGATTTCGTTCATTTAATTTTAAAAACGTGGAATATGTACCAGTTATAAACAAGCATTATAATTATCATCTGACATCGATCAGATACAAAAATAAAACGGTAACTATTACAGATCCGGGTAGAACATTTGTTGAATGTTTGGAAAGAGTGGATCTTTGTGGTGGATGGGAGGAATGCCTGAAGAGTTTAGCGAATTTGAGAGGGGTAAACGTTTCTGATGTTTTGGAGACTTTAGCCATTTATAAAAATAAAACTTTAGAATTGAAAACGGGTTATTTATTAGAATTACTCTCTAAGCAATCTCCATATTATAGTCATATAAAAAATGATAAAATAGAGCCATTGAGACCATCGGACGATTGGACCCCGGTGTATATCGACAGAGATGTTACAAGCAAACTAAGAAAGAAATGGGGGCTATACATCCCTGAGGGTTTTGATGAACTCTTAAGAGGAATATAATGGCATTGGAAGGATTTTCAGCGGATACAATTGAGAAAATGAAACGATTATGTGATTTACTTTCAGCGATACAGAATTCAGAATTCATTTCTAAAAGACTATCTCTTTATGGGGGAACTGCTTTGAATTTTGTATATCTTAATAATCCGAGACTTTCAGAAGATTTGGATTACAATTACAGACATATTGATAAAGAGGATTGGGGTAAAGTCAGAGATAGAATAGATAAAGACCTAAAATGGATCATAGATTCTCTTGGCTATAAAAAGTCAGATGTTAAAATCAATTCACTGTATAATCAATGTCGATTCCATGTGAATTATATCTCAGAAACAGGAATAAAAGATGATATCAAAATTGAAATAGGCTACATGCGTAGATTTTCAAACCTCAATGAAGATTGCATCAAGAGTTTTGATCATTTAACAAACGGAGAAAAAATCAAAGTTATGACTCCCACTAAGGAAGAACTTTTTGCAAATAAATTTGCAACGATGATTTCAAGATCCAAAACATATCTAAATCCCCGCGATATCTTTGATGTCTATTCGATATCAAAAGAAAAGTTTGATCAAAGATTATTCTTAGATCTCGTTGCAATAGAAACTATCCTGATGGAAATGTCATGCCACACACTTCTTCAATTCAAAGAACGATTAATGAATGGTAAAGCATCGGGTAAAATTGATCATTTAATCAATAGAAAAATCAATTTTGAAAATATTATACGTGACGTAGTTCGCTTTTCGAATAAAACAATTAAAGATTTATCTTCATACAAATTATATCAAATCATCGAATGTTTTTATAATTCTGGTAAATTAAATCTTGAAGCATTTAGATTCAAAGATAAACTAAATCCCAATCTTAAGGAACATCCACAACTAGAGTGGCTCAGAAAAAACAAAAGGAAAAAATATTAAATTAAAACAACCACCGTTCCATATTGTTTTACCTAATTTTTCTGCTGTTCACCTGTTTGTCCCTCAGCAGGCCCATCATAGCTCAATTTCTTTCAAAATAATGAATAACTTACCAAATTTTATACAAAAAATTGTCTATTTTACCGAAAAATATTAATAATATTGATTACCATAATGGTAATTATGAATAGATATACAAAAATGTATGGTTGGTTATATTCTTCATTTGGAAATAAAACATTTACCATAGATGACTTCAGAATGATTTTTCCAAGCTCGCAAGCAACTAAGATTATTCATGATTTAATAAAATTAGATTTTATGAAACGAGTTAAACGTGGTAGATATAAAGTAGTTCAACCACGTGATTTTGTAAGAAAAATTGTTAAAGAAAATTTAGAAAAAGAAGACATATTAAAAAAATCTAACAAGAAATACGCTTTTACAGATAGTACTGCCGTTAGTATCTGGACTGATGGATACTACTGGACTGATTTCACTATTGGATTTAAACCAATCCATATAGCAGTTTTAAAAAAAGATATCAAATATTGGAATGATTTCTTTATAGAGAATGACACAGAATATGTTTTTGAAGGGGAAAATAAAACATTATTTGGTTTAACTTTTATTTTGCATCCTAAAGAAAAAATAACAGTTGAAAACAAAGATGGTAACTTAGTTGTACCTTTAAAAAATATTATTAAATTTTGTCAAAAGAACGTTTATTTATACAGACCAGCATTAGAATATTTAGATAGTGAATATAACTTAAACATTATTGATGATTATGAACAGGCGGCATCATGATTACAGATTTTTCTACAAGAGAAAAAGAGTGCTTTGATTTTTTAAATCAAATTCCAAAACAAAAAAGATATGTTGTTATTGGTGGTTATGCAGTTACATCATTTGGATTTCCTCGTTTTTCTGTTGATTTAGATATTACTATCCCTGACCATGAACTCTCCTTTTTTAAGAAATTGATTTCAGATAACGGTTATGAATTTACATTGGGGAAAGAAGATCTTACGTATTCAGGAAAATTTGAGAGATATACCAAAGGCCTGGTAAGTATTGATCTGTTAATTAATGGTGTTCAATCTCGTCAAACAAGTTATCTTTATCCATTTGAATATATTTATAAAAACTCAGAAACAAGGGAGACAAATGGCTGGAATATCATAAATAAATCAAAGGCGAGAATTGTAAAAAAAGAATTGCTAATCGCTTTAAAGATTCATTCAATGAGAATGGCTGATAAAAGGGACATCATAATGTTATGCTATAACAAACCAGATACGTATAAAATATTAAATCATTTGAAAAATAGTCCAAAAGAAATCATAAAAAAACACATCATTGAATTACAAAAAGTTTTTTCAGATGGTAAATTTAAGGATTCATTAAAGGGAGTTTATTCAGTTAATGAAAAAATCTATAAAAATACAATTGAGAATTGTCAAGTACTACTAAACGAAATCATTGATGAATTAGAATAACCATGATGAATTTATTTAACTTAGTTAAAACAGTAAAAAGATATAAGGTTTTAACTAAATTTACTCCTGTTGAACTGTTTGTCCCTCAGCAGGCCCATCAGTCATAAAAATTTATGCTGTAGCTGCTTTTGATTTGGAAGAAAGAACAGACTCATATTTTTGAACATCATCTTTTGATTCTGTTTCAGCAATCTGACTTGCTAATTCAAAATCAAATTTTAATATAACCTGAACAAGTTTATTTTTCATATTTAATTTATAAAGAGATGAATTACCAGATTCCCTCGTTTTAATTATTAATTTCTTTTTAAGAAGTATCTCAATAATTTTATATACAGTTGGACGGCTTACCTCCGAATTCTTTGAAATATCTGAAACATTGTAATCATAATTTGGATGATCCGCAAGAAAATCAAGTATTTTTGTTTGTGGGCTATTTCCAAAGATATCTTTGAACATTCAATGTACCTATACCTATATATGTCACCCCAAGCATATAAACTTTTTTAACAACTATGTAAAAAAAATTTACATAATACATATAATCCTATTTTCCATATCAAAGATAAGATGAATTTTACAGATTTACAAGTAGATTTATTATTCAAATTATGGCGAAATAGATGCTTCGGAAAAGGACATATGCTAATAGACAATTTAGTTGGAGGATTCCCAAGTCATATTAAAGGTCAAATGCAAGGAGAACTTGATGAATTAATAAAAAAGAATGTTGTGATTAAAAAACCATCAAAACATGGAAAAGCAGTCTACATCAACTACGAATTTAAAGACAGAATTTCCTCTGCACTCAAAAAGAAATATCCATTTTTATAAACTAATTGAATAAGTAAATCAAAACGGTATATTAACTACAATGCTTTAACCTGTTTTTCTCATGTTAACTTATGTGCCTCTCAGCGGGCCCATGTTCCCCAACAGAAGAAAAAATGTAAGTTTTTTATTAAGTTAAATCCTTCAATAAATCCTGTAAAATTATTGTTAAATCTTTAACAAACCTATAAAACTTTTTTTCATCGATTTCAACAAGAAGAAGTTCTTTTTCATCGCCCCAACTAAAAAATTCTTCAGACCCTATAATTTTTATTTTTTCTTCAAGGTTTCTTCTATACTTCTTATAAAGATTTAATACAAATTGTGTTTTATCAACAATTTCATCCTTAAAATCTTCAACTTTTATTTTAAATTCAAGGAAAATAAAAAATATATCAACAAAGTCTCTTGCCTTCATTCCTCTCCGCGTAAGAATCGCTCTAACCTTTTCACATAATATCTCCTTAACATCATAAGTAAACAGAGAAACAGGTCGGGTATAATCCTCGTAATCCTTCTCATACAAAACAGCTAGTTTTTTATCGTTATGACCAGTAAACAAGGAAGGAACATTTTTCTTAGAAATTTCAAATTTAACATCTTCAACAAAATTAATCTGAATCTTAATGAAAGAACGACTCTTCGTAATCTCTGATTCAAACCATACTTTAAAGGTTACAGTTTTATTCCCACCACCAAACTCCATATAATCCCGATTGTCTTTGTCAAGAACAAAATCAAGACCTCTCTTCTTCGCTATCTTTACAAATAAACTTCCTAAATCGTCTATAATCGTAGACAGGATTCTTCTTATCTCCTTTTGTGATTTATCTTTAAAAATTGATTGATCTATCCAAGTGAAATCTATATCTTCAGAAAAACGATAGTAATCAAAATAACATTTTATTAAACACGTCCCTCCTTTAAATACAAGATTCTTTGAAAAGAAATCATCCTCTGAAAGATTCTGGAGTATATTTTGAATAATAATCTCCTTTTCCAGTATATCTTTCCTTTTAAAACCTAGTTTTTTTGATATCTCATCGATGAATTCTTTCATAATAGCCCTTCAAGTGTTTTTTCAACAGTCTTTGGATAATATCTAACATATTTTCTGATTTTTTCTTTCGAAATGCCACTAGCATAATCCGCTATGTCCATAATGATTTTTTCCTCTGGAACACCATTATATCTAAGTATGTAAAGAAAATCAAGAATAGTTTTCTCAGGATCAGAATATCTAATTTTTCCCTTTTTGATTATTCCAGACTTCAACAAATCAGAAGACACCCGATGGAATTTTACCTTGTATCCTATGATATCGATTGGTTTAGCGCGAAACAAAGTATCATTTATAATATGGTCAATGGCAAACTCTTCATGTGTCATATTGTTTAACTTCAAAGCCGAATAAAGTCCAAAATACCAACTTTTAACTCCTTTTAATTCAAGTCCTTTAGATATGAGTTCTAGATAGGAATATTTCGTTCGTCCAAGCTTTATCTCTTCCAGGTCCTTTACATAGAATATTCTTTTGAATATTCTTATTAGATATCCACTAAACATTAGATTCTTGATAGTGCCATCATAGTCCAAATCTAATCTTTTACAGTATTTTTTTAATACATCGGATGTGACGAATTCCTTATTATCAAGGTAAAGTTTTTTTAGCAAAGGATTCATTCCCATTCATATCACAATATCCAATATTTTAGATATTATGATATATATCACAATCTCTATTTATAGTTTATGTGACAAAACATCAAAAAGAAAAAACAGATAAAAATTTGTATTGTTTTACTTATATTTTCTTCTGTGTACCTGTTAGGTTCTCAGCAAGTCCGTTTTTTGTTTTCTACATTTACAAAAAAGAGCGCTATTTTTCAAAAAAATGGAAGAGGAAAACAAAAAGGAATTAGTAGCTTCTTCGACGGAACAGGTAAAGGGAAACAACAATGAGGATGGCAATAATGGCAATACCAAGATTAATCATGATAAATGGTGATAAAAAAGATCCGTCATCACTGGGAGGTACCGGCGTAGCTGGAGGATCAATATACACCCGAACAAGATACCCTTCTTTCATCGTTTTAGAATCATTGGCTGAAACCGCATCAATTTGCAGCGCAGCACGAGTTTCCCAGTGTTGATCATACGTCTGATTCTTGCTTTCATTAGGAATGTGCACGGCAATGAAAAACTGGGTTTGACTGTTGGCAGGGATAATAACCTGTGATGGCTCAATAGAAACCCACGATATATTATCAATCAACGTTTTATTGGGTCGCATCCATTCAACAATATCAGGATGAAGCATCCATGCCTTCACTGACACATTGTAATCATAGGTATTTTTTACCGTAATCGTTTTGCTGGCATTCCCGTCGATAAAACCGTTTTCCATAGAAACCCACATCTCGGCAGGGGAAACAAAAATGGCTGCAGATGCTACTGGAGAAAGAAAGAGACCGGTAAGCAGAAAGACGCTCGTAACAGCTAATCGATGATTCATGTCTTTTTCTACTCCTGTATGCTTAATACATGTGTTTTCTTATGCAAGTTCAGACCAAAACCTCACACTTGTGCTTAAACTACCACTGGGCGTTGGTGCTACTGAGGTAGGCATCGAGAGGTTTAATCCAAATTTTTGCCAAAAGGTGTAGTCAAAGTAATCGGAATTGAATTCAAGATCAGTGACAAAACTTGCGTTCGCCAGACCAATGGCCGTCCAGGTACCTGCACCACTCTTTTGATACTTTAACGTATAATTATTGACACCAACAGAAGAGGTAAGATTCCAATAATTACCACCATACGAGATGTTGTATCCATGAATCTTCACGTTGATGTTGACGTTTCCTTGATTGGTGAGATTGAAGTACGTATTACTCGTGGCATTCCAACTACCATAATCAATGGATCCTGCCGCCCAGTTCCACGGTGAAACATTAATGGACAGGCTTTGGTTTTGTAATCGCGTTCCTCCTGTTAGATTACACCACGCAAAGGTGGCACCAGTGGTATCAATAGTCGTATCATTTTCTCCGACTTGGCTGCTGTAACTACAATTCACGACGATTTGATCACCATTGGTACAATCAAATCCGGAATCTTTTCCAACATTGATTTGATACGCACCATTACTGCCAGTGGTAGTGGCAGTCCCCGAATTATCATTTTCATTGTTGGTAATCGTGACGGTAACACCGGACGGTACCGCGGTGCCATTCCATTGTTTAATATATCCTCTCACATAATACGGACCGCCAAGATCTCCTTTAGCAAGAGGGGTATAAGAAATGCTAAATGAGAACGCGGTAACCAGAAGAGAGACGAAGATAATGACAAGATGTTTATTCCTCAAAACCACGGAGTATTTCATATGATCAGCGTCCTCTCCTTTGAAAATTGTGAAAGTTTGATACATACAATATCATAACGATGGATGTCAAACGTATCTTGGAAGTCCGCAGGAAGTGAAGGGTTATAGGTTTTCCAAGAGCTGGTCGCTACACCATAGATGCTGATTTCGATATTGACTCCTGCCAAATCATAGGAAGTGACAAAGGTTGTAATTGAAAGATCCCCTCCAGGCCAGGCAAAGAAATTATATCCACTATTGCCCGTCTTGCTCTCCCCGTCATAGGAATATGACAGCCTGAGAGACTGTGGGATATTGTCTTGTGCTGAAATGTCCACTGAAATCGTTTTCATAGACGTAGAGTAGATGATGATAACATCCCATGGGTTAATAATAAATGTCTCTGTTACACCAGATTCTCCAACGATATACGTCAGCCATTCTCCTGTTGTTGCATCAAAAATGCTGATAGATTCACCTGCAGACAGTTGTGCTTTTTCGGCAAGAGCGCTTACGTTAATGGCCGCTCCTCGCCATACCAGGTAGTTAATGCCATTATTTTGAGAGGAATGGGCAAGCGTGACTTCTTCTGTCTGTTCCCAATCGGATGTTGCTGGTTCTTCAGTGGCCGTGATGGTTTGTTGTGTCGTATCAGATTCGTTTTCGTTATCAGTAACAGCAAGTACGACAACATAGCTTCCTTCATCTGTATATGCATGGGCAGGGTTCTGTTCATACGATCCTGTATCGTCACCAAAGTCCCACGTCCAATTGACAATGGTTCCATCGTCAGTAGACGCATCAGTAAACGTGATGGTCTCATCGGTCAGAGGATTTGTTGGAGTATATGAGAAGCTAGCAGTTGGTGCCTCGTTTTCGTCCGTACCTGGTGGGTTACTGATGGTTACAGTCAGTGCATCTGACCATGCTAACCCCCGTTCTGCACCGTGGACGTCTTTTGCTTTTACTTTGACAGGATAGGTTCCTGCTTGTTGCCAGGCGTGTGTCATATTGCAGGTCTCACCAGAATCGTACCACTCAGTCCATTCATCAACGGCATCATCACCACTCCAATCCCACCCGTACTTCACTTGATCAGCAGGATTATCGGGATCGGTTGTTTGTGTAGAAAAGGCAAGAACGGTGTTTTTATAGGCTGCTGTTTCTCCCGATGGTTGTTCGGGAACTATGGGAGGAAGGTTGCCAGTGATGGTTACATTACAAATTTTTGAAGGCCCTTTGCCCACCGTTACCGAATTATTTCCTTCACATCCACCATAGGAGACATTGACATACACAATATCACCTTCATCCGCATCTATATCAAAAACGTCTAAATGATATAATCCTGTATGGCCACCAACAGCGTTTGTGGTATATTGGGTCCTATTATCGCCTGTTTTTGGATTGGTAATAAGAACCGCGACTCCATTAGGAACAGGAGAGCCATCACTATAATCGACATAACCGTATACGGTCTGATGTTTTGCTCCTATAACACAAGGTAAAAGCACAAGCTGAAGGACAAGAACGACAGCAGTTAGTATGGCCACGTTTCTTGTTGGCGTGAAATAGACAGAGATCCCTCCTCAATTGTCAGAGTGATTATAATAAATGCCCAGTTTTTAAATGTATTGTCGTGTTTTAGATAGTAAAAATAGAGGAGAACGAATTACTTATTGTCCAACCTACTCACCAATCATCAGTGTCGTAATAAATATTGGCGTGCTCTGGTGCTCTGAAACAGATGACATCGTATGGTGCAATACTAGTAAGTGTTGCAAAATCAGGATATTTTGGGTTATAGTTTAGCCATGTGTCTGTTGCAGGTTTATAGACGTAAAATTCAACGTTTTCTCCTGCAACCCCGCTACCACCCAAACTTGCTGCAAAATTTTCAGGACTGATAGCGAAATCATTACTCCAAGTAATGTAATTGTATCCTTCGTTGATATCATCAAATATCATCGTTGTGTTGTGAGATGTGCTTACCTCACCATCGGGGGTAAAGGAATGCATATGATCAGAGTTAGTGTGAATTTGTAAATGATCCCATCGATTAACAGTAAAATCACGTTCACCTCCTGGCTCGTCGATCCCAACCATATATAACCACGTTGACCAGTCACCAGTACCAGGATCAAATTTACGGAGGGTGTCTCCAGTATCAAGACCTAAGTCTGAGGCAAGCTCACTCGCTAATATCGATGCAGTAGCACCCCAGGTCATATAGTTGATACCATCGTTTTTGCTGTTGTTGACAACAGATATTTTTTGTTTGACCGTAACGGCAAGTGCTTGGCTTTCGTTTTCTGAACTGGCATTGTCTACACCAGTAACAGTTGGATAATATACACCTGAAATATTATATGAAAAGGTCGTAGTTGGGTCTGCCGTTGTTTGATCGGTATATCCATCGTTATCAAAATCCCATTTATATGAAGTAATGGATCCTCCTTTATCAAAAGATTCACTGGCATCAAAGCTTATGGGTGAACCAGAATCGGGTGTTGAGGTGTTTGATGACCATTTCATCTCAGGAAGACAATTGGAAACAAAGACATCAAAAATGTTAAATCCCATATCAAGAGGCTTCCCCCACATAATATAATTGCTTTCATGTTCTGTGTCAGTTATCTCCACTTTAATGTACCGTCCGTCCTTATCAGTGGAATCTACTGTTACCCAATCGGCAGTGTCTTGCCATGTTGAAATGTCACTTGCTGCCCTGTCCTCTTCTGCAGTTCCCTCTGAAAAGGTCGAGTTTCTACTTACATAGATGTTTACTTTTGTTGGATCAGAAGCAGAGAATGATCGCCCTCTTACCGATCCGATGGTGTAATTCGTTCCAAGATCAATAATAAACCAATGAGTTTCATCAACATTATGAGACCAAACATTGGTTCCATCAAGCGCTGCCTCAAGATCTGGACTCTCTCCCTCACAACAGGAGTGGAGATTACTGCTACCAACAACAAACCATTGACCGGGAAAATCTTCAGTCGATTCATCTATTACCGAGGTTTCAGTACCATAGGGTTTTGTAGAACTACCATCTGACTTCTCGCTATCATCTTCTGCATACGGCCACGCTTTGTACCAATAACTTTTGTTCCTTTCAAGACCAGTATGTGCAAAACTGGTACCAGCAACATACCCGTCAGTGTCAATTTTAGTCTGATCCCCCGGATTCCAAACTCCTTCTTCTCCACCTGGATCTGTGGTTCTATATTCGATGTATGCACCGTCACCGCCAGCGCCGTTAGCCCATGTCAGGTTGATTTGTCCAATGCCAAAGGGTGTTGCAGTAAATTCAGTTAGAGGATCGGGCTTTGTAAGGAATGTTTTTTCAGCAAAAGTGACTACTCTATCACTTTTTTCAGCACTAGAGTATCCATTTCTAATGTAAGCTCTATAGTAATACATCCGTCCCTTGGATAAAGTAGGACTGGCTTTGCTAAAATAACCCGTTCCCACTTCATTCTCCCAAGTAGGATTAATGCCATAAGATCCACTAGTTAATCCATATCTAAATTGATACTCACAATCTTTTCCATTAGTATCACTTATATATCCTCTGAAAGTTGCGCTTGTCCCTTCTACATTCTGAGCGTCTTGAGCTGAGCCTGTAGGCGCCAACCAAAAAAATTCAAGCTCAAACACATCTGGATATACATAGCCGATCAATTTTCTTGCTTCAAAGCGTATCCTTGCATGTGTCACCGTCGTTTCAGAAAACGTTTTTGTTACCCACTGCCGATCTAAAAAAGAGCTCTGAAAGACACCAGTCCAGCTCGAACCGCCATTAGAACGATCTAAATCCATAGTTCTACAATATGAATTATCATACCAGGCATAAAATTTTATTTTTGTACATCTCATTGACCCATGTGTAAGTTCAATAAAACTAGTCCAGGTCCAATCCGTATAGCCTACGGTCGTCTGCGCAGATGAAGCAGTACTGCCATCGTATGCTTCAGATTCATCATTCCAATCACTATTTGGATCTTCATATCCGCTTGGACTGACCCATGAGCCACCCTCTGCTATTTCAGCCGTTGCCTGATCTGGCAGAACCATAATTACTACGGTGAAACTGGCGATAAAAAGCATACACACTATAGTAAAAGAAAAGAATCGATGTGATGTTAGTTTGATGAGGGGTTTATTTCTTGTTTCATGTTTTTTCATAGAGAGGGTTTTCACTCTCCTTTTTTATATATTTTTTATTTAACTTGACCAATCATCAGTGTCATAGTCGATAGGATCAAACCCGGGTGCTCTGAAACAGATGACATCGTATGGTGCAATACTGGTAAGTGTTGCAAAATCAGGATACTTGGCATTGTAGGTTTTCCAGGTGCTTGTTGTTGAGTCGTAAACCATAAATTCGATGTTTTTTCCACCAAAATTAGTACTGTTTAGACTGGCAACAAAGTTAGCAGGAGTAATAGAAAAATCGTTACTCCAGGTGATATAATTATAATTCTCGTTCGTGCTATTGAATTCCATTGTTTTTTGTTGAGTCGTATCAACCATATCATCGGGAGTGAAGGAACAACTACGATTAGATGCTGTATGAATTTGCACATGATCCCATCGGTTAATAGTAAAGTCATCCTCTCCACCTTCTTCCTCACTCGCGCCAGCCACGTATTCTACGGTTGACCAGTCACCGGTACCAGGATCGAACTTACGAATGATATCTCCTGTATCAAGGCTTAGACCATCAGCAAGTTCACTCGCTTTTATCGACGCAGTAGCACCCCAGGCTATATAGTTGATACCATCGTTTTTGCTGTTGTTGACAACAGATATTTTTTGTTTGACCGTAACCACTGACTCCTTATATGATACTGTCTTTTCGCTATCAGTAACCGTTAAATTGACGGTATGCCGCTTAGCAAAGGTAAATGAGTGTTCTACGGAAGACCCTGTATCATCTGGGGTACCATCATTATCGAAATCCCAACTGTAACTTAATGTACCTGCACCATCTGAGTCGCTTGCATCAAGGGTTACCTCAACACCTTGATCAGGGGTTGCATCTGAAGGGGTAAATTGTGCATCGGCAACAGGAACATACGTAATCCGTAAGTCAACCTTGGAACAATACACTCTAAAAGAGGCGTCTATTGAGGGGAATGGTTTGACTTTACACCTTAACGAAGCAATGTCCTCCCATGCCCAGGACCCAGGTCCATTTGCATCATCGGTAATGTCAAACCATGCAGACCACGCACCTTCGTCTGCAGGAGCATCATATTGGTAAATATCCCCATCAGTATCTCCACCAAATACAGGTATGAGTTGGATGTCGGTAGCTACCGTTTTACCACTTGCATAATATCCGTTACAACGAAGTTCTACCTTCACTATCAGTCCACTTGTCCGTGTACAGTTGTTTGAAGACAACAGTTGAACATCAGCATCTGTTGTTGTATAGGCATACGATTGATCCTCACCATCCGCCATGAGCCCATATTCGTTACAGTCCCATTTATCAAGATCATCAGCACGGTCAAAAAAATGGACAGGTTGTCGGTCATACAATGGATCACCAAAGATATCAAAGATGCTGAAAAAAGACAATACTCCGCCGAATCGTAGTTCTCCGTTTATATCCTCTGTGGATTCTATCTCTACTTTGACATACCGGCCGTTTGTGGTATCAAAATCTGATGTTTCTATCCACGCAGCGCTATTACTCAAGTCAAGTCTCTCTATTGAGGCGTCCTCAAAACGGTCTGCTTCAGTGCTTATGTATATATTTACAGAAGTTGGATCCTTTTGAGAGTTTGAACGGCCACGAATCGATGAAATAGAATATGTATAACCAAGATCTATGATAAACCAATGAGGTGTTTTACTTCTGCACTCCCAATAATCAGTACCATCAAGTGCATCAGGGAGTAGATGAGCAAGAGATCCTCCTGTAGGATGACACTGTGAATACAAATAACTGCTATCGATACCGAGCCAACTTCCTTCTGGCGCAGCGTCAGCAGCAGCCTGTTCCGGCAGAACCATAAATACTACCGTAAAACTAGCGAGAACAAGCATACACACTATGGAAAATATAGAAAGCGAAAAAAATCGATAGGCTTCTGGCTGAGACGCAAATGCATTATTGTTACGTTTCTCTCCTCTCATGAGATCGTTCACCACCTTTTTTAGTAATATAATACTTTGTTATATATTAGCATGGTTTACTTTGTCATTACTACTTTATATACCTATTCTGTTAAAACAACCGGAGTGACAAACTGTCAAAATGACATTTTGTCATCTAACGTTTTTCCACCTTAACGGCACTCATCATTTCTTATCTGCGTTCAAAATCCGGGACGCACTCAGTCTTCAAAAGTCGGTACCTGCCTTGTGCAAAACACAGCACCTCCACACCTGACTCTCGTTCAGCATCCAAGACGCTGAATTGTTCACCATCCGAGACCTACACAATCACAACATATTCTCGGATACAAAACACTGGCACAGTTTTAATAAACGTTTGTTACTATTGGGAAAACAATCGTTAAACCGGTGGAAACTATCTTTTTTAATATTAACGTCGTATTCAAAGCCCTTCTCCTGCACTAATTCTTTTATATATATTTTTTAAGCTGCGGTTCCTTATTTTTGAGATAAATTTTTCGATATCTTTCACAATTTGTTCTTTGGTACAAACTGGCCCTATTGTTTCGTCTATTTTTATTGATGAGAGGGACTCTTGATTTCCTTTATGGATATAAATCACGTTCACATCAAGTGAACTCAGGTATCTTGACAGAGTGACTGATCGATATGATTTTTTCTTTTGTAACGAACGTATTTTATAAGAAACATTAATTGTTTTTGATTTTTCCAGCGCAACGATTTCAAGAATTTTTGTAGCACTCCATTCCATGCCATAGTAACGTGCAGCTGTGGAAAGACCCCAATACCATTTCTTTCTGCCATAGTGAACGTCAAATAGATTTGTAAAGAACTCTTGTTTATGTTCGATAAAATGGCCTTTTCGTTCACGGCTCGTTGGGACATAATAGATGCCTCTGAAGAATGTTGGTAAAATGTATAATGAGGAAAGGGCTTTTTGAAGTGAATACTTCTTTGTAATCTCATTTGATCGTATAAAAATCCCACTGTCAAATAGTTTAACGAAATCCTGATAACCAGTCATGCAACCACCACTTGAATGTTTCGAACTCATTATACGGAAGGTCATTCACTTGTTCAATTGTTTGAAAAATGAGCAGATCTTCTTTTGTTGTTTTTTCAATGTCCTCTAGTCTTTCAGTATAGCTGTTTTGTATTACCTCACATTCATGTTTTGGAAATGATAATGTAATCTTTGCTTCTTTTGTTATGATAAATAAGTCCACAAGGTCGCGTGCATCATACAGAGATCTGCATAACAGCGCAGTCGTTTTCATGTTTGCATATGTTTTTACATCAAATAAGAGAACCTGAGTCTGATTAATGGTTTTTTTCTCCATTTTAGTAAACGGTGTCCCGTCGTTAAACACCTCGATTTTAATGTTTGGGCCAATCAATAGAGCTCTTTCGGTTTTTGATTGAATTTGAAAACCTTTCTTTGTGAGACTCTTTGCTAAATGTTTTATCATTTTTTCTTCGTGTGCAGTTCCAATTGTTTCTGAATATGGATCATAGAAATCAATATCTTCTGATGCTCGATATTCTTTGAAAAGTGCGAGGTTCAGTGCAGTTCCTCCAACAAAAACCAAATCCAGTTTACTGGCATCTTCAAGGATGTACATCCAATTTCGTTTTATCCAAGTCCACTTATCAAATAGAGACACACATTCCCATAAGATTAAATTATTTTTAATCTTTTTGGTTTGTAAAGCCCAGGAAGTGTATTGACGAATTGTTAAAAGTTCACAACCCTTCCTCTTAACCCCCTTCAATTCTGTTTAAAATCCGAGATCTAGCCTTCATTCAAACTCTAGGGCTTGGTTTCGGGGTGTTCATCTACTTTCATTCATACCGCATTTCAATCCCAACATGGTCTGATTTTAACATCCACGTGTTCAAATTCTTTCCCCTACGCTAACTCATTGCGCAATAAGAATAGGATTTATAAGGTTAAAGCTGAGGCGTTTAGCTTGAAATTTATAAGGGCACAAAATTAAACAAAAAAGACAAATTTTGTATTTCTGTGTGCCCATGCAATAAAATATGGTTTATTTGGAGAGGATTGAAAGAAACGGCTACATCCTGTTGAATTAGGTACAATTCTGCATAATAAATTAGTAAGACTTATCCGTTTTCTGATGGGAATGGAAAAACGTCACGCGTTGTGATGAACGGGATATTAATGAAAAACAAATTCCCCATGTTTTATGTAGAACTAAAAGATAAGATCAACTATTGCGAAGCAATTGAAGAAGGCGATAAGGGCAATGATGATGCAATGGTGCATTATATTGCCAATGTGCTGATGGAGCAGCATACATTTAAGTTACAAAAAGAAAGTAAATAGTATCATTGACTAGCGAATTCTGATGGCAGTTAGGATATCCTACACCCCGCCATTTCATCCTTTAGAATTACCGGTATAACATGAACCTCAAGGTAGGAACCGGCGAACGGTGCTCCAGACTCTGTTTTTCTCCCATTAGACAATATTTTTGTAGAGACGGACTCGCACCTCAGGTGAAATTTAGTAGGCAGTGCTTGGTTGCTGCTGTTACGAGAGTAGTACCATTGATCGAAACACCATAACAGATGCGTATTTGGTAAGAAAGCAGCATCTTTGAATATAACTAGTAGAAAGGGTGAAAACGATAATTTAATCAATACATTCTCATATGTCTGGCTCAGGTTTTTATGTATGAGGCGCAAGTAACCATTGGGCTGAAAAAAGGGGTTTCAGATCCCGAGGGAACAAACACACTGAAGGCACTCCATTTACTTGGTTTTACCGGCGTCAAAGAAGCAAAAACCGTGAGAACTATCGACCTACTAATCGATGCATCAAGTGAACAAGAAGTACAAACGCAAGTAGAACAGATGTGCCAACGATTACTCACCAATCCTGTCATTCATACCTATGACATCAAAATACAAAAAAAGTAGGTGAGGGGGAAGCACGATGGCTGTTGAAACGTTGCTAAAAAAGAAAACATCGGCTCCTGATGTCTATGAGGTTGATCTTCTCTCAGCAACAGATGAACATCTCAAAGAAATCAGTACAACCATGGGTCTCGCCCTCGCCCTTGAAGAAATGAAGCGTATCAAGGATTATTTTCAAAAGAAAAAGCGCCGTCCCACTGATATTGAACTGCAAGCGCTTGGACAAGCCTGGTCTGAGCACTGCTGCTATAAATCATCAAAAATTCCCTTACAACAACACGTCTTTGGTATTGAAGAGAGGCGCATTGTTGCTCGAGAAGATGCAGGCGTTATTGAGTTTGACAAGAATCATTATTATTGTGCGGCATTAGAATCACATAACCATCCCTCTGCCGTTGAACCGTACGGTGGTGCGGCAACAGGAGTAGGCGGCATTGTTCGCGATATCGTATGCATGGGCTCTCAGCCTATCGCGTATATCGACCCATTGTTTTTTGGACCGCTTGATCTTCCTACTGATAAAGTACCTAAAGGAACGAAACACCCTCGCTTTTTGTTTAAAGGGGTTGTCGATGGCATACGAGACTACGGAAATCGTATTGGTATTCCCACACTTTCTGGACAAGTCTACTTTCATCCTGGATACACGGGCAATTGTCTGGTAAATGTCGGCTGTGTTGGCATCATGAAAAAAGAGGAGTTAATTCACAGTCGTGCAAAGGCACCAGGGAATGTTTATGTCTATGTTGGCGGAAAAACAGGCAGGGACGGCATTCATGGAGTTACCTTTGCATCTGCAGAGCTTACTGATGAAAGTGAAGAGAGCAGTCGATCAGCAGTTCAAGTGGGGGATCCTATCACCAAAGAACCAGTCATCCACGTCACCTTAGAATGTAATCGAAAGGGGCTCTTAGAAGGATTGAAGGATTTTGGCGGTGGCGGTTTATCTTGTGTCTGTGGTGAGCTTGCCTATGATGCGGGATTTGGCGCCGAAATTCATTTGGATAAGGTACCCCTGAAAGAAGAGGGGTTGTCTCCCTGGGAAATCTGGATATCAGAAAGTCAAGAGCGGATGATGTTTCTTGTGGATCCAGCAAATGTAGACAACGTGTTACATATCTGTAAACAATGGGATGTCACTGCTGCAGTTGTAGGAAAAGTTATTGACGAAAAAGTAACGCGTGTATTTTACAAAGATGTAAAGATTCTTGAGATGGATATGGATTTTTTCACTGCTGGTCCCGTCTACGACACCTGCCAGCGACCATATGTACTCCCCCAACAAAAGGAAAGAGCGGGTGATCCTGACTTCCCATTACCTGACCTTAACAACACACTGCAACAGTTGCTTTCGTCTCATAATATTGCCTCAAAGGAATGGGTCATCCGTCAGTATGATCACGAAGTACGAGGAAATACGGTCATTAAACCGCTACAAGGCACTATTGATATGCAAACCCATGGTGATGCCACCGTACTCAAACCCTTAGAAGAATCCTTCCAAGGTCTTGCGGTTACTGCTAACATCAATCCTCGGTTTATGGAACGAGAGCCCTATTGGGGTGCCTGCGCCGCTATCGATGAAACGTGTCGGAATCTTGTGGCTGTTGGCGCCCATCCTGATTCAGTCTGCGATTGTCTAAATTTTGGTAACCCGGAAAAACCGAAAAAAATGGGAGAGTTTTATGAAGCATGTCGCGGCCTTGGTGATGCGGCACGGGCAGTGAAACTACCCTTTGTCTCCGGAAATGTGAGCTTCTATAACGAGTCCGTGAAAACTGCGGTTCCACCGACACCTCAACTGATGGGAATAGGTCTTGTGAAGGATATTAGAAAATGTATAACCACTGACTTTAAAACAGAAGAAGATCCAGTATATCTAGTCGGTAATGGAACCAAAAGAGAACTCGGTGGATCAGAGTACCACGCCCTAATGAACGTCGACGGGGGAAGCGTTCCTAAGACCGATTTTGCCGTCTTAACTGCCTGCATGAAAGGACTTCTTGCTGTCATTGAAAAGGGCTACCTTGCCGCCTGTCATGATGTCAGTGAAGGGGGCATCGCCGTTTGTCTTGCAGAAATGGCCATCGGTGGCAATAAAGGAGCAACTGTAGATCTGACGAATGTTGGCACATCTGAGCGAGCTGACGTTAAACTCTTTTCTGAATCAAATACGAGATGGATTGTAGAGGTGAAAAAAGACCAAAAAAAATCATTTGAAGCACTGATGACCAAGTGTCGTGTACCCTTCACGAGCATCGGTGTGACAAAAGGAAAGAATGTAGTGGTAGTCAACGAGGGGGAAACGCTTGTAACTCAACAAGTAGCCACGTTACGAGACGTCTGGAAGCACACCCTATGGAATGTTATGGGATGAATATTGAATAATTTATAATTTTACTTTTATTAATACTTTCAATGATCCTCAGTTGAAATATATAAACATGTTTCTACAATTTGTATTTTGAACAAAATGGCAGATTTAAACAAAAATTTTAAATATGATAGTTATATAAATTTATATAATAGGTTTATCAAAATGACAAGGAAAATACACTACCCGCAATTAGATACAATACTAATGGTAGAAGATGAAATACAAAAGATGGATTATCCGAAAAAAACAGAACTTTGGAAGGCGCTACCAAAAAAAGTAATGTACCAAACGTTTTGCATGATATTAGATTACCTAGAAGAATCTGGTAAAATCATGATTGATGACGATGGGAGAATCATTTGGACTTGGAATCCCGAAATGATTAAAAAAATAAAATCTTCTGGTGTAAAATTAAGATGAAAGATAAACCAATTTATGTTGCCTTTGCTAGTCCTAAACTAGAAAAGGATTTTGAAAAGTTAAAAGAGAGGAAATTTGAAGATAAGCAATTGTATAGTTTTATTGGAAGAGCAATAGAAGATTTAAAGAAAAATCCTAGATGTGGAGTTAAAATACCTAGAAAGTTATGGCCAAAAAGTTATATCAAAAGATATCAGCTAAAAAACCTTTGGAAATATGATTTACCAGATGCATGGAGATTAATTTATACAATCTTTGAAGATAAAGTTGTGATTATTAACCTCATTCTTGAGTGGTTTCCACATAAAGAATATGAGCGGAAGTTTAGATATTAACTTGTTTTACTGATATTCTAAATACCAATTAAAACAGATTGCTAACTATAGTTATATTACCCAGCTTAACATCAATAAGCATTAACAAAAACATTAAATCACCAAAGCACCATTGCTACATACAGTGATGAACGAACCCTTGCTGAACCTGTAAAGGTAATGATGAGGATCTTGAGTGCTGAAACGCGCTAACAGATATGCTCACTTAGCATATCTGCAACTTTTTCTAAAAACATGACATCTTTTGTTGTAAATGCATGGGGAACATCTGAATCAATATCAATCTCACCAACAATCTTCCCCTGGGCTCGTATAGGAACAACAATTTCAGATTTTGTAGAAACAAAACAAGAGAGATATCTCGTATCCTTATTAACATCAGGAATGAGTTCTGTTTTACCGCTCTTTGCCGCTGACCCGCAAATGCCTGTACCAACAGGTATCCTGGTATGCTCTGTGGCTTGTGTCCCCTTCCACGGGCCAAGAACTAATGTTTTACCTTTGACCAGATAAATGCCTATCCACGAGTACGTATCAAAGGTTTCATAGAGAAAATCAACGATCTGTTGCAAATGTGAAGAGGTGCCACTTTCCTCAATAATTCTAGCGAGCTTTTGTTCTGCTTGCGCATACTTCATGCATCTCACCGCAAGTGTTAATACTCCACAAGACTCGTCTGCTTGTCTTTTGGTCTTGCAGGCATAAACGGTGATTTTTCTTCTTCTGGTAATTCAATAGTGCCATATGCTCCGCCCCCTCCTGGTTGAATGATGACCCGGCCTTCCCGGAATGCTTGAACAGCTTCTGCAATAGCGGGAGCTGTTACCTGTGCAATATCTTCAAGAGGCGTATCAAGTAAGACGGTGATTTCGTTACCGAAGGCCTCGATCAACTCAGCCCATCGTCTAGTCACGGTTTGGGTAAAAGGCGTTCGTAATCCAATAGCTTTGGTAATAATTTCTGCCAGAGGAATCAGATGGACATAGGGAGGTCGATGGTCAGGATGATGTGGTTCTGAAAAGGTTGCTCGTTCGTGTATTCTATCTTTTACTCCTTTTTTAATGCGTTTTCCACAGCTACATTTCCATCGTCGCCGTTGTGCTTCTTCTAACGTGTAATGGGTGTAGCATTTAATACACGCCGTTTCATTGTATTTTCCTTCCTGTGGAGGAAGCCCCACATTTAAGACAGGTTTATTTCCACCTACTCGTAGAATTGCCTTTTTAATGTCGTCAAAGGTTGCATCAGTAACATCAAAACGAGTAAACTCTCGAGCAAGTCGAATAGGGTGAGGACTATGACAATCGGAATTGGTGAGAAACGTCAATCGATGTAGTTCCTCAATCGCGTCGGCGTAATCGGAATCGGCACTGAGCCCCAACTCAACAAAGGAAACATAGTCAGTCAGGTCACCATAGCAATCCTTGAGCGAATCGTAGTATGCATACAATGCAGTCCAGGGGGTGAACGCATGACAGGGACCTATAAGGGCATCAACATCTTTAGAAAGTGCGGCAAGCTCTTCTCCATTCAAATTAATGTTTGGTCTCCCATCTTGCTCAAGGTTTTTTGACTTCGATGTAACACGTTCTTTAAACTCTTCAACAGCAGAAATGCTAGGGAATAATACTAAATGATGAACCCGACGTTGATCTTCTACTTCAGTCGTCAAAATAAACCGAGTGCCATGGAGTTCAAAGGTACCATCATCGAGAGGACTACACGCTTTGATTTCTTTCATCCAGCCGCCATGCAAGCAGTCACCAGTGCCCATCAAATGGATTCCCTTTCGTGGCGCGGCAAACGCAATATTTTCTATCGTCATCTTATTGCTTGTTGCACCAGCAAATCGGGAGTGAATGTGTAAATCTGCATTAACAATCATGACGTCCCATCGTTTTTATTACTTTTTTCCTCTTTGGACAGTGTTGGCTCGGGCAATTCTTTATCTTGTGTAGATTGTTCTGTGACATCTTGTGTCTTAGGAGTTTTTTTGGCTTTCTTTTCTTTTGGAGGCACCGTTATTTTTGGCTCAAAAAACGTTGTTTTGGCAGAAATCTCCAGTATGCCTGCAACAATAAAGATAATACCTGAGATGATAAGAAGCTGCCCTCCTAGACCAAGACCCCATTGCAGGGTAAGAGTACCACTCGCCTCAGGGAACGGAATGCTTTGTTGCCCACCGAGTGGTGAACTGGTAAAATCAAAGATACTACTTATACCAGAAGCTTCGTCGCCCATGCCTGCCATACTTCCAGAGATAATATTTCCAATAAACATGATAACAACAATGATGATGATTACTGGAATTAACAATTTTATGCCCCGGTAGATGTATTTTTTCCCAAGTTTCTTACTCCCAATAAGACCTACTGATGCAATAACGAGAAAGAGAAAACCGATACCCATAATCAGTGAAAAAGGCATTGAAAAAGAGCCCATAGGAACAGGACCGGATGACCCAGGAACGGTAATTTGAATGCCGTTGATACCATCAATATTAAAAATATCAACCATACTTGTCGTCGTGTATCCTTCAACAACACTTGTACCAGTAAGCCCATAAGAAACGGAATACCATTGATTCATCAAGCCAAATAGTGCTATAACAATACCGACAAAACAAAGAATATTACCGATACTTTTCAGATTAACGCCGTCGATATATAACATCGAGACGATTCGAGGCCCTAGACCTGTTGTTTTGTGACGTCGATATATTCGATATACTCCAATGCCAAGAGCGAGCAGTGTAACCAGCAAAAAGATCGTGACAAAATGATACAATAGGAATTCGATGAGCAGAAAATTGTTGTCCAATTGTCCAAGACTTGCCCCCCACGTAAGAGGATCTTCCCACATCGAATATCCCCCTTCCGCGCGGTACATCGGACCCTGTGGACCAAGTTGGCCTAAAAACATGGATTCATAGACTTGTGCTTCATCTGCACCAGCCCAACCCCAACGACCAGCGTAGGAAAGCCACGGTTGTGATTCCAAAAGTTCTATCGAGTACTCAGTGGGTTGCAGGACTCGCCCATTTGCCCCTACATAATCATTTGCAGCACCTAATTTACCAGAGTAGTATCGGAAGTAATTGGCATGACTGCCTCTGGCAACGTACACATGCATATGGTCACCCGTACGTTCAACCTGTTCCCAGGTTGTCTGTTGCCCACTATAGTGCTGACTGTACATTACTTGCTCTGGCGTGTTTCCAGAAAGCACCAGTTGTACCATTTCCCAATCGCCTTCATGTTGATTGAGTTCCCCCTTATTGAAGGCATAAAACAGCCAATATTGAATGAGAGTGTACCCGCCATCAGAAACAACCCGCGCATATACCGTATATCCTAACGTTGACAATTTGCTTTGGTAATCAGTAATAATGCCTACATCATCAACCGTTCCTTGCTGATTATCCAAATAATAGTCATCAGAACTGTAAAATGATAAATCAGCCTCAGAAGGAGTTGCCGTCACAAGTTGCGCTTCATCATCAACAATCTGATATAGGTAAGACGCATCAACATGATAGGATATATCAACAGGAAAGCACGTTTCCTCTGCTTCAAAATAGAATATTGGTGCATACTGACTTGCCAAATCCTCATCTGCGGCAAGCCCCGTTGTTGAAAGTAAGGGCATCACTACCAATCCTACCATAAAAAAAAGTATGATCTTTACAAAACATCCTCTCTTTTTGCCTATTTCTTTTCTCATAACATACCTCCCCAAACGTGGTAGTGTAATAGAGTGTGCTATTTTTAATAGTTTTTTAAAAAACAACCCATAAATAGCAACCTTTATTAGGTAACATCCCATATGAAAAGTACCCAAAAAGTAACCTGGGAGATGGGATACTACATTCCTGAAAGAAACTAGCAGAATTAGCGTATGTTTTGAACCAGATGTGATAAATTATGACCGATGAAAAAACGCCAGCCGATGGAGGTTACGACACTGACTCCATTCAGGTGCTCGAAGGCTTAAAAGCAGTCAAGCAGAATCCTGCGATGTATATCGGAAGTACTGACGAGCGGGGACTGCATCATCTTGTGTATGAAGTTGTTGATAACGCTATTGATGAGGCATTAGCGGGGTACTGTAATACTATTCGAGTGTCGTTGAACAATGATGGAACGGTAACCGTTGAAGATAACGGTCGAGGGATTCCAGTAACCATCCATAAAAAATACAACAAGTCAGGTGTCGAACTGGTCATGACCACCCTACACGCCGGAGGGAAATTTGATAACCAAGCATATAAAGTCTCTGGAGGGCTACATGGGGTTGGCGTTTCTGTCGTTAATGCACTTTCCTCATGGCTTGAGGTAAAAGTGCGACGGAGGGGAGACGAATATTATCAAAAATATGATCATGGTGTGGCTGTTGAGCCACTCAAACAAATTGGGAAAACAGATAGCACTGGAACTACCGTTACCTTTCTTCCAGATCCTGAGGTATTTGAAACAACCACCTACAAATACGAAACCATTGCCACACGGCTACGTGAATTGGCATTTTTAAATGCAGGATTAGCAATTGAAATTACTGATAAACGTACCGGGACTACAGAGACTTTTAAGTATGACGGGGGAATCCGTGAATTTGTCCAATATATTAATAGAAATAAAACACCACTACATCCTGATCCTATTTATTTAAAAGCAGAGCGTCAAGATTTTGAAGCGGAGCTGGCAATCCAATACACTGATGGCTATACAGAAAACATCTTCACGTTTGCCAACAACATCAATACTCATGAAGGAGGAACACACCTCTCTGGATTTAAGGCGGCATTAACCCGAACGTTAAATGATTATGGCAAAAAGAATAATCTTTTTGATAATGACTTTGCCCTTTCTGGAGAAGATTGCCGCGAAGGAATTATCACCGTGATATCCTGTAAGGTACGTCGCCCACAATTTGAAGGGCAAACCAAAACTAAACTGGGCAATTCAGAAGTCAAAGGGGTTATTGAGAGCCTTGTCAATGAAAAACTAGGAGAATTTTTTGAAGAAAATCCATCCGTTGCCAAAATCGTTATTGATAAGGCAATGACGGCAAGTCGTGCACGAGAGGCAGCACGAAAGGCAAGAGAATTAACCAGAAGAAAAGGATTGTTAGAATCCTCTGCCTTACCCGGTAAACTTGCTGATTGTTCAACAAGAGATCCTAGCAAATCAGAGTTATATATTGTTGAAGGTGACAGCGCAGGTGGATGTTTTTCAGGAGATACAAAAGTTGCACTTCTTGATGGTAGAAATATTTCCTTTAAACAACTGGTTGAAGAGGACAAACAAGGAAAACGTAACTTCTGTTATACAATTAAGAAAGATAGAACGATAGGCATCGAAGAGATTAAAAATCCAAGGATTACAAAAAGAAATGCTGAGGTAATCAAATTAATAGTGGACAAGGGAAAAGAAGTCGTTTGCACGCCAGATCATCCCATGATGCTTCGGGATGGTACATATAGGAAGGCAGAATATCTTACTAGTTCAGATTCTCTTATGCCGTTAAGAAAACAACTGTCAAGAAAAGGGAGAAGAATCACTATTGAAGGATATGAACTTGTATATGACAATGAAGAACATCGGTGGATGTTCACTCATCTTTTGTCAGATAAATGGAATAGAGAAAACAACATCTATACTTCTGAATTGGGATCGCATAAACATCATATTGATTTTAATAAAACAAACAATAATCCAACAAATCTAACAAGACTTCATAAAGAAGAACATCTCCAACTTCATCGTGATCTTGCTCATAAAACCCTACACACAGAAGAAGTTAAAGAAAAATGTCGGCTCTTGCGTCAATCAAAAGAATTCAGAGAGGCTATGAGTCAAACAATGAAAAAACCAAAAACAAGAAGACTCCTAAGTAGACAGGCGAAAGAACAGTGGAAAAATCCTGAGTATAAAGAATTTATGAAAAAGAAATTTTTAGATTTTTATAACAGTAACGAGAATTACCGAAAAGAATCACTGAATCGTCTCTATCAACAACAGAAAATGTATTGGAGTAAACAAGAAAACAAAGAAAAACAGTCGCAAAAAACCAAAAAATACTTTGAAGCCCATCCGGAAAAACGGCAACTACTTTCACAACAAGCTAAACAACAATGGAAAGATTCTGAATTAAGATTGTGGCGAAGTGAAAAAACAAAGGAGCAATGGACACCAGACTTCAGAAGAAAAAGGAAACAAGCATATAACAAGACATATTTCAACAAAACAATACAAGCGCTCCATGAAATATACACGCGATACAAATACATTGATATTGAGAAATATGATGATTATAGAAAAGAAAAAAACGATAAAACCCTACTGAAATATGATACATTTGTTCAAAGGTTTTTTAACAACAGTGGAAAAAATGCAGGAGATGCGATAGCCAATTACAATCACAAAATCATAGGGATCGAAAAGATGACCCAAAGAATCGATGTCTATGATATTGAAGTACCTCACACACATAATTTTGCACTTGCATCTGGAATATTTGTTCATAATAGTGCCAAGATGGGGCGAGATCGCGGATTTCAAGCTATCCTTCCTTTACGAGGGAAAATTATCAATGTTGAAAAAGCGCGCATGGATAAAATTCTGAAGAACAACGAAATTCTTGCCCTTATCACTGCCATTGGTACAGGCATTGGTGAAGAATTTGATATTGAAAACGCACGATACCATAAGATTATCCTGATGACTGATGCAGATGTTGATGGTGAACATATCAGAACGCTACTACTCACCTTTTTCTTCAGATACATGCGCCCGTTAATTGAAGAAGGGTATCTGTATATTGCACAGCCTCCACTCTACAAGATTGTCAAAGGAAAACAAGTTGTCTATGCCTATTCGGAAAGAGAGCGGCTGAAAAAAACCAAAGAATTGGGAGAATCTGGCATCAGTATCCAGAGATATAAGGGGCTCGGAGAGATGAATCCTACCCAACTTTGGGAGACCACCATGGATCCCGAGAACCGATTGACGGTACAAGTCACGGTTGATGATGCAGTTGAAGCTGACGAACTTTTTACAATTTTAATGGGTGAAAAAGTCGAACCACGTCGTGAGTTTATTGAAATTCATGCAAAAGAGGTGACTAATTTAGATATTTAAGGTGACAGTATGACAGATGGAGAAGAACCACAAAAAGAATACACTCGAACACTTGAGTCAGAGATGAAACGAGCGTTTATAGACTACTCTATGAGCGTTATCATGAGCAGAGCCCTACCTGACATTCGCGACGGACTTAAACCAGTTCATAGACGTATTTTGTATGCAATGAATGATATGGGCCTTACAAGTAGAAGCTCTTATAAAAAATCTGCAAGAGTTACTGGAGAGGTGCTTGGAAAATATCATCCACATGGTGATCAAGCAGTATATGACTCAATGGTTCGAATGGCTCAGGATTTCTCACTTCGCTATCCATTAGTAGATGGTCAAGGTAATTTTGGTAGCATAGATGGCGACAGTGCAGCAGCCATGAGATATACGGAAAGTAGACTTGCAAAAATCTCTCAGTATATGCTTCAAGATATAGAGAAAGACACCGTTGAATGGATTGACAATTTTGATGGTAGTCTCAAAGAACCGGTAGTACTTCCAGCAGTTCTTCCTCAGCTGTTGGTGAATGGCGCCTCTGGTATCGCAGTTGGAATGGCAACCAATATGGCACCACATAATATCACCGAAGTAATTGATGGAACAATTCAAGTTATTGATAACCCGGAGATAAGCACAGCAGGCCTCATGGAAACAATTCAGGGTCCCGACTTTCCAACAGGAGGGGTCATTTACGGCCGAGGGGGAATCCTTCAGGCGTATTCTGAGGGACGGGGACTCGTGCGAGTTCGTGCAAAAACACATTTTGAAGGAGACGAGAAAAAGAAAATAATCATTACAGAACTCCCGTATCAGGTAAACAAAGCAAATCTTTTGAAAACTATAGCAGATCTTGTAAAAAACAAAAAAATAGAAGGGATAAGCGACCTACGTGATGAATCAGACCGGGATGGGATGCGGGTAGTAATCGATTTGAAACGTGATGCAATTGAGGATGTCGTTTTATCTCAGCTTTTCAAACATACAGAGATGCAGACTACTTTTGGTGTAAACAACCTTGCAATAGTAAATGGCGAGCCGAAGACATTAACCCTTAAAGAGATAATTCAGCATTTCATAGAATACCGGGTTCTAGTTATTACTCGCAGAACAAATTATGATTTAAAGAAAGCGCAAGAAAAAATGCACATTCTCGAAGGATTAATGATTGCTCTCAAAAACATCGATGAAGTCATTAAAATCATTCGAGGGAGCAAAGAAGCAGATGAGGCGAAACAGCGATTAATACAACGATTTGAGCTATCAGAACTGCAGGTCAAAGCCATACTTGACTTGCGACTGCAAAAGTTGACTGGTATGGAAATTGAAGGGGTAAAACAAGAACACCAGGAGACTGCAGAACTAATTAAAAATTTAGAACACCTGCTGAGTGACAAACAACATATTTTGGATGAAATTAAACGAGAGTTACTTGAGATCAAGGAGAAATTCGGTGATGAACGGCGAACCCAGATTGTCGAAGGAGAAATCGATATTGACATGGAAGATCTTATTTCTGTGCAGGACGTCGTTATAACCATTACTGATAGTGGCTACATAAAACGCATCCCGTGCGAGGCATATCGAACCCAACGACGTGGCGGTAAAGGTCTCATTGGCATGAAAACCAAAGAAGAGGACATCGTTGTCGATTCTTTTATTACCTCAACGCATGACTACATCATGTTTTTCACCAATAAAGGCAAATGCTTCTGGTTGAAGGGATATAAGATTCCTGAAGGAGAACGATACGGAAAAGGAAAGGCGATTATCAATCTGCTTCCACGATTAGAAGAAGGAGAATATGTAGAAACAGCCATCCCTATTCATGAATTTGATGATGAGCACCACCTGGTATTTGCAACCAAAAAAGGCATCATTAAAAAAACCGTACTCTCCTCCTATAGCAACATACGAGTCAATGGTATTCGAGCGATTAACCTAGATGAAGACGACGAACTTATTAGTACCCGGCTTTCTGATGGAAAGCAAACAATCATGATTGCTTCTGCAGGTGGCCAAGCCTGTCGCTTTTACGAAGAGGAAGTTCGTCCGATGGGCAGAGTAACGAGAGGAGTTATCGGCATTCGACTGAATAAAGGAGATAACGTTGTCTCCATGGCCATTGTTGGAGAGGAAGGGAATTTGTTAACAATAACGGAGAATGGATTTGGGAAGCGGTCACCCATACAAGAGTACCGCAAAACACATCGAGGGAGTAAAGGTGTACGAACCATTATCACCAACGAGCGCAACGGAAAAGTCATGTATGTTAGAGAAGTTGTTGATGACGATGAAATCATGTTAACAAGTAAGGATGGTATGATGGTACGTGTTCCGGTAAGAGATATAAGAATACAAGGTAGAAATACAATGGGTGTCCGAATTATGAGGTTAAACGAAGGGGACAAGGTTGTCTCCGTAGCAAAAATAATGGAAAATGATGAAGAAGAGTCTTGCGAGACTGAAGAAGAATAACGCACTGATTCATTTTTTCATATAGATTTTTAAAAAACATTTATATCTTTCTTTCTTATTAGAATTCATGGGGGCAGTAGAAATGAAAAAAATTTTACCGATAGTAGTTGTAAGCTTGTTGGTGTTGAGTGCCGTAGGAGCATATGGATTTTCTGTTGAAAGAGAAGACGATAACACGGAAAAGCACATAGTAACAAAAACTGTTACGTTTTCATCACCTACAATAAAAAAATCTGACCAGACATATCTAGAAGTTAGTGTCAAAGAAATTTCGTCACATACGACCATGCCAGGAAAACCGATGATTCCTCAAACAACGACATCCTTTGAGTTACCCTTTGGCGCAACAAATGTACACGTTACTGTTCTACCAAACAATGTACAAGAGCATGATCTTGATAGTGAACTGCAACCTTCGCCAGCTCATATCCCCCTTATTGCAGATAGAACAGATCTCTCGTTTTCATCTGAGAAAGATAATGCAGTCTATGAAAGTAACGAACTATTTCCCACATCCTGGTACTCGACTCATGTTGGATGTGGGCTCAATAACGAAAACAAGCGCGTAACCCATGTAAGCGTTCATACCTATCCACTACGATATTCTCCAGGATTGGGTAAATTGTATGTTGCTGAAGCACTCGAAATAACGGTAACCTACGATGAGGGTAGCATGACTGTCCCTACGCCGAGTACGCAGTATGATCTTGTAATCATTGCCCCATCCATATTTTCTCGTGATTTACAACCCTTAGTTGAACATAAAAACAGATTTGGCGTTGATACATTGCTGAAAACAACCGAAGAAATTTATGAACAATATGGTGGAATAGATAAGCCTGAACAAATTAAGTATTTTATTAAAGACGCCATAGAAAACTGGGGAATTACCTACGTCCTCTTGGTCGGAGGATTGAATTCATTACTACGAGCTCAACCTCGAGATGACGCCAACCAAGGATCAAGGGATTGGTATGTACCTGTACGGTATACCAATTGTTTTGATAATCCTGAGCACCCGTTAAGTAGTGCCATCAATGACCCTGGCGTCATTAGCGATCTCTACTATGCCGATATTTACAAAGAAGGGGGCGTCTTTGAAGATTGGGATCCCAATGGAGATGGATTATTTGCTGCATGGGGTCATCCTACTGCAGAAAATGATACCGGCATTGATTTTTATCCTGATGTCAGCCTTGGACGGCTTGCCTGCAGAAATAAACGCGAAGTCAAAGCAGTGGTTGACAAAATCATTACCTACGAAGAACAGCCTGCTGATCCCTCGTGGTTTAAACGAATGGTCGTAATCTCTGGTGATGGATTCCTAGATCAGGAGGATCTTGACATCCAATGGGACATCAAGAATGTTTCAGAGGGGGGATATACCATTTGTGCCCAAAGTATCAATGCGGATAATATTGCAGGACCTATCGATAAGGTTCGCGTTACCATCAACCGGAAAAAATCAACCTCACTCTCCTTTAATCACGATGATCATCTCAAAATCGATGGATACCCGGCACCGCCCATCGCAGAAATTACCTCTCCTTCGGACGGTGATATACTGGGCAATACCGATTACTACGAAGAACCAGGAGAAGGCGTTGCCTATTGTAACGAGTTCAATGGATGGGCCAATATTGAATATATCAATGGAATCATGCACATACGGGGAAAATCATATGATCCACGGCCATACGGAAACATGACGGACATTCATGTCTGGATTGAAGACACCAACCACAACATTATCTTTTCCAAGTGGAGAAATGATACCGAGATGTACTATGAGGGGGAATGGCTCTGTGGAGAAAAGGTGCTAGAAGGTGGTGGTGGCGCTCTGTATTATATGCCTTCTGATTTTGAGCGAGAGATCATTTGGACATCAAATGGAAAATTGACAGGACAACAAGATGTTATCGATGCGTTGAATCCCGGATGCGGGTTTGCCTTTTTATCAGGACATGGGAGCCCCAACGTATGGGCAGATCACTACCCAGGGGTTCCGGGCAATAGGGGGCCAGGTAGCGTTACTGGATTGAAGGTAACTAGTATCGGCATCTATCCGCCCTTTGTTCGGTTTCCTGTATTTCCCATGGATAAATTGCGAAATACCGATAAACCGCCAATTGTGCTAATTGGGGGCTGTCATAATAGCCAATTTAATGTCTCCATGATTCCAGCATTTTTGGATGTGAAGAATAAAAAAAGCTTGTGGACTCATGGTAGTGCAGTACCTGAATGTTTCAGCTGGTATTTGATCAAGTTACCAAAGAAAGGTGCCATTGCTACTATTGGAAACACAGGACTGGGCTATGGCACCATGGGGAAAACGTGTACGATTGATGGACTTGACGGAGGCATCTGTATTGAATTTTTCAAACAATACGGACAAGAAGGACATCACATCCTTGGTGATGCATATACTCAGACGTTACGATCGTATGTCTCAACATTTGACATGGAAAATCAGGATCATGCCAAATCGCTGCAACAATGGGTACTGCTCGGCGATCCTTCTCTAAAAATTGGAGGGTATTCCTAACTCTACGTCATTTAAAAACAGAGAAAAAGGGTTGAAGGGTTTAACTTATTACCCTTCGTTTACCGGTTCATACAGATTGAGTGCAGGGTCACCAAAGAGCACGTATTCTTGATAGGTCACATATTTAGATTCCATACATTTACTGAGAGTGTTAGCTGAAGTGCTCTTTGTGTTCATCAGTGACACACTGGCATCTAAAAGTGAGTCTCCCGTCGTAACCAATGGCGGTGTCCACCACACTTGCCAATCTACTTCCTCAGGAACGAAATAGCTATTTCTGGCATTTCTTAACGCTAGCCCAATGTTGGCATCATCTTCCTTTAAATTTGTGTTTAAATCAGTATATAATCTGAAGCCAAAGTGTGGAGAAGGAAAATTATTGTTATTCCATTGTCTCTTAGCTTTTAGATATTTTGGAATGGTAGTGATAGGCAAATCATATTTCATATTCTTTGGCTCAATGTAGCCACCTCCAATGTTAGATCCTGTTGATGACGCGACGAGCGATGTTATTCCAGCATGGAGATATGCCTGACCAATATTTGCCTTTGGATACATACCATCTATCTTTCCGCAGATGCAACTTTCAATCCAGAGAAATGATGGGCCAAATTTCATATCTGACACCGATCTGGTATTGTAATCGCCGATTTTACTTAGATCTGCTCCAGGCCCCATAAAACCTCCAAGTGGTGGTACAATGAGTTTTTGAAGGAGAAAATGAATTACAGGACCGCCCAAGCCAGCAGCAGTTAACGAATTACCTGCCATGCCATAGAAATTCTGGCATCCATGACCATTTGCAAAAATGAAATTACTTGACTCCATGATTTCACCACCTTTTACATTGCCTTCTCCAGCAAGTCTTGTGACTTGGGGTCTGCTGAAAAACAAGAGGTTGAGTAGATTAGACGTCTTCAGCTCTTTAATAGCATCATTACTGAGTCCTTCTCTCATTGCTTCTGTATCATATGCCGTGAACACGTTAAATCCTAATGGATCTGCGGCCTGCACCTGCGTTCTTTGAAGAATCATTTTAGAATACCCGTTGGCAAGTTTCATGGGTTCTGCCGGATTGTGCACCCCTAATAAGTTGCCAAATATAATCTGGCGTGCTAACGGTTTTTGAAAATCTTGTCCCCCGCCAATAAGGAGAGCAAAATTGTCTTTCCATTCGTCCAAGTTTTCGACAATCTCATCATAAAAGATTGCTCTAATAACCAATGCACTGGCATCTTGAGCGTCCCACCCAGTAATACGACCAACAATGTTTTCTTGGAAGGGATATTCGGTGTACACATCATTGGCAAGATTAGACCAATCATATGGAACGGGATCAATATTGCCATAAATAACATCGCTAGGAGTACCGCCACCTACCCAATATGGCGTATCATCCTTTCCATCACCATCAATATCTCCCACAGGTTCAACATGATTCTGGTAAATGTAGTTGGGAAGAACCGTATTTCCGCCCACCAATGCAATGTATACGGGGTGGGCTCTATAATAATCTTGCAGATATTTAATGTCTGTATCTCCTCTCAAAGAGATATCTGCAAGTCTTGCTAGGAGAGAATTTAAGGGTTTGTGGATATTATCAAAGATATGTCTATTGAGCATAGGAGTCAGTTTCGGATTTCTTCGGGGGACGTAAAATCCTGGGCATGTTTGTCCAGTATTAGTAATAACATCATCATCTGCAGTAAATGCAAAGTCTGGGTCACCAAAGACAATACCTTTGTGATACGCAGTCAGATAAGGAGCCATAGAGGAGAGTTGCTTCATCATGGGGTAAACAGGATGTTCAAGTTTTTCAATTTCCACGCTTGCTGAAACTGTGCCTTCCTTTCTACCCATCCATGATCCAGTTGAAGTAACAATATAGTCTATGCCGCCTCGATCATACACAACAGCTTCCTGATAAAGTTTATCTGTTACGATATTTCCCTTAGCGTCTCTTTCAGGTACACCACCGCCACCGGTATTCCCTGTAACAACAAGACCTTCGGGAGTCTCGGGTGTATCTGATGCCACATTAAAATTGGCAGTATCTCCAAATTTATCAACCTCATCTGCATCGTGATTTATTCCTGTAAATTTAATCAATGCATACTTGTAATCGTTTGGTATCGTAAATCTCCAAGAGACACTATTTGCTCCAGATATAGCACCGGTGAGTGTATTTACTAATTGGCTAATGGAAGAGGATTTAATGGTCTTGGGACCAAAACTAAATTGAACGCTATCTAACACCGTAGGAGGCCAGGCATCAATAGGGTTTGTTACTGTGATATAATCGATATCTCCAAATTTTTCCCGAACGATCTCTACAGAAAAATCAGCGACATCATCAACGTCCTTGAATATGTATGAGTCTCCGTACCCTTCAATATCACCACAGACAAGAGTATATTTTACGTCAAGATTGCGGAGAACTTCTTTAACTTCTTCACTTAATTCATCGACTACTATTACTGGAATTCTGAGGTATGACGCCAAGGGAGTGGCCAACACACCTATCTCATAGCCAGTTTGATTGTTTTTAATGAGAAGAGCGCCTTCACTATTCTTCCAATATGTTTGTGCGACTGCTAAAGATACGTTGTGAGGAGAACCCGATTGAATAATAACTTCATTCAATGGATCATCTATCATGTCTCTAGTTCGAGTTACTGCAGTAGATGGGTTGTCAAAATTTTGGACATATAGGGGAGCTTTGTACTGCTCACCATCTTTATCATAGCTTATGGTTAATGGCGTTGCAATCAGAGGATAAAACGGACAGCTATCAGAAACTGTTGCCGCATCTGGTTTATCCTTCATTTCTCCGCATATAGTGGCAAAATCTTCAACAGTTGCATAACCAACAATTTTCGTCTCAGGAGCCCAATAATAAATGCCAATCGAAGCAAGAATAAGTATCGCTACTCCAAGTACAACAATTATCTTATCGTTCTTTTTCATTTTTTATCCCCCATTCTTTATAATATTCTGCATATATA
>Ga0180433_10001755_pt1 | contig 35585 bp, 32 predicted proteins | sample SS_ome_8_FD_132980 | JGI IMG/M metagenome (GOLD analysis project Ga0180433, IMG submission 132980) | Hypersaline lake sediment archaeal communities from the Salton Sea, California, USA - SS_1_D_1 metaG | ecosystem: Environmental > Aquatic > Non-marine Saline and Alkaline > Hypersaline >...
AGGGGAAGTTGCTTATCTTCCTCTCTTGTTTTCGAAGAAGTGTTTGTTTGACCATTTCTTCGTAGGCGGTAAGAGCACTCCTTCTGAAGACAGCAGTTATGGAACAGTTTACAATTATGACATTTATCCAATCTATTCGCCCAATGATACTGATTTTACATTGGAAAATTCCAATGTATTGAGTCATGCAGTGCCTGATTTGGGTCAAATGCAGGAATACAAACGTGTCAAGTGGATAGGCGAGATGGAAAAATATGGTCGTTGGGGTGGTCAGATTTTCGGTTACTATATGAGGACACGAGAAGATTCCGAGTTCAACATACTCAATGGCAATGGTAATTTTACATTGGAATGGGTAGGAGGAACTGCTGGCGACCCTGCTTGTACGAATAATTGGATAGACTATATTACGAACATTTCTGTTACTCACGGCTTGGATGGTTCCAGCGGCACGATAACAGTGGATAAGTTCGGTCTTGCCGGTCAGGACGCTGTAGCTGTGCAAAGTATAGGGGCTGTGACAATCGACATGTATGGAGGCCCTACGGGAACAAGGACAGGTAGGATTTTTTCTGGAATCGGATATGGCATAGGAGAAGGTGATTCGGCAGATAGTGGAACGTGGACGATTCCTCTCTTTGGCTTGGAGAAAAAGCTTGAAGACATCGTTCTGATAAATGCGCCGTTCTTTGATGGGTGGACAGCCTATAAAGCGGCGAAGTTCCTGACGGATTATGGTGGAATTACTATAGGGCAGTGGTTTGGGAATTTGACTGACCTGCTTCCTGCTTCGAACAATATTCTTGTTCCGATGATAGACTTCAAGGCAGGTACGTCTGTTTTGGACGCTCTTGCTCAGATAATGCACGAGACGCACTATTGGTACTTCATTGACAAGAATGGAGAGGCAAGATTTTATCGTTTGAGCAGAACGGACAGCTTACCTGAAACTCTTGGGACGGATTGGTCAGATAGCTATTCTTATCTCAACATGATGGACATTGACAGGACTCCCGATTTCGAAATGCTAAGAAATGAGATTGTCATGTTGGGATTCGAAAGGCTTCCACAAGGAACTAAGTTTACGGACATCCCCTTGATTCCGATGGTGGAAGCTTTGTCGAACGATACTGACCCTGACATTCCTTGGATGAGAGGTTATGTGGAAGGAGTTAAAGGACAGGTGTCACGTGCTGATTTGAGAGCAATGGCGCAATTGAGGAGAGCGGATGTAACGAAATATGAGTATGAAGGCAAGATTTCCATTGCTGGCAATGCGGATATTCTGCCTTATGATGTTATTGGAGCCTATGTGATAACGTCTGTGACGCACAATATAGATTTGGTTGCGAAGACATGGACTACGGATTTGGGATTGACCTCAGGACGCAGCAGCTAAAGGAGAAAGTGCAATGAAGGTTGTGACGAAACGAGGGAAGTCACCTTACAATTGGCTGATGCGACGTGTGGCTTTTCAAGCAACGAGTGATATTAGCTCTCCATTGACGACGTTGAATCACATGGGCAGTAATAATGCGTCCCGAAGGAGTGTGAGTGAACAGACGGATACTGACCCTGTGACAGGTTTGACATACTTTTCAATAGGTTCATCTCTTGTTGGTGGAGATGACGTAGTGCTTTAAGGGAGACAGGAAATGGTTTACGGAGGTCAGACAAATTTTTACAGGATTCCTTATCCTCTAAGCGGACAATATGTGGAGGAGACTGAGGAATCCAAGCGTTACACCATTGTTGAAAATCAGCTTCGCGCCGGAATGAAGGGCACATTGCTTGCCGTTTTTGAGGATGGAAATTACACGGCCATAAACAATGGTGATGGCACGTATGATGTTTCTTTGTCTTCAACAGGCGCGAACAAAGCATTGATGGGAATCTGCAATGGTGGTCTCGTTGAAACAAGTTCGACTATCTATTGGGAGAGCATTCCGACAGGTTCTTTTTACTACCTGTATGCGCAGTATACGACAAGTCTGTATGTTGACCCGACTGCCTTCAATCTTGTCTATTTCACGGCTCCTAAGAGCATCACGGAGACGGAGTATCTGTTTCTTGCAACGTTGGACTTGACAGGAGCACCCGTTCTGGATAGTAATCCTGACGGCAAATTGTACTCTACGGACTTCACAGGACATCTTGTAGACTATACGAACCCGCATTCGACGGATTTGCATCAAGACGTAATGACGATAGCGGAGCAGGTCGAATTTGACATTCCGGTGACGGCTGGTGCAGGTGCTCTTATCTACATTGATGATGAGCGGGTGGGCGACAATCCGACGATTGAATCCACGGGGGACATTATTCTTCAGGATGGACATGTTGACAGTGCTGTGAAACTTTCGGATGCTTCCAACACTTATTTGACAACGACGAATGAGACTATCATCGGAGCCATCAACGAAGCGAATTGTGGGAGCGGTTTCGGTGCAGTGGTTCTACACAAGCCATATACACTTTTGAAGTTTGACGTGAGAGCAGTCAACTATATCAATGGAAGTGGAACTTACAGGACATACGCTGGTGCAACAGACCAGAATCTTACGCCAAGTGCGACGAACTATATCTATCTGAGCAACACAGGAGCACTTGCGCTCAGCACGACATCGTTTCCATCAAACGCCGAATTGCGTCTTGCACAAGTAGTGTGTGATGCTTCGACCGTTACTTCGTTTACGGATTCGAGGCCTTTCATTTCGAAGGATGCCGGTGTTACTGTTCACAACGATTTGTCAGGAATACAAGGAGGCGCGGCGGCTGAACGATACCATTTGACGAATGCTCAGCATACGGAAGCCACACAGTACGCGAGTGCTGTGCAGAATGGACTTCTTCAGAGCAGCGATTACCAGAATATTCCGGCTATTTATCAGAAGTCCGCTTTGGCTGGTAGTTATGGTCTTCCCACATCGGTCAACAAGTATGTTACTGAAATCGACCCGATGCTTTTCAAGATAGCGGGAGTAGATAACTATTGGTTCAAGACTCCTTCGAACAATGACTTGCTTGCCTATAAGACGAGTCCAACCACTTATGTCTTTTACAATGCCGACCTTGGGCCGCTGGCTTGGGATGGTATCTATCCAATGGAGGACGCCAACGATTACTCTGGCAATTCGAACAACTTGACGAATAGCGGAGTAACATTCCCCGGAGGGAAGCACAATAACTGTGGCGATTTCGTTGCTGCTTCGAATGACTATCTTACAGGCTCTTCCATGTATCAGTATACGGGAGAGTTCTGTGTGGCTTTTTGGGTGAATTTGAGTTCGATACCGAGTGCGGGAAACTATCAGACGATTCTTGGGATATGGGAGGAGGACAACAACCAGAGGCAGTGGGTGGTTCAGACGACGAACACAGGTTTTCGTTTCATGGTTTCAGGAAATGGGACGAATGTCTACACAGTGACGCATACGCCTGCTTCCTATACGACATCGACATGGTATTTCGTCATAGTCTATTTCAATCCTTCCATGGTTCTCAGGCTGCATGTGGATACGGTTCAAAGCACAGGAGACACTGGCCCTGCTTCCCTGCATACTTCCACGGCTCCTTTTTACATGGGCTGTCAAGCGGATTCGGCAGGAGCAGGAAGAACGAACTACTTTGACGGATTGATTGATGAAGTTTACATAGATGATTCGAATTTTTACGTAAACGGCGAGGACTGGTTGTATAATAGTGGTGCTGGAAGCTTTGCCGATAACAGTGCTCGATGGGAAAGCGTCAGCGAAGTTCTCATCAACTACGTGCGGCCACGAACGAGTACAGGCCTGAGAATAGGATACGGCACAAGCGACAAGGTAGCGGCATTTGATGCGACTCCAGTGGCGCAGCAGAATCATATACCTGACCCTGCTGCGGCGACAGCTACGACTCTTTCGGATAATACGGGCGGTGCAGTAGGTAGCTCTTTGGAGGCGATTACGGGCATCAGTGGTGCTGACCAGACGAATTTGAACAACAATTTTGCATCTGTAGGAGACAGGATAAACAATCTGATTACGGACGCCAGTTCAATCAGGACGGCAGTCATCGCATTGCTGGCGCGGCTGGAAGTGTACGGTTTCAGCAAGACATCTTAATTGGGAAGATACAATGGGCGACTTTTTTGGTATCCCTACTCCAACAAACGATTCGGCTATCAATCCCGATGACGAGCGTGACCGTTATACGGTGATGAATAACCTTCTGAAGGCCTGCACAAAGGGTATCCTGTCAGAGGTCTTTGAAGATGGAATCTACACGCTGATTGACAACGGAGATGGCACTTACTCTCTTACGCTTGCTGCCAGCGGCGGGATAAGGGCTTTGTGGGGAGTTCTAAACGGAGGATTGATAGATACTTATGAGACTATTACATGGGAAGATATGCCTGATGGAAAACTTTATCACATCTATATTACTCCGGCTTCTTTGTCTTATCTGAATCCTGAGTCGTTTACACCCATCTATTCGACCTTCAAGCGACAGGCAAGTGATTATACGGTTTTGTATCTGGCGACTGTTGATTTGAGGACAGGAGCCGTTCTTGATACGAATCCAGAAGGCAAGGTCTATCAGCAGGATTTCAGTGAGCATGTTCAGGAAGATACGAATCCTCATAGCACGAACTGGACGCAGAATCACTTGACGATGTTTGAGCAGATAGTTTTTGACATCGGAGTTGGCGTGTCTGCGGGAGCCGTCATACCTATCACGGATGCAAGAAGCGGTACGAACAACACGATTGAATCGACAGGCGACATCAGTTTCAAAGACCAGTATCAGACAGCATTGCGAAAATTATCGGACAGTTCAAATACGTACTTGACTACCGACGAAGAGACAGTTTTTGGAGCTATTGAAGAAGTTTTTACGACCAGCGAGGGCTTCGGCGCGGTGGTTCTCCATAAGCCTTTTACGGAACTTAAGTATGACGTTAGACCCGTGAACTACATCAATAGTTCAGGTACGAGAAAAGCTTATGCGGGGGCTACGAATCAAAGTCTAACGCCGAGTCAGACGAACTACATTTTTCTTGATAACACGGGAACGCTTACAAAAAACACGACAGGTTTTCCTGCCAATAGCGATTTCAACTTGGCGCAGGTTGTTTGCAACGCAAGCACTGTGACTTCTTTTACAGATTCGAGACCTTTTATCAATCTTGAGGCGGGTTTGGACGAGCATAATGATGCAACGGGTATTCAGGGTGGAAATGCAACCGAGCGATACCACTTGACGAGTGCTCAATACACGGAAGACACACAGTATGTAACTGCTGTTCAAAACGGCTTGCTGCGGAATACCTATTTCAATTACATTCCTACGAGTGACCAGAAGGATGCTCTGGCGGGAACTTATGGTACGCCGGGAAGTGACAATGTTTACATGACTGAGACAGACCCTCAGTTTCTCAAGCTGGCAGACAGAGAAGGCTATTCCATGCCAGTCTATTACAACAATGCAATGCTTCAATGGGATGCCAGTCCTGCCACTTATACTTTTGGAGAGGCCAGTCTTGATGCTCTCTCGTGGGATGGCATTTTTCCTTTGTCGGATGCAAATGATTATTCCGGTTCTGGAAATCACTTGATGAATACAGCAGTAGTATTTGTTGCAGGTTATCACAATAATTGTGCTCTATTCAATCCTGCTTTGAGCACTGACCTTATGGGGTTTGCTTTTAATTATCCAGCGGGGCCTTTCTCTTTTACTTTATGGGTCAATTTCAATAGTTATCCTGGTTGGGGTGCGTACTACTATCTGATTGATGTTTGGGATACGAATGCGCCAGACTGCCAATGGGCATTGCGTTTCTGGTTTGATGGATGGGACACTTGGACAGAGTTTGTCATTTCTACGAATGGTTCCACCGTTGCGGATATGGCTGCGATAAATTATCCCATTTCAACAGGCAATTGGTATCACATGGCAGGCGTTTTTTATGGGGATGGAGCCACACCATTTGAGCTTTGGGTAAATTACAATGGCAGCTATTCTTCTAATCCATCTCCGGCTGCTTTATGGTGGGCATGGACTCCCTTTTTCATGGGAGCCGAGGCCGATGCTTTCGGCATGGGTACAACGAATTTTCACGATGGTATGATTGACGAATGTTACATTACTCCGTCGGCTCTGACCTATGCGCAAGTGGGCTGGTTCTACAATAATGGTTTTGCCAATGGAGACCCAAGATGGACTCCTGATATTTTCATGTACTTGGATGCAATGAATCCAAAAGCAAGTGCAGGGATAGGGTTGGTTAAGAGTACGGAGAAACTCAGTTTCTTTACACCTGCTCCTATAGTGCAGCAAAATCACATTTCTGACCCTGCTGCTGCGACGGCTACAAGTGTTTCAGATAACACAGGAGGCGCAGTTGGTGGCTCTACGGAAGCGGTAACGGCAATTGGTGGTGCCGACCAGACGAATATCAATAACAATTTTGCTTCCATAACGGATGACTTGAATGATTTGATTGCGGATTTCAGTTCTATTCGAACCGCAGTGGATGCTTTGAATCTGCGACTGGAAACCTACGGTTGGAATAAGACTTCGTAAGGAAGACAAAGATGGCAGACCCTGAATATGTCAACGTAGGCTACATTGCGCATATTGGCAGAAATCCAGAGATGATTGTTCTGGAAGACAGGGATGTCATGTGCTTCTTCCATGATAGGTTGAAGGAGGACATAGGTACAGGCAATAGAATGAGAATAGAACGTGAGTCAGGAGGCCAACTTCTTTATCGGGATAATTCTTCTGACCTGAAGAAGGGAGACAGGTGTTTGCTTTACGGCAGGCTTTCTTCAGGAGGCCTTGTGAAGGCTCTCCATTATGTGCCTTACGTGGATACAATCGAAGATGGAGTCGGTCAAATCAAGCCTTTGAGAGAAGTCATCAGTCCGAGGATTGCATACGATAGAAGCTCAAATGTCATCACCTTATGGTTCTGGACGAATTTCATCAAGGGTGAATGGTCAATCACTGACGGGTATACGGACGACCCTGTGAAGCGGATATTCATCAAAGAAGAAGCCTTTGACATTGCCGGTACGTATACGGACATGGATGGTGATGAACCCGTCTATTATGTCAGGGCTTTGTGCTATGCCACAGGACGCTTAGAAGGTCTCTATATCACGGGTGGAGGAGTCGAAACGGGTAATGACGGTTATGATTTTGTGCCCATATTCGACAAGCCTCAAATCATCAATATCGACATGGAGGAGGACTTTGGAGGCGGTCTTAGCGGCATCTCCGAGATGACGGGCAGCATTCCGATTATCGACTTCATTCCGAATCTTCCTGTAGCGATGTGCGCCAAGTGTCAGACGGGAATCACGGCAGGTTTTACAGGGCCGGTGAAACAATCAACTTGTTACGGTAACGTGGAGGATGGCTCGAAGCAATTCATCGCATATAACATGAGCAGTGTGGATAAAGCAAAAGATGATTTAGTAGTAGTTCACAGAGACCACGAAGGAAGCTTTTTTTTTTAGTGAAGAGATTTCCTATGCGGAAGCGCAGGGATATTTTGCCGCATTGGAAGGAATTCCGATTTCAGGGCCTATTTCCTATCACCATGCTGAGTTTTACAGTGATATTGCCTTTAGTGGTTGGAGTGCTTCTACGGAGGTAAAATGTCAAAGTTCTCCACCGGATTGGGTCATAAGACAATTGGGAACAGTTTTAGTGGTTTTTCAAGACGTAGATACAGGCCCTTTGGAAGTTGTAACGGATTCGCCTGACTTTTTGATAACGGCTGCTCCTTCTGGTGGTGTTTTTGGTAGCTTTCTTCTGGATGAAAGGTCAATTGATACAGGAGATTTAGCGATTAGTGCTTCGCTGGCGATTGATGGTATCACATCGTCTCTTACTTTGGATAAGTTGAATCCTCCGTTGAGAACCACATTAGAGGGTTATCCGGGGGTAAGAATAGCAACATTGCCTTGTGATGTTTCAGGTGATTTGATAGCGCAGTTTAACAAAGGATTGTGTGTATACAATCAACAATACGTCGGTGCGCCCCCATCTATCTATGCTTTGAGATTTACATTTGTCAATGCAAGTTATGGAGCGGCGAATTATTGGAGCTTTGAATGTCCTTCTTTGAGCGATTTGTTTTTGCATTTTATAAAAGACATTTGAGATGGCAGACCCTGAATATGTCAACGTAGGCTTTATTGCTCACGAGCAGCGACTTCCTAACATGGTTGTCATGCCGGACAGGGATGTTGCTGGCTTTTTTCAAGATAGGTTAAAGGAGGACATAGGTACAGGCAATAGAATGGTGATATACCGCGAGTCAGGAGGCCAGCTTCTTTATCGGGATAATTCTTCTGACCTGAAGAAGGGAGATAGATGTTTGCTTTACGGCAGGCTTTCTTCGGGAGGTCTTGTCAAGGGTCTTCATTATGCGCCTTATATTGATGCCGATGGGATTATCAAACCTTTGAGAGAAGTCATCAGTCCGAGCATTGCATACGATAGAGAATCCAATCTCATCACTTTATGGTTTTGGACGAATTTCAATCCTGAAGATTGGTCGCTTACTGATGGTTACGATGAAGACCATCTCATCACAATCAAAGAAGAGGCGTATGACATCGTGGGCAATTATACAGGAACGGATGGTGACGAACCTATTGTAAGGCAGAGGGTTTTTTGCTATACAACGGGTCGGTTTGAGAGTCTTTACATTACAGGAGGAACAAGCGAGACAGGTAATGATGGTTACGATTTCGTGCCTATATTCGACAAACCTCAAATCATCAACATCGACTTGGGAGAAGATTTCGGAGATGGTCTAAGTGGTGTTTCCAGAATGACGGGAAAGGTCTCTATTATCGACTTCATGGCTAATCTGCCGGTGGCTGCGTGTGTAAAAGCTCAAACAGGAATCACAGCAGGTTTCACAGGGCCAGTGAAACAGTGTGACGTTGAAGGGAATGTGGAGGATGGCTCAAAGCAATTTCTTGCGTACAACTTCACTCAGATGGATATTCAGGAAGATGACATAGCTCGTGCGTATCGAGACCACGCAGGGAACTTCTTTATCAAGAGGGGAGGCGGCGGCTTCAAGAAAGGGGTCGATTACTGGCACGTGAGGAAACAGGAAACGAATGGAGTTCTTGTAAGCCAGACGGAATATGACCGTGGCGACCAAATGATAGTAAAGATGGAGAGACCTGTTGGATACAATCAGCCGATTACTTACGATGCTACGTTGATTACTTTTCAGAATCAATATCCTACGGTAGCTGCCTTCACTCTTAATGACAGCAAGTATTACATCATGGGTGCTCAGAATGCTCTTACGGGGTCATATACTGACCAGTGTTATTATGGACAGGCTATAGCGGGGCCGGGGTCTCCTCAGCCTGATTTCCTTGGCTCAAGCATTAGAGTTCATGTAGACGCCATTACTCAACCTTTTATCAATGATAACGCTGCCAAACTGAAGTACGATGACATTGTGGCACCCAATACATATTTTGACATAAGGCCAACATTGACCGAAGCCGGAGGCCTCGACATCGACTACACATATACTCGCTGGTATTACAAGGGAACCCAATACATCATTACTGCGGGAACGCTCACATTGCCCTCAGATAAGACGGATTGGTTTCTTTATTGTAAGAATACAGGAGCGTTTCAATTTGGTGCCACAAGAGAAATTGACGCTTTGGGACTTGCTCAATTCACGACTAACGCGACTGAAATTTTGTCATTTACCAATCTTAGTTCAACGATTAGAACACCTTTGTCAAACTACGAATGGTTCAATATTTCATGGAAAAGCACAAGAATAGCGCGTTGGAAGGAAATGGGTTTTTTGCAGTGTAGGCATTCTTTTGGGTTACAAGAAGTGTATGGAATTGTGGTTTACATGGTGCCTTCTATAATGGGTGCTTCTCCTCCTCAATGGTTGATAGACCAATATGGGCAAGGAATTAAAATGTATTTGCCTATTTGCAAAAATTTTCGTTTTTTCTTTTATGCAAATTACAGACATGATTGGTAAGATTCACAGGAGGAAATTTCGGTGAGTGTTTCAGTTGCTATGATAGTCAAGAATGAAGAGAAGGTTATCAGGCGTTGTATGAAATCAGCCAAGCTTTTTGCTGATGAAATAATTCTTGTGGACACTGGCAGCACTGACGAAACGATGAAGATTGCGAGGGAGTATACAGATAAGGTTTTTCAGTCGGAGAGATTCAACAGCGAAACAGAGGTCAAGGATTTTCATTTCGGCTTGGCGAGAAATGAGTCTCTCGGCAAGTGTACTGGAGATTGGATAGTCTGGATGGATGCAGACGATGTGATTCCGAAAAGTAGTGCTAAAAAAATTAGAGAGATAGCTCAGACACAAACGCCATCGTTCTGTTACAGTTTTCTCGTGAATACAGGAGACACTTCGTTCGAGCATGTTCGAATGTTCCCGAACAAAAAGGGTGTCTTGTTCGATGAGAATCATGCTTGTCACGAATTTCCTCTCTTGAAGGGATTGCAGAGTGTTCGACGAAGAGACATCACGGTGTTTCATCATCCCTTGGTGGACAACAATTCAAGGAAACGCAACCTTGAGATTCTTGAGCAGGATTATCATGTTCGAGGTATCAAGGATGCTCGAACAATGTTTTACTTGGCAAATGCTTATGCTGAAAATGGATGTATGAAACAAGCTCTGGAAATGTACGATTTGTATTTTGAGATAGCCGACTGGAAAGAGGAAAAACTCTTTGCTCGTCTCTACAAGGCTGAATGTTTGATGCGACTCAGCCGGAGAAAAGAGGCCAAGGAAGAACTTTTTCTGGCGATGAAAGAGGATGACCGATTTGCTGAAGTTTACTGTGCGCTTGGGAACATCGCCTATCTGGAAGAGGATTACTATGCGGCACGGAAATGGTACGTCATGGCTACCGATTTGAAGATTCCTGAAGATTCTGTTCTTTTTGTTCGGCCTGAGTGTTATGGTGACAGAACATGGAATGCGATTCGGAAATGTGAACGCCATATCAGGGACGAAAAGAAAGGTATCACCAGAGAAGAAAAAGATGTCTTTCTCAGTTCTGTAACGCCTTGTGTGAAAGTAGGAAAAGGTCTGGCCGAGTTCTTTTCTGTCTTTACTGCTGCTGCCAAGTATGTTGCTGATGGTAACAAAAGGATAGTGCTGGTTTCTCAGGACAGCAATTTCGAATGGGTGAAGTCTCCTCAAGGCATCGCGATTTGGGATAAGCCATACTCAAAGCAATTTTTTGAAGTACCTTCCTATAATGGGAAAAGCAGGCGTCAAGACTACGCGGCACTTTTGGGGGTTTCGTTGGATTTAGAAGCGACAATGCCTTCAGAATGGTCAGAGCTTGACATCGTATTGTTCCAGAAAAATCTGTTCAACAAGAATATTGCCGTGATTTGCCGAGAAGATGAAAGCGGAAAACAGTTCGGGGAAAAGCAGCAATGGCTTGAACTTGTAAGAGACATGCAAGAAGCAGACATAGACGTGGTGTTTGATGTGGGTAGTCATACCGACTTTATTGAAGGCTCCAACAAGGTATTTGCGAAGTCGTCCTCGGCGGTGAAGTGCTTAATCGTACTGTCGAAATTTGTGATTACGATAGGTGGCTGGCTGCATTTTCTTTCAGCATCTTTCGGAAAACCCACTACTGTGCTGTGGGAGACAGAAGAGAAGCAAAGATTGTACGGGTATGATTTTCAAGAGAACGTTGTGCTAAGCGATTCGTCAGCGAATTGTATTGGGGAGAAATTTTCTGTGAAACCAGTTTCAGGATAAACGGAGAGTCACATGACTGATTTCTATAACGAGCCGGAGACTCTTGAAGGGCGGTTGAACGCTCAGGATACGCTGAACGTTTTCATCGACAGAGTAGGAGACAGATACATGTATCAAAACTTAGACCTGTATGCCGCCAACAACAAAACTGATCACATTCACGTCAAGGACAGGAATCTTGAACCGATGGACTTGACGGGCGCGACATGTGTTTTGACAGTCAAGGATGAGAAGGGCGGCACGACTGTCATTCAGAAAAGCACTGCTGTGGCAGGACAAGGCGAGATTGGTGCGCCTGACCAAGGCGAGGCTTATTTCTATATCGTTCCAGCCGATACCAGTGCGTTGGCTTACCAGCAATACGTTTATGATGTGAAGGTAACGCTTGCTAACACCAAGACTTACACAGTGCTTGAAGGCATTATCAATCTTCTTCAGCCCGTGAATGTGTAAGTTCTTCTCAAATTCCCGCGAGAACCGTGTATAATACTGTGACCACTCTGAGCGCGGCCAGAGGAGATGTTTTGTCGTATGAGCAAACTGGCAATAAATGATGGCATGATTATCGTTCGTTGCGATTACACGGAAAAGGAAATCGTCAAGGAAATCAATGCCGTTTGGGAACGTCTGTCGAAGTGCTGGTCAATTCCATTTACGACGGCTAACATTGAGTATCTGATAGAGAATCTCAAGGGGTTGCAAATCGCCGAGGACGCCATACCCAAGATAAGAGAAAAGGAGAAGCGAGAGCAGAAAGCAAGGAGTGTCAAAGGTTGGGCTGAGAAGGACGCGGCTGTTCGATTCCGAGTGGACGGAGTAAAGCTGGCCCTCTACAATTATCAGAAGCTCGGAGTTCAGTTTGCCGTATTGAACGATGATGGGATTCTGCTGGCAGACGAGATGGGCTTGGGCAAGAGCGTTCAGGCTATTGCCGTGGCCTGTTACAAGAAAAGCATCGCAGGGGTCGAGCATTGCCTCGTGGTGGTTCCTGCCAGTTTGAAGTGGAATTGGCCTCTTGAAATCGAGAAGTTCACTGACGAGAAATACGTGGTTATTGACGGGACGCCGGAAGAACGTATCGAGCAATGGTTCGGGAAGTGGTATTGCACCATTGACCCGAAGACCAGAGAGCCTGTCTATCGCAGGGTCAAACGCACTCCTGTATTTTTTTATGTGGTCAATTACGAATTGCTTACGGAAGACCTGTTTGGCGGTAGAAACGTAACGATAAAGCCGAATGATAAAGAAGAGACCAAACTGAGGAAGCTCAAGCAGATTCGGAAACAGAAAGAGCGCGAGGAGATTTTGGCACCCATCGCAAGAAAGGTATGGCCCGTTGTCATCATCGACGAAGCACAGGCAATTAAGAATCACGGAGCACGGCGCACGAGAAATGTCAAGTCGCTCACATCGCAATACAGGATGGCCCTTACCGGAACGCCAATGGATGGCAGGTTGGAAGAATTGCATTCTATCATGGCATGGGTGCGTCCGCAGTTGTTCGAGAACAAGACGGCCTTTCTCCAGAAACATGCCGAGTTCGATTTTTGGGGAAGGATAAAACGATACAAGAACATCAAGGAGGTCAGGGACAAGATAGACTTGTTCTTTCTCAGACGGCTTAAGAAAGACGTGCTGAAAGACCTGCCAGACAAGATTTATGAGAACATTCCTGTCATACTTACTGATGAAGAGCTAAAAATCTACAAAGAGCTTGCCGATAGGGGGCACGAAATTACCGAAGACGCGGAAGCTATGGTGGCGGTCATTCGTTGCAAGCAGTTCTGTAATCACCCTGAGATGATAGACATTGAGACGAAGAAGAACTCGAAGCTGGCGGCATTTCTGGAGGCATTGGATGAAATCGTAATTCAGAACGGAAACAAGGCAATTATTTTCAGCCAGTATGCGGTCATGTGTGAAATGCTCAAAGCGGAATTGGACAATCTTGGCCTGAAATATTTCTACATCTGGAGAGAGACAGATAAAAGGGAACGAGCGGCTATGCAGGACAAGTTCAATAACGACCCGTCGATGGACGTAATGATTGGGACGGATGCCATGAGCGAAGGTCTGAACTTCACATCGGCGAGTTACGTCATCAACTATGACGACGCATGGAGTCCGTCTCTAATGAATCAAAGGAGCGACCGAGCGCATCGACTTGGGCAGAAGGATACGGTGACGGTGGTGAATTTCATCTGCCATGATACTGTGGAAGAGAGAATTCGCGACGTTCTATACGAAAAATCCGCATTTACAGCCGAGGTTTTGGGGGATGAAATTGATGAGGCTGTCTTGCGAAGACTTGGCCCCAAAGACGTTGCCAAACTGCTGTAGGAGTCGGTAATGTTTCATGCTTTGGATACGAGAGATTTGGAGCGTTCGTTGCTCAAGGTGTTGCTTACACAACCCATGACGGCGCGTATGTATTTCACTCGTGTGCAGGCAGAACGATTTGCCAGTAAATACAGGAAATTCATCTTCGAGTGCGCCAAGAGATATTTCGCTTCAAGCAAATCACTGCTTACTGAGAGCCTTTTCGATTTTGAGCTTAAAGGAACGATACCAGAGACCGACCAAGACGAGTACAGGACAGAATGGAATCTCATTCGCGGCATGAAGGTGGATGAGACACCGGCTGCCATTTTTGAGTCCCTTGAAAAAGCTTACTTGGCAAACGACCTTTCGGATGTCATCGAAGAGTCTGTGGACGCGCTGGAGAAAGGAGACATTGACCAAGCTGTTTCGACGCTCAAGAACAAGTCGATTATGCTTGGAACACAACGCAAGGAAAAGGCAGTAATTCTGGCGACGGATTATGAGGATGAGAAGAATCTCGTTTTGGACAAGCAGACTAATCCTACAAAATATATGGGCATCCCAACGGGCTTTGGTATGATAGATTCGCTTACTGGAGGGTTTTTTCCGGCAGAGCTTACAATGATTGCCGCCATTACGGGTGTCGGCAAATCCACCTTTATGAAGATGCTGGAGTTCAACATCATCAGGAAGGGCAAAAGCGTTCTGCACATCACAAACGAAGAAAGTCTTGAGCAGGTACGTAGAAAATTTCAAGCCCTGTTTACCAATATTGACTATCTCAAATTCAAGAAGGGTAACATCAGTGCAGAGGATATGGAGCAGTGGGAAGTAAAGCTGAGCGAATTGAAAGGGGACACATACGGTCGCCTTTATATCAAAGAATTGCCGCCTTTTCACAATGTTGTTGATGTGGAGCGTGTTTATCTGGAACTGGAGCAGCAAGGAGCTAAAATAGATGTCATCTTCATTGACTATCTTGACCATGTAAAGCCTGTGGAGCAGGCATTCAGCGAGATTGACGAGCAGGGTAAGGCGGCAATGGATGCGAAGGGATTGGCAGTTGCTCTTAACAGGTCGGTGGTTATCGCAACACAGGCAGCAACAATAGTAGAGAAAAAGCAGGAGAAAGGGAAAGCAATGGGCCGATTGGATGTTTACGGCTCAAAGCGTAAGATTCACGAGAGCAATATGTTCATTGGAATCAATCAGCGGCATCGAGATGCTTCTCAGAGCACGAGAAAGGATTGGGCAAAAGATATTTTCTGGACAATCGAAATTCTTAAGAATCGAGATGGCCCTCCTTTCTTCTTTGAAGCCAGACATATTGTAGGGACTGGACAAGTTGTGTCTATTCTCAGCGAGAAAGAGAAGACAGCAGCATTTGCGGATGAAGAAATTGCCAAGGAAGTAAGTGGGGAAGCGGTCAGGATTATTAGGTGTCCGATTACGGAGCTTCCTTTCTAAAGAAAAATTTAACAAAACCTGCCAAAAGCTACTACTTTGAAGTATAATAGATTCGCGGGTGAAGATTCAGTTAAGGAAACAGGATATGGCTGATGTCAAAAGAAGAGCAATTCGGTCGCTCGGCTCACACCAGCCAATCAAGCATCTTGAGATAGCCGATTTGTTCAAGGGAGTCTATTATCTTGAGCAGATGTCTATCAAGGTTGCCCGCAACGGTAGTAAGTACAGCGACCTCGTATTGAAGGATAAGTCGGGGTCGTCCTTTGCAAAGTTTTGGGGAACTCTGACAAAGACAAAGAAGGGAATGTTCGTTGCTGTAGAAGGTCATGTTGACGAATACATGGGCAAGCCAAGTGTCATCGTGGATAAGATTAAGGAAGTGGAGCCGCCAACTGACTTGTCTGACTATTTGGCACAATCTCTCAGTTTGGAGTCCGACAAATTTCTTTTCAGCGATTTTATTCAGCGAATAGATGGCCTTGGTGTGGAAATTCAGGACGAGACCTGTGAACAGTTGATAGACGTTATTTTCACCGAGGAGTTCAAGAAGCAGTTTTTCGAGGCTCCTTATAGCATTTTGCCTCACTACGCCACAAGAGGCGGTTTGCTGGAGCATACGATTAAGGTAGCTGGCATTTCTTCTGATGCTGCCAGTAGATGCGGTCTTTCTTCCGATGAAAAAGTCGTCTTGTATACGGCTTGCTTATTACATGGTATCGGGGCTATTGAAGCTTTGGAATTTCAGGATTGTGTGGCGAGGGAAACCAAGAGTGGTGTGCTTTTGGGCAAAACCTTTTTGAGTAGCCGGATGATTCAAAAGGCTGTAGAAGGTTTGGAAAATCTCAACCAGGAGCTTTTGGTTAGAATTCTCCATGCGGTTCTGTCACATGAGGCGACATCCATTAAGCCCATGACACGAGAGGCGATAATTCTTGCAGAGGCTTGCAGGACAGACATGAGAATTGTTGAGGCTTCAGATTTCATCGAGCAAGATTTGAACGACGACGAATTCACAGCGTTCGACACGTTGTCGCAAAGGCGTTTCTACAAAGGCCCGAAAATCAAGTGAGACAACCTGCCGGAATCAAGGAACAGGTGCGGTTCAGGAATATAGTATGGCTGATGGATGCCATAGATATTCAATCGGTCTTGTCGCGTTTGGGTGTTGAGCTAACGAAAACATCAGGAGATGTTTGGAAAGGATATTGTCCTGACCATCATCTCTTTGTCAATCGGAAGCCTTCTCATCCTAAATGGTTCATCAATATCAAGACGGGAGCGACCTTTTGTCATACGGAAGGTCGGGGAAGCAACCTTGTCTATATGACGGCTCGGCTTCTCGAATGTTCTTTCCAGCAGGCTGCCGAATGGCTTCTTGGAAACACGCTGGATTACAACAAGCTTCGTTTTGACCGCCTGAAGAAGGTTCTCTCCTCGAAGACCGAGGAGAAAAGAAAAGCAACAGTTGCTAATCTCCACAAGATTGAGAATGACATCAATGAAGGTGTGGTTTACAAGACGGGTTTACAGTATTTTCAGAAGCCGCCAAGAAAGAAAGCAACAAACATCAGGTTGGAGACACTGCGGCATTATCATGTCTTCGAGAGAAAATGGGGGTACTACGCCAACAGGGTCATCATTCCCATCTATTTGCGGCTGAAGCTGACAGGATTTGCTGCCATTGACATCCTTGGGAAGGAAGAGTGGCAAAGGCGACATCCTACGGCGAAGGAAAAAGAGTACAGGAAAGTCCTGTTCCCGTATGGTTTCAAGTCAGGCGAGAATCTCTTCGGCTATGACGATGTGCGCTGCGGAGCTACGCGCCTGATAATTACGGAAGGGCCGAGAGAAGTGATGAAGCTTTGGCAGGAAGGCTTCATGGATGCCGTGTCTGTTTTCGGGACGAACGTCACGAAAGGGCACCTGAAGTTGCTGTCGGAGCTTGCTCCACAAAATGTTGTTGTGATGTTCGACGGAGATGCTAAGGGTTGGGAGGCGTCCGAGAAAGTAGCCAGAAAGTTGTCCAGATTTTTTAATACCTATGTAGCTACGCTACCTGATAAATATGACCCAAAAACGCTGCCTGTGAACCGTTTGAAGACCGTGATAAGGGAATCAAAGCTCGTCGAATGGGATAGGATGTCGAGCCTCTCAAAAAAAATCTCAAAAAAAGCTTGACAATCTCGTTCGGCAGGGTATAATAGATAATACCGAACGTAAACAACGCAATTTATTGCGCTAATTTTGCACAATAGATGCAGATGTTGCGGCGGCAATTTTTGCGCTATTCTTGGTCGTGAAAAGGCTTACACGAGGCAGGCCTCTCTTTTGGAGGACATGATGAGAAGAGAAAAATCTCCTTCCGTTGTCCGTGTGCCCATCATCAAACGCAAGCCCATCATTCTTCGCAAACCAGTTATAAGTAGAACGCCTCACACGCAGAATACGCTGGCAGAAAGCGCGGGACGAGGCGAATGCAAGCCTGAGCATGTTCAGCTTCTTCTTGATTCCATTGAGAAGCTCATCTACGACAGGGCTAAGGGCTATAGGTATTCGTCCATGCAGGAGATTGAAGACCTGCACCAGCAATGCCGCTTGAGATTCATCGAGTCGCTGCCACGTTATCGTATGGCGAAATCGTCTCTGACGACATGGGTCTACTATGTCTGCCAGTCTGTGTTGAACAGGGACAATCGAGAGTCTAAGAGGATGAGAGAGAAAATCGTTTTCGCTCCCGACATTCGCGACACCTTCAAAGAAAGAAAGGAGAAACACGAGGACATCTTGCTCCAGCTTGACATCAAGAAGCTTATTGTTTCACTGTTTGAGAGGCATCCTTCGAAACGGCATATTTTGTTGGCAATGTTTGGCGACCCTTCTAAAGACAGTTGGGAAATCAAAGAGTTTCCGAGGAGCATCGCGGATGTTCATCGGGAGACGCGAGATTTCGAGTACAATGAAGTAGCGCATTTTTTCAAGAACTGTGTGCGTCCCGCTTTCGAGCAGCATTTCAAGATTGCTACGGAATAGTCACAAATATAAGTGAAAGGAGGGTGTGGTGGCTGATAACATGAAAGTAAGACCCGGCGATTGCTACAAGCATTGGGATGATGAGGCAGATGAATGCTCCAAGTGTCTGCTTGCGAAAGAATGCCGCGAAGCCACGAAGCGGCATGAAAGTGGTCAGGCTGTTCTTTCTCTTGAAGAGGCGATTGAGAAGAGGAAACAGATAGTGAAGGGCAGCGAAGAACCAGTAGAGCAGGAAAAAACCGAGCAGGCACCCGTGGAAGAGGAAGTCGAGACCGAGGCGGCAGTTTCCGAAGAGAAACCAAAGCGCAAAGGAAGACCCCCAAAGAAGAAACAGCCAAAGGAAGAAGAAGCGGAAAAACCCGTTGAAGAAAAAAAGGCTGTTGAAGAAGAAAAGGCTATTGACCCCTATGAATATCTTTGGGAAAAGCTTGCCGAGGGACGGAAAACCAAGATGAGTACCGCAGGCAAGTTTGAGACGCGGAAATTTTTCGGTGACAATGAGAAATTTCTCATTCATAAGAATGTAGATACGGGCAAGATGCGTTTTGACACAATGAAAGAGAAGCTTGCCCTTGATGCACTCACAACTGTCGAGGAGGCTGATAAGCTAATTGAAGAAATTCAGAAGCATCTCTGATGGAGACTTCCGAGTTTCCTTACTACGAATGCGCATTCAGCGAGTTCAATAAGGTTCAGTCCACGGTCGTGCCTTTTCTTGACCAAGATGTGAATCTGGTCATATCTTTCGAGGCGGCGACAGGCAAAACCTTACTTGCTGAATGCGCATTTTCGTATCATCTCTCGACGGATTCCACATCCAAAGTTGTTTACGTTTCACCCTTTCGCAGTCTTACGGCAGAGAAGTATGATAGCTGGAGTGTGAATTTCCAGTTTGCCCAACATGGTTTGGCGATAGGGACGGGAGATTTTGTGTGCAAAGCCAGCGACTATGAGAAAAACCGGCTTCTTCTTTTGACAGCAGAATCACTCGATGCAAAATCTCGAAACAAGGGTCATTGGGACTGGATACGCAAAATAGTTTGTGTTGTCTTCGACGAAGCGCACTTAATAGGGCAAGAAGGCCGAGGAGGGAACATTGAAGCTGTGATTATGCGCTTGACGAAGTTGAATCCATGTGCCAGAATCATTCTACTGTCGGCTACCATGTCCAATGCGATTGAACTGGCAAAATGGATAAAGAGTCTGAACGGGAAAAAGACCAAGTGTTTTACGAGCAGTTGGAAACCAGTGGAAACAGAGTACGAATATCATACCTATGACGACTCTTCGGGTAGTAGCGAGACGGAGAAAATCAGGAAGGTCATGGAGGTCGTGGAGAGCAAGCATGGTTACGGCGAGAAGGTTGTTGTCTTTGTTCATTCCAAGAGTACAGGGCGAGAATTGGTCAAGCTTTTGAGACAAAGAGGCTACGTCTCGGCCTTTCATAACGCTTCCCTGTCACATAACAATCGAATGAAAATTGAGAAAATGTTCAATAATCCTACGTCCGGTCTGGATATAATAGTAAGTACGAGCACATTATCCACCGGAGTCAACGTGGGAGAATGAACATGAATGGAAACATTCCGGTCATCAGTGTAGAGGGAGACAATCTTCCTGAGACTTGGGAGAAATCACTTCTCCGATTGCACACCTTGGGGTGTAGTATCAAGACACAATACGATGACCCGTCACATCCTCCAAGCAAGGATGCCACGATGATAATGACGGTTTACAAGCCGCTTTCTGAGCCTTTGATTCATCTTGACATCCCTGGTGGTTTTGAGGATTTGTATGAATACACGATGGAAGTGTTGGAAGGTATTAAGAATCACTGGATACGCGACCCAAACGACCCCAAAGATACCCGTTGGGAATACACCTATAACCAGAGGCTGTTCGAGTACGACATGCCCGACGGTGCGAAGTTTAACCAGATTGAAATAATGGCTCAAAAACTGGCAGAGGCTCCTTACACAAGGAGAGCGCAAGCTGTGACATGGAAAGTTTGGGAAGATAATGGATGCTATGACCCGCCTTGCTTGCAATCCATCTGGTGTCGCATTCTGCACTCAGATGAAGGCAAAAACTTCTTGAATATGAATGTCAGGATTCGTTCGAATGATGCTTACAAAGCAGCCTTTATGAACATGTATGCCTTTATTCGCTTGCAGGAGCTTATCGTCAAGCGCGTATCGGAATTGAGGGGGGAGAAAATTGAGATGGGCAGGTATTGTCACATGGCCGATTCATATCACATCTACGGCAAAGACATGGGCGAGTTTGAAAAGCGTTTTCTTGGCAATATCCAGAAGAGGGATTTTGAAGGAAGAACCATGCGATACGAGGACGTGAAAGAGATGATGGAAAACGCGAGGGAGGCCATTCTGGAGAAAGTGAGGAAGTTTTCAGGATGAAAAAAGCAGAAGAGCTTCGCAGACTTGAGGCAGCCTGCCATAAGTGTCGGAAGTGTGCTATCGGTGGCAAAAGACCGGATGGCCTTCTGGCAAACGTGTTTTCCAATATGTGCATCAAAGCTCGTATTATGGTTGTCGGGCAGAACCCTGGCGAGATAGAAGTGCGAAAGAGCCGCCCTTTTGTTGGCCCTTCAGGAGCGTTTTTTGACAAGTGCCTTAAGGAGATTGTCGGTGTTGACCGTTCGAATCTATACATTACCAACATCGTAAAATGTTTTACTCCCAACAATCGTGCTCCAAAACCGAACGAAATCGACAATTGTAGGCCACAGTTTTTAGATGAAGAGATTGCTATTATCAAGCCAAAGCTGATTATCACGCTTGGTAGTTACGCATTGAAGCAGATAACCGGCATGAGTGGCATCACAAAGGTGCAGGGAGACATTCAATTTTCCATACGATATAAGACGGATGTCCTGCCTCTCTATCATCCAAGTCCTTTGAACATGAACAGTGCGGCCAAGCGCACCGACTTTATGAAGGCTATCAAGAAGATTGGCGATTACATTTGAGGTTTCTGGATGGCTGACCGCGTTGTCATTGCAGGAGTTCGAAGGGGGAATACAAGAGTTGCGGCTGCTGAACTCAAGCAGGCATGTGGCAGGGCTGGACGTTCGCGGCTTGGCTATGTTGATATTGTTGTAGGCGACTCGGATACTGCTCAACTCAAAGAGGACATGGAGTCGCTGGACAAGCTGACAGTAGATTCCGTGTTGGACAAAAGCGCAGATTTCCATCTTCTTGCAGAGATTGCCTTGGAACATGTTCAAGATGAGGAATCAGCCAGAGCTTGGGCAAGTAGAAGTTTTTTCACGTTTGCAGGTGGTGTTCTTGACTTGCAGGTTCTTATCAAACGGCTGAAAAGTCTTGAATCTATTCAGGAGCACGAGGACAGGTTGGTGGTTACACCATTGGGCGAAATCAGCAGCCGTCTCTATTTTCACCCTGAAGACATTCTTTGCTGGAGAGAGAATTTTCAGCTTATCTTCAAGAAAGAGATAGAGGATATAGATGTTGCCGTTGCTTGGGCACTCAGTAGTTTGGCAGAGACAAGGCTTCAAGCGAACGTAGGCAAAAGAGGATGGTACTTTTTTGAGGAGTACAAGCAAAGGCTTTCTGCTTATCGTTTGGAGCAGGCCGAAGGTACACTTGTCCGAGGTTTCCTTTACTGGAGTTTGCTTGGAGGGCCGCGTCTTGGAAAGCTGCGTGGAGAGAGGGAAGAAATCGTTGGCGATTATGGTCGCGTACATCAAGCCTTGTTAGGTCTGAACAAGCACTATCATTGGAACCAGTATGATTTTTTCGACAACCTGAAGGTGCAGATTGAATACGGTGTGCCAGCATGTCTGGTGCCTCTTTGCAAAATTCAAGGAATCGGTAAAACTTTTGCCTTTGAGTTGTATAATAGAGGAGTTCAGGATTTGCAGAGCTTGCGCGATAACATGAGCGTGGTAGAGTCTATTGGAAATGCTGTTCTTATCAAAGTGGTCAAAAGGGCAATTGATGAGGAAGCATGAGTTTGCGAAGAGAGCAGTAGAGCAATGTGTTGATGCAATGGTTAAAGGGAAGCTCTCTGCTTATCATGTGTCTGCTGTTCTGAAATATGAGGATGTGGACATTTCATCCATAGAGCCTTTTCTATACCATGAGAATGATTTCATACGCCACAAGGCTGTGCAGATTTTTGGCAAGCATAAACAACTCTTGCCTTTATTGGAACTTGCCAAGGTAGAAACAGACACGACCGTCTTGATTTCGATACTCGGATTCTTGTCAAACAGGCGAGAAGGCATTGAGGACTTGGCGAATCTGTTGAACAACAAGACAAAATCTATTCGCGCCGCCGCTATTGAGATGTATCGCAAAGCTGGAAGGGGAGACTGTCTTGTGGGACTTCTGTTTGACGATGATGACGATTTTGTGGAACATATCAAGAAGTGCATAAGGGACGCTGATGAGAAGGAAGCGAGTAGACCCTGATAGCTTTCACCGTTTCAGGAATTTGCTTCTGGAACTGGCGAATGTCTACGAGATTCGCAACGACAAGAATTGCGACATGGCTATTGAGTGCCTGTTGGAGGAACTTGAAAGGGCTGAATTTGAGCGCACTCACAAGATGCCAACCAAGAAGAAGGAGCAGATGCAGGCCGAGCAGTACATTGCTATGTTCCGTCACAAGTATTATCTGCTGTTTGATTTGGAATACACGAAGAAAGTAGATGGCCCAATCGAGATAAAGATAATCAAGAATGTCGTGAAGATGCTTGAGGACAATCACTGCTCCATCGAAGACTATCTAAATTGGGCGTTTGACGTATTTCTGCCTGAAAACAGAAAGTTCTGTCCTCCTGCCATCCGAACGACGTGTAGTGACTTCATGGTTCACAAGTTTCTCGTGGAACAAAAAGAGGTAATAGCTAAAAGGCATGAAGATGACAAGGAGAAAATGGAAGAGAAACAGATACTGGCTCATGGCCGGATGCTTGTCAGAACCTTACCCAATAAGGAGGAAATCAGGAATTTGATTCATTCATACAGCTATGGGGAATTGTCACTTGAAGGTTTCAAAGAGAAGCTATTGGAAGCTGAAACTAAAGGCAAGGAGCAATAAATGAATTCAGAGCAAATATGTCAAAACATTGTGGCTTGTTGTGATAAGCTTGGCAAGGCAAAACTTTTGGGGATTCCTTTGGAGAATGCAGACCCTCGCTTTCTTGAAATCGAGGAAGTGTCTGACATATCCGAGCACGTTCGGCTTCAACCGGCAGCGATTACTTTTTTTGGTATGCTGAAGAGGAATGTCTCTCGTAGGTTGTCTCGAAGAAAGATGGAGTACGACTACTGGAAAAAGGCCAAATATTCTGAAGCCAAGAATAGTCTTGGAGCCAAGAAGCCCACTATTGCCGATGTTGAAGCAAAGATGTTTGCTGATAATGAGAAAAGTCTCAAGGAGTGGGAAGACGAAATCTATGCGCTTCAGGAGCAGGTCGATGCGTTGGATGCGTATTATGAAGGTTGGAGGCAGAAAGGGTTCTCTTTACAGCAACATGCCGGTATTGTCGCGGATGAGCTATTTACGAAGGATTTTATGAGGCTCGATGATGCGCAAAAGAATTTGCTATTTTCCAAGAAAAAAGAGCGGATGCGGGGTATAATGAAGCAAAGCGAGAAACAGTAAACAGGCTGTTGTGATATGGCAACGAATTGTGTTAAGGCACTTGACAGAAGGTTTTCGAAAGGAGAATCACAATGTCAGTAATGGACAAGGTAAACAAGATGCGCCGAACCAGAACGACTTTTGGGGATAGGAGTTCCACCAGAGGCATTTTCTTTACTTGGCAGGATGGCGATAACGTCATTCGCCTTGTGGGAGAATTCATTGAAGTGAGAACGCATTTCATTGCTCCAAATAAAAGGCGCGGTGAGAGAGGTCTGTGCATGGAGTCGGCATTTACGGATGCTGAGAACAAGATGCCTCAAGTAGTCAACTGTCCAGATTGGGATATTGATACTGAGGAAGTCAAGAAGGAAAGAACTTGTGTTATTTGTGCATTGAATGAGTATGCTCAAAAAAAGCTGAAAGATACAAGCTTGCCGAAGGATGAAAAAGACAGATTGCAGAACCTTCTTCAAGCTACACGGGCGCGACGTTCTTTGAAGTGGAATATCATTGATAGAGCAAATCCCTATGTAACGGAAGTGACTGATGATGGCGAGAAGAAAGTGCTCGGTTACAAGATTGCCACCATCGGCATGGAAGCGTGGAATGATATTGATGGGATTTTTGCTCAGACTGCTTTTGACATTACTGACCCCGAAAAGGGAATCAATATTTGCGTCACGAAGTCCAACAATGGTCACAGAGTTACGTATGGAGCCAAGGCTGTTCTGAAGGGAACCAGTGTTGATGTGGCTCCTCTTTCGGACGACGAGAAAGAACTTCGGCTGCATGATTTGAAGAAGATTTGTGGCAAGATGACAGAGCAGGACAGGCTAATGGAAGCCCTCCACGCCGATTATCGGGAGGTAGTGGAGAAGTTAGGACTGTCAAAAGAATCTTCGGCGTCTGAAGAGGATTCTTCTGATGAACCCGAAGAGCCTGTCGAGAAAGAAGAATCTGCCAAAGAAGAACCCGCCGAGGAAGAAGAACCTGTTGCTGATGAAGATGAGGATTTTCCTGATACCAGTCTGGACGATGACGAACCCGAAGAAACTTCTGAGGAAACAGAATCAGAGAGTAAGGATTCTTCCGACGAGAAAGAAGAAGTTGCTCCTGAAAATTGGGAGTGTTTTGGTTCGTTAGACCCGAAACATCCTGAGTGCAAAGAGTGTTCGGGCATAGAGAAATGTCGTGTGGAGACCGAGAAAAGAAAAAAAGGCAAGTAATGATGCTTGGCTGATAAAGGGCGAAGCTTGACATGTTCAGGTTTCGCCCTTTTTAGGAGGCAAAGAGATGGCAAAAGAGAGAAAGAAGATTATGGATAAGAAACGGGAGAAGACTATCAAAGCTATCTGTGATAGCATGAACAAGTCGCTTGTAAACAAGGATAGCAAGGGAGGAGCGATTACCTATCTTGGCAGCAACGATGTTGAGCATCTGGAAAGATTTTCGTCAGGCTGTTCTCAACTTGATGATGTTTTGGGCGGGGGCTGGCCGTTGGGAAGGCTTCACGAGATTTACGGTTCGGAATCTTCCGGTAAGACGACATTGTGTTATCATGCGATTGCGGAGTTTCAGAAAAAGTGCCCTGAACATGATGCTGCATGGATTGACTCGGAATACTCCTTCGACCCTGAATACGCGGAACGGTTGGGTGTGGAAATCGAGCCTATCATTTTTCAACAGCCGGAAGATGGAGAGCAAGCTCTTGATGCGGTTCGTGGTCTGTTGCAGCGGGGGGTCAAGCTGATTATCATTGACTCGACCGCTGCTTTGACTCCACGAGCCGAATCCGAAGGAGAGATGGGCGACCAGCAGATGGGTCTTCAGGCAAGGATGCTCAGCAAGGCTATGAGGTTGTTGGCGAAAGAGATTGGCAGGGCAAATGCCTGTGTCATCTTTACGAACCAAGTAAGAGAAAAGATTGGCGTCATGTTTGGCAAGAAAACGACTACGCCGGGAGGTCGAGCAATTCGTTTTTACAGCAGCATTCGAATCGACCTTCAGACATTGAATCAGGAGAAAGACGGAGAAGAGGTCGTAGCTGTCAAAGTCAGGGCCACTTGTGTGAAGAATAAGACGGCTTCACCCTTCAGGGTTTGCGCCTTTACAATCACATTCGGGCAGGGTATAGATGCCATAGCTGGACTTTTTGAGGCTGCTATCGACGCAAAGGTCATTGAGAAATCCGGCTCATGGTTTTCTTGTGGGGAGGAACGGCTTGGTCAGGGAAAACAAAATGTTCTGGCTTCCATGAGGGATAATGAGTATGTCTGTGAAAAAATTCAGAAGGCGTTAGATGAAAAACTTGCAAAAAAGACTAAGGAATCTTCTGGAACAAAGGAAGAGGAAGCTTCACCAGCCAAGGAAGAAATTCAACGAGTACCTGTGGAAAGCGAAGAAGTGACGGTGGAAGATGCCTAATCCGATGAAATTGCTCTTGATTGATGCAAACAACTTATGCCATAGAGTTCACTGGACACACAAAGACCTAACCTATAAAGGCACTCCTGTTTCTGTGCTCTATGGTTTCTTTCGAAGCCTCATCTCTTTCAAGAAACGCTTTCCTGACTGTTTCACGGTGGTAGTTTGGGATGGCGGTTCAAAGAGAAGGAAAGAAGAATCGAAGAAGGCAGTTGAACAGAAAATCATTCCTTCACATTACAAGGCTAATCGTAAAAAGGAAGAGATTTCGGAAGAACTACAGTGCATTTTTGACCAAGTAGATATTTTGAAGAAGGTGCTTCTGAAGGTCAGGGTATTTCAAGTCTCCATTGAAGGATATGAAGCAGACGACATTATTCACACCTATGCAAGACAAAATTCGAAAGCGGGAGGCGAAAGCGTCATCATCACTTCAGACCACGACTTCTATCAATTGCTGGACGAGAATACTTGCATCTATGATGCCATGAAACAGGAGACATGGACGCAAGAGCTTTTTGAGTCGATATACGGTTTTGCGCCTGCTTTATGGGTGGATGTGGGTGCGATAGCGGGAGATAATTCTGACAACATACATGGTGTCGAGGGGTGGGGAGAGAAAACAGCTTCGAAGTATGTCAAGGAATTCGGAGAAGCGGAAGCAGTTATTGAAGGCATTCGAAGTAAGAAAAAGCGCGGCAAAAAGGAGGAGAAACTACTTGCCAGCATAGACAGGATTAAGCTGGCAAAGTCACTGAAGAAGATGGACATGGTGCCAGATGTACCAAGGCTTCGTTTCAAATGCAAATTTGAAGTGGGGGAAATCAAGCAATGGTTCGTTCAGAATCGTTTTGCCTCGCTTCTCAAAGATGCTTGGAGACTGGTAGATGCTTGAGAATATGCCGCCGATGTGGTTTGTCAAGATGCAGAAGGAGTGCCCTTCTGTGCCTGAAGGCATTCCCTATGTGAGGCATTTGGGAGAGTTCAATCCCAACATTGTCAGGGTTTTTGTGGACAAGTACGGTGCAAAGGGAATGGTTTTTTGGGAGCCTTTTGCCGGACATCTTGGCTTGAATCATACAATCGAAATCTGTGCCACACATGGAGTCCGGCTCATAGCTTGTGACATTGCTTCTTGTGATGAAAGGGTGATTCGGGCGAATTCGATTTCCACCAGACCGTCTGAGCCTATTGATGGCATGATTTTTCATCCTCCTTACTACGGTTCTGCGCCTATGTCCAATGTCGAAGGGGAGATTTCGTTGGACTATGACAATTACTTTGGGAATCTTGAAATGGTGGCCGATAATGCAGATATGATTATGAAGGTGGGAAGCCACGTTTGTAGCGTTGGAAGGACATTGACTGTGGAAGGTGATAAGTACCGTTTGGATTGGATTTTTGCCAAGCTGTTCATAGACAGAGGCTACGAGGTTGTGGATGTATTTGGTTCCATGCCTGACTGTGTTGTCATTCTGGAGAAAAAGAGATGAGAAAGAAGCGTTACCGTGTGGGTGTTGTAGGCTCTGGAGGAACAGGAAAGACGACGTTGGGCATGGTCTTGTCTGAGAAACTGGATATTCCCTTTCTGGCGTCCAAGAAGGTCACTCAGGAGATTTTGAGGAAAGAAGGATATGACTACAATTCAGGAGTCCAAGTGGAGCGGTTTCTGGCCCAAGGCAGCAGACAAGACAGGATTTTCAAGCGGACAGTCGAAGAGCAAAAAAAGCATGTTTCCTTCGTAACGGACAGAACTGTCATTGATTTGGCCGCTTATGCCATTGTCGAGCTTTACGATTCTGACCCGAAGAAGGTGGAGAAGATGTTTCGAGCCTGCAACAAGCATGTCAGTCGTTACACCCATATCGTTGTTTGTCCTTGGGGAATTAAACCTTTGTTGGACAACAAGTTAAGGACACTGAACTCTTGGTATCAGTATATCATCTCTTCTCTGTGTCTCAATATTCTGAATCATTGGAGAGTTCCTTTTCATGTTCTGCAAAGTCTGGATGAGAGACAGCGAATCAAGGAAGTGCTCAAGTTTTTACAGAGGAGATGAGAAGGCAGCGGATTGATAATTCTTTTATATTTGCGCCTATACTATGTAAGGCGCATTTTTGCAGGTGGAACAATGTCAGCACAGCCGTTGCGCATGAGACGGGATTACGGTGAAGCCGAAGCGGATGTGAATCCTTACTTAAACACTGCTCCAACGGAACTTGTGCGCCTGCTGAAGAAGGAGCAAGATTCGAAGAAGAAGAGCCAGATGAAAGAGGCTTTGAATGCTTGGAGAAAAACTGTTCCTGGCCCGTTCTGGAAGAGTTATTCCCAAGTAGCAAGAAAAATCGCCAAGGAAGCTATCTGCGCACAGCGTATCTTGGATTCCTTTTTGAGGCGGTAATATGACATTTTTCGCAAAGGAGAGAATCAATGGCTAAGGAAGAGATGCAAGAAGAAACTCAGGGACAGAACGAAGAAGTCAAGAGAAAGAGAGTGCCAGTGGAAAACGATGTTGGCTTTGTTGATGTTCCTGATATTCCGCTTCCAGAGGAATACGAAGACAGGGAAGCCATCGAGGACGAATGTAATGTGGCCTTCAATTGGGCCTTTGTCGGTGCCGGACAAGCGGGCAATCGCATGGTAGAAACGTTCTGGAAGCTTGGATACCGCCGTGTCTGCGCCATCAATGTGACGAATCAAGACCTTGCCGGAATCAATATTCCCAATGACAGGAAGTATGTCATGGAGATTGGCGAGGGTGGTGCTGGAAAAGACCCTGAGAAGGGCAAAAAGGCAATTACCGAGCATTATGAGAACGTCTATGATTTAATGCGTCGGTCGTTTGGGAACAACTTCGAGCGCATTATGATTTGCATTGGTGCTGGAGGTGGCTGTGTTGTTGAGGGAACGTCGATTTTTGTTGATAAGCTTGGATTTGTGCCAATTGAAAAGGCATGGAGCGAAGCATTAAAGAATGAAAAAAATGGTGTGAAAGCCATTTATGATGCTTTTAGTGGACATAGAATTTTGGATGTTCGTTCTCTTAGATGGTATACATACGGTGTTAATACAGATACCGGAGCAACGGAAAAGAATCTTGTTGAACAGATTTTTATGATGGATGTTGCTTCTGATAATCGCAAGCGCGTGGTGTTGAATAATGGTGCTGAAACTGTTGTATCAAAACAACATCCGTATTTCATCCTTGGTTTGGATGAAAACGGGATGCCCGAAGTACAGGAAAAACAAGCACAACATTTGAAACTTGACGATTTGGTATTTACGCCTGAAGTCAGTGTTCAAGAATACCTTTCGGAGCGCGATAAAGATATTGCTTGGATGTCGGGTTTGGTGGCTGGTGACGGGCATTTTGCTGACCCGTATCAACTTGACATTACATCTATGGATTCTGAAATTCTTGAAGAATGTCAGCGTATTGCATCGAAATGGTTTCGCAATAGCAAGGGTGAAGAGCCAAACACAAAGATTATGCCGAAAGAGAACAATAAAGCGAAAGTGCTTCGGATTTATTCGGGAGAGTGTGTTCGTGAAATAGCGCAATATATTGGTGGGATTCAAACTGACAAGATTGAAACATGGATTCCTACAACTCGTGTTCAGACTAACTATGCGTTTGGAAATGTATTCATTGCTGGACTTTTTGATGCAGATGGATATGTTGAGCGTAATTTGACGGGTATCTCAATCGCCAATCAGAAAGCCTGTAGGGTAATCGCTCAGATGCTTTCTATGCGTGGTGTAACATTTACATACCGTGAGAAAGAACCCAAAAAGTCTCATTGGAAAACGATGTATGCGTTAGAGGTTGATGAGAATGGGCGTCAATCTTTGGCAATGTTAATTGGAAAGTATAGTCATTGCCTCCGTAAGATAGGTGGTTATAAAACGACACCTTATAAACATGGTCATGTTGTTGAGGGGTTGTCTTTTCAATATATTCAGGGAATCTTGAATATCCTTCGTATTACAAAAAGCACATCTCAGAGGGCGTCGAACTTTACAGATGAAGAAGGCGACATTGACATTACTGCTTGGAGTTGTCGCGGGAAAAATCCAAGGTTTAATACTGTTTCTCGCTTGTTGAAATGGTTGAATACACGGTGGGAAAAGATGTCACAAATTGATGTGACAAAATTGACTTGTAGGGAACTGTGCAAAATTGCTGGACTTGAAAAGAAGCGGCTTGCAGCAATGTATACTTCATTTTTTGCTGATAAGGTATGGCGCAAAAATGAGTGTTCTATTGAAATGCGTAGTAAACTGGAAAATTGGGCACTTGCACATTTGAATAGTGTTCAATTTGCAAGTGTTCCTAAAGCCATTGAAATACTTATTCGGGCGGCGAAATCTGCTTCGAATGTTGTAGAATTGAGCGAAGCAAATGGTGAAGAACAATTCTATGATTTGTCGGTGCAAAATTGTCATAGTTATGTTGCGTCACTTTCACACTCGGTTTGTTTCGTACATAACACCGGCACCGGCAGCGTTGAGACTCTCATCCAGATTTCCCATGACATTGCGCAGTCATTCAAGGTGGAAAAAGCCAATGATGCGCCTGCTGTTGGCGCATTGGTTTCCATGCCGCAGACTTCTGAAGGTGTCAGGGTGAATGCGAATGCTTTCAGTATTCTTCAGAAGCTCTTCGCAATGGTCGGGAAGGATAATCGTAAATTGAGCGGTAGAAGTCTGAGTCCTCTCATCATCGTGGACAATGAACGTATTCAGAAGATTTACCCGAATATCGCTGTATCTGACTTTTGGGGCATGGCGAATACCAGCATTAGCAGCCTGTTCCATCTCTTCAACCACATCGCGATTCAGGACAGCGATTATACAACGTTCGACCGTGCCGACCTCAAGGATATTTTGCAATCGGGGGTTATCACGTTCGGAGCTACGCCTATCAAGAAGTATTCTTCGGCAACGGACATCAGTTATGCGATTCGGGATAACTTGAAGAGAAATATCCTTGTCGGAAGCATGGATTTGAGACAGGCGAAGATAGCCGGGTGTATTTTTGTGGCTCATCCTTCTGTGCTCTCAGAAATTCCGCAGGAATATCTGGAGCATGGATTTGAGATGCTTAGTAGGATGATGGGCGAGAAGTCGGTTGTTCATCGGGGCATCTACAAGGGCAGGAAAGAGGGATTTGTTGTCTATTCCATTCTCGGCGAGTTGGGAAAGCCAGAAGAACGGATGGAAGAAATAGCCAGAGAAGCCGGTATCAAACTAACGAAGTAAGGAGGAAGCAGGATGAACAGGAAAAAGGTCGCGAAAGAACTTCTTGGGATGGCAAGAACCATTATCTGCGAAGATAATCCTGACAGCAGTCTTTGCGAAGAGATAAGCAAAAAAGCTCAGAATGAGGGGGGAGACGAGCCAACAAAGCTTCGCAGAATCGACCCTTCTTTGAATGCTTTGGTCAACAGGGTTATCAGTATTACAGGTGGCGATATTGTCAAGATGCTTATCGTCATCATCATGGTTCTCAGAAAGACAGGCCATTCTTCTGAAGCGAACAAGATTTACGCTCTGTTCAGGCAGCTTCTCAGAAAGATTGAGCAGAGAACCGGACTTCTTGACTAAAGAGCAAGGAGGCGCACTATGGCCGCTAATGAACGTGTGAAGATTACGTCTGATAGTATCTTCTATCAGCAAAAGGTTCAGACGGGCAGGACGGAGTTCACTCCGGGAAAAGCGACTTCCAAGCCGTTGGATGAGAACTGGCCGAAGGATTTCATCATCCCTACGGGCAATTCGGCTTTCAACAGTGGCAGCAATAAGCTGGAGAGCGACCGAGTTTTTCTCCTTCATCGGAACACTGTTGCGGATGTCACGATTCCTGCTCCTCAGAGTTCAGGAACGGCCACTCGAAGTGAAACCGGCCTCGGCTATTCCGGCACCTATACCATCGACCTGACATGGACACAGGACGATAATGGGGTGCAAGAGCGTCGAAGCAGTTTTGACAAGCTGGTTACAGCATAAGCATAAATTCTTTGATGACAATGCCTTCTCACTTGAGAGGGCATTTTTTTTGTTTTTTCTGTTGAAAAAGATTTTGTTCGTCGTATAATAAAGGCACGGAAAAAGGCTTTTTTTTGCCGCTTTTTGAAGCGAGAATATGAGAGATGCTTTTTCTGTTCTATACTGACCTTCATCTGAATCCGAAGAATCCTCGTCACAGAATTGACGATTTTCCTGCGGCTCTCCTTGCCAAACTTCGAGAGATTTACTCGATAGCGGAGAGCGAGAAAGTGGATTTCGTGATTTTCGGTGGCGATTTTTTCAATGCCTACCGGACGTACTCCTACCGCCTCTTCATTGATGCTATTGATGCCATAACGGTCAAAACGTATGGAATCATCGGGCAGCATGATTTGAAGGGCTACAATTACGAAACCTTGAAAACATCATCTTTGGGCTTCTTCGAGTATTTCTGTGACAATTTCCAGACAATATACGAGCCGTTGGATTTTGACGATGCTCTCATCTGTCCATGCCATGTCTATGATGATTTGAAGATAATCGCTTCGCAGCCTGTCTCGCGCAAGAAAAAGTCCATTCTCGTAGCCCATAAGCTTCTTTCAGACAAGGAAGAGGTCTTTGATACGTTTTCCACTGCCTCGCTTGCCTGTAATTTCAATCTTTGCTTGGCAGGAGACTACCACATGGGATTTTCGCAGCATACGGTTGGGGACACATTGTATTACAACCCCGGCAGTATTGCGAGAATCAGCACGAAGGACATTGGCAGACAAGTAAAGGTGGCTCTTATCCGGTGCGAGGCTGGCAAACCGATTGAGATTCGTGAGATACCCCTAACAAGTGCAAAACCTGCTGAGGAAGTTTTTGGAGAAAGCATTATTGAAGAGGTTAGGGAACAGGTTCAGATGCAAATGGATGCTTCCAGTTTTACGAATGGCTTCGCCGAATTGGAGAGAGAATCCACGGACGTGTTTGACCTTCTTGAAAAGATTGGCAAGAAGAAAGCGATTCGAAAACCCGTTATGGACTACATCATGTCTAAGCGGGAATAGGCAAGCTGTGCTTTCCGCAGATATGCGGTCTATCTTTTTCAACGTTTTTATGGAGGTATGAATCATGCCAAGAGGTAAGAAGAAAACAGAAGAGGCGGCTGCGCAGACGGCTGTTGCCGAGGATGACTTCGCAGGTGTTTCCTCGGAAATGCTCTTAGAAGACGATGAAGAGCAGAAGCAGCCCGAAGAAGAGCAGCCTGAAGAAGAGCAGCCTGAAGAAGAGCAGTCTGAAGAAGAGAAGAAAAAGCCGAGAAGAGCAAGAAAGCTTCAGTCGAAGTCTGAAGCCGAGACAGAGGAAGAAAAACCGATAAAGAAACGCGGCAGAAAGGCTGTCAGTTCTGAGGAAAAGCTTATCAGAAGTATTCTGAAGAAAGCAGGGTTGGAAGAAGCTCCAAAACTGGAAACTCTCGTGCAGTCCGTGTCTGGAAGCAAAATGATGAAGCTGAAGGACATCGCAGTCTTTCTCAAAGTCCCCGACAAAGCAGAAGAGAAGGATGTTTTGGGGAAACTTGCTATGGCTTGGGGCAAAGAGAACGATGTCAATCTGAGCACCGAGGTCAATCTTAAGCAAGTCAAGAAGAATGCTATCGACATTCTTTCTACAGGCAGGATGTATTATCTGCCGGATGTTGCCCATGTTAAGAAGGTCAAATATCCACTTCAATGCGTAAGTGGACGGCATCGACTTGTGTTCATCGCTCTTTTCTATGGCCTCGACGTGGAAGTGCCGGTAATTTACGAGGAAATGACGTTGACTCAAGCAAGAGAAAAAGCAGTTTTCGCCAATAATACTCGTCGGACACCCGCTTTGGAAAAGGCTGAGCACATGGTTTTGAGAGCGGTTGAAGGAGATGTGGAAGCCGACCGTGACCAGATGTATCTGAAGTCGGTAACATCTAAAGGTAAAGCAGTGGATTTTGCCGTTTTCAGCGTGATGGATGGCAATCTTCGCGGTGGTCGGCTGGAGTTCCCTGTAAGCCAGACAAGCTCTCGTAAAGAAGCCTACACGACAATTACGAACTTGAAGGGTTTCTGGAAACACGCGATTCAGTGGACGCGGGAAATGACGCGCAAGGAGTTTGATGTAGAGCTTAAGGAGAGCAATGTCTTCTTGAACTACATGGTCAACCAGTTGGAAGACGACAAAAAGTTCGAGAAAGACCAGCATTTCTCTGCAATGGCTTTGACGGCTCTTGGAAAGCTTTATCGGACTTTCAAAGATGCCGACCGTGAGCCGCTGAAGCTCGTTGAGACCATTGCTGAAAAGCTGCTTGGGCAGCATGGAATTGGACGAAAGAAGTCGGAGGAGATTTACAACTCGCTTGTGCAAGGAATGAAAAGAGCCGCTTCGTAGCGGCTGAGAATCGTAGAAAGGAGAAGGCCGAATCGGTCTGACAACTGGTTCGGCCTTTTTTACAATGACTGAGTTTGGGTATGATAGAGTGACAGGGCATCTCTTTCAGAAAGAGGAACAGTTTTCCTATTGCGGCTGCTTTGACGTTTCTTGTTTGCCATTTCATCTGCCTGCCGATTTTCAGAGAGAGTTGATTTATCATTCTCCGAGTGGTTCTTTTGCTTTTGACAGAAACACAGCGGAAATAGCTGCGTCTGCTTTTCTTTCCTGCTATAGCGGTGGCAGGGCCTTGGGAATTCATATATCCGATGGGTGTTTTGCTTTCTCTTATCTGTTCAAGTCCGGTGGCCGACAGACAACGCAGGTGAAGGTGCAAACTACTTTGGAGTACACGAGGAAAGGAATTGGCGACGATACTGTGTGTCTTTCGGGTTCGGATTGTCTTATTCCATCGAGGGTTTCGGATGTGGCAAGGTTGTTTCCA
>Ga0180433_10001756_pt1 | contig 35582 bp, 50 predicted proteins | sample SS_ome_8_FD_132980 | JGI IMG/M metagenome (GOLD analysis project Ga0180433, IMG submission 132980) | Hypersaline lake sediment archaeal communities from the Salton Sea, California, USA - SS_1_D_1 metaG | ecosystem: Environmental > Aquatic > Non-marine Saline and Alkaline > Hypersaline >...
AAACGTTGAAGATGGAATGGCTAAGTTGGTTGAAAACCAGCAAGACATGCCACCAGAATTTATAAAGGCGGTAGACGATAATTTTGATGAATTGATTTAGCCATCCACTTAACTAATTCATTCTGTGTATAAATGGAGAAACCATGCCAATCTTAAATTACACAACCTCAATAACTACAGAAAAAACGGCAGTTGAGATCCAAAAGAAATTAGTTGCAGCCGGAGCGCAAGCTTTTATGTCAGAATACGACGATAGTGGAGTAATGAGCACAATGACTTTTAAGATTGGTAACTTATATTTTCGGCTCCCTATTAATATCGAAGGTGTTTATGGTGCTATGAATGATGACCATAAAATACCAAGCCGTTATAAAACATACGAACAAGCTTCAAGAGTGGCATGGCGAATCATAAAAGATTGGATTGAAGCACAAATTGCAATCATCCAGGCTGGTCAAGCTGATTTAAAACAGGTCTTTTTGCCATATCTCCAACAACCAGAAGGCAAAACACTATATGAAATGATTAAAGACAATGAATTTAAACTACTCACAGAATAACCGGGTCGAGTGACCGCTAAAAAGCAGCGTCACTCACCCTTAACATTCTTTCCCCTTGTTAGAGAAAGGAAGTAATCAATGATAAACTTTATTGTTAGCGTAGCTCCATTTTTATTAATGCTTTTTGGTTTGTTATATTGTGGGATTGGGATATGGTTTTTTATATCAGGTTTAAAATTATTTTAAATTACCCATAAAGAGAAAGAATAACCGGCTGGAATCAGATTGCGGGGGTCGAGCGGCCCCGAAAGACCAGAAAATTGGGATAATACTGGCAAGTTCGGGAAAAAGGTTTCTCTCCCGAAGGCCCCCGCGACCATTCAGCCTTAACATTATAAGGAAATGCTATGAAAATATATGACGGCAATACTTATTCTAACGGAAAAGAGTTACGAAAAGTAGATTGCATATTTAAGGACGAAAAAGACAGATTGTCTGTTGAGTGGGTTGAACCGGGAAAACCCGTAAGATGCAAACATTGCGGTAAGGTCTTTCCCAAAAAAACCGGCGTATGTTCAGTAAACACATTTGAGAAATGGGCTAAAGTCCGGGTTCAAAGATGGTCGCATTCCTCATAATAACCGGCTGGACGGCTGACCCCAAAAGCAGGGCAGGTCAGCCTTAACATTATAAATATAAAAAATGAAATGCCCAAATTGTAATAAAGATGGCTATAAATGCACCGGAAGTGTATGGATGGAGGAGTTTGGCTTTACCCTACAACACCGAAAGTGTATTTATTGCGAACACAAAGGCCAGACTATTCAATATCCTCCCGAATATTGCGAACCTACCAATAAAAACTCCATATCTGGAGTTGCCAATATTGCAAACCACCACATATTGTACTAAAAGCATACCTGAACCTTTTTCCTCCTTTTATGGGTGTGGGGTTGAGGCCCCACACCTCAATATCTGAACATGGATTTGTTTATGTATGTATTTAGCTTAGAATCTCAAGACAAGTTAGAAACTTGTTGCCCTGATTTAATCCGGCTTTTCAACGAAATCATAAAGCACCGGGATTGCAAGGTAATTTATGGCCGAAGGGGAAAAGAAGAACAAGACAGGCTTTTCAAAGACGGCAAATCAAAATTAAACTATCCAAAGAGCTACCACAACCGCTATCCCTCAAGGGCTGTTGATGTCGTGCCCTATTTCTCAAAAAGACCTCATGTAAGATGGGATGATATAGAGTCATTTAAGGCTTTTGGGAACTTTGTACTTGGCGTAGCGGCGGTTTTAGACATTCCCGTGGAATGGGGCGGAAATTGGAAGAAGTTTGTGGATATGGCTCATTGGCAGATAAGGGAGTGAGAAATGCCAAAAGGAACCCCAAAAAAAGATGGAAGTGGCTGCGGCACTTGTAAAAACAAGGGCCGTGGCGGCTGCAAAAACACAAAAGGAGGTAAAAAATGAAAAGAGGAGTCGGAATAAGTGTTATTATTTTATTGTCAACCGTTTTTTTGTTTAGCTGTTCAGCTATTCAGATAAATCCGTCAAACGATGTATCCGTTTATAAAAATCTTGGCCGGGATGTCGGGACCCATCTAAAAGCCACAAAAGACGATGTTTGGCTTGCAAAGTCAAAAAAATGGGCTGAAGATGCTTTACTCTTAACTGATGAGGAATTGCTCACAAATAATATCATCCAGGTTGCTTATGAAAAGCTACTGGAAAAATATCCCGATAAAGCCGACAGATTTTTTATGGCAAAATCGTTTCTTACTGTTATGGGCGTTAGTGTGAATTTAGACACAGCAAATCTTTTACCAGATGAACGATTAGTCTATTTGAAATGTGCCAGAGCTTTACTACAGGGGTATTTGGACGTGATTATCGTAAAAAAGCTAAACACAAAATAATTATCGCGACAAAACAAATGGGAATTGTGACAGAAAATGGAACCAGCAACAGTAACAATAGCATCATCCCTTATTACTCTTATAGTGGGTAAGCTGATTGACCGCTATTTCGCAAAGAGTGATAAATATCCGAACTATGAAGGGATTGTCCCTTACACGAAAAAGAAACTTAAAAAAGGAGAATGAAAAATGGAATGGTTTTTAGATAATTATGCAATGATCGGATTTGTACTTGGCGGTATTGATATCATACTCGGCGCTTTGCCTGACAAGGTCGTAAAGTGGCCGGGTGCTACTCTTGCTGTAGCTCATAAGCTGTATGCTTATGGAAAAGATGCACCTGTAAAATAAAACCCATATTGGCGATCCTAAAGAGTGAGGGAGTAACGAACCCTCTTTGCCGTAAGGACGCCTAGCACACAAGGCTAAACGGGCCGGATGAGAAACGGTTTGGACGCTTAGCGACCTAGAAAAAGTGTGTGCCGCCAATATTATTTATTATGAACCAGATAAAATATCAAAAAGGGTATAAATACAGGCTATACGAAAACTACAAATGTAAGCTTGGTATATATCCCAAAGAAAAAATTGTCTGCCAGTTTGGTAGTTTGGATGAAAACGGCAACTGCGAGATTTATGCCGGGTTTATGTGGGATGGTTGCTCAGGGCCAACCATAGATAGCAAGAAAAACATGCGCGCTGGCTTAGTGCATGACTTTTTGTGTTATTTAATGCGGCAAAGGTTGTTAGATAGATCATGGCATCCAAATGCAGATAAAGTCTTTTTTATAATATTGAAGGAAGACAACTTTTATGCTTCTTCCCCATATTATTGGGCGGTTAGCAGCTTTGGCGGTTTTGCTTCGGACCCAAAGAATAAGCGGGAAGTTTTAACAGCGCCATAAAAAAAGCCCCATCGAATTAACGACAGGGCTTATAGTTTTTTAATAATTTAATTAAGATGAGATTTCCCGGAAATGTTCAGTAAAAACGGTTATTTCTTTGTGGTTATAAAAACCACACTTAAATGTACCATAATCAGGGAAAAATTGAGCAACAATTGCACCACGCTCATCATTTTTATAAGCTGTTTCAACCATTTCTTGTAATTCAGCGAGTTTGCTTTTTTGAAACTTAGTTAATTTAATTTCAATTAAGTTTGAAGCCATTTTAATTACCTCCGTTCTTTGACAATTTAATATGCGATCAATCCGCTTGAGATAAGCAGAAACGCTAAAAACGAGAGCATTATTGCAAGATATCCAAATATCCAGTACACAAGATCACCTCCTTCTATCTTATTTATTTAAGTTGACAAGTTTATATTCACCGGATTTGATTTTCTTTTCGGTCTCTTTTTTACTTTCACCGAGAAAAATATTTCGATATCTTCCAGTAGTGGTCGAATAATCCCAATAATTGCTATCAAGATAAATTTGTGTGTCAACCTTTTTAGCAATAACTGATTCATAAGACTGAAAATAAACGGTGCCCTCATTTTTAATTATAAACTGATTTGGGATAGCATTCCCTTTACTGTTTCTCATATTTTGAACGTTCATTTTATTAACCCTCCTTTATTACTCGTTTTATACTGCATGTAAGGCCGTATTCTTCCTTGACCTTAATCATTTCCATAATCTGATTTAAGGAAAATTCGGTTACATCATCATCTGTGATGTGTTTTCCGTTTTTGTCGTAGATTTTCAATATTACTTTTTCCATTTCTTTTTTTATCCTTTCCGGCAGCTTATTGACGTGCCGAGGTCGGGGAAGATTAATTTTGAACCATAGGCATAATATAAGCTTTAAGCGTATCGTTTTTAAAAAGAAGTGGGGAATGATCGTCTTTATATTGAATATCAAGGCAGCCAGAATCAAGAACATATTGAATAGGTGTTATCGGGGCAGTTATCCCTTTTCGATTAATAGCTGCGATATAATGCGCCCAGGCACCATGATTTTTAAATCCTGATGTATCAATAAAATTTGGGAACACCCAGTCTGAAATACAAGTGTCAAGATCGGGATACATTTCGCAGTCGGTCGATTCAATAATAACTGATGATTTATTGCGTTTTGAAACCAGGTAAAAACCATCGGCAATAGAATCATCATTGACAGGTGCTTGGTATAGTTGGGTGCCATTGGTAGCGGTAGCAACGCCATTTTTAACGCGCACAACCTTTTTAAACTTACGTAGGGCGTTTTCTTTAAGTGTACCGGAAACGAAATAAAAACTTTTGTAGTCTGGATGATGTTTTTCTAATAACATTTTAATATCTCCTTGTTTTGTGTTTAAGTTGATAATATACATATGCAAGCTATATGCCAATAAACCAAAAAATAACATAACAACATGAAACCATTACAAATAAAAAATAATCAGCAAATAACATGAGACAATAAACTGTCTCATGAAACACATATGTCCCGAAGCCACGAATAACAAGGCTTTACAGACAAAACAGTTATAAATAATTAAAATAACAACAAATAAAACCCGATACAAAAGTGTCTAAAAAACAGAATGAGACAAAAGTGTATCAAAACAGTTGACAATTATATAAAAATAGTGTATTAGGTGATAAGATGAAACACATTATAATTTTAATGACACTAATAATGATGGCTTGTTGTACGCCTGGTAAGTGTCCAGATCAAGAGGTATATATTAACGCAGTATTGCAAGACGGGACTGAAGTAATAGTTAGAATCCCGGAAGGGACTTTAAACGATCCTGACCATTATTATACTAAAAAGGAAATTGAGGAAATAATCAAAAACCAAACAGAGGGCGCAATATAATGCCAGTTATGACATGCATCAAAAACGGAAAAGCCGGATATAAGTGGGGAGAATCAGGAAAATGCTACACCGGCGAAGGTGCGAGATTAAAGGCACGAGACCAGGGGAAAGCAATTAAGGCGAAAAAATATGTGCAAAAGAAAAAGCTCGGATTCCGGGCAGTATTACGTCAGCACCAAAAAAAGAAGATGCTCAAAGATGCAGGAAAATAAAAAATTTTACCATAAATGTTGCATAACACGAAAATAGTTTACAATCTCAAGGCATATAATACCATTAACCAATCAAAAATAATCCAAATACGGGCAAATAAAAGGCTTTAAAATGCCAGCAGGGAGACCAAAGAAGATAAATAAGGATAAAATAGGGAAATTAGAAGAGGCTTTTGCCATTGGTTGTACCGACCTGGAAGCCTGTTTATTCGCAGACATAGCAGCATCGACACTATATGATTATCAAAAAGAGCACCCGGAATTTCTGGAGCGAAAGAAGAAACTCAAGGAAATGCCGGTTTTAAAGGCTCGGACGAAGGTTGTAGAAGAAATTGACAACGACCCGGGGACAGCAAAATGGTATCTTGAGCGCAAGAAAAAGGATGAGTTTGGGCCGCAGCAAAAGGTAGATGTTAGCGGGGCAATTACCATCGAAGATGCAATCAACGCTATAGATGAGGAATAATGAGCAGTATAAAGCTATCGAAAACGAAATTTGGAACATGATGATTGATAACGTAGTAGGGCAATAATGAAACGATTTTACAGGGAAGCTATAAAACATATTGAAGGGTATAATAAAGAGCTTGGTGATGATATTAATAACTATGTGTGCTACTTAGAACACATTAAAAATGTTTTAATATCAGAATTAAGTAGGAGTAATACTATAGGCGGGAATTTATTATTAAGTAAGCTGGGTATTAAAAAGGAAAAACCCACCAATCAAGAGCTTTTAGATGATAATTTTAAATGCCCTTGCCCACCGACAGCCCGGTCAGCAGTGACGGGAAAATGTGATTTATGTGGGCAATAATGACATCGTTAGATATACTAATAGGTGGGATTATCTTTTGCGGGGCCTGGTTTTTAGGTGTATTTATTGTGCGGAAGCTACATAAATGATGTAAAAAGTTTAACCGCATGCAATTTTTAACGAGCATTGAAATCATTGATAAAAATGCTAGTCGCTAACGGGCGGGAGACTAATTAATAAATTAAAAGTTTCGTTAGAGTAAACAATGGCCCCAAAGATAAAACAATCGATCATAGATAAGGTCAAACAATACCGGGCAGACTGCCAGAAGCATGCCTTAGATTGTATTAAGATACGTGACCACCATACAGCCCGGATAGTACCGCTTGAGTATAACCAGGGGCAAAAGATATTACATGCCGTAGCCGAAAAGATGAAAAAAGATATTGGCTATGTCCGTATTGTGTTTTTAAAGTCAAGGCGCTTTGGCGGGTCAACCTATGTGCAGGGCCGCTTTTACAGCAAGACATCACTACACAAGAACAGGTCAACCTTTATCGTAGCCCATGAAAAAGAATCGACCAACACCCTGTTTGAGATGGCAAAACTTATGCAGGAACGTAACCCGATAGCGCCTGCCACAAAAAAGAGCAATGAAAAGTTGTTACGGTTCGACAATATGAAAGGCACGGGTCTGAAATCAGAGTACAGGCTTGGTACAGCCAAGAACGTATCAACAGGCCGGTCACAGGGCATTCATTATCTGCATTGCTCCGAAGAGGCTTTTTGGCCTGATAATGCCTCTGACCTCTTAGATGGTCTCTTCCAATGCCTACCAGAGCCGCCAGCGCCCCATGAATGCTACCGAGAGTCAACCGCTAATGGTTTTGGTAACACCTTCCAAAAGACAGTATTTAACGCTTACTCAGAAGGTCAGCACCCCTATTATATACAAGGCGGGATACCGTACGCATGGAAAAGCCCCGATACGGACTGGGTACTGGTATTTATTCCATGGTTTGTGCATGACCGATATACGAAGCCTTTTGACAGCGAAGCGCAGAAACAAGCCTTCATTAAAAAGATGAATGAGCAAGTGTTTACCCCTGAGTTACAAGAATGGCGCAAGCGTGAAGCCTTAGACATTAAGAAAAAGTATGGTTTGTCATGGGAGCAGTTACATTGGCGTGATTGGGCAATTGATAATAAGATGTCAGGCAGCAGCCGTGATGAACGTAAGCGCATGTTCAGGCAGGAATACCCAGCAACTGTTGAAGAGGCATTTCTTAGCAAGGGGTCTAATGTGTACAGTAAGGAACTGTGCGATGATTTAGAAAATTTGTGCGAAAAGCCTATTATTGTTGGCGAAGTGGTTGACCGGGCAGGGTTTAGCAAGATCAAGCCCAACTCGTTTGGTAAGTTCAGCCTGTGGGAAAAACCAGATAAGAGAGAAACATATTTTATCACTGTTGACCCTGGTGGCGGCATTAAGCCTCATCATGAAAAAGACAATATAGAACCAGACCCGACCAACATAGACGTATGGAACCACAGAACGGGAAAACAGGCTGCACAGTGGCATGGTCATATAGACTACGGGTTGATTGCTAATGTAGTGTGGTTAATTGGCAGGATGTTTTATATTGCCCCTGCGTGTGTTGAGCTAATGAACCACGGCTACACAGTAGTCAAAGACTTATCAAAAATAAATTATCCCATGTATGAAAGCAGGCCGGGTGAAGCTGGTTGGCTGACAACCAAAGCAACTAAGCCCCGTATGGTTGATGATTTAGGCGAAATGTCACGAAATGGTGATATACAAATAAGAAGCCTGGAAACAGTATCAGAAATGAGAACCTTTGTTGAAAAGAACGGATCGTACAATGCTGAAACGGGGTGTAAGGACGACAGAGTTGACACGGCAGGTATGGCATCGCAGATGATGACATTATTACCTAAGAGATTTCAAGAACTAAGAAATGAGTCCGATTCGTTCAAGGGTTTTGCGAACTTCCGGCATCGTGAAGGCAGGAAGGAAAGCGGAGAGTACCGGGAGGTACTTGTTGCATGATACAAGAATCAAGCGCTTCATCCAATTTCTCCAAGATGTTACTAAACGTAGAAAATGCTATTGCTATCAGAGATGACGGCTTATTTTTGAATGCAAGATGTAAAGGAGACAAAATGATTAAACTAAAAATGACAGAAGCCGAATTTGACACCAAGATACGTCCATATCCGGCGCCTAAAGGGCTTGAGGAGTTGAACAAACTGTTAATAGCAGCTGGGTTTGACGTAGATCGTAAATGGACGACGGTAGTTGAATTTAAGACGGGTGATTACATATTTCAGCAAGATGAAGTAGCGAAAAAGCCTGTTGAAAAACCGAAAAAGGCAAGGAGGTTTGGAAAAAAGAAATGATGACAGATGCAGAAATAAAAGAGAAATATGGCCCATTTCCAGAACCCACTATTTGCAATGGTCATGGTGATTATGGCCCTCATATTCCAGATTGCGAGTTGTGTTTAAAGGGGATACCTCACGAACATAAATATAAACCCATAACCAAAGACTATATAATATTTAAGCTGTTTAAGTATGTAATTGATGAATATGCCAAAAAGAAAAAAAGCGCAAATTAACATAGTTGAAAATACCTATTCGATTAGTGTTATTAAACGAGCGTGGAAAATATACAGAAAAGAAGTTGTACTGTTAGTATTAAAAAACGGGAAATGGAAAATAGATAAATCGACTGAAGGCGCTATCAAGGCAAAGATAAGTTCTTACGATAAGATTATGCAGTTTCCTGAGTTCTTGAGCGTATATTATAAAACAGAAAAGAACGGTAAGCCGATATACAAAGAAAGTAAATAGATGGAAATAGATCATAAAGAAAAGAACGGTAAATGGCAGCATCTTGTAGATCACTGTCTGAAACTATATAAAAAAATAGATGAGTCTGCTTATCGGAAACAGACGATAACCAAGATAAAGAATTCGTTGCTTGCATACGATCAGGTTAAGAAACCGACAGAAGACCCCTGGCCTGGTGCAAGTAATATTGAACTACCGTTAACGACTATATCAAACGACAATCTTGCGCCCCGGTTGGCATCCGGTTTAATAGGGAAACAGCCATATCTCAGGTTTGAAATGGAAAACGATCAGGAACAGGATGAAAAGACTAAAATAGCTGAAACCTGGTTTAATCAAGAACTCGAAGATGTCGTTGAAGTTGAGCAGTTAGGTATCAGTATTGTAGAAAAAGCGCTTAAAGAGGGGACTGTTTATCCTATGCCCCGGTATGATCTCGATGATGAGACTAAAAAAGAATTTATGTTTGTTAAAGATGATTTACCGAAGAATGAACAGAATGCTCTTATAGCCCTTGAGTTGGACAAGAAAGAACTCCAGAACGTAGGTGGCGTTTGGGTAGGGCCAAACGGGCCGATATTGGTTGACAGGACAGAAACAGTCTTTGAGGGCGTGCGTGTGGACCTTATACCGTTCGAGGACATTTATATTCCTGATGATATTGACGACTGGGAAAAAGCGCCTGTACTGCGTAAGGTTTATCCCACTTATGGAGAACTGCTTGAAGATCAGGGAAAAAAGCGTGGATATCGCAATATAGGGAAATGGCTTCTTAAAGATAAGGGTGAAGGCAATTTATCTAAAAATGCGCAATCCCAGGACCAGAAAATATCTGATGTTGCAGTATCTACCAGGGAAGTTATAGAGTGTATTGAATGTTCTGTGCGGTATATTTATCAGGAAGAAGACCAGGACGAGGAAGATATAGACTCATGGCGGGAAGAAAGGCTTATTGCTCAGATTGCTTTAGGCAGCAAGGTTTTGATACGTCTGATACCATTAAGAGAGATTAACTTTAAAAATCAGCACCTTGTAAAGCGTATTGCCATGTTTAGAAGGCAGGGAAAAAGTTACGGCGAGCCATTACATGCTAAGATAGCAGCCATTCAGGAAGGAGCCAGCAAGACATTTAACATGTCCATTAATATAGCTGAAATTGTAATGATCCCGTGGTTTTTATACACTGACAAACTGGGCATAAAGGGGAAGGACACGAAGTTAAAGCCTGGGTTTGGTTTACGGGTTGATGACATTCAAAACGGCGTGTATTTTCCAAGATTCAACATTAATCCGAGCCAGATGTTTCAGTACATTGAAGTATGGATGTCTTTTTGGGAGCGTGTTACATCAATAGGCAACAGTCAGATGGGTTTACCCGATTCGAAGAAGACTACAGCAACGGAAGTGCTTGCGGTCATTCAGGAGGGTAATATTAAGCATAACTATCAAGCCAGACCGTTAAGAAAGGACTTTATATGCTTGCTGAGGACTGTTTATGATCTATACTATCAGCACATGCCTTTAGAAAAAACATTTTTATACAACAAGGAAAAAACACCTATTATGCGTTCGGATTTAAGACGACCGTTTAAGTTTCGTCTGACCGGCTCAACCGAAATGGCGAATAAACTGATTGAGCGCCGGGAAAAAGAAGATGTTTACAACAAGGCTATAGCGGAGCCTTTTGGCGTGTTTGACCCGATTGAAATAACCAAGCGGTATTTGGAGGCATCCGGGGAAAGCAATACGGATGAGCTATTAAACCCCGTACTGAACAAAATGTCTAAGATAATGAAAGAGTTTCCGGAATCTGAGCAAATATTCAATGAAGCATTACAAAGCGCTATGCAAATGGTACAGGGTGCGGAACAATAAATAATTAAAATATGGGCGTGTCTTAGCTAGCTACTAAGGCATTCTGAAAAGAGAATAATAAAGGGCGGCATGTATGGGGCCATACACCTTATGCGTGAACCGCCCTTTTTATTTGCCCAAATAGTAGGAAAAGAAAAACATTTAAATCTCCCACTATGGACTGGAAAGAAATATTACTAACAAAAGGATTTAAGGCATATCGGAAGAAACAGGCAGAGGAGGTGGCAAAAGCGGTATATGCCGAACTGATTAATCCAAGACCTGAATATTTAAAAGGACTTTTGGATATGGGGAAAAAATTAATGAGCCTACCGTCAAGGCTAATCAATGACGAGAAGCTCGATTTAGAGCTTAACAAGTTATTAATTGAAGATTCTGCAAACCTGGCCGTTACACTGGTCAGAGAAAAAATGAAAGGAGAAAGTGATGAATAAATTTTTAGCCTTTATGCTGCGTATGTTATTCGATCAGCGTGGAGAGGTCGGGGATGATGATCCGGTTGATGATCTTGAAATCGAAGACATTGACGATGATGATTATGAAGATGAAGAAATCATAGAGATTAACCCTGACGAACTGGAACAGGAAGACGATCCAGAAGAAGAAGACCCGGAACCACCGGAGAATGAAGACCTGGTAAAAGCCAGAGAAGAAAACGAGACCCTCAAGAAAGCTCTTGAAAAGAGAGACGAGGAGATTAAGAAGGCAAACAGGAACTTTTACGGTTTGCGGAAAAAGTTTGAATCATACGAAGCAAAAGCCAAAGCGGATAAGGATACTAAATTTACTGATGACCAGATAAAAGGCTTACTTGCGCAGCACCAGGATGATCCAGACATGCTTTTTCAGATTTTCAGAACTATGAGCAGGCAGGAGGCAGGAAATGAGGCAAAAATTCAAATAGACGCTGCCAATATGGCACAGCGCCGAAAAGAAATGGATGATTGTCTTATTTCAAACTGGCCGAATGTGTACGATGAAGGGTCGGAAGACCATCAGAGCATACAGGATGCTAAAGAGTATTTTTATTTAAAAGACCATCCTCTTGGCGATTTTTTAGCAGGCGCTGCAACATCCTTGATGCAAATGGATGAAACGCTTGAAAACACTAAAAAAGAGGCGAGGGAGGCTGCTTTGAAGATCGAAAATAACAGAAAGAAAAAGATCAAAGAAACCAGCTTGAAAACAGGAAAAAAACCATCAAAGAAGGCTGCCCTGTCCGGCGACCAGCTTGCGATACCCAAACAGCTTGGCTTGAGCAAGAATGCCACTAAAATTTATAATGAAATGATGAAAAACAGCAACCAAAGCGCAACCGTGGAGGTATAACAAATGGCAAATAAAAAACAACCTACCATTCTGACACCCGAAGAACAGGCCATTAAGATCAGGTCTGACGCTGAGGACAAGTCATGGCACACAATTAGAGAAGACGAATTGAACGATTTTTCATTAATGGAGAATCCTTTAGATTTGCCCGAAGAAGCTGCACGGCTTCAAAAGAACGAGATTTATGCTTTCAGATGGTGCGAAAGAAAGCCTGCAAGGATAGACCAGTTGACCAGATCAGTAAACCCTCCTTTAAAGTGGGGTATTGTGAATAAAACTACCGTATCTGATTTGGCACACCTGGTTGACCCGTTGCTTGGCTGTATTCCGTGCGTAGATCAGATATTGTTATATAAACCATGGACACACCACAGAATAGTACAGGAAGCTAAAATGAAGCGTGCAGAAGCCGGTTTGAATGCCGGCAGTCTTGAGGGGAAAAAGCGTCAGATTGAAAGCCGTGATACCGATGTCGAAGTCTTTACCGGGGCTGATTATAAAATAGGCAGTGGTGATGAAGTTTTAATGCCTGATTTAGTACCGGATGACACAACGGATAATTCTCCGCTGGGTGATTTAGTGGTAGGCGAAGAATAAGGAGAAAAAATCATGGGAATGGACATGGCGTCCGTGGACAACCCTATGGGGTTTCAGGTATGGGGTGAATGTCTAAGGGCAAGACTTTATGCAGTAACGACCGCACCCACTATTAACGTGTATCATAACGATATTGTTATGCATGGTGGGGCAGCGCTTGCTACCAAGTACGGGACAATGACCATCATTGAGGATGGGGCAGTTCCTGATGGAGTAGCAAATACGCAAAAACTGCTTGGTTCGGTAATTGCTGTATTTGACGAAAACATGGACCCGGTAAAATACATTGCCGCTACCGAAACGGGCGATGGAACTGTTGCCGGGTATGTAATGGTTGCGGATCATCCTGACCAGCAGTTTGTAGCTCAGGAAGACGGCACGACCGCCGCAATCGATTTGGCAGACGTAGGGCAGAATGCTGATATAGTCAGCGTGGCTCTGTGTGCTGGAACGGCAGCAACAGGAATTTCAAAGCAGGAAATTGCTTCTGACACTGTTTCTGCTACGGCAGCACTTGATATTAAACTTCACTACCCACATCCCGATGATACTGTCGGGAACGATACTAACTGCCATTGTAGGTGGATTTGTTCAATCAATACCCACTTTTATGACGGTTTTAATGCGGGCTTATAAGGAGGCTGAAACATGTGGACAAGAGGTAAATTTAATAATGCGTATGTCCCTGGTCTCTTTGCTTACGCTATTGATACTTTCATCAACAAGCGTGGAGAGTCCATGTGGCAGGAAATGTGTACCGTTAAAACATCAAACAAGAAGAAAGAAGAGAACGCGTTGCGTTCCGGTCTTGGTTTTCCGGTGCTTAAAGGTGAGGGTTCTCCTGTAACGTTCGATACTCAGATCGAAGGAGCAAAGCAGTCTTGGGTTCATGTCGTATGGGCTTTGGCTGTAAGAATAACCGAGGAAGCTATTGAGGATAACCTTGTAGAGTTAAGCGGCGGGGCTGAAGGAGACCTGAAAGAACTGTTCCATGACCTTGCCGAAGCAATAGCTGAAAATGATGAAGTGCGTATGGCACGGTTTCTTGTAAACGGTGCTGCTACAACCTATCATTCTACAAGGAACAGTAAGGCGTTGTTTGCAACAGATCATCCGAGGCTGGATGCTTCAACTTTTAGCAATAAAGCGACATCCTCGGACCTGACGTATGATACTTTCTGGACAAACCTGATTGCCGCAGAAAATCAGTATAATCACAGGCAGTACAGGATTCAAAAGAAGGTTAAAAATCTTTGGGTCCCGCCTCAGTATGAAAGAAACGCTACTGAAATTTTAAAATCAACTGACCGACCGGATACAGGAAACAGGGCTATCAGTGCTTATGCGAAAAGCGGTCGTAAAATTGGTTTGAAAAAATGGTCTTACCTTACCGATGAGGATGCCCATTACTTTCAGTTAGACGGTGACGGGATTATCCGGTTTAACCGGCGTAAAACCCGGTTTGCCAGAGAAAAAGACTTCCATACCGGCGATATGATGGTTAAGGCAGACTCCAGATGGAGCGCTGAAATCAACGATCCTCAGGGATGGTACGGGGTAATACCTGCGTAAAAATAAAAGGCCGGGTAAAACCCGGCCTTCATAAAGGAGTAATTAATATGAAAAAATATCTTATCGGAGGAGTAGCTCTGCTATTTGCGGTGACATTACTGATAGCTGCAAAGCCTTACGGCATGACACATTTTTCCAGTTTATGGATAGGAGATAAAACAGGCACTGCCAGTCCTACTCCCGGAGACGATGATTTGCATGTTGTCGGCAGGATTACAATGGGAACAGCCGACCTTGCAGAAACCATGCGAATACCCATTCAGTTAGCAAGCGTGACGGTGGATGGTGGAAACGACATTGATGATGGATCAACACCTGCACTTAGTACGGCTGATAACGTGGGTTGTATTTTGTATGACGATTCGAGCGAAACCACAGAAATTCAGTTTAATTGGTCGCCTTCTGCAAACTATGTTGATGGAATGCAGGTTCAGGCTATTGTATCGTCTGACACGGCTGACGCTGATAATTCAAAGTCATTGGATTGGTGTATTTGGGTGCATGACCACAATGCTGATTTCGATTCAGCGATTGCTCAGACTCATGCGACCACAACCAGCACGACCCTTGATGCGTCAACAGAGTTGCTAACATTAAGTCTTAATTCAACAGGAGAAGCCGCAATTACCGCAGGGTCAAGCATGGTAACTATTGCACTGTGGTTTTCTGGTGAGACAGGAGATACCGGAAATTTTGAAATAAAAGGAATTACAATCTTAGAACCCGTATTATAAATGAAAAAAAGCCTTTTAGGTTTAGTCGTATGTTCTTTGATATTAATGATCGTGTATCGGTTTCCCGTAGTTCGTGGCAATATGCGGTATTCGATGGAAATCATATACCGCATTGCCATTGCTGTTATTCTGGTAGGTGTGACATGGCAGTTTAACAGGTATATGGCCGCATTTTTAGGATTGGCGCTGTTTTCCCAGTTTTATCCTGTATTGGGCCATGCATCCGCAAGAGCATTTTATAATGTGGTTTGCGGGGTTGTGCTTTACGTTATTCTGGTTCAATACGGTAAAGATTGGAGTGTTCATTTATTGAACATGCTGTGTGTTGTGGCATTATTACACACCTTCTTTATTATACTTCAAGTGGTTGAAATTCGTTTGCTATGGCAGAATTCCGGGGGAACCATTACCGGGATTATGGAAAACCAAAACAGTTCGGCAGCATTGGCGGCTCTGTGTTTACCGGCGTTTTTACGAAGGAAATGGCACTGGTTTAGTATTTTAATTCTATTTGCTTTGTTTGCCAGCAAAAGTAGTGGCGGGATGATTGCCGCTTTAATCGGGTTGAGTTTCTATACTACTGTAATCGTTAAAGATAAACGCTATCTATTTCCCATAGGAATGGGTATAGTTATAATAGGAGCGATATTTGTTATCTTTTTCGATATGTACCAGAGTTTTGATATACGTCTATCTGCATGGTCAAAAGCTATCGAACTATATCCGCAGCACTGGCTTACGGGTTGTGGTCTTGGCAGGTGGAAAAACGAGTTTGCAGCTTTGGTTTTTGCCAACCACTTATCACCGGAAGTAATTGCTAAGAATTTTCATCCTGTCTTTATGGCCGATACATTTCCACAAGGTTTTATCCGATTGCACTCTTCCCTTTTCCAGACACTCATTGAAATGGGAATTGGTTTTGCAGTTATATTGGGCGGTTATCTGCTTAACATCGGCAAGCGGTCATGGGGCAATTTAGCACAATTGGCAATACCTTTAACGGCTTTGATTATTATTTTAGCAAATGGTTCTATAAACTTTTTAATCAGGATCGCTCCCAACGCAACAATTGTCATTATTTGGTTGGCGATTATGGAGATTGAACTATGCCGGGTGGCAAAATTGAGAGACACATAGATAACGACTACTTAATGACAGGAACCCATCATGGAGCGACCTCAACTACGCTGTTTAATAAAAATGCCGATTTTGCATCATGTGGCGCAATAGACGGGCTGTATATTGAAAACACCACACAGAGTACTAACAGCTTGGTAGCAACAGCTACAGAGGATTCTATTACTACTGACGATAATATTTCGTGGGACAATGGTGATACTTACAAGATTTACAAAACAGGCACAAAAAACAGTGTTATATCTACCCAGTGGGTGGATATGTCAAGAGGATGGAAAACCGACCCAGCGGAAATGATAGACGGATGGAGAACAGAAGATTTAGACATAGACAGAAAGAACCCAGGCCGGGTTTTCGGCCCCGGCCAACCCGAAAGGCAATAATATGGCAGATTTTCTAACTTTTGCTAACCTTGTTGACGAGTGCGAAAGAGTAACAAAAAATTACGGCGGTGCAAAGGGTAATTTAATTAAACATATGATAAACATGGTTTATATTGATGAAATCCTTGCAGTTGACAATATGTTTCCGTTACATTGGCTGGTTGATTTTGACGATACACTTGCCTCAAAAGCACCTTCTGAAATTACCGACATTACAGCAGCCGACCCTGGCGTAATTACTACAGACGAAGCACACGGCTTAGTAGCTGGCGATATTATTTCCATTTATAATATAGTTGGCACGACCGAGCTTAATAACCGTATGTTCAGGGTAAATACAGCACCAACCACTACCTCATTAACTCTGATTGATATTGACGGCCTTGATGCAATTGATACCACAAGTTTAACTGCATATTCGAGCGGCGGCGATATTGTTCACCGAGGGATTCCCTTATCTACAACCGGGAAAAATGTTCAAAGAATACTCAGGTGTGAATGGCATGGTCAGCAGGGAATGGACCCTATTACATATGATGGGCTTGAAGAAGATACAACCTACTGGGGCGAATCTACATCTATCCCAACATACTATTATCACAGGAAAAAATATACAACAGCCGGTGCGGAATCGAATCATTTGCTATGGTTTTATGCCGCAGATGACGCTTATGATTTAAGATACTGGTTCGAGATGAGACCAAGTAAGTTGACTGAAGACGCTCACGTCCCTTTATTGCCTCCTCAGTTTCATTATGCAATCGTTGCCGGTGTTGCTACAAGATTAATGGAACAAAGCGTTCAAGTGGAAAACCAGGTAATATGGCCGGGTATTTATTCGGCACATCTTGAAGCGATCAGGGCTTCTAACAGAAAATGGTATGCTGAAAACGAGCATCAATTTATACCGGAGTAAACAATGAAAAAATATTTATATATAACAATAATACTTTTGATTGCCTGTACGGCTCTTGCTGCAAGTTATAAGCCGTATGCATTTCCGTTTATTGGAAGATGGCAACCGGCGGAAGACCCTGTTTTAATTGATGATTACGGATTCCAAAACATTCAGAACTTACGTAAAGACGGAAAGCGTTTAAAGGGCGTTTCCGGTCATACAAAGATTAATACGCTCGTTTGGGATGCAAGTTATTCATACCCTGAAAACGGTTTTCATTTCAAGAAATCGCAACCGGCGGAATCACATGTTATTGTTTCTGCCAGGGATGCTTCAGGCGAGAATCCAACCTTATACCAGAACACAACCGCCATACCGTCTCAGGGTGAGTTTGAAATTGATTTTGATAACGAAACCAACAAGATCGTTACCGATTACAGCCTGGATGCCAAAGAATTTAGTGATTGGAGCAACCTTAACAGCGCAGATACAGCAGAATCCACAACCGCCCCCGATGACACTTTGACAGGCGTTAAATTAACAGAAGATTCCACAGCTTCAGCCAACCACGGAATATATTACTCTGGAAAGGCTATTACTGATGATACGCCTTATACTTGGTCTGTTTTTTGTAAAGGCGGGACAAAAAACAGATTGGTAATGGCAGTCAGAGAGGCCGCTCCCAATACAGATGTTATGTACCTGTATATTGATTTAAGTGCTGGGACGGTATCTACTTCTACCAATGGCGATGTCACTCTATCCGGCTCATCAATAACACAATATCCTAACGATTGGTATTTGGCCACACTAACGGGCCAATTTGGTTCAGCAGCGTCTAATCAACATGATGTTCTTTTTTTTATGACTGCAACGGATTCGGATTGGACCGTAGCTTATAACGGCGACGGTGCTTCATACATTTATATATGGGGCGCCAAGATGACCGAAACATCATCTTACCTGTCTGAATCTAAAATATTGTACACAGCATCAACTAGTGCAAGCTTGGGTCGTATGTGCTCTGCGCCAAAAGGCAATATGATTTATTGCAATGGCGAAGAGTCTCTTATTTGGGGCGGTGACGAACTTATATGTTCTTCTTTTATTGTTACCACAGCCAGTCCGTCTCTTGGCGTTGTAACCGCACCTAAAGATTATACCGAGCAGGTAATGAATACCCGTCAGACACGGGATGAAGTAGCTCAGATCGCTAATGGCTTGGATGCTTCCACGGTGTTGATGCTTCATTGTGATGGTGCAGATGAAACAACTACGTTTACCGATAGCTCAGATAGCGGTCACACACCATCCGCCCAAGGCGATTCAAAGCTTGACACGGATTATAAAAGGTTCGGGCAGGCTTCGGGAATATTTGATCGTACGGGGGATTATATTACTATTCCAGATCATGCAGATTGGAATTTTGGTTCTGATGCTTTCACTATTGATTTTTGGGTTAGATTTACTGAAGCACTACAAAATCCCTATCCCTTATTTGAACAGTATGAAGACGATAATAATTTTACTAGATGTACTATAAGCCAAGTCACGGGCACATATACCATTTATTTTGAAGTGGAAGATGCCAATACAGAACAACTATATATTTATTCTACATGGCCTGGATTTGCAGCAAATACTTGGTTTCATTTTGCTATTGTAAGAGGGTGGGGCGGCGGTTCTAATAATGTTGCTATTGTAATTAATGGAACAGAATTGGCAAGTTCTGATTCTTATTCGGGTACTGTTCCTGATTTAGCAGGTACTTTTGATATTGGAAGGCAACAGGTTGGAACAGACGCAGAAATAGAGGCACACATAGACGAATTCAGAGTATCAAAAGGCATAGCCCGATGGACTTCAGACTTTACTCTGCCCATCAGACCTTATAAAAATATCGGTAAATACTGGCTGGTAGGCTCACCAAGACCGTTGCAGGGTGTTAAGTTTTATATTAGTAAAGCCAACTTGTCAACATCAACCATGTCGGCATGGGAATGGAACGGTTCTGCATGGGATGAGCTAACCATTACCGATAACACTGCAAGCGGCGGCATTTCTCTTGCTCAGACCGGAACGGTTACATGGTCATCTACCGAAGATACTTCAAGAACAACAATATTTGAGGGTTTATCGCTATATTGGTATTTATTTAACATTGATGCCGGAGAGGCGGAAATTTATCATTGCACAGTTGATGCGCCGATACAGGAAATAAAGAATGTGTGGAGTACTGATCCTGCTACGTGTGCGGGATTTCATGTATATGACGGCGGTGTTTGGGAGAATTATTCTTTACATGTCAATACAGAATCTTCGGAGGAATATTCTACCGAGGACTTTGCAGCCGAATTAGACGCTCTCGCTGATACGGAATATGTATATGCTGCATTTACGCAACAAATGCAGGGCATTAATGTTTCTATGACCGAACATGCTAACGCTAACGCTGCTACGGTTACAGTGTATTACTGGGACGGTAACGATTGGGTTACTGTTGGCACGGTTACGGACGGCACTGCCGTAGGTGGAAATTCGTTATCACAAGACGGTATTATAGCGTGGCAACCGCCATTAAGAGAGGAAGAATTTACCCGGAACCTCTTTGGTCTTTTGGGGCAACCGAACGGCAAATTAAGAGCGTTGATTGGTGGATTCGGTATTGGAGAACCAGTTGGTACAGGAAATGGTATGGTGGATCAATATGGTACTGCGATAACTAAAATAATTAAAAACTATTTAAACAATCCCACACAGTTATATTACTACAAGTTTATGTGGTCAGCCACTTTAAGCGCTGATGTGCTGGTTGATACGGTTGAAGGAGTACCAGCCGTTGAATCTATTAACGGTTATTCGTTTCCAGTAATGTATCAGGAAAGGATATTTTTGTTTGACGAAAAGGCCGGAGATAGAAATAAAGGTATTTATTCTACATATAACAACCCGGATACATTTAACGGTATGGATTCAGGACAGTTATTATTTGGCGACAACACACCCGTTATAGCTGCTACTCCGCTTTATAATCTTTACAGAACGGCAGGCGTGTCACAGCTAATCGTATGCAAGGAGCATGAAACATACCGTGTTACGGGTAATGACCCTGAAACATGGGAAAAATATCTAATGGATGAAAATATCGGCTGTATCGCACCGCTTTCAATGGTTTCCTGTGGTTTTATGGAAACACCTGACGGGATTAAGCGTAAAGTTGTTATTTTCCAAGCAGATAACGGCGTATATGCTACGGATGGCGCTACGATTGATCTTATATCAAAAGATATAGCATGTTACTGGGACCCGAACGATTCAAGGTGTATTCCTACGGCACGGCTTGATGACAGTGTAGGCAAATACAATGCAGCTTTAAATACGTACAAACTTTTAATATCTTCTGGTAGTGGACAGACGACCCATAATGTAGAATTGGAATTTTCTCTTGATAACAGGGAATGGACTAAAATTTACCGGGAAAACGGAAGCGGGGCTAATCCGTTACAAATAGCTTTTAATGTGCATGATACCAATGGGAAAGTATATCCATACGGGGCAACGAATGAAGGGTATATGTATCGTCTGGAAAACGGAAATACATGGGACGGAACCGGGATTGAGCAGTATGTGCACACAAAAGACCTTATGTTGGACTCAGAACAACCGTTATTCAAGCATACCAATATAAATTTTTTAAGGCTACTGTTTGAAGATAAAGCAACCGGGGCTGGAGAGGATATTGATATTGCCCATTATTGTAATCAGGGTTTGACTACTCATGATACTAACGATCAATTTGTACCAACAGATATAGATATGGCAGATGGTCCGCATGAGCTTAGGGAATGTACTTTAGGCCCGTGCCTGTATCATAGTTTCAAGTTTACAGTAACCACTTCAACCGTTTCAGACGGGATGGAGTTAACCGGGTTAGGTTTGTATTACGAACCAAAAAAGAATGTTATGGAGTAAGATTATGCCGGGTTTAAATTTTGCACAGGCGTTGGAAAGACTGAAACGCAAATCCTATTTAAGGGGGAGACCTGTTACGCAACAAGAGGTTGCCGGTGTTGCAGAAGGCGAGGGACAGGCCGCATCGGATAAACTTTTCAGAATAAGACAGGTCGAGCTTGAAAGACAAAGGCTTGAACAACAGCAGGCTCAACATGCGGCTGAATTGAAGCAACGGGAAAAGGATAGAGAAGCGGCACAGAAATCATCAGAAAGAGGCAGCGCAACTTCAGGCGCTACTGCTGGAGCGCTAGTCGGTTATGAGGTTGCCGGTACAGCCATAGGCGGCGTTTACGGCGCAATAATCGGAGGAGTTATCGGATATGGTGCAAGCCAATGTATTATTATTACTGCTTGTACTTCGTCTGATTCACCCGAAGTAAACATTGCCAGAAAATTCAGAGATAAATACATGAGCAATTATCATTTAGGTGGATATTATGCTTTAGCTGAAGGTTTTACGCCATTAATTAAAAAGTTCCACTTTATAAAACTAATCGTAAAAAGGTTTCTTGTTGACCGTCTTGTAGATTATGGCGAATGGATACTTGGATATAAGCCAAAAATGCGCTTCAGAACGTCCCGTATGGTCACAGATCGGTTTTTATCGCTTTGTGCATCTATTGGCAAGCGTGTAAACATTAAGCCCCTTATAGAGGCACACAGGAGTTAAAAATGGCACAATTCGGACGTTATAGCACAGATGACCCTTTAAAGAATTTACCAAACACTGCTTTAAATTTTATAGAGTCACAACGGAGAAAAAAAGAGGGTGAAAAAAAATTAGACCTTGCCGAAAGAGGCATGAAATTATCTGAAGGTCAGTTAAAATTTGCTCAAAAAAAAGAAAAAACCAAACAGGAACAAATAGAGCCGTATAAAAAACCCTTTTCTCCTGCCGAAATTATGAAAATAGATGCAGTTGGCGGGGTAATTGATAAACAGTTGGGTGTAAAACTGTCCGGCAAAATTACACCGATTGCCAATACGATAAAAAATTACACCGAACAGGGTTATAGAAAAATAGATGTATATCGGGCACTTAAAAAAGATTGGGGAAAACATGCAGAGCCTGCATTGGAAAGCCTGAAAAAATTTACCATAGAAGCTATGGCAAATAACGATGTCAAGGCTGTAGCCAAGTATGGGGAATTATATAACGATCTTGCAGACCCGGATTTTATAGACAAGTTTATGCCTGCGTGTGCCAGATATGAATCAGACCAGCAGAAAAAGCCGGAAGCAAAAGAAAAGTGGACAACCAAAACATTATCGAGTGGTGCAAGGATTCAAACAGAGGAAACTACAAAAAAGGAACGAGTTGTTTTAGGTAGAAAACCCGAAGGCAAAAAGAGAGGTTCGGGAAAAATGTCCCCGAAAGAAAAAAGATTAAAAACTTTAAGAGAAAATTATTTTAAACAAATAGCGGCGGCAAGGAGCGCTGCTAAAAACATAGACCCACTTATGGGAGATATTGAGGTTGATGTTAAAGCTGTACGGGAAGACGCGAAGAAAAAGGCTAAAATACTTGCTGAAGAATATGTAAAAGAAGGCGGGAAACTCGAAGATTTGGGATTGGAAAAAGAAAAATCCAAAAAGACAAAAGAATACAAAACTGCCGAAGATGTAAGGACGGATTTTAAAGCTGGTAAGATTTCAGAAAAGGAAGCAGAAAAAATCTTACAAAAAAAGTTTGGATATAAATGAAAGCGATTGATTTTTTACATAAAGAATCTAACAAAGAAACGGCTTTATCTTTTTTACACGCCGATAAAGAACCGTCTAAAAAAGAAAAATCTTCTGGTATATTAAAAAGCATTAAGCAAGAGCTTTTAGAAACTCCAAGTGCGGCGGCGGGATTAGCTGAAGCGGCTACAACTGTTGGAACAGGGTTGGTGAGCATGCCTATTGCCGGTTTAACAGAACTGGCGGCATCACCGTTTGTTGGTTTAGAAAAGGCTAAAAAGGCCGGTGAATGGGTAGGTGAAAAATTAACATATCAGCCCAAAACGAAACAAGGGAAAGCTCTTATAGGTGCAGCTTCTTATCCTTTTGAAAAACTTTCAGAAGTTGGAGAGAAAGCCGGTGATCTTGGGCTAAAGAAAACAGGGAGTGCGGCAGTGGGGGCTGGAATAAAAACAGGTGTTGAAGCGTTACCCATGTTAATCCCAGGGGTTAAGGCTATTAAGGGCAAAAAAATACCTAAAACCAAATCTGTTAAGCCCAAATCTATTAAAAGTGAATTTATAACGGAAGAATTTGCTAAAGAGTTTTTACACAAGAGAGATATACCGGAGTTTAAAACAACTGGTGAAGCAGTAAAGTTCGGCAAAAAAGCTACAAATAGCGAGAAAATAGAACTGCAAAAATTGTTGGATGAGGCTAAAGTAAAAGGGGCTAAACTACAAAAGGAAGGTAAACTACAAGAATCGGGAGATGTAGGATTTAAAGCACAATTATACCACGAGGCTTTACAGGCGGCAGAGGGGAGAAAGTTTAAGAAAAAACCGCCAACAGAATATGTAACAGCCGCTATTGTAAAAGATACAGAGGGTACTATTTACAAAGCGCGAACGCACCATTTAGCTTTAGAAAAACTGGATGCCTCCGGTAAAACATATCAAAAAGGCTCAGGTGATTTGTTTATAACTAACAAGGGGCGTGTTTTATCGAGAGGTAAAGCTACCAAATTGACAAAACAACCAACCGCTGATGCACAGGAAATAGTTGGTAAAACATTAAAGAGCAAGGCTGATAGTACAAAGTTCTATGGTGGTTTTCCTTTACATAAATTATTTCAAGCGCAAAAGAAATATATCGGCGATCCTATATGGGATAAAGCCATTATGAAAGGCATCCCTAAAGTGCTTGAAAAAGTACCGGGTGGGAAAGCAATTAATCGGGCTTTTATATATGAGTATAGGGGAAACTTAGCAGAGTCCGGTAAGTTCGTTAAAAGCATGGATGCCATGAAGCGTAACCAGGCAATCGGTAGAGAATATGCGATTGATATTGGTAACAGGTTGCAGGCTGTAGATGAAGCCACGCAGCTTAAAATGGGCGAATATATCAAGGGTGGTAATCCTAAACTTTCAAAGAACGAAATGGTTTTAGCAACCGAAGCAAAAGAAATTCTTTACGATTTAGGTAAGCAGTCTGTTGAGTTGGGTTTATTATCAGAAAAGACATTTTTTAAGAACGCTGGTCGATATATGCCACGGCTTTATACTTCAAAAGAATATCAGTCTCTCTTAACTCAATTCAATGTAAAAAAACCCAATAGGCTTGATTTATCACGGTTTAAAAAACGCAAGGATATTCCCAAAGCGGTTAGGCAGGAAATGGGAGAAATTTTAACGCCCGGTTATCCGGTTGCTAAAGGTATTATTCAACTTACCCACGATATAGAAATGGGTAGATTTTTTAAGAATGTGGCTGGAAATAAGCAATGGGCGTTACCTAAAAAAAGTTCAACAGCTATTCCGAAAGATTGGAAGCAGCTACCGTCTGATAAAAAATTGGGCGCACTGTCTGAGGCTTATGTTCATCCAGAAATATTTGCCGATATTTCCGAAGTAATTAAAATCCGAACTTTAGGAGATAAGATATGGCGTAAATCTTTGGGTGCTTGGAAATATGGGAAGGTTATCCTTTCTCCTAAAACCCATGCAAGAAACTTAATGTCCAACTCTATATTGGCTCATTTAGGCGGGATGCCAATGCCGATGCAGCCTATTTACCTTACCAAAGCAGTTAAGGCAATGAGAGGAAAAACAGAGTATTGGAAGATTGCCAAAAGGGAAGGGTTGTTAAGCGATACCTTTACCAATGCAGAATTAAGAACATTATTTAATGAGGTCGAAGGTAAATTAAAGGGAATAAAAGCCAATGGTATTCCTGAAAAATTAGGATTAATTGGCAATGCTTGGAGTAAAACAAAAACCGGATTAGGTAAAGTTGCTAAAGTATATGAGGCTGAAGAACAATGGTTCAAGATGGCTAAGTTTATCCACAATATTGAACGCCGTAAAATGAATCCTATAAAAGCCGCAAAAGATGCCGAAAAGTGGCTATTTAATTATTCAAAAGTTACCAAATTCCAAGAGAAATATAGAAGCAAATGGTATGGCGCTCCGTTTGCGACATTTACATTTAAAGCCTTACCGAGAATAGCCGAAGCAGCCGTAAAGAATCCACACCGATTTATATTACCGGCAGCGATGATATACGGCTTAGAAAAAGCGGCAAGCAATTATATAGGCGATACTAAAGAACAGGAAACCGCTAAAAAAGAATTAAGACCGGATTATCAAAAAGGAAAAACACTTGGGATTCCCAATTACCCAAGAGTTCCCATCGTAGATGATTATGGCAGGGAATACTATCTTAATCTAACCTATATTTTACCTTGGGGAGATATAGCTGAAGGCGGCGGGTTTATGGGTATCCCTGGCGGATTAAGGCCGTTTTCACAACCTTTCGTTAATGAACCCGTGCAACAGATAGCCAATTATGACTTTTTCTGGAAAGACCCGATTGTAAAAGAAAAAGACCTTGCGGGAAAAACAGGACTGGGGAAAGTTAAAGCTGAGGCTAAAGCAAGGTTGGGACATTTAGCACAGACAATGGCTCCTACACCTGTTCTGGATATTGCCAAAGGTTATGCTGCGGCAAAAGGTATTCCCGATTACAAGGGTAGGGAAAGACCCAAGCACGTGGTTGCAGCGGATGTTTTTACTGGTGTGAAAATGTATCCGGTATCATATCTTGACCAGCTTACTAAGAAAATTAACAAATTACATCCAAAGAAAGGAAAACTTGGAAGGGAAATTCGCCATGATATTAAGACCTTACATATCAGGCGAAAAGCCATGATAAAAAAAGGAAAAGATGTAAAATTTTTAGATAAACAGATAGATAATAAAATCAAACAATTAATAGGTCTTGCAGAGGAAGTTAAGAAAGTTTCTAAAACATATAAAAAAGCGACTAAGTAAACGGAGGACAATATGTCAGTATCATCAGGAGAAGAAACCACCACAAAATGTGTAGTTACCGGCCCTTGCAGATTAACCGGCGTAGGTGTGTGTACGGATGGAACAAATGCTGCAAAAGTTGTTATTGACGACAGTACGGACGGTTCCGGGACAGTAAAATGGGAACAGGGCGTTGCAGGTGCTACGCTTACAGGCGGTCGAAACTTTACAGACCCGCTTAAATTTACAACGGGAATATATGTAACCGTGACTGGCACAGGTGCAAGTTATTTTATTGAAACAGCTAGTCCTTAAGGCTCTCCGGGGGCAACCTCCTTAAAGGAACGGGAAGCAAATGTAGCCTTCCCGTTCCTTTAAGGAAATATATAATATGGCACTAAAACACAAATCATATACCAAAAATGGGCGAGAGCTTGATGTCGTTGACAAGGAAGGAAAGCCCACCGGCGAAAAGGTTTACAAAGGAGGGTCCAGGCAGGTCAACGTTTTAGATGGTGAGGTTTATAAGCCCTATTTGTGGGATAGCAATAAGAAGGTTTGTAAGTTTAATGATTATGAAATCAGGCTGACCGCTTCAGGTGTGGAAATATATCAGGGAAGTACGAAATTGTTAGGTTTAGGTGCTCATCCCGAAATCGAAGTTGACAGCGTATTTGAAAGAAAGACTGCTACCGTATCAGGATTAGCAACCCGAACCATTACGACCGAAACGTCAGCAGACCGGATAGAGATTTCATATGATGTAGATACGTCAGATATGAAATCTAACATTACCTTTGAAGTGGGAGGCAGGCAAACCGTTAAATTTGGCTGTGCGCTCAATGCCAAAGTGCTGAACGAAAAACAACGGCTCAACCTTGAATTTGACCAAAAAGCAACTCTGGCTACCAGCTCGATAGGGAAAATCCCTACGAGCAAGAAGTATGTTTTTGCTGACAAGAAGAGCTTTTGGAAGTGGGACAACAACGAGCTTACAGATCACAAGATTGTGCTCGGCGAGGCTAAAACGGAGGTCATACTTGGTGAGAAGGTATATACCAGCCTTGCAGCAGAAAAAGTGGCGCCCGATACCTGGGGGCCGACTAATACGTCTGATGACTGTATTGAAGCAGCCGGGGCCTATGAAGACGAAGATGCTAACGGCGACCTTGCCTGTGGGTATTATTCTGGTTATGGCACATTACACAGTGCTTGGAAATTTCTCAATGTGGCAATAGGGGCTGGTGCAACCTGTAATGATGGATGTAAAATCACCTGCCCGCTTGCGGGGAGCTCTAACGGCGTGGGGTCGGGTGCTGTGGGTGTGCTCAAGGTTGAGGATTCGAGAACACCAGCAGATTTTGACGCTGACCACTTACCTAGTGATCGAACTTGGCATAATACTACAGTTAATTGGTCCTCTGATGTAGATTCCGGCTCAATCGACTCGCCGGAGGCAAAAACGGTTTTTCAGCAGCGATTTGATGACGATCATGTGAGTGGCGACAATTGGGTGTTAGGCTGGTTTTCTACCCAAAGCTCAGGCACAAATTTTCAGACCACAGAAGCAGATGCAGCCGACTTAACGGTTGTTTATACGCCGGCAAGTGGGGAAACTTTGACTATAAATGTGCATGACTGTGCCGATATAGAAGACATTTTATTATAGGAGAATATATATGCAAAAAGAAGATGTTAAAATTCAAGGATTTTCCAGGGTGAAAATAATTGATCCCGATGGAAGGGTAGCGGGTGATTCTGGCTTTAACGGTCCGAATCAAATTACTAATGTGGGGTTTTTACACTACTTATGCCACTTACTTGGGGGAAGTGCAGGTTCAAGACAGGTGGCTTTTGTGGCTTTAGGAACTGGTGGGACTTCTGCCAGCAATGCAACTGGTTTGCCGGGTGAAATTATGTCTAGTACCCAAAGAAACGCTCCGACCTATGCCAATGTTGGAAGCACAACAGCGCAGTTTACGGTAACGTTTGCGTCCTCCGAGAGCTTTTTAACAGGTGCGTCCAACCTGTCAAATATTGGGTTATTTAACTCCAGTGCGGAAAACTCTATGTTTGCTGGTAATACTTTTGCAAGTTCGAGTTGTAATACTAACCAGGAAGTACAGGCCACATACCAAATTAGGTTCAGCTAATGGAAAAGTATAAGGGTATCTTACTTGATATCGGTTGCGGTGAAAACAAACAGCCAGGCTTTGTTGGAATGGATAAACGAAAGCTTAAAGGTGTAGATATTGTTCATGACCTTGAAGTTTTCCCTTATCCTTTAGAAGATGGGGAATGTTTGACCATTAAGGGTTCTCATATTTATGAACATATTAAGCCGTGGTTATCCATAGACTTCATGAATGAGTTGTGGCGTATTTTAAAGGTTGATGGTCAGTTAATGTTGTCTTTACCTTACGGCTGGTCATATGGATATATACAAGACCCGACCCATTGTAATCCCGCTAATGAAACTACATTTCAATATTTCGATAAAGATTCAGGGTTGTATAATATCTATAAACCAAAGCCGTGGAAAATAGAGTTTTGCTCATGGCAACAGACCGGAAATCTTGAAGTTATTTTAAGGAAGGTGGCAAATGTTTGAAGTATTTACGCCTCACAATATAAAACGAAAAATATTGTATAGCAGGGAATGGCCGTTGTCAAAAAAGATGTTTATCTGCCCTACGTGTGGAAGTAAGGTCCTTGCGTTTAAATGTAAACTCGCTAATGATTGTATGTCCTGCAAACACTTTGAACCGACAAAACCAAAGCTATTTAAGAAAAAAACTGCAATATGCAAGCATCCTGAAAATAAGGCGAATCTTTCACCGGATGTAATAAACCCGAACAATGATTGTATGCTATATGAAAAAAAATAACGATAGTCTTTTACAGGAAGGATATACCGGCAAAATATTTGGTTCGACAGAATCGCCTTCTAATAGAATTTTAATAGGCATTCCATTAACCGGCGTGGTACGTGGTGAGTGGATGTTGGCCCGATATGGACAAGTCATCCCATGTAACTGGTCACAGGTGGATTGTATACAATGGTTAGACCAGTGGAGTCCGATTGGGTTTCTGGTAGCCGATGCAAGAAATATTATTGCAACTGCCTGTGTAGAAAAAGAGTTTGAATGGGTATTCTTTATTGACCATGACACCATTATCCCGCCGGATACGGTTTTAAAATTTAATGACCGTATGCTTAAGGCTGATATCCCAATTTGGTCTGGTCTTTATTTTACAAGAAGTATGCCAAGCGAACCGTTGGTTTATAGGGGCAGGGGAAACTCTTATTATAATAAATGGAAAATGGGCGAAGATGTTTGGGTAGATGGCTTACCAATGGGATGCACCATGATTCATTCATCTATTCTAAAAGCTCTTTATGATGAAAGCCCGGAATATGAAGTTAAAGGCCACCGGGTAAGAAAGATATTTGAAACCCCGGCAAGAAGCCATTTCGATCCTGAAACACAATCATGGTTTAACTCGGTAGGTACGGAAGACTTGGAATTTTGTACCCGAATAATGAAAAACAATATATTTAAAAAGGCGGGATGGCCTGAGTACCAAAAAAAGGAATTTCCATTTTTGGTTGATACATCCATTTTTTGCAAACACATAGATATGAACGGAGTCCAATACCCTGCAAATGGTGAGGAACAGGAATTTAACTAATGGGCGTAACTGTAACAGAAAATGTCGATGTTGCGGTATCGGGGGCGAAACCAAGTGTATATGACAGCGTATCACTTGCTGAAGATGTTCAGGTCACAATCCCAATTCAACCCAATGTTTATGAAGATGTATCAGTGGGGGAATACGTTGCAGTTACCATATCCGGACCTAAAATATCGGTATATGATGGGGTTTCTGTTTCAGAAGATGTAACCGCCCTTGCGTCCGGGCTTAATATTTCCGTAAGTGATGCTATTGCATTGACGGAAGCAGTTTCACAAAACGGCCTATTATTAAATATAAATATACATGATGATATTTCTCTTGCGGAAGATGTTGGCAAAAGCGTTTCTGGACCCAAAATAAATGTAAATGACAGTATCAGCATAAGTGAAGACGTGAATGCATCCACTACGGTTGCAGGGCTTATTTCTGTGACTGACATGGTAAATGTGAATGAAGACGTAACGGTCAGTATTACAACTGGTGGAACAACTATTACCAAGCGCCTTTGGAACTGGTTTTGGGAATGGTTTTAATATGTGAAAAATAACAATCTAACATGCCCTGTGTGTAAAGGTTCAGGGATGGTGCCCGTAAAGCGGGCGAACAATATGCCAGATTGGGCAGCAAGCAACATCCATCCACGGGAACCTTGCAGCCTTTGTAACGGGGCGGGACAAGTATCTGATTTTAGGTATAATGCATACTATAAACAGAAGAAAAGGGCTAAGGGCCATGCCGGAAGTAAGCAAAGAAACATTTAAGGGATACAGTACAGATAGCAAATTGGATACCCTTTTTGACTATCAAAAGGAAATCCACGGCATACTGGCTGCACGAATTGAGAAATGCGATTTAAAATTCAAGAATCTTGAAAATGGGCAACGAAACTGGAAGATAAAAATGGGCACGGCGGCGGCTGGTAGTGGGTTTTTAGGTGGATTTGTAGCAACCTTACTTAAACTAAAGTTTTGGGGGTAATGACGGATACACACATCACAATTAAAAGAAAAATCTACGATCCTGATTCATATGGAACCGGGACAACCCTTTTCCCTTAATGCCACCTGCCCCAAGAAAACAACTATTGATAATATTGAAAGAGCTTGGCGTGGTGGGTGGCATTAATTATAGTTCGCAATCATATTTATCCCAAAATTGTTTTGACATTTGTATTTCTGCTGCATATTCATCTAATATTGAAACTGGGGTGTCCCACCCGTTTATCAATAAATGGGAAAGATTTTCTTTATCTTTGGCATTGTGTGAAGAACCCTTCCCATTTTGTTTATATCTGCGGCACTTTCCAGCTTTTATATTTAACCAATTTTGTTTAAATAATTCTTGAACTGTTGTTTGCAACTTCTTATAAGATGTTGATAGCGTTTCTTGATTGAAACCAAACTCTATTCTTTTTTGAACAATTATATCACCAGTATCAATACCTTCATCTAAATAGTGAATTGTAACTCCTTTTGGTGTATCTTCTATAAAACTCCAAAAGTTAGGGTCTGCCCCACGATTCCAGGGAAGATAGGAAATGTGGAGATTAATAGCCCTGTTTGGAAACATATTAAGAATGTCTTTAGAAAGGATGTGTCGATAACCGTAACTTATTAAGAAATCAAAATTTACTACAGTTTTAAACGAAAGTTTATCGGTTGTTTGGGTAATATTTTCTCCTTGATTTTGAAGCCAAGTAGCTAACGATGAGTTTTCGAGGAATAGTATCCTTTTCATATTAAAAATTAACCCTTAATCCTAATCTATAATTATGGCGTGGTGGGTGGCATTTAAAATTTTTGCTTCCACATTATTAACTCCCACCCTTTGACGGGCAATCCCTGCTTATTGTTCCCTTTAGCTGGTTGAGTATATTTGAGAACTTCATCATCTTTTGGGATTTTTATATAATGCTGTTTATATATAAGAACATTATTATTTGTTAATTCAATTACGAGATAATTTTCTTTATCTATGTCTTGCCAAGGATATAGATTAAGATCACTGGTAAACAAAACCCATAAAAAATATAGACAACCAATTAATGCAAACCCAATAATAAAACAATGTAAAATTATTTTCATTTTTCCCCCTTAAAAATTAACCCTCAATCCTAATCTATAATTATGGTTTACCAAATATCCTGATATTGCAATATTTAATCCAAGCCAGTACTTTCTATATTTTGACGGCAACAAATACGTGATTAAAAGCTGTCCCGCCATTGAATAAGCAAAATACCTGTTTACTTCTGCCCTTGTTGGATACTCCCCAAGGATAGGGTTCTTTTCATAATGTGTGTCAGACTTATCAACAACGTCAAGAGTCTGGCCCCAATCAACCGCTTTTAATCCGACAGCTACACCCTGTAACACGACTTGGTTTTTTGTCCAGGGGTCCGGCTTATAATGAGCACAACTGCATAATAAAATTAAAGCAACCAGTATGGTTAAAAGAGTTGGTTTCATAATGAATTAGTTAAGCTGCGGTGCGGGTAAATATTGTAATTTTCCGTCTATATAAGCTAAAATCTATGTCCACAATATGCACAGCCAGTTGACCCGAAAGTTGTTTTATTTCCACATTTTGAACAGTGGGGATAATTAGCATCCTCTGCTTCAACGGTTGTTCCCCCTTCCTCGCGGGTGTTTTTAGAAACCGTAACATCGTTTTTGCGATCATTCCAATTGTTAACTAAACTATCCCAGGAAACAGGTGTCAAGCGAACAATATCCGATTCAATATATTCAATATTATATTCACCGCCTGGGCATTTATGTTGCTCAACTGCACATATAATATTGCCTACCATCATTTTAACAGCTTGATGGACGAGTGCATTGTTATAATATGCGTCTTCTATTTCAGACCGTGTTGGCGGTATGTATGTTGATTTAGAGTTTTTATGCTCTATAATGCTTTTTATGCCAACTATACCATTGGCTACAATCTCTGTGAGATTATTATATAGACTTTGACCCATTACCCTACCTCTCTTTGCTATCAGACTGGTTATCATATAAATGCCTTCCAAGGTGTTTGTCTATGGCATCCCCGCCCATATGCCATATACCGTTTTTATCAAGCCAAATAGGATCAAGGCGTTTTAAATCTTTAAACTTTATCTTTTCATCTTTTTTAGGCCACCTTAGTTTTATCATCACTTTACCTCTTTAGCCTCTTTTGGAGTTTTCCATAGCCATTCCTTATCGTCATAGTCAATAGATTTACTCATCCATTTATGGTAATATGGGTATAGCCAACCAAGATCGAAATAAACCATTGGATAGGAAATAAGATGCCCCCAAAGATAATACCAATGTGTTAATAATTTTCGTATAATTACTTAACCTCTTTCAATTCGATAACCCTATGGTTTTTAATATCAGAAACAATCCTAAACGGTAGTTTAAAATCCCCTAAAAAATCATCAATTATTATCTGAGGATGAACATCTTTGTAGTCATCTTCAAATTTGAGCGGTAATTCAAATTCTATTGTTATTTTTCGCATAATGTTAAGGCTGAATGGGCGGCGGGTCTTGCCCTGACCCCTCTGAAGCACGCCTTTCCCACACCCTCTCAATGTTACTTTCGTGCACCGCCCAAACTTTAGCCGTTCCTTTCCAGCCGATTATTATGAGGATTTTCCGACTTCTTTCATTAAAGACCGTGGATCACATTCTTTAAATTCAAAATAAATAGATTCTTTCGGGACTTTAATTAATTTGTCACACCACCTACAATGTCTGTCCGCATAATCTCCTCCACCATACCCCCATTCCGTTTTAGATAATTCATGTCCGCCAAAAACACCACATAGCCATTGTAAAAGTTTTCTTGTTTTCGGAAACCGTTTAGCTCTTGGCAGATAATTCCACGTTTGGGGATAATCAGTGTCTTTATTTTTCTTCCAGTTTTTACTTAACCAAATTAATATTTTGCTTTTCATAAGGAAAATCCTTATAATGTTAAGGCTGATTATCCTGATATTTAGGAGTTATCCAGCCGGTTATTAGGTGATAATCTTGCTGACAATTTACTTTGTTAATCGATTTATAGATAATAGTTTTTTTTCTAATATCTCTATATATTCACAAAGATATAAGATATCTATCGAATCTTTTGGCCCGTCTAAACATCCCTGCCTTGCCGTATGAACGTGATTTTCATTACAACACACGGTTACTTTGTCACAGTGTTTTTTCATTATCTTGATAACTTTATTTCTCATTGTTATCTCCAGATTGTCACCTAATTGTATTAAGGCTTATCACCTTGATTTTTAAAAGTGATACAGCCGATTGTTAGGTGACGATAATCTTTATACCTTCTGGATTATAGAAAACATCTAATATTTGTAAGACATAATAATTATCGTCTTTTTTCTGAACAACCTGACTGATATAGTTTTTTCGTGTTAACTTTTCTTCTAACCACTTTATTGTTCTCGCAGAATTATCAATTTGCTCATTAGCGAGGTGTAATTTCCATTCTAAATCTTTGACGGTTTGATCTAAATTTTGCTTTTTCATAAGTCACCTAATGTACTTAATTCATCTGCCAATGCCAAACTCATAAATTCCGTGGACAGGACAACCCGCTGTTGAATCTTTAAAGGCTTGAGTGCCACAGGTGCATTGGTCTGATGTAATGGTTATTCTGGCAGAATTGGCGTCCTCTAATGGACACCATTTCGGAATATTAGGGTAATCATCAATCACATAATCTTTTTCATTGCATGATTTATATTTATGGTTTCCAAATGGGCATTCCATACAATCGTTAATTTCTAATATTTTCATATCTTTTACCTTTCTAAGCCAATTTCGCCGGAATGGATTAGTTCACCTGCGTTCGTGACGTTCACAGTAAATGCAATAGTTAAGTTCTTTTCCACATATTGAACATTTAGCAAATGGTTGTGTAGCGTCTGGTGTAACGCTTATTCTGGCAGAAGGTAACGACTTTATAGTACGATCAATCATTCCTTCGACATTACTATACTCAATAGCTGGGTTTATAGGTGACAACAATTTTTCGTAAAGCCTACCCATAGTATGAGCTTCTTGAGCGATTTTTAATAATAATTTTCTACTAATTTCCATTTTTAGTTACCTTTCGCCAGAATGTTAAGGCTGAATGGTCGCGGGGGCCTTTGGGAGAGAAGCCTTTTTCCCGAACTTGCTAGTATTATCCCAAATTCCTAGTCTTTCGGGGCCGCTCGACCCCCGCAATCTGATTCCAGCCGGTTATTAAAAAATATTTACGGGTTAAAATCCCATAAACTCTG
>Ga0180433_10001757_pt1 | contig 35581 bp, 39 predicted proteins | sample SS_ome_8_FD_132980 | JGI IMG/M metagenome (GOLD analysis project Ga0180433, IMG submission 132980) | Hypersaline lake sediment archaeal communities from the Salton Sea, California, USA - SS_1_D_1 metaG | ecosystem: Environmental > Aquatic > Non-marine Saline and Alkaline > Hypersaline >...
AATGGAGTGTACTCGAAGTATTGCTTGCGGGAGTTTGAGGCAAGGTTTGAAGGTTTGCCTAAAAACACACCAAGTTCATGCAATATCTGAGTGAACGCACTGCTGCCTTCATGTCCACAGGTTACTATTATTGTTGGGTCGCACAGTTCAGTCATAGAGTGTCTACCTCCTCACCTCCTTCAACCTTTTCATCTCCGTTTCAAATATATGCAGCTTCTCTTCCTTATCGCCTCTGTTGCCGTGCCAGACAACGCTGTGTTTATACAATTCGCTGTCGTTTAGCATATTAGGCAGTTCCAGGAAGGCGAAATCTATCTCTAATTGCCTGAACCTGTCAATTGTTTCACCGAGAACTATCTGCTCAACACCCAAAGCGCGTGAAGACGTAGCACTGCGACGAGGCAATAACCTTTCATCGTCTTTGGGGAATGCAGCTAACAAGTGATTTAAAAAATGTTTGGAGCCTTTGGTGTTGTTGTAAAACTGAACCCCGGCATTGTACTTGTAACGCCTGTGGTTGGGTCTATAAAGGCAGGAATAATCAAACCTGGACCTGCGAAAACAGTCAAGTAACGTTGAACACCGCACAATCGTATCAATGTCCATAAACAATACTGGCTCATTTGCGGTTTCCAGGAATTCCTTGATTGCAAGATAGCGTTCACGCATCAACCAACCCTTGTACTGCTCTTGTGTCTTTTTGCTGAGGTCTTCATGCAGTGACAACATATCCCAATTGGGCAGGTATACACGAGGTAAACCTTGCTTTAATGCGTACCTAACAACTGAGTCTGCAGAAACCTGGGTAGGTTCATTCGCGTCGTAAAAGTAGTAAGTGTATACGCGAGTGTTTGGGAGATGCTGCAGGATTGAGGTAATGTGTGCTGTAAAAAACCTTAAATAGATCTGTACGTCCGAAAGTTGACGTTTATTGTCGTAGTCCCAAGTGTGCCTGTTCGTTAAGCAAAGATTGTTTACTATAACCATTGTATGTTTCCCCGTTTGTTTTGTTATTTAACTTTCACATTTAAACACTGAAAAAGTGAATAATAGGAACTTACCCACCAATTAGTACGCACCTTCAACATAGATTTATCTTTTAAATTCTTCATGAATTCTAGATATAAATAACAAGGCACAGAGTTCTTCCAGCCCTTCCAGCCAGTAAAAACATAAACTCTTGCATCACTATAGTACTCACTCACGCACATAAAAAGGTTATAAGTCCCAATGAAATCGTTAACCAATGCATTCTGTTCAGTCATAACCTTTGAGTATTTCCACATATCGTGCGTAACGGTTGCGCAATGAATTACATCTGTCAAATCATCAAGCAGTCCAGACTCAAAATACGCAGTCAAAAAATCCATCCTGGAAATATCCAAACATTCAAAGTCACTTTCCAGGCCATTACTGCACTGTGAAAACTTCTTCTTTTTGTCTGAGCCTTGACGTGCAAGTTTATTATCTACCCCGTATACAACATGACCCAGTTTATGAAGTTCAGTGTACAGGTAGTAACCCGTACGTCCGTCGGCACCAGTTATGAAGAATTTCCTTTTGTCGTTGTTGTTATCGGATTTCGTCATTAGTGCACACTGTCACTTTTTTGTCCAGGTGTTTGGTGTCGTTCTCTGTATGCATTAGCTTCTTTAGCCTTTTGAACGAAGGCAGAGAATGCTCCTCTGGCTTTCGCAGCACACGCTATTGCATACATGGCGTCAAACACTTTGCGCTGGTAGGGAGGCACGCGTCCATCTTCCTCCGTGAAATACATGTACCACGAAAACACGACACTGTAAAATGAAAACAAGAAGGCAAGTGAAATAACAGCAACGAGAAAAAACAACAGTATAACTTTCGCGTAAAAAGTGTTTGCACCGATGATTATAAACGTCGCTGACAATACAGAGGCCACGAATAGTAGCATTGCGTACTTCAGCATGATTCCTGCTATGTACTGCCTGTCTGTTTTTGTGGATGTTGTGTTGTTCATTTATTTCCTCCTGTTTTTAATCTTTACTCATATATTAAAGGTTTTAATTGCGTATTCCATATACGTTCGTAGCTGTATTTCCACTTATGAGAAACATCTGGAGCATAAACCCTTATCTGTTTTGCAACCTCTTCATAATCCACTAAATTCTTAGCTTCGCAGTAAGTGCTATAATCCGGCACACCAGGAGTAAAAGCATCAGAGAGGAAGAATACCGCATCTCCTTCGTCAACAAACTCCCCTGCTATAGGCAGTGCGGAATTGATGCAGACAAAGTTGCCTGAGATTTGAGCCTCTAGTAGTGTATTGGGGCAGACCTCAGCTTTTGAGCCAAACACGAACACGTTTGAGACGCTGAACAGGTCCTTGATGACTTGGCGAGGCATTGCCTCCTTATTAAATACCTCACTGGTAAAAATGTAATCTTTGCCGAACTTTAAGTTTAAACGCCTCTCGTACCAAGGCATTAATTGCTCTATTTTAAATTGCGCGTCAGGGTTTGAAGCATTGCTATTTGCGATGATGAGTGCTACCTTTGCGCCTTGACGCTTTAACTCGGCGAACGTTTCAACCACTTGTGTCAAACCTTTAGGTATTAAGCGCGTGCTGCACACCGGGAACGTTTGGATATAATCTTTATTTGGTACATCTAAAAGCTTGCATATTTTCCAGGAATAGGAGTGAAAGTCATTGAATGAGCGAAAGTCTTTTGGGTTGTAAACACAGGCCACTTTTTTAGTGTGGTAAGTTTTAGCTAAACCGTTGAGTTCTGTCTCATTCATGTACACCATATATGAATTGGGGTGGTCCAGATTGGAGTATAGCAATGTTTCAGGATATTCTGCATGAATGTTTGGCGTTTTCCATCGGGAATGGACCCAGTTTAAGTATTTCCTCTTGTCTGAAAGAGTTGACGTGATGTTCCTGTATGCTTGGTTTTGTGGTAGGAACATTCCACGGCGCTGGTAAAGTATGTCACCTGTCATGACGATGTCGTATTGTTGCAGTATGTCGTGATACAGGTTCTCGAAATGAGTGACTAGCGTGTTGAATATTTCTAGGTTGATGACACGGTGTTTGTCGTCAAACATCCCAGTAGTGCCTATAGGAGGTTGCTCTAAAACATTAAGCTGGTTTGGGAATATAGCAGGAGGGCAGTCTGCATTAACTAAAAAATCAAAGTCTTGGTCGAAGTATTTAAGCAGTTTTGCCCGTTCAAGCCAACCAACGTGTAGAGCGTACCCAGGTTGGAATGTAGAGAAGTGTTGTAATATTGCTATTTTTGGTTTAGTTTTCATTCAAATCCTCTACTGACATGTTTTCGCATTTTGTGCAGAGGTACGGGTTTGGTGGAAACTCTCTATCGTGTCCGTTGTCTGCAGGGCCTCCGCAATTAGGGCATGTAGAGAGGTCTCTTTTCAAGTCGGTATCATCCACTATTCCTCCACCCTCCGCTCTACGAAATAACTCCTCAATAAGCCCCTCATCTCTCTCATCAGCACCAATGCACTCTAACACCGCAGCTAAGGCAAACATCATCAGTTGTTGCTCTTCCATTTCTTTAAAGTTTTTCATGGTTACTGTTTTCCTTTATTGCTTTTCTTCAACCTTTCCCACTCCCAACACTTGCCGTAAATAACACCTTGCTCAACTGTTAACTGCTTGGTGAAGCTGTATGCTTGAATATAGTCATCAAATCTTGCAACCTCACAAACCTCTCCATCTCGTTTCACAGCAGCAATGTATTTAAACTCTTTGACGCCAAGCTCAGAGAGGATGTGATATTGAAGCAGTACGTGATGCCTGCACTTACTAGTTGATACAAAAGGTCCAGCGATAATTTGAACGTCGTTGTCTTGGTAAACTTCAATCCATTTGTCTTTGCCCGGCTCTTTTATTTCGAGTTCCAGGTGCCACTTTGTTTTGGGTTGTGAGTGAGCGCATCCAGAGAGCATTAAAGGTGAAGCACATATCACAATCACAATTAGATTTAGATACTTAAACATTCTTGTCCACTCCTTTTAATCTTTGATAAACAGGCACACAAACCCGGCTACCTGACAACACACCATCCCCACAAAAGACAGCAACTGCATCTCTGGGATAAGCAATAACGCTGGAACATAGAACGAGCTAACTCCAAAGCATATAAGCGCTCTAAGAATGTCTGGTTTCATGTTTGCACCTCTACTAAAGACGGTTTAATACACGATAACCAATGATTGAAAGCCAACCTTTTACCCTCCTCAACAGAGGGACACGGAAATGAAACACCATACCCTTCCCCCATGTAGTAAATCCATCTAAAGTGCCCATGACGGCACTCGACAGTGTAGAAAAGGCCGAATGGCGTAAAGGATCTAATGACATCACCGGGCTTTTTTATCTCTCCCTGCCACTCAAAAGGCTTTATTTTATATAAAGTATCTTCAGACATATTTGTACTCCTCACTTTTTTAAAGGCTTGCAGGAAACAAAAACTCCACCATTCCTCGCATCCCTGCTTCTTGTAATCTCGAAATTACGGTTTATAGCAGTGACGACATGTCCTCCAGGTATAAAGTATGAACCGTTGTGGTAAAGGCAGGTTGCAGCTAACAAAGCCTTCAACTCTCTGTTCTCCGCCTGTATTTGACTCAACATTGCAATGTTGGATTTGTTCATGCGTTGTTTTTTAGACATTGTTCTCTTCCTCCCTCCCTCTCTCTCTCTCTACGCTGTTTAACTCATTTCATTGTTGAGTGTATTTATGCCGTCCAAACTCAAACCCTGTCAAGAGGAAAAACCAAAAAAATAAACCAGACACCCAACCATCTCAAACAAAACAGGGGTAAATGCCTGTAATAATTAAGCACTCACCCCTGCAAGAAAAATACTTCAAACTGTATTTAAAACACTGTTTAAAGCTGTGACGTCGTCGAACTGCCGTCAAACATGGTTATCTGACCGCTGATTTTGAGTGTTACAGGTGCTGTAACAATACCGTCTGCAGGAATGCTGAAACCAAGATTGGTAACGTACGCCGCAAACCTGAAAATTGTCTGGTCTGTGTTCGGCATAACAATCTTATAGTAACGTACATCATCCTGCTCAAAATCATCATTCATCAGCATGTAACCGGCTTGAGTGAAGAACATGTCGATTGTAATCTCTCCACCGTCCCGGAATGCAGGCTTGAACTCTTTGTAACCTCCCGTAGAGTCCAAATCCGTGACGTCATGTGTGTCGCGGGACTTGTTAGGTCCATCAATGTTAGGTATTTCGGCAACTGCTGTGTACGTACCGTCTACAGTTGTAGAGCGGTATAGCTTAGTGCCGACACCCGATATTGCTGAAGTTGACATAGTGTGTGCTCCTTAAAGTACTTGAGGGAAATAAGAGTTAAGGTACAGTGTCTGCATCACTCGCTCCTTATAATCCTTAAATTGAATGAAAATAACGGTCTGCGTCTTTTGTCTCGTTTTATGAATGTAATGTCGCTAAGGACAAAAATTCCAATATACTTTGTGCTGTTAACTACTGTGTTTGAGTATCCGAGTATTGCATTGCGGACGTTCTTGGCTTTATTCCAGATTGTCGTATAGGCGGAAGGCAATCCTCTAACAATTACTTGAACTGTTGGGAGTTCGTGACTCAAGTGTTCAGGGTTGATGATTTCAAACCCTCCTGTGTCATAGATGCACGTACACAGGTTAGGAGTATCGGGAAGGTTTGCAACAAAGAGATTCGTCCCTAGAGTTCCCTCTGAACTGTCTACAATCATTGCTGCTATATCAAAACTGGGTGGGTTCATCGATTACCTCCTTAACATCTTCCTGAGTGTTGTGTACATTCTTCTATAAAAGGAAGGAGAGATTTCTTTCAACGGGCCTTCCATATACTTGGGTCCAGTTCCAGGAGTAGTCCAGTTCATGTTTGCAGGCATTTCGTGAACCTCCAGTGCGTAATCTACATACTTAGGCGGCGAACCAGTACCCATCATGTTTCCTGCTAAAAGTTCCCCAATGTTGTCAGCGGGAAGGTAAACCCGGATTGTAGAACGTAAATTCCCTTTGTCCAGGGGAGTAACTTCAATCACACGCGCCTTCAACTGTTCCATTGTTTGTTTTATGGGTTCTCGCGGCGATTGCTTGATGCGTGTTTGCAGAACGTTTAAGTTCTTGATCACCTTGCCTGAACCGTATACGCCTGAGCCTTTTAGAGCCATGATTAAACTCTCGCTATCCTTAAATATTCCGTGTTGGCCAAATCAGGCACTTTACGAAATGCAACTATTTCACGCGCATCTCTGACACTGTAGGGAGAGTCGGCTGCACTGGTGCCTAAATACATAAAGCCTCTAACGTCCACATCCTGACCTAAATATATCTTACCTTGACTAGTCACTTCATCACCGTTGTAATCGATGATGACTTCCTCAATGTTCTCCCACCTGCATGAAACAGTCACAGGGGCGTCAAAAGATGCGTCACCGTATTCATTAGCTGAAGAGAATGCCCAGTATGTTGCAGTTTGGTTTAGTGCAAAGTCCATAATTCACCTACTCGCCAGTGTCTGGAGTGACGTTGATGTGCGTTGCCTCCGCTCGTTTCTTGCCGACAGAGTTCATTAAACCTGTATAATCTAACTCAAGGACGCGCTGTCCGTAAAAAGTGGAGTGAAGTCCGGGTAAACCTTTGCCGGAACCGCTTGGTGTTTCATACCATTCTTCAGCGTCACCTATACGGTGCCTGCGTAACGCGCCGCCAGACTTGGGATCACGGCATGTAACCAAATGAGCAGTATACCAACGCTCTATTTCCTTCAGGTAAGCGTCAGACATGCCGGAACTACCTAAAACCTGAGTGATTAGCAGGTTTGCTGCTGTAATAAACGGTGTCGTCGTGATATCTGTATCTATTATTTCTTTAACCTCTGCATCGGATACTCTAGCCATGGTTGTTTATTCCTCCATTGGAACAAGAACACCTTTCTGAAGTGTCCAGACCTTGGTCTCATCTTTGTTGACGAACGTCCGTTCCTCGTCATTTTTGCCCGTTACTTCAACGAGCGTTTTAGACAGGACGCCATCCTTGGTTTTATAAGGAAGACGTTTCTTAGGCTCTGGTTTCCTTGGTGCCGCTTTTGTCTTTTTTACTTCAGGCTTTGGTTCCTGTTCTGATTCCTTTGCAGCCTCTTTCAGTTTTCCCAGTTCCTTCAGTTTAGCCTTTTCCTTCTCCAACCATTCATTGTGTTCAACAGTGCCTCGCAATAAAGGAGTATTTGGAGCGGTGAGAGGTTCGACGTGCTCAACTTCTGGAACAGGTCGCTTGAAGGTAGCGCTGCGATGCTTGTAGCTGTCCTCCAAAACACGAACTGAACCCTTGTTACATTTAAGCTCGTGCTCGTCCAAGAAAACTGTGTCACCTTTTGTGTAGGTGATGACTCCCTCTTTTGTGCGTTTAGAGTATACGCCGTGAGTAATTTCTACTTTGGTTAACATTGTCTGTATTTCCTTTCTACGTTTCTGGTTGTTTTTTGACTTTTGGCATGAAGTTTGCAATATAGCCGACTTCATGTCTCCGAGTCTCCTAATCTACATGTCTACCGCATGTCCTAGCTGGTTAGCTCTAGAGATTGTGCAAATTGACACAAAGGACTCAAAAAATTGCTGCCTTTGTGTTTGGTGCGTCAAGGAAACCGTTACGCCCTCAACGCACCAGGTAAAACGAGACTTAATACAAAACGTTATTAATAACGCCAATAAATAACGCAACGTATGATTACGCTGCAGTTGTGGTTGTGGATGTTGCTGCCTCGAAAGCGTGCAGAATGCCACAATTACCGTTGTCGTCATATTTGAAACGGGGAACGGCGGCAGTCATGATTACGTTGTGTTGCTGTAATCCACCGCGAGATGTCCACTCGACATTGGTAATATCCTGACCGATTACCAAGTCTACAACGCCGCGTTTCATTTCAACCATTACAACCTCTGCTGGCAACAGCTTGCTGGACTGGCGTACGGCAGCAATCTGAGGGTAAGCCAGGATTCTATCAAGGAACGTACCTTCTTTATAGGTGCTCCAATCCTTGATGAGAATGCTGTAATAGTTGGTCGGGACGTACAGGAAGAGCGGTCCACGGTGATAAGCGGCTTCCATAGTTGCGATCATGTGCTCAACGTCAGTAAGGATTGAAGTTGTTGCACTATCCCAGGGTGTGGCGATGTTTGTCCGCAAGCGCTGCGGGAATGTGGTATAGCCGTAAACGTTGTAACCATCTGCTTTCATGGTGATACCGTTGAACAAGATATCTTCCAGTTTTTCGGTAACCTTCATGGCTGCAGTTTCTGCGTGGTGAGTCTCGATTGGGTGACCGTTCTTGCGCGCGGCCATAAGCCTTCGAATGTTCAACCTGTAATCCTTATGTATGATTGGGATAGGCACACCAGTGGTGCTGTACGCAACCGTGTCTTCCTGGCCTGGAGTTACCGCAGCCATGTCAACGTTGGCATCACTCATGTCGCTCATCTGTTCGTACTCAAGGATTGTAGTTCCGAGACCGCCAACGTCAAAAGTCAAACCAAGACGTCTCAAGTCTTCGATACCATTCATAACACCACGCGCTACCTCAACAACTGCGCCGTCGAGCATTTTCCAGTCGTCTTTCTGAAGCAGGGCGTTGGTGCGCAAGGCGTTAATGTTCAGCTCTCCATTGCTGTTGATTGCAAGCCCACGACCTCCAACCATGGCAAGGTTATAAAGCGTGTCGATGAATTGCTGGTCATTTAATGCTGTGACCATCGCTTTTTCGTTATCCATTTGTTTAATTCCTCCGTGTGTACGTGTGTTTGTGTTTGTTTAAATGTTTACTTAAGTGTTTAAGTGTTTAAAGCATCAATTAAGTAACGACTACTTTAATCCTTGCCACTGCAGCGCCTGCACTGTTGTCGACTGCCTCAAGTGCACGTGCCTGGATGATTTTACTGTACTGTGTTTCCGCAATAGACTCAGTTGTTCCAACAGCCCATGCCTTGGCAGTGTGTTTGCGCAGGCAACCGTCACCATTAGACTCTAATGGATCGTTTACGGCTACTGCAGTTGCGTATGCAGGAAGCAATGCGTAAATCTCATCGCCTGGCCTGGCATGGCAGAAAGCCACCCTGTCACCAGAGGCATAGTTGGTGCTAATGCCTGTTCCTTCGAATTCAGCGGCTAATGCAAACATACCTGCAGCATCTCCGCCAGCAGTGGCGTGTACAGCTACAGTATTTGCAGCGCTGTAGTAAAGAAGGTGTCCAGGAGTGATCGTACCTCCCGCTGTTCCTTCTTCATAGATAGGACGCCCTTTAAGGATTATTGTGTTATTTGCTGACATGTTGTTTTCCTCCTGAAATGTTTAATTGTTTAATTGCTTTGTTTAAATGTTTAATGCATGGTTGCGTTATTACGCATTCCCTTCAACCTTTGCAGCTAACACGCTCGGCATATCCGGTACAGCATTTTCGCCGTCACTGGAAAGCGGAATAAAAGCCCCTCTGGTGTCAAACTGGCCAACTGGTATCAGGTTGCTTTCAACTTCCTGCAGTTCATTCAGGGTCATCTTGCTCAAAGTCTCCTTGCCGAACTTGTTGAATTTGTTTGCCAGGATACGGTTAACCGCTTCACTGACTTTCTCTTTCTGAAGTTCAGCGGCAACTAGTGCAGCTATTCTTTCCTCAGAAATGTCCTGTTTGTTGTCCGCATTGTTTTCCACGTTGGCAGCGGGTTTGGGGGCTTCCGTGTCCTGTTTGTTGTCCTCTTTTCCCTTGACCTGATTAAGGATGAGGTTAAGCTGACACTCCTTCATTGCTGTAAGCGCATCCCTGTCGTCCTCTGTAAAGCACTCGATTTGCTCGTTTGCAATGATTGCGTTTACCATTTCATCTGTGTTCATGTTTTCCTCCGTGTTTGTGTTTGGTGTTTCTGTTTTGGTGTTTGTTTTTATGCCGTCGTCACTGTCAGTGTTTTCTTTGTTGATTGCGGGTTTCACCGGCTCAAAACTAACGACTGCTCTGACCTCTTCTATATTGTCGTGGAGAGTTATATTGTCGTTTGCGTCGACATTATAGCCACGTTTATAGAGCTTGGTTTTTCCAGTTGAGTCTTCCAATTCATAGACAAAGTGATCACTGAACATATAATTGCTGGAGAGCCATATGTAGCTGTAGTTCGGGTTGTTACTCTGCTCCTCCCTTAATCGCTCTATGATTACCTGCCTTTTAGTTCCGTATGAAAGTTCGTTATCCTTTAATTCCGTATTTGTTTCATTCCCTTTAAAGAACTCTTTCATACGCGTGAGGAAGGATTTTTTATCGTTATCCTCACTGTTTGTTTCTGTTTCAGTTGTTGTGTTGTTAGCTGTCTTTAAGTTCTCGTCCATGTTTGTTTCCTCACCTCCTTTGTTGTTTGGTGGTTTTGTTTTATTGTTTCGCGGCGCGCCACAACCGTCTTCCCAGGAACAGGCACCTTTTGCATCAGGCAAAATTGCAAGGTGGTCCGGGCGGAAATTAGTGGCTACCTCGTTGTAGGGTTCTTCATTCCAGGTGCCGGACTGTGGAATCGCGTCCATGAAGAGTCCGGTGCTCACCTCTAGAGGCTCTTTTGCATTTAGTGCTGGAATGATTTCTGGGCGTAAGGCATTGATGCGTGCATTCTCCAACCATATCTCGCCATAAAGCTTTGTGTTATCTTTGATTGCAGTGTTGAAGAACCTACCGACGCAAAGAGTGTCTAGGACAGGGGGAGAGTTAGCTGAAATAGGCATCCCGTCATTGCCAACTGGGTGGTCTAGTGTTATAGGCACTCCGGACCATGCAGCAGGGTGTTTGTTCAGCTCTTCCTGTGTGTACAGGATTCCGTTATGGACGCCCTCGACCAATGCGATCACAGGTACAACCGTATGGGCCTTGTTGTTGTAGATCTCGCTTCTGATGTTTCCGTCAAGGTTGGCTTTAAAGCTTGCCGCCTGGTTCAGGTTTACCTTAAGGTTCACTTTAAGAGTTTCTGTTTTACTCGTTTCGCTCATTGCCTGCGTCCTCCGGTTCCTTGTGCCCTGGTCCTTTAATTATTACTGCACGCGTTGCCTCTGGCGTGCGAGTGGTGTGGGTTATTCTGTTGTTAATGTTACCTTTCTTGGTGCCAGTGCTAGAGCTGTTAGGCGGTTTCTCTGTGATCCTGTGCTCTATGTGTTTGATTTCTCCGCCCTGAAAGGTAAAAATCATTTTTCCGTAGCGTTTTTGCATAGCCCACTCGTTTAGTTTATTCAATACCCAGTTTTTGGTTTTTGCCTTCATTTTTAACGATTTCCGTTATTTATTAAAGGTTTATTACGCTTTAGGGTCATATTCAACGTGTATATAACCCTTTTCCGTATTTAATATTACATCATAATCGCGTCCCAATGCAAGAACTATTCCAGAGTGTACCCTTCTAGCCTGTGGGAGGAGCGCAGGTCTGCGGAAATCAATAGCAAGGTTCAGGTAGTGTTTAGAGCGCGCCAGGTGGTCTCCGCCGTATGTGGAGGTGATGACAGCTTCAAACCCTGTCTCTTTTTTGAATATCTCGTCTATGGCGTCCAAGTGCTTAGATATTTCTGGTTTAAGTCTTGAATGGTCTACACCCATTTTTAAAAGCATGTTGCTTTACTCCTTTAGTGTTACGTGAATAAGGGTTTCTCTGGTGTTGAGTCCTTTTTTCTCGCGTGGTTGTAATTCTTATAATCATCCTCAATATCCACAAAATGCAGGAATGAAGCCTCATGCCGTTTGAACCTTCCTTTAGAGTCTAGAGTGGCTTTGATGATGTAACCTCCAACATTCGGGTAGAGTTTCTTACGGCGCAAATAATTAGTTTCGCCTTCAAAACTGCCACATTGTGCACCAAATATTGGACCGAACATGGCCTGGAGTTGAATGTGAAGGTGGCCCGCCAAAAGGAAGCGCAAAGTAGGTCTATCTTTTTTGCCCTGTGCAATACGGAACAGTTCCTGGTATGCTTCTTGCTCTATTCCCTTTTGCAGTTTGTAACTTATTGCATAAGCGACGCCACCACTTGGATGCCAGAGTTCCATGTCAACACCGGGTAATACTGGAATTGTAGCGGAATCAAACCCCAGGTAGTGCACGTCCTCACGCTCGGTTTGAGCGGAGCGGAGAATGTTGAACCCCTTGGCGCGAGAAATGAAGGAGTAATCATGGTTTCCTCCAAGCAACCACCAATCAAAGCCTTCAGGCAGGTTTACAAGCAGGGAGGAGAGTTGATCTTCTGCAGTTAGGGCGTACTGGTCGTGTTCTTGACCTTTATACATTCCAACGCCTGCAGTGATGTCGCCTGGACAGAATATGTGAGTTACGCCCTCTTTCTTACATTGAAGTGTGAATTCATTTAGTGCTGTGATCTGACAACCCGTGCTTCCGAAATGCAAATCAGAGGCTACACCAAACACTATTTCACTGTCACCTAAAGGTTTAAGGTCTAGGGACTGCTCAAGAGGCTCGTTGGAGAGGATCACATCATTACCAACAACTCCAATCTCTAAGCCTGTACTGCTTAGATAGGTGACCATGTCCTCAATGTTTCTGGGGCTTGTGTTCAAGTGGTTGCAGATGGAAATGAGGGGTACTTTCTTTTTTTCATTCAGTATTGCAAGCAGTTCCTCCTTTGCATCATAGTGGGTTAGACCTTCGTTTACTTCAGGTTTGGGTGGCGCAGGTGAAGTAGCAGCAACAGTGTCTACATAACTAAATGAAGAACTGTAGTCTTTAGATCCCTGAGACTCAAGCTTTTCTTTATACCTTCGCACGGTTTTGTAGTTGCGTCCAGTGAGTTTAGATGTTTTGCGTACTGAGTAACCCTGCCGCAAATAATTATATATTTCATTCCTTTCTTCTTCTGTTATTCTAGCTACCATGTGTTATATTCCTCCTTGAGGGCTTTGCGTATTTAGGTGAGGCTTTCTTTACTTCCTGCCACCATTGTTCATCAAACCTGTCCGCGTGAAGATTCCAAGAAAGCTTATTACAGCCAGTTGAATTGCAGACTGCGGGTCCATTGTCCCAGTGCAAAAACCTCCAACTGCTGTTATAACTCCAGTGATGCCAGTCCAGACTGTTTTGGATTTTAACTGTTTAGGTATTTTCATGACTTCCTCCATTTTTAATGGTTGTTTTTATACTTCTTAGTTCTTTGAATATTTCATCCTTCATTGCATTGTGTGTTTCCGAGATGTGGTTTTTTATTTCAAGAACTGTATTTGTGCGCAGAAGTTCACAATTGTCTTTTTCGACTAAGTTTGTAAGATTGACTTCTTTGACCTTTTTTATCTCGTCGCCTTGCTCCTTTATTTTGGTGTTTTGGCCGCGAAGGATGAAACCTAATAAACCCAAGGAACCTAGAACACTTAATACTCCAGTTACTAAATAGTTAGTGGTTGCTGACATTCTGATTTCCTCCTTGAGAGTTGCGTATGTAGTGTGCTGTTTCATCAAACTTCAGCCTCGCGTAAACCTTTGCGCCAACTATTGAAAAAGGAGATGATCGCATCTATTACCCTGCGCAGGTTTGTTACAGGTTTCAACCGGACGACCGCCTCTAATTCATTGCTGTATGTGCTCTCTATTGCAGGGTTGTTTGCCGCAAAGCATGTAATCGCAATGAAGTGTGTGCCGGGGCTTAGTTCTATAGTGGCGACAGGGTTATCGGCGTCAGGCAGGTCTGCAAGAGGCACCGAGCACTTAGGTTCCCCGTAGTCTTTGTCTGTGTTGTTCTTGTTCGCCTGAGATGTATTGCTGTAATAAATGTTGTAACCAGAAAGTTCAGGTTCAGTGCTTGCATCCCAGGCTATCTTCACAGGACCTGCGAATGCTGCATTGCTGTAAAACAAAATTAGGATCAGAGTTGCTGCAATTGTTAAAGCCGTGTTCAAGATTGTTTCCTTCATGTGTATCACTTTCTCCTTTCTCCTTTGTTGTACTGCGTTCGTGTTGTTTGTGTTGCGTTATTGCAGTGTTATACCAACGCATTTTTCAGTCACTGAGTCGAAAAATGCATACACACCCCCAACAGGTGCGGCTACTAATTCTTGACTTGAGGTTACTAGTGCCGAGGCTGGAATTGTCACTGTGATGGTTTCGTTTGCTGAGATGTCGTAAGTCGCCTCTGCATTAAGAGTTACTGTTACTTGTGTGCTACTGTCTCTACTCACATCTGTGTAGTCTAAACCAGCTTTTACGACCGCATCCCAACCGTAAATCTCTGAACAGTTACTGTCTATTCCGTTGATTATTGCTGTCGTTATTGCGTTATCATCTCCTACTGTAGGTCCCCAAGTATCATTGGTGAGAGTTATTATTATGGTCTTGCCGCCAGAGACTATTTCGGCTTCTGTGCTAGTTGGAAGGAAAGTACCAGACAAGGCGGCTGCAGGGTCATTTTCAGCAGTCACTGCGAACGTCGGTGATGCAGTTATTTGTGAACCGCCAGTTACTGCAGTTCCAGGTATTGTTACAGTTATGGTCTCGTCTGTGAACGGGTTGTAAGCTGCACTAGCTGAAAGAGTTATTGTGACAGTTGTGTCGTTTGTGCGGACGACGGCACTAGTTGACTCGTTGTCGCGTACCTCATTATTCCAGCCGTATGTTTGAGAAGTTCCTGCATCTAACCCGTCAATTATGTTTTGCCGCTCGGATTCGAAAAGGGTTGGTGCTCCATCCGTTAAAATCTCTATTGCCGAGATCATCGGGTTTCCGGCAGAGCCTCTATCTAGCGTTATGTTCAGTTCACCGTCTGATACTGTTGTTGAGATGTTTTCAGTGTGTGCAGTGTCTGTTCCTACCTCTGAGATTATGTCTAGGTCGTCCACTTCCAGCACACCCTCAACGTACACATCGAATATTCTCTGTCCTGCACTACTGTGGTAAATGTCAGCGAAGTGCAGGTTGACTGTGTAGTTACCGTTTTCCACAGTGAAAGCGTAGTCCAAATCTGGTGCGGCTTCCGGGTCCCACCTGTAGGCTTGGTACAGTTCATCGTCTGTTGTTCCAGCTATTGCATCAGAGGTTGATCCTGTGTTGCCGGTGTTGTAGTTCGTGTCTGCTGACCAGACGTTACTGCTTCCATCAGTGTATTCTGTTCCACCACAGTTTACGCGTACGGTTGCGTCATTAGAGACCCAGGCATTGTCTACTAGAGTGACTATTATAGTCTCGCCGCCTGCAACTATTTCGGATTCCGTTACTCCGCCGGAGACGACTGTCCCTGTGACAGTGGCCCCTTCGGTTATGTAGATGTCGCCACCTATTTCCCAAGCTGCCCCCTGGTCGTCCTGGTCGCCGAAAGTGAAAGTGAGTGGGAAAGTAGTATCTTCTACCTCAAGCAAATCGTCATACGTGTCACCGAGGTCTTCACCTGCGTTGATGCAGGGTGAGTTTGATTGTAGCGCAAAATCTGTGGCAGAGAGGCTACCTTCAGTTAAAGATTGCCAACCTTCTGTTTTATATAAATTCGGTGTCCCTATTACGTCATTAGTGCCAGACTGGTCGCCTGAGATGCTTTCAGACCAGTTGTTATAATCCCACGTTAAGCCTGATGTGGTAGAAGGACCAGAATATAAATAACTACCCCCGGCTTGCCAAAAAAGATTATTCTTAATCGCAGAATTTGACCAATCACCTCCCAAACTATTCGACGTAGCAATCATTCCATAACAACCAACGATCGTGTTATTGTAAACTAAAATAGAATCAAAAGTGAAAGTTCGTACACCTATATATATACCCCAACATCGGTTGGCTATAAGGTTGCCGTATATTTGAATGTCTTCAACGCGATCTTCGGTTATATTTTCATCCGCAACAGAGATTCCGTTGCCGCAATGATTACCGGAACCGCTGCACCTGAAGTATTCTGAGTCAGTTGTTCCGTAGATCATATTATATCTAACAATTGCTCGTTTTGCTGCTTCTGGGTATATTCCAGCAGAGTGGCTCGTACCAATAATGTTATATTCAGCTATGCAATCATCAGCAGTGCCTTGATTGCCAAAAAAACCAATTCCTTCGCCGTGATTGTCAGTTAACGTGCAATATCTTACCGTGAGTGAGTCTGAGTGGGATGCGTTAATTGTAGCAGGCCAGTCGCCGCCATTAACACGGCTATACTCCCCGGCATTGTGTATAGTGCAATTTTCAACTAAGCCGTTGTCACAGTGCCAATAAAATATAATGCCACCATTTTCAACATTGTCTATATCAACATTAGTAACTTCTCCATAATCTGACCCATTCGCAGTAATACCGTGAAACCTTATACCCCACCCCTCTGAATTTCTGATATCTAAATTAGTGACTGTAACATAATCTTGTAAATAAACATGAATCAGACCCTCGGAAAAAGCACTTGGAGAAGTGTGATTGCCATCAATGATAGGCTTATTGCCACTAACTCCAATTGTTCCAGCTCCGTAATATGCACCAATAACCGCACGATCTTCAGCGCTTCCCTCCCAATCTACCCACAACTGTTCTCCTGTCCACGTATCTCCACATAAAAAGTAAACATCATCCCCAGTTGCAAGGGAAAGACTATTAACCTTTGCTATTGTCTTGTATGGGGTGCTGTAAGAGCCGTCACCCGTAGTGTCATTCCCAAGCGAATCGCTAACGAAAATGTCAGCGGCAAATCCCTGTGACGCTATCAGTAGAAATATTAATATATAAAACAGTCGTTTAATCATTTCCGCCCTTTATCCCGTCTATACCGTTTGTCATTACATCACTAACCTCTGCAGCGCTTATTGCTCTGTCAAATATAATCACTTCATCAATAAGGCCATCCGCAGGAGAAGAATCACTACTTATAGTGAACTGGTCGCTACCGTTGTAGATTCCAGCACTATAAGTTTTAGGATTATCTGCCCCATTACTATCAAGCGACCCGTCAAAATAAACGCGCATATCTGTGTCATCATAAACAGCGCAAATGTGGTGCCAGTCAGTGTCATCTATGTCTGTTGCCCCAGTGCACTCGGTGTATGCTGAACCGTCACTAGATAGGAAGAACTTTATGCCGCCATCAGAGGTGTCGTAGCGCACTCTATATTGTAACTGCCCAGTGTCATACTTCTCAACAAAACGTTGATCCGCACTGTAACTTTCCAGCTTAACCCAGAAGCAAATAGAGATGGGTTGGTCGGCACCATTAATATCTGTGGAGCCTCCATCTGCTGCGTAGAGGTAATCTGCATCCCCTGCCTCGAAATCTCTACTGTTGCCACCGAAACCGGAAGGAACAGTTGCTGAGGTCGGCATGTCGTCACCGCTTGATTCAGTCAGTGTTGTACCTTCACCACTCCTATCTGTTTCAGTACTTGAGGAGTTCATGAACCATGCACCCATACAGTTTGCGTCTGCGGTGTAATCCGTTACTGTTGAAGTAGTTACTAAACCTCCCATGCTGACTTCAATGCAGTCCGCACTTTGGGCCACACCAACTACTTGAACCTTATCTGCGCCTGTGGGTTTTGTTTGAGTGAGTCCTTCAGTGGTTGTAGGGTCTGTGCTGACGTAAACAGGTTCACCGACTGTCCAGTTCCAGTCTGTTTCGCATATGCCACCGTTTAACAATATGCGCTTTGATCCAGTGCCGGTATCCGTCATGAGTCCTATTGCAGGCATGTCACCTGCATCAGCATCTGCAACAATCAACTCACCGTCCGTATCGATATGCATTGCCTGGCCGAAACTGGTTGACGCCCCACTGTCTACTGTGTAGTACCGTACAAACCCGTGGTAATCCTGGTCACTATTGTCGAATGTTTTAAAGTATATGCGAGGCTGAAGGTTCGTATCACCGATGGTCATGTCCTCAGTACCGAAGTTGCCGTAAACAATTATCGCCTCTGAACCTCCGCGCATGGCTTTAAGGGCTGCAGAGCCATTTTCAGCGCCATCTCCTCCACTCACATGATCACTTTCAACAGTGCCACATTCCTTATCGGTTCCCGGACTGTCTGAATCCCTGAATATCCATGCCGGATCAGCACTAGCGTCAAGAGTGATAGAAGTCGCTGTAGCATCACCCAATATAGGAGTTACTAGTGTAGGGGACTCATTAAACACCACCTCGCCTGTCCCGATGCGCCCAGTTGCTATGCTAAGTAAGCTTAATTGCGTTGAGTCTGAAGTGTTCCCGTCAATGTTTTCCAATTCTGTTTCGTTTATTTCTGCACTGCCTATTGTAATGGTACCTGTGAACGTAGGTGAGGCGAGGGGCGCTTTCGCATCTATCTGGTTCTGGATTAAGCTAGTCACGCCGTCTAAGTACCCTAGTTCAGTAGATGTTACGTCACTCACAGCAATGTCGCCTGACCCGTCCGTGATTAGCGCACGGTTTATAGTCAAATCTTCAAAATCAAGTGTACCTACAGTCATATCCATTATCAACCAGGCTCCTGTGCTCGAACGGTCGTTAGGCACTATTGTTCCAGGAGAACTTTCAGATGCGCTGGATGTCTCGTCGTAGTAATGCAGGTATAAAACATTGCTGACTACAGTAAATGCGATATCTCCATCGTCAAGGCGAGAATCGTCTACCGAAATGCCGTCTAGTGCGGTGTTTGATGGCCTGGCTCCAGAACCTGTTAAGCCTATACAGCCCCACTGATTACTAAACGCAGATTCCGTGAACAGGATAAATAGGCAAAAACAGAAAAATACACACATTAATAATTTTTTCATAGTAGGTAAACCCCTAATTGCTATTCTGTGTAATTGACGCGCAAAAACACGCGAGTATTGTACGGGACTGCATAAATACCTCCGCGCTTCCACATGTCGTAACCGAACACTGTATCCTCTAGTTCCTGGAGAGTCCAGCTCGCATTGGTTACAGTCTCTGTAAAGTTTGTCCAAGTAACTGAATCCAGGTTCTGGTCAGTCCCTTCCACCTGTGACTCAGCTCCTATTTTCCAGTTAGGCTCTAGTACTCCGTACCATGAAGCAGTGTTAAATGACGCTCTAGCCCTGAAATGCATCACTACGGAAGATATACTCATACCTGTTGCGTCATCTGCGTCGAAATCATGACCGTACAGATCGTAATAATGCGTCTCACTGTTATTTTTTATGTATGTTGTTGTATCATCCGGTGAATCATAGTATTCATCATTCACGGCTTCGTAATTATCATCCATGCCGGAACCCACAATAGTACAACTGGTGTTATTGTCACTCCTGGCGATAAGATCAAAGTAAGAATTTTCATAATCGTACGTATACGTTGTGAAAGATGTTGAACTTTTCCTGTCTGCCCACGTTCCACTATACGTCGATAGATCAGCACCGGAAGAGGTCGCCACCATAGAACCCACTGACTCACCGTCTCCTATATAAGTGGTGTAGTCAGTTCCGCTTGAAAGCAGTGAGATTGTTATATTTGCCCCGTACCGTCGAGAGGAAAGATCCAAATCAGAGGAGTCATAAAGCATGAACTTGTCATTCTGTCCACCCCTGTCTACGTCAATTCTTGTAACATTTGCGCGAACTGTTCCATTTGCGTCATGTGCATCAGTCCAGCCACCTACGTATAGATGTCCATTGTCGTATAGAGTGGTGCCGAACGCCACAAAACCTCCGTTGAAATGTCCTCCAAACGACCTGCACCAGTTAACAGTTGTCGGGTTAGATTTGGCAACATCTAGTATGACGGCAGAGTGCTTGTGCTTTAGAGTGTATTCATCACTAGATCCAATACCTGAGTGAGGTACGTAACCCACAGAAATAAAAAGACTGTCGTCGTCCTGGTCAAAACCTAGACCTCTAATCATTGGCATGGTCGAATCACTTATTTCCCAAATGTTCGTCACTGAAATGTTTGTAGAGATGTCAAATTTACCCAGTAGGATGTTGTACCCATCTTCAGCATCATTTTCAGTGTGACCTAGTGCCCAAATCACATCCCCATCCGAGGAGTCTATCAGGATCTCAGAAAACAGCAAATCAAACTGCCACACCTCGCCTCGTCCTAGAGTGACTCCATTCACGTACTCCGCAGTTACGTCATGATCAGCATCCACACTTAATTTAGTAATAGTTGCATACCATTCCCCTGTGTCTAGATTCTCAAGTCCAGCTACATACAGTGCCTTATCGGACGGGTCCTGAGTCACGTCATGCCACATTGAACCGTTAAGGTTCCCAGATTGGGAATAGTACCAGTTGTGTTCACTTGTTTCCACAGTGATGTCATCCGGGTCTATTGTCCATATTGTAGGGATGATAACTGCTAAAATGGTCTGGTCGCCAACCACGTAAATCCTGTCATTACCGTCATAATCTACACCTAAATATATGTTCTGACCCTGAGTTATTGAGGCTTCCGTGCAACGCTTGAAAGTTTTAGTGCTCCAATCTGAGCGTGTTATTTTATTTATGAACATTTCGTCATCAATAAATCCGCACATGTACAAGTAGGTATCGTCACCAGTTATTGCCTGAAAATTGCTACCTGTTCCATCGTTATGGTACACGTTTACTTCATTGTCTAGATCATCAGTGTCAACTTCGACCAACTGAGAGCGTCTACTAGTGCTAGCTTGCCCGTGACCTTCATTGACAACCGCTATAAATAAGTCATTCCCATCAATCCACATGTGGTGGACTCCACCCATATCGTAACTGCTGTCTGTTATTACAACAGTCTCTGAGTAATCGTAGGAAGTACCAACTGCTGGCATGTTGCCGTGCAAAATAAGAATTCCGGCATATGCTGTACAGCAAAACAGTATAATGCAAAGCACGAAGATTGACAGAAGTTTAGTTTTCATGTTTTTCAGGATTGTCAAGGTTGTCACAGTTGCTTAGTCTCCTATATTTGACGTGTATTCCATTTTCATTCCCAGTATGTGCAGAGTGGCTACTGCTGTAGTAGTGCCTGTTGCATCTAATTGCCACCTGAAATATAAAGTGTCGCCACCTGCACAAGTCCCATTTGCTGTTACTGCAGCGGAGGTAGTGTGGTCTACAGCGTTAGAGCCTGTAACTGCGGCGTCATCTATTGCCACTTCACTACCCCAAGTGTTATTGACTGTTTCTGTGGCTCCTCTGCACATTGCTGCAATGTCACTATTTAATGCACTAGTGTCTGCCGCTGTTTGCAGATATTCAAGTTCGAAAGTCACAGTTCCTGCATCCCAGGAATCAGGCATAACTATGTGACCATACAGGGTCGAGCTGTCATTGTCCGCGCATATTGCTGTGTACTGCATGGGGCCAGAGTTTATGGTCACGGGGTCAGAAGCCACGTCGCATTGGGTGCCGTCTGGAATCATACCTGCCGCATCCCAGAACACAGACTCCACAATTGTCGAGATGTGTTCAGAGTCTACAGAGTTTGCAGCATAATGTTGGGAGTCCAAACCGTCGTCGGCAACGTCAATATTTATTTCAGTGTCCGGGGATTCAGTTATGGCGAAAACGGTTCCATCAAAGTCGAGAGTTACGATGTCCGCGCCGCCTACCTGAGAGTCGCCATCTTCAACGGTTGTCATTGTTCCGCTGCCGCCACCAGCACCGTCATCATCAACTTCCTTCCAAGTGTCTGTGGATACGCAGTGGTAGAGTGAGCCATCTGTGTCTGCGTCCGTGTCAATGTATAGTTCACCGGTGGTGCAGGAGCCGGGTAATGAAGTGCCTGAACCAGTTTGCAGTGTGTCGCCAGGTTCATAGAATTGAGAGACGTCAGAGAGGGCTGCATAGAGACCCGCTTCGTTTGCAAGGTCGCCTTCTTTGCCGTTAAACGTGTCCCAGTCGCTGCCTGTAAGGAAACCCTTGACGCCTGTAGCTGCAGCCTGACCGTTTGTGTAGTCTATGGCTAAACCACTCGCGCCTTCATCGAAATCAGTTGAAAGGTACTTGACTTGCAGCGCATCCTCTTCCTCTATCAATGTAGCACTTCCGGCAGAGGGTGCAAGGTCTAAGGCGAGAGTCACTGCGGCATTCTCTGAACCAGAGCCGGATACATCTATTGCGCCACTGCCGCCATCAGCTACTGTTGCTACAAAATTACCTGTTGTGTCTGTAGAGAGAGCTACGGCATTAGCTGAAATTGTTCCATCTGCTTCCAGGTCGCCTGCATCCTCCCATTCGATTGAAGCGTCAGTGTCGTCCAGGTTGCCGGAAGCCAGACCGACTGCTGCAGCCGTAGGTTGTCCTGCCTCACCTAGATATGTAATATCGCCCCAGTTAATGTGTGCAGCGTCCACTGAATCTGTTTGGATGCTGGTTGCTCCTGTATTGTCTATCTCGACGTCACCACTTACCTGCACTGGGTTAAAGTTTGTACCGTCCGCTACCATAATCATGCCGTCAGTGTTTGTTGCCAGGAACAAGTCATCGCCTGAGATTGTCAAATCGCCAGCCATTGTCGTGTCGCCGTCAAACTCAACGTTGAAAAGAGTTGCTGGAGTTCCTCCGTATGCATCTGTGAATTTGATAAAGTCGCCGTTAGAGGAACCGTCTGCAGTGTGTTGCAGTTCAAGCAAATAGGTTTCTGCGGCGAGAGAACCATCTGTGTTACGAATAATCAGTTCAGTAGTGCCATCTGTTGAAGCGCTCAGTAAATCAGCAGCGTCGTTGGTGATGAACGCGTCATCAACGTTTAAAGTGTTAGTTGAAAGTGTTATGTTGGTGCCTGCAACTAGTGCCGTCTTGCTTATGGCAATTGCGGCGGCAGCGTTTATATCCGCGTCGACTATAACTCCTGCATCTATTAAAACATTTCCTGAACCGTCTGTCTCTATGTCCCCCCAATCTGTGGAGTGTGTAAAATGAGCATTGGTTAAACCATTATCAGCTACGTCAAGAGTTACTGCTGCATTTTCTGAACCGGACCCTGAAACCGTCACAGTTGAACTCCCGGCATCTGCAACAGTTGCCACAAAGTTTCCGGCAGTGTCTGTAGCCAGTGTTACAGCGTTTGCAGATACAGAACCGTCTGCATCTAGATCTGTAGCATCTTCCCATTCAATGGATGCATCGGTGTCGTCAAGGTTGTCTGAGGCCAGGCCAACGCCTGCTGCAGTGGTTTGACCCTCTTCGCCTAGATACGTCATTGAAGCCCAGTTTACATGTGTATCGTCTACTGAGTCCGTGTTCAGGTTTGCCGTAACAGTATTCGAAGTATCAACAAAGTCAATATCTCCAGAGCTAACAAAGTCTGGATCGGTCACTCCTACACCGTCTATTGAAACACTATCTCCTCCTCCACCTGTAGTATCTAGATCAGTGAGGACGTTATCCTGGCACTTCTTTAGCTTGCCATCTGAATCGTCATAGAAAATGCCTCCACCTGTAGCTGCAAAACCAGAACAATCCGAAATACTGTCCGTTTCTTGAAATTCAATGCCCAATTCGTCTGCCACCAGTTCTCCGGTGAGAGTGCCGCCAGTGAGAGGCAGGTAGTTTGAGGCAGTAATGTCGTCTGCCACCTCGTTGTCCGCCCACGGGTTCGCGGTATTAACAAGGTTTTCAGCTATTGTCCCATCCGCAATGTCAGTGAGAGTGGACTCTAAAGGTTGGTAAGCGGCATCAGATTCTGTTGTGTTATATACTCCCACTCCGCCCTCTGTGAGAGTTGCACCTTCAATAGTTCCGCCAGAGGTCACATCGCCCTCAATGGACAGGTTCATCTCGTACGTCCCATCTGGGTTCTCAAGGCGTATTGATTCGTCTGCGGCTGCATTTGTAGCTGTTATCTCAAGTCTGTCGTCAGTGGTTTCGTCATACTGAAACAGGAAATCTGCCTCTGTTCCAAAGGCCAATGCAGTATTATCTGCAACCTCTATGTTCGTGTCGTCCCAAATGAATGCTGAAATACCTCCAAAGGACCCTCCATTATTATACTGTATTTGTGTGTCAGAACCTCCTGGAGTTCCAGACGCTCCTGTGATTGCTGCATCTAGATCGTCAAGCACATCTTGAACTGTGGTCGAATTGCTGTTGTCGAATTCATCATACACGCCAACAATGTTTGCCCCTGAATCGTTTGCCGCTGTAGTTTCCTCTAGTGATGTGGTGCCGGAATACACTGAGGTGCTTGTGACCGAATCTGCTACATCCCAAGTCGAGCCAGCTTGTGCCGTGACTGTTAGTGTATTTGCCACTTCATCATCTGCCCAAGGATTAGCTGTGTTGACCAAGTTTTCGGCAATGGTGCCGTCAGCAATGTCGGTAAGGGTAGATTCAAGCGGCTGATATGCTGCATCAGATTCAGTCGTGTTGTAGACTGCAGTTCCGCCTTCAGTTAGTGCTGTCGCGTCAAGTGTTCCAGTTGAAGGTGTGTACGTTAAATCCCCATCTGACTCGATGCCGAGGTTTCCGCCGTCAAGATCTCCGCCAGAGGTGAATAGGACTGCGTTAGTCTCTGCTGTAGATTCATTGTCGGTTATTGTCAAAGTTGTTGCCAGAGTTGCCAGGTCTATAGTGATGTCGTTTGGAACCTGACCGTCTGTTGCCGCCCCCTGTAAATCCTGCAAATCTATCACGCCTTCCAATGCAGATTCATACCCTGTTATATTGGCGAAAGAGTAGGTGCCGTCCGCGTCGTCCTGAAGCACGTAACCGGAACTTCCTTCACCTGTAACATCTACCAGGTCATCTAACTGGTCTACAACAGTAGGTATGGCGGCGTCTAAGTCATCCAGAACGTCTTGAACGTTTGCAGAATTTGAGTGCGTGAATTCATCAAACACTCCTATGATTGCAGCGCCAGAATCGTTAGCTGCTGTGGTTTCTTCAAGAGAGGTTGTGCCTGAATATACTGAAGTTGTTGCCACACTGTCCGCATCAAATGTCAAGTCGGAGCTAGTCACGTCAGTAAAATCAATGCTATCGTCGTCAATAGTGTCGTCTTGAATGTTTTCACCATTCAATGCAGTTAGAGATGTTCCGACGCCATCAGTTGCAAGCAGAGTTGATGTAGCTGCCGGAAACGTATACGTAGTGTTTGCTGAAATGTTGGGTATTTGCAACTCTCCATAGTGACTGTCTCCATCATATATACGCACATAAGAGCCGCCGTCACTAGATCCATCGAGACATTCACCTACTGCGCAATCCCCTACTGCTGTAATGTCGCCAGAGCCTGAACCTGTGATTGCCGCATCCAAATCATCCAACACATCTTGTATGTTTGCCGCATTACTGTTATCAAACTCATCAAATACTCCTATTATATAGGCTCCTGAGTCGTTTGCGGCTGTAGTCTCTTCTAATGACGTAGTGCCGGAGTAAACCGCAGTTGTGGCAACCGTATCTGCGTCAAAAGTGATATCTGTACTTGTAACATCAGTGAAATCGATGCTATCATCGTCAATAGTATCATCCTGGATATTCTCGCCATTTAGCGCTGTAAGGCTTGTACCAACGCCGTCAGTAGCTAAAAGGGTTGAGGTTGCTGCCGGTAGAGTGTACGTAACATTCGAAGAGACATCCGGCACCTGTACCTCACCGTAATGACTGTCGCCGTCATAGATGCGAACGTATGAACCTCCATCACTGGACCCATCAAAGCACGCTCCAGAAGCGCAATCCCCCACACCTGTCACATCCCCACTGCCTCCAGCAATCGCTGCATCCAGGTCATCAAGCACATCCTGCACATTAGTGCTATTTGAATTATCAAACTCGTCAAACACACCAACAATGGACGCACCGGAGTCATTAGCCGCTGTAGTTTCCTCTAGTGAAGTAGTTCCTGCATATACTGAAGTGTTAATTACTGAGTCTGCGTCAAATGTAAGGTCTGAACTCGTCACATCAACAAAGTCAATACTGTCATCATCCACAGTATCATCTTGCAGGTTTTCTCCGTTTAGTGCAGTCAAATTGGTTCCCACCCCTGAAGTAGGAGTACCTAAAGCTCCGTTCAGTAACACAAAGTCGTCGTCTGTGGTTGCTGCATTGATTTCCGCCGCACTATCCCACTCTGAGTCTCTGGTTACGCCTGCAGGAATAGCTGAATCATTAACACTTCCTGATGCCCCAACTGTCAAAGTATCCGACACTTCATTATCTGCCCAAGGGTTTGCAGTATTTACGAGATTTGTTGCTATAGTTCCGTCTGCAATATCTGTAAGTATCGCCTCAAGAGGTTGGTAAGCAGCATCTGATTCGGTAATGTTGTATACACCTGTACCTCCCTCTGTGATAGTGTCTGCTTCTAACGATGTCCCTAAATCGTACGCTCCTGCCGCCATTTCAGCGGGGCCTATAGAGTCGTTCGGCAAAACTATCTCGCCGTCTCCTGTACCGTCTGTAATGAACCTGTGATCCGTGATGTCGATTGAACCATAGTCTATGTCTGCTGCACCGATTGCGTCAAACCCTACTGTAGTGTAGAATGTTCCAGTGGTTGTCACGTCGCCACAGTCTGAAGTGGTCAAGTCTACGCACGTAATGTCTGAAAAATCCAGTGCATCGTCATCTACACTGTCATTTTGAAGGTTTTCGCCATCAAGGTTGGTTAAAGAGCCTCCATCACCGTCCGGCGCTAAGACGTTTGTTCCTATGATCAGGCCCATAGTGGTTCGCATAGTTGCCGCATCTGCATCATCTGCATACTCATTAAAGAATGCGCCAAGTCCTGCATACGTTTCTAGCTCTGCAGCAGTGTCTATTTCAGCCGTTGTTCCAGCGTTGATTCCTATAATTCCTGTGTACGCGCTTACGTTTGCCTCTAAGCCCCCTCGCTCGTGCTCTATAGTGCCTGCATCAAAGAAGCTCGTGGCACTATCTCCTGTTGCGGCGTCAACATTTGTTAAATTGCTGCCGTCGCCGTTTGGTGCTAACACATCTGTGCCTGCCTCAAGGTTCACGGTGGCTTTGAACGTTGCCTCGTCTGCGTCGTTAATGACGGTTTGCATGTAAGCGCTGATGGTGTTCGCAACGCTGACCGCATTATCTACCTGCGCGCCAGTGTGAGACGAGTCATACGCGTACGCAAATATCGCCACCCCAAATAAGAATAGTATTGTTAGAATTATCCTGAATTTATTCGCGGACATTGTAATTTTCACCTCCGTTATCTGTAACTACAAACGCTTCGCCGCCATTATCTGTTACGTTGAATACAGTTGTGCCGTCGCTGCCGACGTGTTTACCTGTACCCATCATCAACATGTTGCCGTAAACAGAGACAGCAAGCAGCAATAGTAGGGCTGTTATAGTGAGGAGTATTCTCGCCATGCGGGTTACCTTCTCTCATATTCAATATAGAAGTATGCAGTCCCGTCAGTTGTCACGTCAGCGTAAATGCCATTTTCCATGTATCCGGGCGATACCCAGACCCTGCCGTCTTGATTGTCTGAAGACGTCACTTTGTAGTCTGCTACTATTTTGCCGGACCCCTCAGTATTATCATATATTATCAAGGAGGCGTCGTTTGTAGCGTCCGTTTTAAGGACTACTGCCGTTATTGCGCATTTACCTGTAAATACAAGCTTGTCTGCTGTGAGTCTTCCTGACGTGATTGCGTCGCCGAATGCCGGAACGCTGAACACCAGTAGTGCGAAGAGTAACAATGCTGTTTTTAGTGCTGTTTTTCTCGTTTTCATCTGTTTTCACCTCATTTAATGTTTATTTTTTATTTAAAGCGTGTCGTCAGGGTTGTTCAAGAATTTACAAAGACCGGAAGCGCTTATTTCGTCCTCTTGGTTGCTTTTAGGGTTTATGTCGTCTTTGTTACCGCCACCTTCAGTGTCCGACGCACTACTCCTATCTTTGCCTATTTCCTCTATTTGCTCCTTACTGAAACCTATTATTTCGCGCAAATAACTGTCTACAGGCATTATCTCTGGTGCGTAAGGTGAGTTGCCGTATTGCGCCAGTGCTCTACTGCGGATTTCACCAATCTCTGCCCTTGTTTTATCATCTAAACTGAAAATATCAGTCCACTTGACTGTGTACTCGCCTTCTTTCGGAGGTGCAATTATTCCGTACTCTATCTGACGGTCAATAAACGGGCGAATGATTGAGGGTTCTACGAAGTTCACGTTACGTGATTCGACTTTGCTTAACCATGTCTTCTCGTCTTGCGCTGAGGCCAGCTTGCCGCGCTCTGAACCGGTCAAAATGCGTCGCGGAATGCCTGTTTGTATGGAAATGCACGCTATCTGTATGTCAAAATGCTTTGAGGGGTCGGCCACTTGCGGACTGAGTTCTTTTACCTCCATTCCCTGTGTGCGCAAAACCCTGGATAAACCGTGAACATAGTCGAATATTTGTTTGCGGAGAGAGGACGGGGAGGTTGTGTCCGTGTCGCCTTCCTGTGTCGAGTCGCGGAACGCCGCATCCGCATCTAATTGAAAGTTTAATCCTGGGAAAGCTCCGCGCCAGAACATCTCAGCACTGCCGCCAGTTATCAATTCTATGTTGGAGAGACGGTTGAATATGGGTTCCAGGCAGGATTTCCCGTACAAATCATTGTCGAAAGTGTCCTCTGCGACATGTATTAGACGCGACCAGTGTACATCTATGTTTTTTGTACCGTGCACATCTGTAATATTGCTGTCTGTAGATGTTGGGTTAGGCAAAGTAAGTTCGTATATCTCTGGCATACCGTAGCGTGGATCAGAGGCGCGTTTAACCCATGTCTTAACCTTGATATCGGTCTCTTTAACCGGGCGCAACCATAAAAGTTTGGCCTTTTTAGAAAGCTCTTTGCTTGGTTCGCCATCACTGTACCCCATGTAGAGCACTGCGTAACTGCCTAGTCTCTGCAGCACGTCAAGCCTGTGCATGTAATGGAACAGTTTCTGGTTGCGGACAATATCTTTCACGTCTTTCTCAAAATCTGTAGTGGTGGTCGGGTCATTATCGTCCTGAATAGTCGGGGGAGAGTTCCAGGAATACTCAGGGTAACAATGCACCACGCGATTGGCCACATCTAACCTTTCAAACTTTGCATAGAAGTCTTCATAGGTCAAGGTTGTTTTGTAGCCTAGTTCAAGGTACAGATCCCGGTCACCGTCATAGGATTTAGAGAATGAACGCGCCAGTAATTCACGCTGAATCAGCTTGTTTACTACAGTAGTCGCGTCTTTCATTGTTTTAAGCTTTTCTTCCATGTTTTATGGTTCTCCCTGCATTATTACATTAAATTAATCGTTAAATTCAGTTAGCTTGCTTTACCACCCGCCACACACTCGTTGAATGTTCGGGCAAAAGGCAATACATAGCGCCTCTGCGTGGTTCCTGGACTCCATGCGTGTGAGTTTTTTCATTGTAACCTTGTCCACCATTACTATTTTGCCGCCGTTAGTGAGTTTGTATTGTTGGGAGCAGAGTTCATTTATCAGGGTTTCATGATACGGGATGGAAAGCAGTTTCTCATCTGGGTAAAGCTTTATGCCGTTCACATGTTGAAACGTTCTGTATGCTCTATCTCGTATATTCCACCACATTTGCGCCTTAAGGTTCAGGAAATGCTCTGAATTTTTGCGGTCATCCTTATAATACCCTGGAGCGGGAGAGTTCCTGACATCAATCGGTATGGCTTCAATGTTGTACTTCGTCTTGTTTATTTCGTTTCTGGTGCCGGAACCTACTCCAATGACATCATATTTAAGCCTTTCGAACCCTCCAAGTTTACAGAAGGCGTACGCGTGTTGCGCAGACTCATCAGTATTGCCCTTTTTCCAAAATTTGATGTCTTCGGCCAATATTACGGGTCCTCGCCTTCCGATTACGCAATTCCCGTCGCCGTCTTCCTCTGAAACGTCTAGGCCTACTTCCGTTGGCCCTTTATTTGATATTTTCAGGTCTACACAGGCCAGTAACCACCGTCGCGGAATACAGATCCCTTCCACACTGGCATCCGGGTCCCGTAAGACCTCCTGCGCAAAGTTGATAGGGTCCATGGTATCTTCCATATATTGGAACTTTTCCATATCGTGGTCTGGATTCTCAAACCAGTCAAATTCAAACTTGTTGAATGCCGGGTTTCGTGTCTTCTTGTAGAATTCTGTGCTTGGTCCATTGTGTGTTGATAAGTCTATTTTACAGTCTGCGGTTCCTGAAAGCGCTGCATCTATCTGAATTGGCCGCTCATAGAACGCGCTCTCATCTTTGAAGTATATGGACGCTCGTCCACCGCGCCCTATGTCATCGCCACCCTCACCCCGGATGATGCTACCGTTCTCCTTATTGAGGATCTTCTCCTTCATGGCGTGCTTTTCTTCATTATACCCTTCCGGCATAAGGAATGGAGGCTGGTGGCGGAGGAATATTCTAACCTTCTCCAGAATTGAGTCCGGGTCACCCTTACTATCTACCTTAGAAAGCTTGTTGGAGCCGAAACCTATAACGGAATCCGGGTGAAACTGCCACAACCAACAGGCAAATGCGACACAAAGCCATGTCACACCTAGCTCTCTCGCCTTGTCAATCACGCCATCTTCTTGATTTTCATACCTATCTTTAAGCCATAGAATAAACTCTATCTGTCGCGGCCAGAATATGAAGGGTATAAGGGCCGGTTTTTTCTTGGGAACGTTCTTAGGGTTGAAAGTGAAGCCCCAGTCCTGAATGAATTCCACCGGGTGGGTTGTGTAGTAGGCACGCTGAATGGCTGCAAACCTTGGATTCGCGCTCACTTTCCGCAACATTTGGTCCCTTATTACGTAAATGCGCCTGTAATCCTTCGCGCCATGGTCAAAAAACGCATAAGGGTTGTAATATTGCAGTGTTTTAGGCTTTGCCGGAACTCCTGGAGCCGTATTTTGAAATTCTGCCGTCTGCGCCATGCCTTATCTGGGTCCTTACGTTCAATTTTTCGCCGTTATTGCCATTATTTGGTGTTTTGCGCCATTTTGTGGTCAAAAAAGCAACATTTTCCTAAACATTATAATATTTTTGGCCCCAATGCAAGAGAAAATGGTGTATTTTGCCATGTTTTGGCTTGTGTGCGCAGTGAAATGGTGATATTTTTAAAGGTTTGTGTTTTGTTTTGTTGCTGTAAAACACGCCATAAACCCGCCATTAAATGCTAATTCCCTGAAAAAATTCTGTATATATTTCCCGTGTTGCATTTTGCTACATTGCCGAATTTAATAATTGAAAATTCTACTCATATATTTTGAGGCGTCTTTGCCCCAGTAAACACTGTTCACGGCATCAAACGGGGGTGGGGGGCCTGGGGTAGGGCAGGGGAGTGCACTAAAGTATACAGTGTTGCAATAGTGACACAGTGTGTTCTTTATGCAACAGTGCGTGTAAGTGTATGTTTATTTACACAGTGTATAATGTTTTAATACAGGGTTTGAGCAGTACCACAATGTAGCAGTGACGAAATTGTGACACTACCACATTGTGACACTGGTCGACACTGACTAAATCTCGTCATATTCAGCTAACTCTTCTGGCGAAATATCGTCACCTTGTGTTGTAGTGCGTACCACATCTGGGACAGTGTGTTCATTGTCTTGTTGTTCCAGTGCTTTATTGCCTGGTGACGAATTCTCGCCACTGTTGCATTCTACTACAGTGTCATTATTCTCGACAGTGGTAATATCCGCAATACGAGCTTGTTTCATGTTTTCGATGTACGCTTGCTCAATCTCTCTTGGTGACATTGCGTTAGTCAATGCAACCATTGTTGCACCCTTACTTATATCAATCTCAAGCTTGTTGGTGTTCTGCCACTTGCCGTATGTCTCTTCTCTATCGTTTGTTCTATTAAGTAAATAAAACACACATGCAGGCACATCTGGAGGCACGTACTTAGTTACTGTTTTATTCTTTTTTTTCGTGTTGCCCTTTGCGTCAACCACTGTTTCTTTAGTGGTTTCAATGTGTTCAAACCCGATTGCACGTTTAATTAATGCATCCTCAACAAGCTCAAACTGCTCGTCAAGCTCCAAATCTTCAGGCAAAAAACGTCCCGAAATGGTGGGGATATGTCGCGACTCGTCATTGCTGGTGTCGATATTTCCGCACTGTATACTTTTGTCTACATGTGCACTTTTGTCTACACTTTCGTCTAACTCGTTGTTTTCGTTCATCATTGCCTCACTGGTTTAACCTATTAATTTTGTTTTTTTGTCTCAGCGTGAGACGTCCGTGTGCTGCGAGAATTGACTCAACAATCACCCTAAATTGATTAATCAATTTCACTGTATTGAGTATACAATTTTTACCGTATTTGTCAATAATGCTGTAACTGCCTGATTATTGGGGATATTTAACACCCTCCCCGTGAGCCCTTGAAAACAGTGTGTTTAAAAGGACAAAAAAACCTTGCAATTCCCGTAACGGGAAATTATAATAAACACAAATTAAAGAGAGTTTTTGAGTGTTTTTAACCTTGTTACATTTAAATACTTAAATAAAGGAGAGCAAGCATGTTTAGAATGATTGTACGTAACCCGAATAAAGATAATGAGATTGTTGAAATTGTAGAACATCCTAATCCTTGTTGGACTGCGGGAAAGTTCTTACAGTTTGTCGAGGAACGTTTAACCGTAGCTTTGAGGGAAGACTACCGCGTTGAAATGAACAGTAATCAAAAAAAGTACATTATAGATCGTACAACCGAAGAAGGTTTTTATGCCGTGCAAAGGGTGCTTTGAAAGCCTCTCGAGCCTTAGCCTTATTTAAACACTTAAATAAAGGAGAGCAAACCATGAAGCCAGTAACCACACAAACCAAGATTTATGGCATTTACAGGCAAAAACTCACTGGGGTTGATGGTGTTGACCACTGGTGGCTACAAGACGATAGAGGCAATGAGGAGCATTACGGCGAGTTGTGGCCCAATGACAAAGATGTTAGGAAATTCTGTGATGCACGCGGAGGGCTTGACAGGTTGATGTGGAAGTGAGTGAACAGTTGAACGTTATTTAATCGTTAACTATATAAATAAGGAGAAAATCCAATGAACACACAGAAACGGATCAAATCTTACACAAGAGACACGCTCAAATTAGATAGGCAGTATCTAAAGCAGTACGGTATCCACATACCCAAAAACGCAAGGTACAGGCTTAGTTATGACGTGAGACAAAACCTTATACACGTTGAGTGCAACAGTTGGAAACGGAGGAAACTGTATTATTATGGTGAGTTTGTGCTGTACACGATGGATTACAACGAGGAGACAGCGAAGTATCCAGGATATGTACATGTTTGGGCTTATGAGTTGTTTAAAGCAGGCAGGCGTAGAAAAGCAGCTAGTCGGCTGTAACTAATAAACACGCAATAATACAATACAACAAGGAGAAAATCCAATGACAGGTATCGATTACGGCTTAGGCCAAACGAACATTAACAAGGAGACAGGTATCAGATACGGAGTGATACCACATCACGCAATAGGGCAAGCTTGGTATGATGATAGCCTAGCTGATTACGGGAAACCTTTATGTATCTACTGTGATGGTGAGCTTGATCCGGTTGAGACTTTCCAAGACCTAGAACTAGAGGGGGATTATTATTGTGCAAACTGTGATATAAGCTTTGATGCTTGGGACGATATTTGGACTGCTGAACCTTTTGGATATTACTACAACGAGCAAGGCTATCACGCTTACCAAGACAAGGATACAGACATTTTTGTACAGTTATCGCCATATTACACACTTTGCGAGTACTGTTCGCCGTGTGCTCCTGGTGCAGGGTATGTACTCGGTGAGGGAACAATTAAAGCTTATTGCTTTGGGCATGACTGGTTTGAAAGTGGCAAAGCGCCTTATAAGGTGTATAGTGTCGAAACTGGAAAAGAAGTGTAACAATATTAATATTAAATAATAAGGAGAACTGCACAAATGACTAAACAAACAATAACTACACACATAATGCACTGTGACGGCAGGCAACTCGGAAGGAAGACAGTTGATACGGCATGTGGTAGGAGAACAAGCAAGAGACACACAATTGTAATTGATAATTCAAAGCCGACGTGTCAGAAGTGTTTAGAGGAAGCTAGACGGGCAAACATAAGGTTCAGGGGTTGCAGGAAGGATAGTATCCTTGAAAAGTATGAATTGCCTTATAGGGTCTTATAGGGTAATAGTAAATACGAACACTGCTTAATAAAAGGATATGAAGGGGGATAAGCTACATGGCAACATTTATAATACAGTTTCACTATTATAATCCAAAAAACCCAAAATGTAGAAATTGCAAGTTCTGGACAGGTAAAGGGTTTGATTACGGAAAGAAGTGCAGTAACAAAGACTTTAAAGGGTATAAATGGCGAAACCACAATTCAAAGGCGTGTACACAGTTTACAAAAAGGAGAGAAACATGGATTACTTAGATCATTTTGACGAATTACAGGCATGCAAGGACTACCAACCTACACAGTTTGACGTAAAAGGATTGAACTGCGTTGAACATGAAATTTGTAATTTCAAGGTACTGCTTGGCAGAAACAGGGATAGCAGCATACTGGAAAACTGTAACTTTGAGGTAGCACTTGAGACGTTGGGAGACAATTCTGGTGACGTACAGGTATACAGGTTTGGCCATTGGGCCTGTGGTTGGCTTGAAGTCTTGTTAGTTAGTGATAAGGGCAGTGAGGAACTAAGGACTAAAGCCGGTGAGATTGTCTGCTCTCTTGCGGACTATCCTATTCTTGATGAGGACAGGTACCATGAAAAATGTGCAAACGCTGCAAATGAGCTATGGGAAAACATGTCACCAGAACATAGGCTAGAATACACCAGGGAAAACAGAGATACGTGTGAGTTTACGGGTTTTAAAGATTTGCTTTCCTGTGTTCGTAAGGGGGATTACTTTCCTGGTGATTCATTTGAATTTGCTGAAGTGTTCTAATACTATAATGCTCTAAAAAAGGAGAACAAACCATGGATGAACCAAAAAGCAAACTATTGCGCGACTTTTGCAAATACCGCAATGACTGGTGTGTTGTATTGCATAGGGGCATAGTGGCACAAAGCACAAAGGACCAAGGTTGCCCTCACTCGTTCAACGATGAGGAAGCGCCATGGTGTGAGGAACTAGTGCATGATTGCCCATGGGTGGGTTTAAAAGGCTTAAAGCTCAAGGCTTAAGGTTTAAAACACGTTTGAATAAACAAAAAAGGAGAGAATACAATGCGAGAAATAACAATAAAGGTATACAAGTTTGAAGAACTACCGGAAGACGTCCAGGAGAGAATCATAGAAGACAGAAAAGAGTACTCAAGTATAGATAGTATAGATTTTAATGAGGTTCACGCGCAATTCATCCTTGACCACTGGAAGGAAAAACTTGAAACACTCGGATTTGAGAATGCTGAAATACAGTACTCTGGATTTTACAGTCAAGGAGACGGGGCAAGCTTTACGGCAGACGTGAACCTTGAAAAGGTGCTTAATGCTCTAGTTATGTGCGATTCAACCACTGCACACTGGAATCATGACAGACTGAACTTTGAAAGGTTATACACGTTTGCAAGTGAGGGTTTGATCGAGTACACACTGGAACGTTCCAACCATTCAAGGTACGTACACGAAAACACAATACGAACACGTGTAATCAATCACACTTACTCAAACCACGAAACACAC